>Ga0209274_10001816_pt1 | contig 10718 bp, 8 predicted proteins | sample HubBroMetageREF1_FD_188343 | JGI IMG/M metagenome (GOLD analysis project Ga0209274, IMG submission 188343) | Reference soil microbial communities from the Hubbard Brook experimental Forest, New Hampshire, USA - Hubbard Brook CCASE Soil... | ecosystem: Environmental > Terrestrial > Soil >...
GCGTCCCCAAGTATTCGAGGGATGACTCGGGGATGTTGAGCCATGGCAGCGCCGCCAATCCGACGGCGAGGAGGCAGGCGGCATCGAGAAGCAACTGGCGATAGAAGAAGAGGCTCACCACGATCACCAGGGCCAGTGCCACTGCGGCGCCCCGCGATCCTGACCCGATCAACGCGGCGGCCGGGACGAGGAGCAGGGAATAGGTCAGCATCCGTTTTGACAGCGACAACTTGGGAATTGCGGCAAACCAGATCAAGGCGATCAGCGCGCAAGCGACGTGCCCGAGGCCGATCGTGTTGTCGCTCGGCGTAACCAACCGCTCGGAGCCGCCGAGGCGCGAGAGCGAGTACAAGCAGATTGCATACGCGGCCGCGGCGAAGCCGATCAGGAAGCGCTTCATGGTTCGCGGCGTCTGCAGTACAAAAAACGGAGCGACAATCGCGATTCCTGTAACCGCCAGGAAGCGGCCCAACTTGTCGATGCCTGCCTCGAACACCGGCGTGTAGCTGAGGCTCGCAATCATCATCACCGTGAGCGCGATGAACAGAAAGTAGACCGGCGGCATCGCCACGATGCGTTTGCCGCGAAGCAAATTGAGAATGATTCCCGCGACGAGGACCGCCGCCAGCGCGAGCGTGAGATCGACGGGCAATAGCCCGGAGACGCGGTCGTCGCCTTTGACGTCTCCCACTACCAAGTACAGCGCCAGCGCGAACTCGGGATAGATAAGAAGAGTGACGAGACCACCGGCAGCGAGAGCGAGACACATGAGCTTGCGCGGCTCATCGATGATGGCGAACAGCGCAAAGCTGGCCGTGAAAGATGCCGCCAGAATCGGAATCCGGTAACCCGGAGTAAAAGGCGTGGTTGCAAGCTGACGCAATCGGAGAGCGATGGTCATCTACGGTTCCTCCGGCAGGAACAGGACATCTTCGACGTGCTCGATCGCGCGAATATCAATCGGGCTTACGGCGTCAACCAAGTCACGCGCCGTGTAGCCGAACCGCGCCATGTACGCTGCGAGGTCGGATAGGCTGTTGCCCATGAGCGGATACGCTCGCGGAGCGATTTCGCAAATGATGGCAGGGCGGCGTGTGGAGTTTGCGAAATAGCGTTCCAATCCCTTCAGGATCGGGAACTCGTATCCCTCTGCGTCAATCTTTATGAGGGCGACTCGCTCGATCCGGTTCGCCTCGATGTAGGAATCGAGCCTGACGACCGGCACGTCGAGCGTGCCGGTAACCTCTGGCTCTGATTTGTAGGAAGGAACGAGGGTGTTTTGGCCGGGTTCGCGCGTGACGTAGATTGTGCACGCGCCGGGCGCGGCTCCGGCGGCGCTCGCGTTGGTGACGATTGAGTACGTAGAATTCAATTGGGCCAGCCTCTGGAGTTTTTCGAAATATTCCGGAACCGGCTCAAATGCGTGAACTTGTCCGCGGACGCCGACGATTCCAGCCGCGATTGCGGACAAGTAGCCGATGTTGGCGCCGACGTCGAAGAAAACGTCGCCCGGCCTCAGGAACCGCTTCATCGCGTCGATCACAAGCAGCGCGTACGAGCCGAAATACATGGGCGCCGTTCCGCAGTAATTTTCGAGGTCGTACTCGAAGACGACGTTGTTGATGCGCCGCGAGACGGGGAGCGCCGGCATTCGCCGCGTCGTGTTGAGTTTGGCGAACATGACCCGGCAGAAAAGCGAGGGATTCCTCGCCAGCAGGGACGCCGCCCTCGAAGCTGTGGCTCGCAGATACATCTAGGTCTGTCCTTCCTCGGCTAGCTCGCGTGAGCTGCGAATGCGGCTTCGCCTTCGACGAGCGTCGCGTGGGCGAAGAGCTTTTGTAGCTCGCTCATACGCTCGAAATCGGCACGCCGCAGGCGATTTTCCTTCGCGTCACGGACCACGCCGGTTTTGCATCCGTGGAGGTCGAGCTTGATCGCCGTGCGCGGCTTGTTTTCTGGTCCGAGTCGCGTCCAGGCGGGGCCCTTGTGGATGCCGTTGCCGTGGATCGCGGCGATGCTGCCGCGTTTGGTGCGAAGGGTGGCCCACGCATTCCGCGGATAGATTCGCGCCACTTCTTCATCGCTGAGGCGTCCGTCGTTTCCCGCGCGGCCCAGATCGCGTGAAAGGCGCGGCCGGCAGGACCGCACGTCGTAGTGATTCGATCCGGGAACGTAGACGAGCGGCCCATGCGCGTCGTCGATATCGACCAGATAAATGAAAATCTGGAGCGAGTCGGATTCGTCGTTGTCTTTGTGGAAATTGCTGGAGTGCAGCGGCCGATCGTGCGGGAGGTCGCGAACCAGAGTGACGCGGTACAGCGGAGGAACGTAGCCAAGAAAGTGGGCGGCGATTTTCAGGATGCTCTCGTGGAACGCGATGTGGATGATTTCGGGAATTTGGACGAGCGGATCGCGCAGCGCGATCATTTTTTCGGTCGCCGCGAGTTCCTCGTAGGGTATGCCTTGCAAGCTGGCGCGCGTTCCCGTCTGAACGGAATACGCCCTGCCGAAATCGATCTGAAGGCTGCGGAACAGTCGATCGGCGGTCGCGTAAATTCCGTCGACTACCGCGTCGGCGAAGAATCCGGGAATCAGCGCGTAGCCGTGCTCGCGCAGGCTCTCCACTTGCGCGGACTCGAAGTCGCTCATGGCAAACAAGTCTCGATGTTGCCGGTAGAGGCTACGGCTCGCGGCGCCCGCAACGCGGCGCGAATACAGGAGGCGGGCCTTGCAAATCGCGCTGTAAACGTGGGGTTGGGTGCGAATGGTCCGCAAAAGAAATGGGGAACGCGAGGCGCGGCCAATGGGTTGTGGATTCGTTTGCATCATTGGATCTCGTGGGCGACCTCGCGCGGCGGGACCGGCGTCAGCACGATGAATGAAACAAACAGCCGTTGACCCAGGCACGACGTGTAGATTTCCCGAATCCCGTGCAAAGCGCCCGGCAATCGAATGGCCGTTTTCTTGAAAGCGTTCTGCATCCGGCTCCGGCCCATCTGCTGCCAGCGCGACACGCGGAAAAGCTCGTCTTCGAATGGAGTTCGAATTCGCCGCGCGATCGCGAACCCGTACTTCGCGCAAATAAAGTCCAGCGTGCGAAGCCCCAGAAAGTGCAAGTCGTCGGGGATGCCCCAGTGCATCTGGTTCCAGCGGCTGACGTTTCGGCCCATTTCGCTGGTTCGCAGAATCAGTTTTCCGTCCGGCGCCAGGAGCCAGCGAAGCGAGCGAAACATCGGGTCAAACGAGGGAATGTGCGAGAAGACGTTGATCAGGGTGATGACATCGAACGTGCGAGCGCCGCGAAACTCTTCGAGAGGAACGCGAAAAATCTCGCAGCCTGCCACTCGCTGTGCGAATTCGGCCGCTTCGGGATTCAACTCGATGCCTGCGCGATAGAAGCCCGGCCGGCCGCCGAACCGCTCGAGCAAGTGCCCTGTGCCGCACCCGACGTCGAGCAGGGACGTCGCGCCCGCACACTCTTCGGCTATCGACGCGAAGTGCCGCTCGTAGTACAGCCGTTCGCCTTCGTGGCGGCGCGCGCAATCCAGGATTTCGATTTCGGCGTGCCGGCCCGACGAAACCTGCTGATGATGCCAGGCGCTTGAGGGGTACGGATCGACGAAGAACAGTTCGCAGTTGTCGCAGACGCGAAGCGCGCAGCCGTCGTCGCGAAACGCGAGGGCGTTGTTGCGGCTGCCGCACAGCGGGCACGCGGGCGCGGAGTAAGCGCGCGCACCCGCGCCAGCCGCCGATGGTTCGAGCGCGATTTGCGGTTGTCGCAAGTGGTCAGCGGAAGCCAAGATTTGTCTCGATTCTCGAAGTCGGGCGTCAATCCCCAGCCGTGGCTGCCTTCACCAATGGCGCTCGATTGCTTTCGGGTGTCGCACGCCCACTTTCGAGCGTTTCGCGAACGGCCGCGCACACCTCAGCCACCTGTTCTCCGCTCATTGACGGAAAGAACGGCAGCGCCAAACAGCTTTCGGAAGCCGCGTCGGTGCAGGGAAGCGCTCGTTGAGGCACGAGTTCGATCTCGCGGAAGTAAGGCTGGCGATGGATCGCTTCGAAATAGGTCTGGCTCGCGATGCCGCGTTTTCGCAGCTCTTCGATGAGTTCGTAGCGGAGGATCGGAGCAAGCGAACCGAGCAGCCGAATCACGTAAACGAACCAGCTTCGCTTTGTCCTTGCCTCAGTCTCAGACGGATCGGGCGGCAGGGCGATCTCAGGAGTCCCGGCCAGCAGACGCGAATAGCAGTTGGCCACGCGCTCCCGCGCAGCGAGAAGTTCTTCGATGCGCTCGAGCTGCGCCAGACCGAGTGCGCAATGGAGATCGCTGAGCCGGTAGTTGTATCCGAGCCGAGCGTGGCGCAGCCATACCGCGCTTTCGTCGCGCCCTTGGTTGCGCAGGCTGCGGCAAGTATTCGCAATCGCTGCATCGTTGGTGACCACCATGCCGCCTTCGGCGGTGGTCATCTGCTTGTTGGGATAAAACGCGAACGCCGCCGTGTCGCCAAAAGTACCCGCGGCCTCCCCGCGATACGTGGCACCCAGGGCTTCGCAAGCGTCTTCGATCACGCGAAGATTGAAGGCCCGCGCAATTTCGAGGATCGGAGCCATGTCGCACGGCAGACCGAAGACGTGCACGGGAAGGATTGCCTTCAGCAATCGGCCGGACAGGCGGTTTACGAGCCGCGCTTGCGTACGTTCCCAGACGTAGTCGCGCGCGACCGCTTCGCGGATCCTCTCTGGCTCGAGATTCAGAGTGGCCGGATCTATATCCACGAACGAGGGCAGCGCGCCCTCATAGAGCATGCAATTTGCGGACGCGACAAAGCTGAACGAACTCGTGAGGACTTCATCGCCCGCTCCGATACCCAGCGCCTTGACGCACAAGTGCAAAGCCGACGTGCCGCTGTTCGTGGCCACCGCGTAGCGCGCGCCCATGTATGCGGCAAATCTCTCTTCGAATTCCGTCAACGCGGGACCGAGGCTCAGCCCCCCCGACCGTAGCACGCGTGTGACGTATTCAATTTCGCGCTCGCCGATGTCCGGTTTCGAAAGTGGAATGTTCACGCGATCTCCACACGGCTCGCGCTGGCGAGGACGGCGTCTTGCGCTGGCTCGTGGAAATTGTTACGGCGACCCTGCTCGAATTCGGGAACGACCGTGTTCACAAAATCGAGGAGCCCTTTGCGATTCTCCGCGGCGAGGAGTTCCTCCATCGTGCGAACCTGCGCCAGGATGCCGCGCCCACCCGCATTTTCCTGGCGAATCACCAGGATTCGGTCGCATTCGGTGGGCACGGGCCGTTCCCAGCGTTCCCACAGTTCCTCGTTTACCTTTTCTCCCGTCTTGAGGCCGGTAAACTCGATCGGCAGGTCTTCGTCGGGTCGGAGCCCTGAGAAAAGCATCATCGTCTTCGCCAGCTCGTAAATGTTTAGCGGTTTTCCCATGTCGAAAACGAACGTTTCGCCGCCCGTCCCGAGGGCCGCGGCGCGCAGAATCAGATGAACCGCTTCCGGCACGGACATGAAGTAGCGGGCGGCACGCGGGTCCGTGACGCGAATGGGCGCCCCCTTGCGAATCTGGTCCCAGAAGAGGCGCAATACGCTGCCCGTGCTGCCGGCTACGTTGCCGAAACGGACGCTCGAGAACCGCGAGCCGGTGGTGGCGGCGAGTTCTTGCATGCACAGCTCCGTGATCTTCTTCGAGAGGCCCATGTAGTTTTGAGGACTCACGGCTTTGTCGGTGGAGATGTTGACGAACCTAGTCACGCCGCATTCGAGGGCCGCCTCCGCGATGTTGCGCGTGCCAAGCACGTTGTTGCGAATTGCTTCGTGCGGATGCAGCTCTAGCAGGCCGACGTGCTTGTGGGCGGCGGCATGGAACACTACGTCGAGGTTTTCGTCGCGCAGGGCGTCGCGCAACGCATCGCGCACCCGGTCCGCGTAGACCAAATCAACCAGGAGAGGCTTTACGCGGTTCGCGCCGAGGCGCTCCGTCATTTCCAGGTGAACGTAGAACAGGCTGTTCTCCGATTTGTCGAGCAACAGCAGCTTGCGGGGATTTGCCGCGGCAATCTGCCGGCATAGTTCGGACCCGATGCTCCCTCCCGCGCCCGTGACGAGCACCGTTTTTCCGCCGACCACATTGCGGGTCTCGCGCACGTCGAATTGAACTTCCTCTCGCTGCAAGAGGTCCTCGATTCGCGGGCGGCGCAGGTCCTGGCGGGAAACCGTGCCATCCATCAACTCGGAAAGTGATGGAAGTGTCCGCACCGGGATTTTCGATTCGCGGCACGCGTTCAAGATGTCGCGCATCTGGCTGTGGGTCGCGCTGGGAATGCAGATCAGGATTTCAGTGGCGCGGTTTTGCATAGCGATTCGGGCTAGGTCCCTGGTGCTTCCCTCGACGGGGACTCCGCAAAAGGTCCTCTTCCATTTCAGTGGATCGTCATCGACGATTGCGACCGGGCGATACGAGGACGTGGGGTCGAGAACCAGCTCTTTCAGCACCTGCACGCCGGCGTCGCCGGCGCCCACGATCACCACGGGCTTCCCGGCCTTTCGCGCGGCGGCGCCTTGCGCTCGGACGATGCGTCCGCCGAAGTGAAGGCCGCTCCAGAAGAGAATCAGGAAGGCGGCGTCCATCAGGAATACCGCTGCCGGAATTGCAAGGCGATGAAATTGCCACCAGATCACGGCCCAGAGGAGAATGGTGCTGGTGGCGACGGCCTTGAGAATCAAAATCAGGTCAAGGACGCTGGCATACCGCAGGGAGCGGCGGTACAGGCCCACTCCGACGGCGGCTGCCAAGCGAAAAAGGACCAGAAGCCCCAGCGTTTCGCGCAGCGTTTGGATAATCCAGACGCTGCCTCGCGTCTCCACGAGTGCCAAGACAGCCAGCGAGTAAGAGAGCGCCGCAAGCGCAACCTCAACGAACAACACGATCGGGGACTTGCGAACGTGGCTCAGTTGTTGCCAAAACCGAACGACTGAATTTTGCTTGCTGCGGTACGCGCCAAATCTAGACCGAGTGGCCTGTTCGACCGAGAGGGTATTCATTTTGTAGACCCCGCTACTTCGTTTTGTATTGAGACGGGACCCGTGTGCCTTGATTCCAGTGTATAGATCCCAAGCCGGGACCAACGCGACACGCGTCCTATCGTGGCTTTGCCCTCCGCGGTCCACGGGTGGACCGGGACTCAGCCACTCGGTATCTGCGCGGCTCAGCCGCGCCGTGTTCGCCCGAAGCGGTCAAATCTTTCTGTAAATTGCCTCGGGAATCGGGTACATCCGCTTGTTCAAGACGGCCCCCAGCAGCGGAACCTGCGCTGCCTGGAAATTCTTTTTCACATCAAGAGCTGTTTCGCGGCGAGTGGAATTCGAGCCCACGACAAGAATGATTCCGTCTGTGAGCTGGCCCAGCAACACTGCGTCGGCATAGAAATCCACCGCGGGCGTGTCAACCAGCACGAAATCGAATTCGTTGCGCAGCTCCGCAAACCGCGAGCGCAAGCTGGACGGGTTGAGCGCTCCGTTCGGCTCCCTTCCCACCGCGCCCGCCGTGATGAGCCAAAGGTTGAGCGTCGGCATTCGCCGGGCAAAATCGTAGGCCGGCCGCGAAGTCTTCATGAAATCCGCAAATCCGGTTCCCACTTCCACTCCGAATTGCGAGTGCAGCGAAGGAGCGCGCAAGTTCGCATCGAGCAGGCATACGCTGCCAGAAACCTGCGCGGCCAGAGCTTCACCGGCTCGAGCGCACAGCCAGGTGCAGCCCGCACCCCGGTTCACTCCGCAAAACGCGACGGCGCTGGGCGTCGTTGCCGAGCGCGGCAAAATGAAGACGCGCTGGACAAGTTTCAATACTTCGTCGCCGGCCTCTCCCGATTGATCCCGGTGATGACCGTTCGTCTTGGGCGGCGACGGCCGAACTTTCGCGCCGCGCAGCTCAGCGCCGAGACTGCCGTCCGGCCGAAACGTATCCACATCTCGGCTCACGCTTATTGCCTCTCCGTGCTTGCCGGAATCGAGGCGAGCACTCGCAAATCGAGATATCGTCCGAGCTCATCGGGCGTGCGGAACGACGGGTCGATTCGGTCGATTGCGTAGGCGGCGCCGACGCTCGCCGTTCCGGCGGCAAACAAGCCCGCCACGAGGAGCCAGCCGAGGTGCAATGTGGGCAGGGCAGGCACGGTGGCAGCCTCAGCGAGGCTCACATTGACGATTCGATCGCGGTCCAGCGCGTCGGATATCCGCGCCTCTTCACGCTTGCGAAGATAGAGGAGGTAGTTTTCCTCGGCGGTCTTTACATTTCGAATCAGGTCATCCTGGGCTGCGGAGTCGCTATCAAGCTGCTGCGCCACGCCCTGGTAGCGGTGCACCACGCGCGCCGTTGCCACAGCCTTCGCTTCGAGCGCGGCTCGGTCCGTCTCCGCCTTCGACAGCTCCGTGGCCATCCAATCCTGTGCGGGCGTGCGATCCGTTGTGACTTCCTCGATGGGCGCCCGCACTGCTTCGGCAATAGCCGCTTTCGCGTCCGCAATCTGCGATTGCAGCTCCAGCACCGGCGGATAATCGGGCGCGTACTTCGTCAACATGTCGCTGCGCTTTAGCTCCAGTGACAGAAGTGTGCTGTGGAGTTGCGCGAGCAGTTCACCATTGTCGATTTTTCTCACTACGGTGGTTTGCCGTTCGGGTGACGCGTTTTGCTGCTGCTTCAACTTCAGCGCGCGCTCTTGGGCGGAGTAAGCGTCGGCGCGGTCTTGATCCACTTCCGACTGGAACTGGCTGAGCTGCTGGAGAACAAGCTGCTTTTGAGTAGGAGCGTCTAGGAGGCCCTTGCGCTCGCTAAAGTCGGTCAAACGGGCCTGGTAGGCGGCCAGGTCGTTGCGGTAGTGCTCAGTTTCAAGATCGAAGAAGCTGAAGGTTCCCGGCGGACGATGCACCGCGGCATGCTTTTCCTCGTAAAGGCTTGCCAGAGTCTTCAAGACGCGGGCGGAGAGCTCGGGATCGCGCGAGGCATACGTGACGCGAATGATTGTGGTCTTTTTCAGCGGATCCACGACGAGACGGTTGTCGAGCGTCTGGACTGCGCGTGCCAGGGCCGTTGCCTGAGTGGACTTGGCACCGCGCAAGGTATCGATCCAGCCCTCGATTTTTCGCGCCCAAGCAGGCCCATTTTCCGCGTTCAATCCGCATGCAATTACTACTTGTTCGAGCAGGTCGCGGCTCTTGAGCAGTTCCACCTCGGAATTCATGTCCTCTTCCGTGACGGGCGGCACTTGGCCCGCTACAACCGGGAGGTCCGGATTCGGGGTGACAGCGGCGTCGACCCTGTCTCGGTTGACGAGAATCTTCATCTCCGCTTCGTATTTGCGCGGCATCAATAATCCCGACAGCAGAGCACCCAGAAAGATTCCCAGAAAGATCATCGACGCCAGCCGGCGCTGACGGAAGACCGGGGCTACGGCATCGCGAAACGTCACGCGCAGAAATTCGTGGTTCCCGTTCGCGCGAGTCGCGAGGTCGTCGATTCTTCGATTCCGAAGTTGTCTGTCGTCGCTCATCGGTAGAGCTGGTAATACGTCCCCACTCCGGTGCTCGGAATGAACTTTTTAACTTTCGAGATCAAATTCTGGGGAACCACGAGCATGTCACCGGCGCGAATCTCGGGGTCTTCGTTGACGTCGTGTCCCTGCATGATGCGCTTGAGGTTCAGGTTCTTCACTTCGTACCAGTCGTTGTTCACTCGGCGAAAAAGAAGAACCTGGGAATGTTTCGCCGAATCCTCGAATCCGCCGGCGATGGCGATCGCTTGCGTCGCCGTTGTGTAACCACGCAGATCGTATCTGCCCGGCTGGTGAACCTGCCCATTTACGACAAAATAGGGCTTGTTGAAGGTTTTCAGCTCGATCGTGACGATCGGGTTGTGGAGCACCTTGGTGTACGCCGTGCGTATCGCCTCCGCCGATTGCACCGTGGTGAGGCCCTCCAGGCGAACGTCGCCCACGCCCGCCAGGCTCGCGAAACCATCCGGCTGAATATTCACCGTCTGGTCGAACTCGGGTGTGAGGGGAAACGTGAGCGCTACCACGTCGCTTGCGCAAAGCCGATAGCGATCGTCGCGGTGCTGCAGGGCGGGGCGGTCAGACTGAGGCGGTGCGTCGCTCTGCGACGTTGTCGCGGGTGTTGCGGCGTCCGCACTCTGTGTGGAAGCTTCTTGGTGGGCAGTCAATTTCAAAGGGATGGCTAGGAAGATCAGGAGTGTCAGCGTCAAAGAAAAGAATGGGCGGACCTTCGTTGCCAGGTTAACTGGGCGCGAACTCATCGAGTGAGGACCCTCGTGCGCCTGAGTTGCACAGCGAAGCCCTGGTGTTCGGTTCGACTATCGGCTGGTTCCGCTCGCAGAACGGAGCCTTGTCCCTCAAGCCGCAGCGCCTGCGATCCGCGCGCTTCGGGCGAGAGTTCGAATTCGATTTGAACCCTTGCGTCGCGCGGCGGGCAGCTCGGCGCCAAAACGTATGCTCCCTTCGGACTTACGTCTCGAGTCCGCCCTTCCGCTTGTCTGGGCAGTCCTTGTGGATCCGTCCAACGAAAGGCGACCTTGAGGCCGACCACGTATCGGATCGCGTTCCGCCGCTCGATCAGCAGATTGTTCGAGTCGGCGCGCTGATGTGCGCAATCGGCGTCGGCGGAAAAAATGGCGTGTCTTTGTATTAT
>Ga0209274_10001818_pt1 | contig 10714 bp, 10 predicted proteins | sample HubBroMetageREF1_FD_188343 | JGI IMG/M metagenome (GOLD analysis project Ga0209274, IMG submission 188343) | Reference soil microbial communities from the Hubbard Brook experimental Forest, New Hampshire, USA - Hubbard Brook CCASE Soil... | ecosystem: Environmental > Terrestrial > Soil >...
TGGATGCGTTTCGAAGCGGACGCGGCGGTCCCTGATCTCGTCCGGCAAGTTCCGCACGTCGCGTTTGAAGTGGCGGATCTCGCCTCCGAGCTTGCTGGCCGCGAAATCCTGATTCCTCCAAACAGCCCATCCGACGGCGTCCGCGTCGCGTTCATAGTCGAAAACGGCGCGCCCATCGAACTGCTCGAATTCACGGACCCCGACCATCCTAGCCGCCGCCAGCACAGCAAGATGCTGATATAAACACCTCCATCCAAAGCACCTCTTAGAGCGAAGGCGAGCACTTGACACCTTTCAAGAATGGCCAGCTAAGGAGCTGAGTTCCATCAAGCAAGCCTTTCCCAACCCCCGCCTCCAAGCCAACCTGACTCCCCGTTTCTCGGCAAACCTTACCTTGGGATACTTCCGGCGTGCCCGTGAACCGGGAGCAATCGCGATCACTTCCTACTACCGGACTTCACGGTGCGAATCTGACCAACCAGATGCCCGCGCCACAACTCACATTTATGAGATCATTTCGATTTGAAATTCTTACCCGACGCGGAGGTGGCTCTTGGCCATGCATTTACAGACGAGATTCTCGGCTCTATTCGCGCGATATATGCTTCTTGGAACCCTGACGGCGATCCTTGTGCTTGTTGCGCCCGATTCGGCAAAGGGGCAGTCTCGAAAGATAGAGCTGGGCGATCTGCAGAAGTTCGTCGACGTCTCCAACCCGGCAATTTCGCCGGATGGAAAATCCATCGTCATCATTGTGTCACGCACGAATTGGGACGAGGACCGTTACGACAGCCAGCTGGTGCTGGTCGATATCGCCACTGGTGCGCAGCGGCCACTCACCAACGTCCGCAAAGGATTGGACTCGCCACAATGGTCGCCCTCCGGCGACCGGCTCGCCTTCGTTGCGGAAGCTGGCGAAGAAAAGGAAGCCGCCGAGCAAATCTTCGTGCTGCCTATGAACGGTGGGGAGCCGCAGCAGATCACCCGTGCGCCTCTGGGCGTCGAGCAGTTTGTATGGCGTCCGGACGGCGCGTTCATAGCCTTCACCTCTTCGGACGAACTACCCAACAAAGCGGAGATTAAGAAACATCACGACCTCTTCGAAGTGGGCGACAACAGCTTCCTCGATACGTCCGCACCTACTCCTTCACACTTGTGGATGGTCTCCGCCTCGGGCGGCACGGCGAAGCGGCTCACTTCCGGAGTCTGGAGCCTGTCCAAGGACGAGGACCATATTGTGTCCTCTCTTTCTTGGTCGCCAGACGGAAAGCACATCTGCTTCACTCGCCAAGCCGACCCGCACGTCGGCGATTCAGATCAAACCGTCCTCGAGATCCTGGACGTTGACAGCGGTCGAATGCGGCAACTTACGAAGCGCACTTCGTTCGAAAGTTTCGGCCTCTTCTCACCTGACGGCTCAAAGATTGCCTACTCGTTCCCACGCGATGGGGACTTCAACAATGAGAACGAGATCTTTGTCGCACCATCCGCGGGAGGCGAAGGAACTGACATCTCACGCGCGCTCGATCGGAATGTCTCGGGCGCCATCTGGATGCCCGATGGCAAATCGCTGTTGGTCAGTGGGGACGACGGCACACGGACGGTCATTTGGATTCAGCCGCTCGATGGTGCCGCCAGAAAAGTCGATCTTGGCGAAGTCGACCCCACCTTGGATGCCTTTGTATTTGCGAACGTAGGGAAGGATGGCTCGATAGCTTTCGCCGGTTGCACACCGACTCAGCCGGCTGAGCTCTATTACCTTGCGTCACCGGACGCAAAACCGAAACGCCTCACCGACTTCAATCATGAGATCGCTACCCTTGACCTCGGCCATACCGGCACCTTCGAATGGAAAGGGCCGGATGGCTTCGCCGAGGATGGTGTTGTTGTGTATCCTCCAAACTTCTCGCCCGACAGGAAATACCCGCTCGTCCTCTTGATTCACGGCGGCCCAACAGGTTCGACAACAGCCGCATTCACCGACTTCGGGCTCCATGTGTTCGTTGCGCAGCTCATGGCGTCACACGGTTATGTGGTGTTCGAGCCGAACTATCGCGGCAGCGATAATCTCGGTAATAAATACCAGCTCGCCATCGTAAAAGATTCCGGTGACGGCCCCGGCCGCGACATCATGGCCGGAATCGCCGCGCTCGAAAAGCAGGGCTTCATTGACGAATCGCGCATCGGGGTTTCCGGATGGTCGTATGGCGGATATATGACGTCTTGGCTTATCAGCCACTACCATATTTGGAAGGCGGCCGTTTCCGGCGCCGCCGCGAACCGCAGGGGCGACGCGTACAATCTCTCGGATTACGGCGTCAAATGGCGTTTCATGTTCGGCGGCTCACCGTGGAAGAAAGAGTACGCGAAAACCTACGAGGAACAGTCGCCCATCACTTATGCGGGCGCTATCACTACGCCGACGTTGATCCTCCACGACACCGGCGATCGCCGCGTCCCAATCACCAACGCTTACGCGTTGTACCACGCTCTCAAGGACAATGGTGTCACCGTAAAATTCATCGCCATTCCCGTGGATGCACACTTTCCCTACGGCGCTCCCGTGCACGTGTCCGACATATACCGCGTTTGGCTCGACTGGCTCGATCAGTACTTGAAGTAGTCCCACTGCTTCGACTTGCGTTCGTGGGTCCTGCGTTCCGCCTAATCCACACACACTCAGAATCAATTTTCGTAGTAATACTCCATCCCTCCTCAACTGTATAATCCCGCAGGACATCTGAGCGAGATAGATCGCTGTGTGACTGATTAGTGCAGTTGTGGAGATGCCGAGCATGGAAAGGCGCAGTGTCGCTGTTGTTGCAGTGTCTACACCGGCCGCCTAGCAGCCCAAGAATGCAGCCCACGGCGAGCGGTGCGTAAGGAGGGAAAATGTCCAACCCGCAAAGAAACTCAAGAATCGCCATTGCAGGGCGCTGTTTGATGCTCGCGGCGGCTTGCTGCGCTTTCCTTGTTACCGCCGCCGCCCAGATCACCGCCATCCGCGCCGGTAAGCTGATCGATCCTGACTCTGGCGCCGTTCTCACCGGCCAGACCATCCTCATCCGCGCCGGCAAAATCGAAGCCGTAGGCAGCAACCTCACAATCCCGTCCAACGCCAAAATCATCGACCTCAGCAAAATGACCGTCCTGCCCGGTCTCATCGACTGCCACACCCATGTCGCCAGTGGCGCGCAAGATTCCAAGGACCTTGATACTTTTAGGAAGACCGCCGCGCAGTATGCACTGGAGTCGGTGCCCAATGCCCGCGCCATGCTCGAATCGGGGTTCACCACGGTGCGCGACGTTGGCACGATGCGCGCCCTCGTCGATGTCGCTCTACGCGACGCGATCAATCGTGGCGATATCATCGGCCTCCGCATGTTCGTCGCGGTTGACGTTTCAGTCGAATCGGGGACTCGCAAGGAACACGCTCGATGCATATTCACAAGGGCTTGAAGTTTTTCTACGTTTTCTCTCCCACCAGCAGCTGTCCGTCCCAGCCGTCACGCGGGTCCACATCGGTGCGTATCTAGCCAGCCTGCAGAGCCACAACGGTTATCTGTCGAACGCTACGGTTCAGCAGCGGCTCGTGGGCTGGGCTGAACCTGACCGCAGAGGACCTTCCGAAACGCGGCCCTTTTCGTCGGAAACCCTTGGAGAGCAGTTATCCCGTCGAACTGTGCAAGGCACTTGCCGTCACGTGGTTGTTCGCGGGCTTGCGAAACAATGAGATATTACGTTTGCGCCTCGGCTGCATTCGCTGGCAGAGGGAGGATGTCTCCGTGCCCGCCACTGATGAGACTCTGGCCGGTGGTGCGGTTTGCATCCTCGATGTTCCGGTCAACAAAACAAGCGCAGCATTTACCAAGCCTGTCGATCCAATCGTCGGCGAGATGATTTCCGCGTGGGAGAAAGTGCGGCCGATTGGGGCGAAGCTGCCGGATTGGAAGACGGGCGAGGCGGTCGATTTTCTTTTCCTGTTTCGCCTGACAGTTGTCGGAAAGAGTTATCTGAACAACGTTTTGATTCCCACACTCTGCCGCAAGGCCGGCGTCCCGACCTCGGATGTTCGCGGCAATATCACCAGCCATCGCGGACGCTCCACGATTGCGTCTCAGCTCTTCAATGCCAAAGAACCAATGACGCTCTTCGAGTTGCAGGAGTGGCTCGGCCACAGCACGCCGGCTGCGACGCAGCACTATGCAAAGATCACGCCCATCAAGTTGGCAAAGTCGTATGCCGACGCCGGCTATTTCGCGCGACACCTACGCGCGATTGAGGTGCTCGTAGACCAAGAGATCGTCCGCAGCGGACGCGCTGCCACTGAACCCTGGAAGTTCTACGATCTTGGACACGGGTACTGCACTTACGACTTTTTCGACCAGTGCCCGCACAGGATGGCTTGTGCGAAGTGTAGCTTTTATATGCCTAAGGCCTCGTCGCAAGTGCAGTTGCTCCAAGGGCAAAGCCAACTTGCTTCAGCTACGGCAAGAGATACCGCTGAACGACTCGGAACTGGCTGCGGTTGATGACGGAGTAGCGGCCATGGAAAAGCTACTTGAACAACTGGCCGATGTCCCCACGCCGGCGGGACCGACTCCTCGTGAACTTGGGAATCGCGTGTGCGATGGTAAGGTGCTGAGCTTCCCTTAACGGAATTACGGAAGGGTTGCCCGTCATGCGTTCACAAAATCAAACGGCGGTACCCCCAGAAACTATGCAGCTTAGCCAGGGGAGTAAGACAAACGCTGGGGGAGGATTTCGAGATTGAACTTTAAGCATGCTGCTCCCGTAACACAAAGAGTTGCAAGGAGGAAAAGAGGCAATGACATCAGAGAATTTGAAAGCTGGACGTCGGTTTGCGGTAATGGCCATAGTCATTGCTGCAATTGGTGCGGCTCTTCCAATGGGGAAAAGCTTCGCAGGTCCGGCTGACAACCAAAAGGCCGCAGGATTTGCAGAGCAAATCGTCCAAGTTCAGACGAAAGATGACATCGTTGATTCAGGAGCGCTTTTCACTCCGCCGAAGGACTTGGCCAAGCCCGTCGCGGTAATTTGGATCCACGGATGGGGAGTGAATTTCTATTCTCCGACTTACGTTGCGATTAGCAGAGCCCTGGCAAAACGCGGTTATACCACTATCACGGGCAACACGCGGATGCATGATCTTGGAAATGTGGAAGCGTGGCGTGGTGAAAAGCGGATCCGCGGCGGCGGATATTGGGGAGTGGCCAGCGAAGAGGTAAGGGACCTAGCCGCATGGCTCGACTTCGCTGAAGCGCTGGGATTCAAGAAGGTTGTACTGGTCGGCCACAGCGCCGGTGCAACCGCAGTCCAAACCTATCAGGCGCAAACCCAAGATACTCGTGTTGCCGGAGTGGTACTTGCTTCGGGAAACGTGCGTCCTGATACCAGAGTTCCGCCTCCGGAATTTGTGGCACAGGCGAAAAGGATGATCACTGATGGTCGACCAGAAGACCTCGTGCAAGGCCCCTTTGTCAGTGCCGCTACTTTCATGGACATCGTCGACACTCCCCCGGAATTCAAAGATTTTTTTGGAGTCCAGACACCGAATCCCGGCGTCACCCGCATTCGCTGTCCACTTCTTGTCTTTTTCGGGACGAACGAAGATGTTGGAAACGAGGAGGACCTAGAGATACTTAGGTCCTCAATCAAGCGTCAGCGCACCGGTCCCAGTCGCGTAAACACAATCATGATTCAAGGCGCCGATCACATGTATGCCGGGCAAGAGGACCGCGTTGCTCAGGTCATTGCGGGTTGGGCCGACACGCTGCTAGCAGCGAAAACAGAAACGGGCGAAGTTTCGAAGACGCCGTAAACAACATCCATGGATTCGAAAACACCAAAGGGCCAACTGTCTGGATTGTCGGCAAATAGGAAACTATGACGATTGTCGGCAAGAAATCGCGATAGATTCATTGACCGCATCGTGTGCGCACTCACCTGGCTTTGTTCAACGTTTTTGGGTTTCAACGGCTTGACTCTTGATTCCACATAATGTACTTCGCCCGACTGTTTCCGTGCCAAGATCGACGCTTCCGTGAGAAGGACTCTGGAAACCAAGCCGCAGCTAATACAGATTTCAGCGGCGTGGAATTCCCGCGAGGGCGCTCCCTTGGGACGGAATCAGTATGTGGAGTTGGAGATCAGGAAACCCAAAACAAACGGCGCAAGCACCAAGCTATCGGCAAGCCAGAAGCCATGCGACAAGATGGCTGAGGCGATTGTCATGGACGGCGGTAAGCGCGGACAGGTCGTCAAGGTTTGTGCCGATCCAGCTTGCCGCATCCACCATCCCAACACGCCTTCTCCTCAGCAGGTAGAGCGGGAGCGGGCCGAGGAGCGCATCAAGCGGATCATCTCGCTCTTGTCTGCGGCAGGACCGTAAGCCGAAGTCATGCTCATGCAGCCAAGGCCGAGAGCGGAGACAGTCAAATCTTTGCCGAGTTTGCGCTTTTGCATCGAAACGTAATTCCTCCATCCCTGTCGTATTTGATGCCATGCATACATTCGCTGTCTCCTCACAAAGACAGCTCTCCCTGACCGAGCCTAATCCTGAAAGTTGGCATCTCGTCACTGATCGATGAGTGACGAGATGCGCGTTTTTCAGGACTTATAATATTCATGCATCCTGAATCATCATCCAGACTATATGGCAAACGCAATTACGCTCATAGCCGAGGTCTACTCTGCTTTCAACCAACGGAACATCGATGGTGCGTTGGCGCGGATGAAGGAGAACGTCAGTTGGCCCAAAGCATCGGAAGGCGGACGTGTAGTCGGGAAAGACGAGATTCGTGCCTACTGGAGCCGCCAATGGAAAGAGTTCGATCCTTACGTCGAACCGATTGAGGTGATCGACCGTGGAGCGGGCAAGATTGATGTCCGAGTCCATCAGCTTGTGAAGAGTCTTGGTGGCGATGTGCTTTCGGAAAGCGAGGTCTGGCATGCTTATACCCTCGCAGACGGTTTAATCGAACGGATGGACCTCGGAGGAAGCGAAGCAGACTCTGAGCAGAGCCCGTCCTCAGCGTTCTCCCATCGCTAAGCATAGGCGGCACAGCCGGTCTGACTTGCATGGGCGCCTTTGCGGATCGCAGGCAGATTGATCTCGCAAAGCGGCTTCTTTCCTGACGAGATTTATTGGCGTCACTCATGACCGGTTGATTGTGAAACGCCAATTACGTCAGAGAACTTCGAAGATGCTGTACAGCGGACCGTCAGGGGGCCTGTGGCCAATACCGACTGCAATGATGCGGTTCATCCAGTCGTATTTCTTGGAGCTGGTCTCGAACATAGGATTCATTCGGAAATAGTAGCCGGTGGGGTCAACGTCTTCGCCCTTGTCTAGTCTCTCCATCACGTCTGGCGTACCAGCGCGCAAGCACTGATAAGTCATGACAATCAATGCCCCATCGGTCGTCCTCAGCACAAGACGAACGTCCAACTTAATGCATGAATCTTTACGAACATCCTGCCAGTCGTTGCCAGTGACGACTTCGCCTGACAGACGCTCGCCCTCAAAAGAACCACCCGTAATTATTCCGACGCGACGGAATGCGTTTGGAGTCTGACCAACGACTACGAGCGGAGGCACCGCCTCGCGCAATAGGAACAACGGTCTGGTTCGCACGCTCTTCAGAGCTTCGGGCAGGTTTTGACTTAACGAAGCCGACACGATGTTCCCCTTTCAATCATCTCGACATGTCTCCTGAAGTGAGCCACTGGCGGCTCACAGGAAGGCCAACAGTGCCTTCGCCAACGCCTCGGGCTGTTCTTCTGGAACAAAGTGGCCCGAGTCGGCGATCACGACGGGTTTCACATCCTGAAAATATGGACGAAGCAACTCACCCATGTTCGGAATGGAATATTGTCCGCCAACCGCAAGTAGACGGATTGGGATTTTGTTCTTGAAGTGCGCTTTGTTGAAATCCATGTCGTCGAGGATTCTGCGGCAGTAGTCCAAAGCCGCATCCATTCGTCCATCTCGCGCGTATGCCCTCACGTATGCGGCCACGGCGTCCGGGGGAACCGCCCCCGGCTTGTGCACTTTGTTCTTGTACCACCACCCGACGTAGATGTCCTCTTTGCCCTTTGTCAGCTCGGCAGGCAAATCGGGGAGCATCATGAAAATAAAGTTCCATTTCCTTTTGTAGTCGGAAAGCTGAATGTCGTTTAGCAGAGTGATGCCAGGGATTCCCGCTTCGATCAGCGTGAGCGACTTGAAATCGTCGGGGAAGAGAAGAGCCCAGCTGTAGGCACACCATGCCCCGAAATCGTGAGCGACGACGTGCAGGGGCGCTCCTAGATTCGCAACGAACTCGTGGAAGACCCTGCCAACATTTTCGGTTGTCGCCGGTGCCGAAAGAATTCCCGAGTCGCCGAAGCTGGGCAGATCGGCTGGTATGGCTTGGAATTTGTGGGACAGCAATGGAGTCAACCGGTTCCAGGAGATACGTGTTTGCGGAAAGCCGGAAATCAAAAGGACTTTCTCTCCATTTCCGACGCGGTCGAACGCAATCTTCCTTGCTTCGCTGGTAGCGTCCAAGGGCCCTTGAGCGAACGCAGGGGGAGGACTTGGCCTCGGCGTTGGACTGGGCCCAGACGGCGCAGCAGCGCTGGGGATGCCTAACCCAACGCCCATACCCAAAGCACCTGCAAGCGCTATGCCGCCCTTGAGAACGTCCCGTCGCGGCAGAAAGTCGTTTTTTCCGGCCCTCTCGGTTTTGTTTGATTCGTCGCTTTTGGAATGCGCCATTGGCTGGTCCTCCATAGTTTGACGACCAGAAGTCTAAGCGGTAATGTATCTTGATGTCAAGGTATAAACGATTCGACCCCGTGAGGACTGGACATGACGTATTCAGGCAGAACGTTGGCTGCGCTAATCCTGCTCTTTGGTCTGTTGCGAGGAACTGCTCGCGCCCAAACGAGTGATACCCTCCCCGACTGCGTTCCGTTATTGCCGCAGATTAAGGCGAAGATGCCGCATATCGACTCGAAAAAAGGATATGTGGTCCAGCAGTTGAAGCCAGACGTGTACATGATTACGGAAGGTGCTTACGAATCCGCCTTTGTGACGACCGGCAAAGGGGTCGTGCTTTTTGATGCTCCACCATCCTTTGCCCAACATATTGTTCAGGCGGTAGCCGAAACAACAGCTGAACCGATCGTGCAGCTCGTGTATTCACACTTGCACGTGGATCATATTGGAGGCGCCGGGCTGATTCAGAAGCAGATTCCCAATCTCGAAATTCTGGCTGAAGAGGGCACAGCCGAGTTCCTGCGTGAGATGGATGATCCGCATCGCCCTGTGCCGACCCGTACTTTCAAGCATCACTACACGCTAAAGCTGGGCTCACTGACAGCGGAGATGACGCTTGGCCACTGGCATACGCCCGAGGGAGACCTGTTAATCTCGATCCCGGACAAGAAGGTGGTGATTGCGATCGACGCCTTTTCTTCAGGCGCCACGCCTTTTATGAATTTCGACCTGACCATGAATATGCATGAGTACCTCAGCTTTTTCGATCAACTCGGAGCAATGGACTTCGATGTGATTGTCCCTGGGCACCACAGCACGCCCGCCACTAGGGAGGGCTTGGGGATTGCAAAGAGCTACGTGACGGACGTTTACAAGACGATTACGCGCATCCTCGCTGAAGACCATCAAGCGCTCAAGACGCGTGCCATTCAGAAATATGGCGAGAACAGCTGGGCGGTTGCGAGCGTTCTCATCAACACCGAAGTCAATCAGTGCGCCGAGGAAGTCAAGAGCCGCTGGATAAATCGCCTGGAAGGCGTGGACATTTGGGCCTCCAGTCACTGTCACACGGCCCTAGTCTATGCCGAGTGGGATGTAGGGCCGCGGTAGTGACTGCCAACGAATGCCAACCCTGTTTCAATAAACTTCCGGTGTGAAAGAATTTGCTGGATAAACTTTTTGTTTCCCTTCCAAGAGGCGTTTCGATGAAAGCAGCGTGGTATGAGAAACAGGGTCCAGCTCGGGAGGTTCTAACTGTTGGCGAGATGCCCGATCCAATACCAGCCTCAGGGGAAGTTCGTATTCGGATCGCTGCATCCGGAATAAACCCTGGTGACATCAAGAAGCGCGAGGACGCATTTGGCTTCGGCATGCCTTATCCTCGCATCGTCCCGCACAGCGATGGGGCCGGACGTGTCGATCAAGTCGGAGACGGCGTTTCGTCCGAGTGGTTGGGACGTCCGGTGTGGTGTTACGGGGCACAGTCCTACCGCCCCTTCGGTACCGCCGCAGAGTTCACCGTAGTCCCAGTCGAGCAAATTGCTCCTCTACCTTCTGGAGTGTCTCCGGACCAGGGTGCCTGTCTCGGTATTCCTGGGATTACGGCTCACAGGGCTGTCCACGTGGCGGGATCCGTGGACGGCCGCACCGTACTGGTGCAGGGCGCAGTGGGATCCGTGGGCCTCTGCGCGGTTCAATTAGCGCGACGGGCCGGAGCGCATGTGATTGGGACTGTAATGTCGGGTTCGGAGGAAGAAACGGCCAGCCAGGCGGGAGCCCACGAGGTCGTACGGAACGATCATGAATTGACGTCTCGACTGAAGGCACTGGCTCCGGACGGAATCGATCATGTTGTCGAAGTGGCATTCGGAGCGAACGTCGGGGCCGACGTCGATTTGCTGAAAATGGGGGGATCGATCGCGACCTACG
>Ga0209274_10001819_pt1 | contig 10714 bp, 5 predicted proteins | sample HubBroMetageREF1_FD_188343 | JGI IMG/M metagenome (GOLD analysis project Ga0209274, IMG submission 188343) | Reference soil microbial communities from the Hubbard Brook experimental Forest, New Hampshire, USA - Hubbard Brook CCASE Soil... | ecosystem: Environmental > Terrestrial > Soil >...
CGTAGACCGGCCGAGAGGCTGTCTCATCTCGAAGGGCATAATTTCGGCCAGACAGCGTGAAGTTGTCCAGAAGTCGGCTTGTAGGAGGTTTCACCACATAGATAACGGGAAACGCGCTTGCGGCCACCGAACTATTGACAACGACTGGTTGTCCGGAGACGGGCCTGTGGGAAGGAACGAACGTGGTTCCTGAGGCGCTCATGAAAGTCAACCCGCTATAACCGAATGCCGGACCTGTGATCGCTTTAGATTCGCCCGATGCCCCCCAAAACCGGACTGCATGTGTGCCCTCCGGAGAAAAGCCGGGCTGTGATGGTCGTCGCTGCCGAGCAGTCCGTTCTCTGGAGTCCGGTTTGTCGAGGAATAATCGCGAAATACGGGCATTATTCGCGTATTTCGGCGCAGCGTGAGCGGAACTTCTCTGCAGTCAAGACTGCGTGGCGGAGCGCGCAGGATTCGAACCCTGGGTACAACTTATTGAGTCCCCACGTTTCAGTAGGTTACACGGAGTCAGTGGATTCCAGGATTCTCCGCCCCGCCCGCTAGCCGCGCGGTAGGGGCGAACCAAACGTATGCACGGACATCACAGAGTCGCCTCGCCTTCCATTATCGGCACAGCATGCCCCCCAACCCGGACGTTGGAGATGACAATTCCATTCCTGCTCGATTTTACAAAGAGTCTGCTCGGGCGTTTGACTTCGACCCCTTGCAGAATCAACACAGATTCATCCGACCGCGCAGCACCATACTTAACCATCCACGCCGAGGTGCATCCGGCAGCGGATCCTGTCGCGGGATCTTCGCCGTTTGGGAAAATAGCTCTCGCCCGAAGGCCGATTCCGGGATCGCCAGTGTCTCTGGTTATGAAGTAGAAACCGCCGCCCTGGCGGTGCTGTCTCAGATAGTCGTAGGCTTTCCGAAGATCGAACTTTAGACTTTGAAGTGTGCTGAGATGTCTGATAGGAACGAGCGTGAATACTAGGCCTGTTGAAACCGTCTGGATCGGAAGGTCTGATTCGATTTGTGCAGCATTAAGTCCCAATGCTTTCGCGACCGCACGTACTTTATGAAGCGCGCCGAAAACTGGAGGAACTTGCCGCATCTCACCGAACAAGCCGTCGGCATCTTCACGAAATGATACCGGAACTTTGCCCACCTTCAAATCCAGCACGATGGTCGAGGGCGACGTATGATCTGCGCTGACCGTGCCACTCCTCGCTCGCAGGGTTTGGAGCACAGTTGCCGTTCCGAGAGTTGGATGCCCTCCAAACGGGATTTCCTCCTCAGGTGTGAAGATACGCACTTTTATTCCTTCCTGGGCCTCAACGGAAACATCGCGAGGAAAGACAAAAGTCGTTTCTTGCAGGTTGGTCTCGCGAGCCAGGCTCTGCATTTCTGAATCACTTAGTCCCCTCGCATCAGTGAAGACCGACAATGGATTGCCGGCGAGCGGCTGCGACGTGAAAACGTCAATCTGGACGAAGTGAAACGCCCGGGCTACTCGGTTCGGAATTATGGCCGAGTAAGCTAGCGCCCGCCCAAGCGTGACCGGTGCAATAGTCGAGGCAGCGAATTTCGTAAGGAATCTGCGCCGTGTGTCCATATCATGGAACCACTGAATCTGCGGGGCTACGAGTATTGGGCCTCTTCGAACGAGGAGCCCGAGCATGCGTTTATCTCAGTGCTGTCGTCTCGGGCGCTTGAGTCACTGTAATCTTGTTCATGGCTTAGAATTCCACTGAAGACACCCGACTTTTCAAAGAAAAATCAAAGCTCTGTCGATACCTGCCTCTCCGAGGGACCACTGAAATGCCTCCTGTCGTGCTCTTCGGTGCCGTGTAGGAATTGTTAAATCATGGCTGACTGCGGTGGGTGCCTCAAGAGTGTTCGGAAATTCCTGCGAAGCTGTTGGGCCGATACTGATGTGCCAGATTTGCTACTGCCGGGTGGCGCCGAGATCGCACGGCAAGCCGCGTAACGATAATTGCGCCTGCTCGGCAAGCTTTTGGACAGCGCTCGACAGTGAGCCAAACTCCGAATGCTTCCGCAATCTGCTGAGCCACCCATCTGACTTCAGAGTATTCGGCGCGCAAACGAAACCGGATTGCGCTGCTAGTTGCAACGCCCTTATGGCAGAATCTGCACGATCCAGCTCCGCATAGTGGCGCGCGAAATAGACCAGAATCTCGGGATCGCAGGTCGTATCGGTTTCATCCATGATACGGGCCGCCTCAGCGGCTCGTCCTTCGAGAAGTGCCAATAGAGAGCCCATGAGAGCCGTCATCAACCTCGATAAAACCATTTTGTCCAACCTTTCTTGCAAGAGAGTAATGGCGCGCTTCCTATCGCCCAAGGCCGCCCAGGCTGCCGCATCCAGATAATAGGAGGCACGTCCGCCGTAGGCTTCTATGGTAGATGCATACTCTCCGGAGAGAAACAACGTATGAGCGACACTCGTGACCACTGTTGGATCCAACTCGGCTGCCCGTTTGTGTGCTTCAATCGACTGCTCCAGCAATCCCCGGAAGCGAAACACCTGAACAAGGCCCGTGTAGGATTCCGGCTCGCCGGGATGGTGCTCTAACCGTTCTATGAGCCGGCACATCGCCTGATGGGCGTGACCGGTATCTACCTGTACCAATGTATAAAATTGGTGAGCCCAGGCAAGATCGGGGTCGAGCGAGAACGCTCGCCGAAATACCGCCCCGGCCAACTCTGGACTCGCTGCCGAGCTCCCGCTGAATTTGGCAAGAAACCAGCAGCATCGCCCCAGCCAGGCCCATGCCGGTGCAAAGCTGGGGTCCTCTGCCAGGCAGACCCAGTACAAATCCCGGGCGACGAGCATGGATTCCAGAGATCGTTGAGCCGTGAGTTCGCGAGCCCGCACGAACTTCTCATGCGTCTCTCTCTTTACCCCCGGCTCTCCCGAGACAGGCAATTCAAACCGATATCCGTGCTTGGAAACGGTTCGAATCGCGTCGCGGCCCAGGATTTTCCTAAGGCGCACGATCAGATTCGTGAGGTTTCGCTCACTCACGTGCACATCGGGCCAGAGTATCCGTCGCAATTCCTGTTTCGAAACCAGGTGCTCTGCCGCTCGAACCAGACAAAGCAGAGCGTCGAACGCCTTCGGTTCCAGAAGAATGGAGGCGGCGCCTCTTTTGAGAATCCGGTCTCGAGGATAAAGCGCAAAATCACTGAATCGATATGCTGTCTCGGCTGGGCTTTGATTTTGTTTTGAAAATCCCTGTGACATACGTGCAATCTCTCGTCGAAAACAAGCCTACACTACGGGCATGCTATGGACCAGAATTAGCTCTGAGGGTGCAAGATGATGGGATCCTTTATTCGAACGAATGAACCCGCGCGGTGTGCCGATACGACTATGCCCGAGCGCCATCGCCGTTTTTACTGGCCATTGCTTCTCATTGCCGCACTTACCGTCCCCGTAATACCGGCGGCAGCTAAACGCGGCTCGAACCCATCGATAGAGGATGACAAGAAAACAGTAGTTGCGTTAGACGCGGAATACCAAGCGGCCGTAAAAATAAACGATGCGTCTACGATGAATCGTATTCTGGCAGACGATTTCATTCTAGTGACAGGCTCGGGTAAAACATATTCTAAAGCTGACATGATCAACGATGCGAGAGCCGCAAGCACGAGCTACGAACGCAATGACGAAGATGTTCAAACAGTGCGTGTGTGGGGCAATACGGCCGAAGTAACTGCAACGTTGTGGGAAAAAGGCACGAGCAGTGGACGATCGTTCGATCACAAGTTTTGGTTCACTGACACATACGTGCGAACGCCGTTGGGATGGAAGTATGTGTTTGATAAATATTCGCTGCCGTTGCCGAGCACCGTTGCTTCGCCGAGCCTTCCCCCCGCCTCCGAAGCCAGCACGGAGAGGGACGGGCAGCACGATTTTGATTTCGAAATCGGTAGCTGGAAATCGCATATATCGCGACGACTGCATCCCTTAACTGGCTCGACCACTTGGGTCGAAATGGAGGCGACTGTTGTCATCCGAAAAGTGTGGAATGGCCGCGCCAATCTGATGGAACTCGAAAGCGAAAGCGCGAACGGTCACTTACAAGAATTAAATCTTCGTCTCTATAATCCCCAATCCCATGAGTGGAGCTTCAATTTTGCCAGCAGCAGTGACGGCACCATGAACCGGCCCATGATCGGCGAGTTCAAGAATGGCCGCGGCGAGTTTATCGACCAGGAACCGTTTAATGGCAGAACTATTCTGGTTCGACACGTCTTTACGGACATCACTCCAGATTCCCACCATTTTGAACAGGCGTTCTCGGATGACGGAGGCAAAACTTGGGAGCCAAACTTTGTGGCGACGTTGACGCGAGAAAAAGACTAAGAACAATGTTGTATCCATCTGGCCGATTTGGCCGCAAGATCCGCCTTTCGGACCAACAGCCATCGTCCCTACGTTAGCGATGAATCCAGGAAGGCTGGGCGCAGCGGCACAATGGAGTTCCCTTCCATCTTCGTCGGGAAGCCAAATCGTGCAAGACATGCCCTCGGCTTGCGATTCAACCAACTGAGCAATGTTCGCTAGAACCTCGCACAGAGGAGAACCGGCAAAAATCAATTTTTGCAGGTTCAGGACAGACTCAGTCGAAAATAGCCCCAACTCGTGTTCCGACTGTGCGTCCCGCGATAGGACCTTCGCGGGAAACTGTATTGCTCTATCCATGAATTCTCCTTCTTCGGCCCTATTAGATTCGAGAAGTCGAGGCATGTCCTATCGCTGGCCGATTTCGTAGCGCCGACTCCGGGCCGCGTCAGACACCACTTTAAGCTGGAAAGGGGCGAAACTGCCACTGTTTAGGTAACGACAAACGCGCTTGTGTTTAGAGAACTGTCGAGGTCTATTGATTGGCCAGAAACGGACTCCTGGGAAGCGCGCGAGATCGGCACCGACAAGTCGGCATAGCTGAAATGATCTGCCAGGACTGGGGCCGATCGCTCCGCATTGCTGACAAATGAGCAACGCGGGAAGTCATTTAGGGTTCTCGCGGAAGAGTCTTACATGACTTCCGAGTGGCGGACAATTGTGGCGTTGGTGGTCCGAACCGGACCATCGATACCAGAGCAATACGTTTTCAAGGAGATCTTCTGCCGCAAATGGCGCGGATGTGTTGCACGCTTGCATCATCTGATCCCAGCCCACACAAAAGCCCACAAAACTCTTGACCTGGGGTGATCTTCAATGACTTACGGTGTTGTCCGTGCGTTCCAAGTCATTGTAAACACTTAATAGCTGAGCCCTGAAAAGGCTGGCGTCGGCGGTTCAACTCCGTCCCTGGCCACCACTCTTTCAAAGAGCCTATCGGAATCGCGGATAGTCGTTCGGGAGACTGAAAATCGACAGCTACTCGATTTTTTTTAGCCGCGTTGTCTTCAACTTGAAGATTACGTCGAGGTTAATTTTGTCGTCGACGCTGAGCAGAATCGTGAGTGACGGCTTCGTGAGTCCGAAGGTAGCAAAGGTGAAATTAGTTGACGCGCGGCCGGAGGCGCCATCTTTATTGAACGTGGCGATTCCTTGCCACGTTACCGGTGCCGTCGTACCGTGAACTGTCAAATCGCCCGTCAACTGGAGCCCGGCTTGGCCGTTGTTTGGAAACGGACTGGCGACTCCGGCGAGCGTCTTCGGGACGAATACGGCCGTCGGAAACTTATCGGTATCGAGCGTGCGCTTCTGCAGGTAGCCGTCGCGCATCTCTTGGTCGCTTTTCAGCATGCGCAAGTCGATGGTCACCTTCGACGCGGCGCTATTGACTGTGCCATCCGCATTCAATGCAATGGTGCCGGTGACGGCAGGAGTCGTGCCGATGGCGTCATTTGGGAAATTTACACCGGCCAATTGTTCGGTAACGCGATAGGAAGCGGCTGACCCGTCTTGCATGTCGAGCTGTACTGGTCCCGGCTTCGGAGGAGGAGGCCCGCCCTGGGGCGGAGCCTGAGCGATTACCTGCGGCACACCGGTCAAAAGCAACGCGGCTGCCAGCGCCGCGCCGAGCATCTTCATGCAAGACTTGCTATGGCCTTTCGTCAGCTTTTCTCCCTCAGAGTTGAACTATGTAACGAGCACGCGAAAAAAACGGATGCCGATTTGACGCGCGGTGGCCCTCTTTCGTTCCCTGCAAACCGGAAGCCCGGAAAACTGGAGACAGAAGGGACGTTCACGAATTTTCAGTCGCCGAAAAATTGGGGAACATTCCTTCTGTCCCCAGGCTTGATCTCAGCACAAATCTACCCAGCATTAATCAACGGGCGATTTCGTCACCAAGCCGGCTAGCGCCCCTCCCATCAGCTAAATTGCTACCCATCCGAACCAGTCACCTCATGACTGGAATAGCGTGGCGTCATGCCCTGCAGGTACCGTCGCCAGCAGGACGCCGCGCCGCAATATGCAGGACGCGCCCTTTGCACAGACTCGGTTTAGCGATCTTCCGTTCCGTCTGACCACCGTCGCACGATAACCACGAACGTAGTGAAGTGCTCCCGGGTGGCGTTAGAAGCCTGGATGGGAGAATCCGGCAGACCCGCTCCCCAGGTTGCGGGGTCGGTCGGTGGAAAGTAAAACATAAGGTGGGGATGCCAGTGTTCGACGCTGTCGCCGCCGTATCCTTGCTTCGACATCATGTAGCACAACGCCCCGGGTTCCATCGCCGGCAGTTCTTTTTTGTCGACGGCAGCCGCGATGGTCTCGTCCATCTGAGCCTCCGTGCGTCCCGCCAGGGTCAAGTCGGTCCTTTTGATGGTGCGTAGAAGGTAGGAACGCGCGGCTGCCGCGTTATAACATATCGGGGTCCGCACTTTCGGGTTCCAAAAGTCAAGATGGGGTGCGGAAGTCCACGAACGTTCCACGATACACACGAAACCGTTTTTGCCTTTGACCGCCGTTTCGAAACCATGACGTCCAAAAACCAGGACCTCTGCATCGCGTGAAATGGACTCCGGCGCTGCACTTCGCGCCAGGGCTATTTCCGCACCCTGATCCGTCATGAGGTATTGGTCGATCGGGGCCATGTTCGGATAAGGTGTCGCGGCATCCCGTGCCATCGCTTGGTACGCCGTACCGAGCACAACAAGCAGTGCGAAGCTTTTGATTGCGATTGCGCCAACCTTCCTTTTCCGCATAACGGGAGCTCCAGGTCGAATTCACCCTCAAGGACATCGAGCATACCACGCCGGATGATCTCGAGCGGAGCACTACGCTCATCGGAACCACAAAGTGATGCACCGGGCTCGATGTGCGAACACGGAAGTCTCCGTGGCCCAAACGTGGTTGGTAGCCTCTGGTTGGGCAACCAAACAGGAACTTCTCCATTCGTGAAATGCAACGACCTTCTTGTCACGTAACTCTCGGATCGTCGGCAAGTGCTACCTTGGGTTTGCGATCGCCTCGATTGTCTAGACGTTTGTCTAGTGTTGCAACGGCAGGGAGACACGAATCGCTGACGAATTGTTTTGCGTCGTCAGAAGCCGTGCTATCATGTTGCCCTTCATCAGACGCCGTTACGCGTCCATCTCGAGGATTCACCGTGCAGAGTTGGAGACGTTTTGATATCGATGACTATCGATATATCCATCGCCCGATGGACTAACGTTGAGACGCGCTTTCAGTAGGGCCAAATCTCTGAACCATTAATTCCTGCGCTTTTGCTGTCTGCGCCGAGACTAACCTCGAAGTGAATGTGCCAACGCTGGCGCATTTGCTATCCGTTTCAACACTGAGAGGATTCATGCATCGAGAGAGCGGGGAAGTTGCCTGTGTCTTGTTCGCCATTATTGTCTTTGGGTTTCTTTGGATAGCGCAACCAGTCTGTCTCGGTTCTGATACTCACCCGGCGCAGGCTAGAACCACGGCAGCGGCGCAAGAGCAACGGAAGGCATCGCTCCGAAAGAAAGTGGCGGTCTCCCCTTTTGACCGCATCTTTGCTCCTGGTTTGGAGAAGTCTTTAGCTCGTACCGATACCGACCAGCCTGCTGCCAAGCACACTTTGAAAGACTCTTCCTCTCCTTCTGTAAGTGCAGCACCTAATTTTGGCGGCTTCCTTTCCGCGCCGCTGTTTAGCGCGCAACCAGCGACGGCGTGCATAGCAGATAGCGATTGTGGAATGGATGTTCTTGTGAGCGGCGACTTCAACAAAGATGGCAAGCCAGACCTTGCGATCTTTCAATACGACGGCACGCTGAATGTTTTGCTGAATAACGGCTCGGGAGGTTTCCTGCCGCCGGTGGCCTATGGCGCTGCAACTGCAATCGCCAATAACTACAATATTGTTTCCGCGCAGGTGGCCGATGTCAACAACGACGGCTATCCCGACATTTTGGCGCTGGACACGAACAACAATCAGATCCTCGTCTTCCTCAACCAACAGAACGGCACGTTTGCCGTCCCGGTTGCGGTCCTTGGCCCCGCGAATCGGTCGCTCGGAGCCCTGGCAGCCGGCGATGTGAACCACGATGGCAACATCGATGTTGTAGTCCTTTCGTACAGCGCTATCAGCTCCACGCTATCGGAAGCGACGGTGCAGACTTTTCTCGGGAATGGCGATGGCACCTTTGCGACTCCGACTCCCGCGCTTACCACGGTTTCTCAGATTCCTGTTCCATTCACATTTATAGAACCCGGCGGTTTGGCGCTGGCAGATGTAAATAACGATGGGAGCCTTGATCTGATCACCATCCTCGATGAGTACTCTAGTCTGGGGGGCTTCCAGAGCCAGGCGCAACTGCAAGTGGCTCTCGGCGTGACGTTGGGAAACAACACTGGAGCCTTTGCCGGATTTTCCAACCTGGTCCCAATTTTGGTCCAAGGTCCGTTCAATCCTTTTGGGTGTTGCCTGTCCTATGTAAACGCGGTTTACCCAGTCGATCTGAACAACAACGGCAACCTCGACCTGGTCGTGGACGCTGGCCTTAACGTTGTCAGTTTACTTGGCAACGGCAATGGGACCTTCCAGAGTCCACTGGAAACTTCGCCGATTCTAACCGGAGTAATCCCCGAAGCCCTCGCGTTTGCAGATGTAACCGGCGACGGATATTTGGATCTGATCGCTGCCGACACCTCCATCACCATTTCGCCAGGTAACGGTGACGGTACTTTCGGACCGCCAATCAGTAACTACGCCAGCGGCGCGTATTCTATGGCCGCGGTCGACATGAACGGCGACGGAATTCTCGATGTGGTCGGGCTGGAGGACGAATTTAGATCAGTCTCTGTCTTCCTGGGACGCGGTAACGGCACTTATATCGGCGCTCCGCTGCTCACCTCTCCGATCAGCGGCAGCAATCCCGACACGCTCACCCTGGAGTTGGCGACGGACGTGACCGGCGTTGGAAGTACCGATCTCCTCGAGGTGTACCAACCTGAGCCACTGCAAGGTGCGGAACTGCTAACTGGGCTGAGCGACGGCCAGGGAAATTTCAATTACGTTGCTGCATTTCCAACTGACGAGAATGCTTTCTCAAACGACACATTTGTCCAGCCGGTTTCGGCCGACTTCAACGGCGATGGGAAGCAAGACATTATTCTCAGCGGGCTGCATGGAACACTCTCGGTTGCGCTCTCCAATGGCGATGGCACTTTCCAGACGCCCATTGCCATTTCGCTCGGCGCTCTTGATTGTCCGGTATCCTATGCGGCCGTCGGGGATCTCCAAAACAGCGGAAAGCAGTCCATTGTGGTGCCGTATCCCGGAGACGCCTCCTGCGGCGGCCCCGACGGCGGCCAGTCCGGGTACTTTGTCATCCCGGGCAATGGCGACGGCACCTTCGCCACACCGCAGTTTCAGGCGTTTGGCAACGAGCTTTACTCCGCAGTTTTGGCCAACATCAGCGGCAGCGGAGTATTGGGATTAGTGCTGAACGATGCGCCTTTTGATTCTTCGGCAGTCAATTTCGGCGTCTACTACTTGCCCGGCAACGGGGATGGCACGTTCGGTGCCGCCGCTACGGTCTCTTCCACTTACATGATTAGCCAGGTCATCGCAGGAGATTACAACCAGGACGGCAAGCTCGATTTGATCATGTTTAGCGCAGGTGAACAGCATTTGAGCCCGCTGCAAACGGTTTATGCAACGGCAGGCATTCTGTTATATCCGGGAAATGGCGATGGCACGTTCGGCGCGGCAACGGAACTTGGCACGAGCAACTTTTTTATGAACGGCGCACTTACCGATGTCAATGGCGACGGCATTCCAGACATCGCCGCAGCTGTTTACTCGTCTCCCTTTGTGCAACTTTCTTCACCGCTGGCGAACTTCGGACTCTCCGTGTTCCTGGGCACGGGAGGCGGAAACTTCAGCGCGCCCTTCAATTTTCTAACGCCTGACTACGACGTTGAAAGTGTTTTTGCAGGGCACTTCCTGAGCGACAACGCCCCCGACATCGTGGTCGAAACTCCGTCTGGCACAGAATTACTCCTGAATCAGGGTGGAACCGCAATGACCTTGAGTGCTTCTGCGACCACCATCACGCAAGGCGCTTCGCTAACATTTACGGCCGCAGTACAACCGACTTTGGCAAACCGCCCCGCTCCCACGGGCGCTGTCAATTTCATGGATAACGGCACCTCTCTAGGAGTTGTTCCGTTGAGCAATGGCACGGCAACTATTGCGCTTGCAACTCTAGAGGCGGGATCGAACCAGATTTCGGCTGCTTACTCGGGTGACGC
>Ga0209274_10001822_pt1 | contig 10699 bp, 5 predicted proteins | sample HubBroMetageREF1_FD_188343 | JGI IMG/M metagenome (GOLD analysis project Ga0209274, IMG submission 188343) | Reference soil microbial communities from the Hubbard Brook experimental Forest, New Hampshire, USA - Hubbard Brook CCASE Soil... | ecosystem: Environmental > Terrestrial > Soil >...
GCCTGGCGCAACTCGTGCCTTACGCGCTCGAAGAGCATCTGGCCGATGACATCGAGGAACTGCACTTTGCCATCGGCAAGCGCGCCGGGGACTCCGCGCGTGCGCCGGTCGCGGTGGTCGCGAAGGCGCTGCTGCAGGAATGGCTGGCGACGCTGCGCGCCGCGGGAATCGAGCCCAACGCGATCTACGCCGACAGCGACCTGCTGCCGGAAAATCCCGGTCAGGCGGTGGCGCTGCTGGAGGAGGACGCGGTAGTCGTGCGCCCGCCCGGCGGCACGCCCGTGACGCTACCCGCGGCGGCACTTGGTGAAGCGCTCGAGATCGCGCTGACTGGCGCGGACGGCGGCGGCCGCGGGCTCATCCTGTACACCGGGGCCGCCGAGTGGCAGCAGCATTCCGCGCAGGTCGAGGCCGCGCGCCCGAAATTCGACGGCATCAAGGTGCAGCTGCTGACGGGCGGCCCGCTGGCACTGTTCGCGCAGCAGCTGTCCTCGATTAACCCCATCAATCTTCTGCAGGGCAGCTATGAGCCGACCAGCTCGCACGCTGCCGGGCTGCGCACCTGGCGCGTCGCGGCGATGCTGCTGGCAGCCCTCGTCGGCCTGCATGTCGTCGGCAAGCTGTGGCAGCTGCATGTGCTGCACGACCGCGAACACCAGGTCGATGCCTCGATCCGCGACACCTTCCACATCGCCATGCCCGGTGTGCAGAGCACGAGCGACGCCCGTCATCGCATGGAGCAACGCCTGCTGAGCGCGCGCGGCGCCGGCCAGGGCCTGCTGGCCGCGATGCAGGCGCTTGCCCAGGCGCGCGACTCAGCTCCCGGCACGAGCGTGCAGGCGCTCATCTTTCGTGACGGCACGCTGGACCTGAAACTCTCGGTACGCGATGCGGCGAGCCTCGACCACATCAGCCAGGCGCTGCACAACAACGGCTGGCAGGCGAGCCTCACCGGTGGCAGCAGCACCGGCGGCGCCTACGAGGGACGCATCCAGGTGCGGGCCGGCGGAAGCTGACATATGAAAGCCGATCTGAAGTCCTTGTCACTGGAATCTTTCGCGGCCCTGCCCCGGCGCCAACAACGCCTGGTGGTAGGCGCAGCCGTGCTCGCAGTCGTGCTGCTTGTCATCGGGGTGCTGGCGCCGCTTGATCACAGCGTTACCAGCGCGCAGCAGCGCCTGGCGAAGAAGCGTGCGGATCTTGCCTGGATGCAGGAGGTGGCTCCGGAGCTTGCGAGCGCGCCGGCGCCGCCCTCGGACAGTGGAGAATCGCTGCTGGTCATCATCGATCGTTCGGCGCGCGAGTCGGGGCTGGCGGGCGCCCTCACCGGCAGCGAACCGGGTACCGGCGGCAGTCTCGCGGTGCGCCTGCAGAAGGCACCGTTCGACACTGTGGTGGCGTGGCTCGCGCGGCTGGCGCAGCAAAACGGCATCGTGGTGGAGTCCGCCACCATCGATGGCGCCGGCGCACCGGGACTGGTGAACGCCGCCGTCGTACTGCGTTCGGGCTGAAGTTGAAGGGCAGCGGCTGGATCGCTCTGGCGGCGGCGGCCGTGTTTGCGTTCCTGCTCGTGGCGCGCATGCCCGCCAGCTGGGTTATCCGGACCAATGGCGCGAACGCGCTGTGCGCCAGTGTCGATGGCTCGCTGTGGAGCGGCTCATGCAACGGCATGAGCATCGCGCACAACCCCATCGGGGACGTCACCTGGGAACTGCATCCGCTGCGCCTGTTTCTCGGGCAGCTCGCCGCGCACGCCAGCGCCGTTCACGGCGCGGCCCAGGCGAGCGCCGAGGTGACCCTGTCCCTGGGCGAGCGCATCACGGCGCACGACCTGGTCGCTGATCTGCCGCTGGACGCGGCGATCATTCCCGGACTGCCAGCGAGCCTGAGCGGACACGCGCACTTCAACTTAGCGCTGGCGCGCATGGAACATGGTGTCGTCACGCAGCTGCAGGGCCGCATCGAAGTGCATGACCTGGTGGATCACAGCGGTGAGGCCACCGTGCTCGGCAGCTATGTGATCGACTTTCCCGCGGGCGAGAGCGGCGAGCCGGTCGGCAAGCTGCATGACCTCGACGGGCCGCTGGCGGTCGAGGGCACGATGCGCCTGACACGTCAGCCTGGATTTGATCTGCAGGGCGAAGTCACCGCCCGTCCCGGGGCGCCGCCCGGGCTCATCAACAACATCCGCTTCCTGGGTTCCCCTGATGCGCTCGGCCGCCGCCCGTTCGGGGTCAGCGGGACGCTGTAAGTTCGCGCAGCACCCCGAGCAGCGGGAAATACAACCCCGCCCGCACCGGCTCAGGACCCAGGGCACGCGCCAGCGCCACATAGGCGCGCAGCTGCGTCTCGTAGCGCTGCATTTCCTGCTGCAGAAACTCCTCGAGCCCCCCGCCCTCGTGGCGGCTGGTTTTGTAATCGATCACCCAGCGCGTGCCGCTCTCATCGACGAAGCAGCGATCGATCACGACGCTGCGTAAGCGCCCCGCGCTCAGGCCCGTCAGTGGCAGCTCGCTGTGCGCTTGCCCGTGGCGCGCGAGGATCCAGCGGCCTCGTTCATCCGCGAAGGTGCGTTGCAGGGCGGTGGCGATGAGGCGGGCGGCGGCGGGTCGCTCGGCCGCGGCGACGCCCTGCCGCCGCAGCTCACCCTCGAGCGCCGCGTGCTGCGCTTCGATCTCGGCCGGCGTGGGGAGAGCCGTGGAGTCCGCGGCCCGCGCCAGCCAGGCATGCACGATCGTGCCGATGTGCCGCTGCGTTTCCCCGACCCAGCTGAATTCCTGCGCCTCGAGCGAGGCGCGCGCCAGCGGCAGGTGCGTGAGCTGCGGCGCGGCGGGGAGTTCCGCAGGCGTCCAGCCGGGCGCGAGGCGACGCAGCAGCAGGGGCGCGGGCTTGCCGGCAGGAGGCGCGGCCGCCGCGTCGCTATGAAACGCATCCTCAAGCGCCGGCCACAGGCAGGCAAGCAGGCTGCGCTGGTCAGGGCTGATGCTGCCGTCCGCTTTTTTCTCCGGTGCAGCGGACAGATGCAGCGTCTCACGCGCGCGCGTCGCCGCCACGTACATGAGGCGCGCGCGCTCGTGCCGCCAGCGGCCCTTCTGCAGAGTGCGGATCAGCGCGCTTAAGGGTTCGCGCCGGGCACGCCGGTCTTCGGCGGCGGGCGCCACCGCCATCAGAAGATCGCTGCTACTGCCATCGCGCGGCAGATCGATCCATTCGAGCAGCTCGCCGCGGCCCTGGTCGGGGATGCGCTCCAGGGCCGGCACGAACACGTGATCAAACTCGAGGCCCTTGGCGCGGTAGATGGTCATGATCTGCACGGGATTGTCGTGCGTCGCACGCGGCGCGCTGTACAGGTCCCGCAGCAGCGCCGGAAAGTCCTCCGGTCCGCGCCATTCAAACACCGCGGCGCGCGCCGCGAGTGCTGCGAAGAAGGCGTGCGCGTCCTCCAGATCCTGGCGGCTGTACGCATCGCAGGCCCCGAGGCGCACCCACACCGACTCAAGATAGTCCGCCGGCGGCTGCCCATCGCGCCGCTCGAGCGCGTCCGTCAACACTGCGCGCACACGCGCGAGGCGCGGCCGGTCATCCGGCGGGCAGCGCGCCAGGCGCTCCGGGCGCGACAGCGCTTCGAAGATCAGCAGCGGATCCTTGGCCCGCGACAGCGCGGTGAGTGTTGCCAGCCGCACCCCACACCAGGGCGCGCGCAGCACGGCCAGCCAGGCGCTGCGGTCGGCCAGATCGTGCAGGGCGCGGCTTAACTGCACCAGGTCGCGCACGATCGCTCGCTCGCGCAGCGGCACCAGGTCCACACCGAGGGGCTCAAGCCCACGCGCTTTCAGCTCACTCACGATCGGCGCGGCGTGCGCGCGCACCGCGACCAGCACGGCTACGGTGGCGGCGGGATTTTGGCCCCTGAGCCTGTAAATCCCGGCCGCGACGCTCCTGGCCTCGGCCCGGGCGTCGCCCGGATACAGGTGCAGCTGTACCGCCGCCGCTGCCGGACCCGGCGTGGCCTGCGGCGCGCGCGCCGCGATACTCGGCGTAAAGGTCACCGCGCCGGTACGCAGGTCATCGGCCGGGGCGAGCACCCGCGCAAACACCTCGTTGGTCCAGCGCACCAGTTCAGGCCGGGCACGAAAATTCTGCGTCAGGCGCAGCGGCGTCAGACGCACCTCGCGAACGCCGCGCTCGCGTGCGGCGATGAAGAGGCCTACTTCCGCGTCGCGAAAGCGATAGATGGACTGCATGGGGTCGCCGACAACAAACAGCGTGCGGCCATCACCCTGCTCCCAGCCGGCCGTCAGTTGCTCCAGCAGCTGGAACTGGGCGAGCGAGGTGTCCTGGAACTCGTCCACCAGGATGTGCCGCAGCCTAAGGCCGGTGCGCAGCGCCAGGTCCGTGGGCTCGGAAGCGGCGCTCAAGGCCTCACGGGCGGCTCCGGCGACCCAGGTGTAGTCGACCTTGCCGGCCGCGAACTGCATCTGCAGTTCGGACGCTGCGCGCGCCAGTACGCGTGACAGCGCCGTGAGCGCGGCGCTGTCCGCGGTGCTCAGCGCCGGGGGCGGCAGTGAAACCAACTCGCGCAGGGAGCTCTCGAGGCCGGCGACGCCCGCGAGCAGCTCGATACAGCTGCCGAGCGCTGCCCGCGCCGCAGGTTCTGCGTACTGCACTCCAAGATGTCTCGCGGCGAGGCTTTTACGCCAGCCGCGCTCGGTGAGCGCGAGCTCGCCCAGGCGCTGCCACGCGGCAAGATGCGCCGGATCAGGCAGCAGCGGGCCGACGCCGGGGAGCGCCGCCGCGGTGCGCAGCAGCGACTGCGGCACGAGGCGGCAGGTTGCCTGCAGCCGCGCGCCAATGATGTCGGCAAGACTCACGTTGACCCGCTCGCACAGTACCTGCGGCTCGTTATCTGCGACGTAGCGCAGCCAGTGGCCGCGCCGCGACAGCATCTGGACGAGCAGCCGCTCGAGCAGGTTCCAGTTGTTGTCGAAGCGTTCGAACAAGAGCTCGATGTCCGGGCCGAGCTGCGCATCACTCTCACCCTCCACGAGGGTGCGGCGCGCGGCATGCCGGTACAGCTCCTCTGGTGTATCCGTCACCTCAAACGCCCCGCCGGCTCGCGCCGCCACCGGCAATTGGCTCGCGAGCCAATAGTCGAACGAGTCAATCGTCTGGATGCGCAGCGCCTTGGGATCCTGCAACAGCTGCCAGCCACGCGCGGCGCCGTGACGCAAGGCGTTCGCGGCCAGTGCCCGCAGCTGTGCGCGGTTGGGGTTGTCGTCCTCAATCTCATCTCGCAGCGCGCGCATCACGCGTGCGCGCATCTCGCCAGCGGCCTTGCGGGTGAAGGTGATCGCCAGAATCGCTTCCGGCTCATCCACCGTGCCAAGCAGGCGCAGAAAGCGCTGCGTGAGCACCGCCGTCTTGCCGGAGCCGGCCGGTGCCTGCAGCAGGACCGAGCGCGCGGGATCGAGCGCAGCGTCGCGCGCCTCCAGATCCGCACGCAGCAGCGCCTCACTCATCGGCGCCCTCCTCGGCCCCGGAGGACTCCTCGCGCTCGGCGATGCGGCAGATGTTGATGACGTGGCAGTGCCTGCAGGCGCCCGGCTTCGGATCGACGCTGGCGTCGCCGGCAACGAACGCCAGCACCAGGCGCTCGAGAACCCCGCGCCAGTCAGCCGTCCGCGCCTGCCAGGCCTGCGCGGGCGTGGCGCCAGGAATTGCGCGCGCCGCCCTGACTCCCGGCAGCAGCCGCGCCTCGCGCGCCACGCCGTCGAAGCCCAGCGTGCGCGAGCTGACCCAGACGGTGGCGAGCGCGGCCACGTCCTCTCCGAGTGCCACCAGATAGGCCAGCAGCTGCGGATACGTCGGGCGCGGGTCGTACCAGCGCGCGCTCAGGTGCGTGCCGGTCTTGTAGTCGAGCACCGCGCGAGCGCCCGCGGCCAGCACATCCACGCGATCGATGCGCATTTCCACGGTGGCGCCCGCGAGCAGCAGCTGCGCCGGCTGCTCGGTGCTCTCAACCTGAAAGGCTGCCCGGCTACGATCCAGCTCGCACAGTTTCCTGATCAGCCGCCCGGCACGCCGGCACTCGCGCGCCAGTGTCACCGGCATGGCGGCAAACAGATCCGGCTGCCCCGGCGCCGCCTGCCGGCGGCGCCGCGCACCGGGGGCGCGCGCCACCAGCGCCAGAGCCGCCTCGCCGACGCTTTGTGCGATCAGCTCCTCGAGCGCGGCTTCGCTCAAAGCACACAGCGACTGCCAATCCCGCAGCCGTCCCCACAGACTCTCGAGCGCGCCGTGCAGGAGCGTGCCGCGATCCAGCGCCGGGATGCCGGGCTCGGCGAGCGGTGAGTCCACACTCCCCAGCCGCAGCTCCGCGTAGGCCTTGAACGGACAGATGTTCTGCAGATCGAGCGTGCGGGTGCCGCGCGGCAACGGCACTGCAAGGTTCCAGGAAACTCCGCTGTGGTCGGCGAGGAGCTCGGTGCGCTGCTCACGATGCAGGCTCGCCGGCAGCCACACCGGGCCTTGCATGCGCGCAGGCGCCAGGCTCACTGCAAGCAGTGGGCTGGGCAGAAGCTCCAGATCCTCCGCGTGCCGCGCAGCGCTGAGCACCAGCTCATCGCTGCCCGCGCGCCACGCGGTCAGGAGCGTGCGGGCCTGCGCGAGCCGGCCCTCGGCACTCGCGGCCGGCACCCCGGCTGCGCGTTGCGCGCTAATGGGCAGAAACGGATCCGGCGCCGCTGCCTGCGGGAAGGCATCCGCATGCAGTTGTGCAACCCAGATCGCGTCGTAGCGCACCACCGGGTCGGCGAGCATGGGGGAGATCGTGACCGTCACGTCCTCGTCGGCGGGCCGGAAAGGGCTGTGCGCCGCGAGTGCGTCGAGAAGCTGCAGCGCGGCTTGCGACCCTAAAGTTGCGCTGCTGAGCGTCAGCGCGCCGAACTCCTCGAGCAATTCATGCCAGCGCATCAGGGTCTGTTGCCCTGGACTATCCGCCGCCAGCGGCCCGGGCCAGCCGACCGCCTCGAGTGAGGCACGAAATCGTTCCGACCAGGTGCGTGGTGACACGCGCGCGCTGCCGGCAGCCGCACCGAGCAGCGCCGCGGCACGCGCCAGCTGGCCAGCCCACTCGCGCGCGCTGCTTCGCAGGTCCGCCTTCATGAGGCTGAGCGCGCCCGACAGGTCCGGCAGCCGCGCCGTGACCAGCTTCCTGTCACGCAACTTAAGATCAAGCCGGGCCCTCGCGATCGCGTCCGGCGTGCTCCAGTGGGGAGCGCGCGTCCAGGCGCTCAGGCGCGCGCCCTCCAGCTCACGGCCGGCGAGGAAACCCAGCGTCGTCAGGGCGTGGGCAATGGCGGGTATTTCCGCGAGCGGCTGCCCGCCTTCGATGCCGACCAGTGCCTGCGATGCGCTGGTCGCGCCAAGAATGCTGCGCGCATCGAGCGCCTGGCGGATGAGTGTCGCGAGCCGCTCGCGCGCTCCGGGTGCCCCGGGCAACATGACGAGGAGGCGCGCATCGGGTTGCCGCCGCACACGCTCGGCGCACCAGGAGGCGATGCGTTCGGACTCCTCGCGCTGATCCGCACACAAGAGCAGCCCGGATGCTGCATCCCCTGCCGGCTCGTTCGCAGCGGCGGCGGCGCCGCGCGCCGCCACCAGGGCTGCCAGCCGCGGCGGCACCGCATCAAACCCACGCAGCGCGAGCGGCGGATTACGGTGTGGATCTGCCGGCCGGATGCGCGCGAGCAACTCATCGACGCTTGCGGCCCTGAGCGCCCGGCAGCGCTCATCGAATCCCTGGCGCGCCTTGAACAGCAGCTGTGCCTCACCGCCGCTGGCCGCTGAGCTGAGGTCGATCTGATATTCCCACGCGAGCGCGCTCGCGCGTTGCAGGGAGTCGCCGAGGGTCGCAGCGTTCACGAGCGGAAGGTTCGCCGTAAGGTCGAGCGTGCACTGGCGCCACAGGAACCACTCTTCCGCGTCGCTGAGCAGCCGCGGGCCGCTGGCGGGCGAGCTTTCCGCGGCAAGGCGCCGCGCTTCGCGTCGCAGCCAGCTGCCCGCCGCCAGCACATCTGCGCTCGCCCACACGCGCTCCCCGGCTGCCAGCCTCGCCGCGGCCTGCGCCAGGCGCACGGCATGCGCGCGCTGGCGGGTGGGCACGACGAGCGTGCCGCCGCGCTCCAGCAGATCGGCTACGTCTGTTTTAAGCCTAAACAAAACAGGCTGTTACAGGTTCTATGGAGAGATTACTTTAGGCGAGAAGCCACGCTCACGACATTGCCGGGCGCGCGCGGGAGCGCCGCGTAGACGCCGAGCAACTCCTCGATGCGGTTGAACACATCCTTGAGCGTCACCGCATCCGGCAGGTTGGTGATCCGGAAATGATTGCAGTAAGGCACGTTGAAACTCACACCCGGCGCGACCAGGACGTGTTTCTGCTCGAGCAGATCGAGCGCGAAGCGCTGATCATCAAAGCCGGGAAGCGCCTGTGGATCGACGCCGATGAAGGCGTACATCGCGCCTCCTGGCGGGGCGAGCTGCAGGTAGCGGCTGGCGGCGGTCGCCTGCAGAATCGCCGCGCGCGATTCGTGCAGTCGCCCGCCCGGTGACACCAGTTCCACGATGCTCTGATGCCCGCCGAGCGCGGTCTGCACGGCCCACTGTGCCATGACATTGCTGCACAGGCGCAGTGACGCCAGCAGTTCCAGCGCCTCCAGATACTCGCTGGCTGCGTGCGTACGCCCGGAGAATGCCGCCCAGCCCACCCGGTAGCCGCAGGCCCTGTAGACCTTGGAAAGTCCCGACAAGGTCGCACACAGCGTGTCGTGCACGAGTGTCGCCATGGGCACGAACTCGGCGCCGTCATAGGTCATCTGGTCGTAGATTTCGTCGCTGAATACGATCAGACCACGCTGCTCCGCCAGTTGCGCCAGTGACTCAAGAACCCGCCGCGGATACACCGCACCGGTTGGATTGTTGGGATTGATGATGACGATGGCGCGGGTGCGCGGCGTCACCAGGCGCGCCACCTCCTGCGGATCCGGCACGAAGCCGTGTTCGGGGCGGCACGCGTAGTGCACCGCGCGGCCGCGATTGAGCGTGACGGCCGCCGTCCACAGCGGGTAGTCCGGGCTCGGCACCAGCACTTCGTCGCCGTCGTTGAGCAGCGCGCGCAGCACCAGGTCAATGAGCTCGCTCACGCCGTTGCCGATGAACACTTCCTCGGCCGTGACGCCGGTGACACCGCGCGCCTGCTGCTGCATGACCACCGCCTCGCGCGCCGGGAAGATGCCCTTCTGGTGGCAATAGCCTTCCGCCTCGGCGAGATTCTCGATCATCGCGAGCCGCATGGTCTCGGGGGTGCGCAGCCCGAAGGCGCGCGGGTTGCCGATGTTCAGCGACACGATTTCGTAGCCCTGGCGCTCGAGCTCGTGAGCGCGGCGCGCCAGGCGTCCGCGGATCTCGTAGCGCACGTGTTTCAGCCCCTCGCTGGGGCGAATGCTCTCTGCGGTCTTCATGAGGCGAAGGATAACAGCCCGCTCAAAGAAGCTCGCGCCAGCGGTGACAGGCCACCCGCTGCGCGCCATCCACCTCTTCCCAGGCCGGTACGCGCTCCTGGCACACGGCCACGGCGTGCGGGCAGCGGCTGCGGTAGATGCAGCCGCTCGGCAGGTCCAGCGGTGAGGGGGGCTCACCGGGGCGCGCCCGGGCGAGCCGCGCCGGTTGCAGGTCCGGGTCAGGGATGGGCACGGCCGAGAGCAGCTCGCGTGTATAGGGATGCAGCGGCCGCGCATAGAGCGCCGGCGTCGGGGCGAGTTCCATCATGCGGCCGAGGTACATGACGAGCACGCGCTCGCACAGACGCTGCACCAGGGCGAGATTGTGACTGACAAACATCAGCGTCAGGCCCGATTCGCGCTTGAGGGCCGCCAGCAATGCCACGATCTGCTGCTGGGTGGGCGTATCGAGCGCGCTCACCGGCTCATCGCACACCAGCAGGCGCGGCTTCAGGATCATCGCGCGCGCGATGCCAACGCGCTGGCACTCCCCGCCGCTCAGCTCATGCGGATAACGGCCCGCAAGCTGTGCCGCAAGTCCCACGCGCCGCAGCGCCGCGCTCACCTCGGCGGCGCGCGCCGCGGCGCTGAGCTCGCGCGCATGCACCTGCAGAGGCTCGGCGACAATCTCTGCGACCGTCAGACGCGGATCGAGGCTCGCGAGCGGATCCTGGAAGATGATCTGCAGGTCGCGGCGCAGCCTGCGCAGCTGCGCCGCCGGCAACTGTGCAAGCGCCGCGCCCATCCACACCACGCGTCCGGAAGTGAGCTGCAGGAGTTGCAGCGCGGCGCGCGCGAGCGTTGATTTGCCGCAGCCGGATTCTCCCACCACTCCTAAAGACTCCCCGGCCCGCAGCTCAAAGCTGACCCCGTTGACGGCGCACAGGCGCGCCGCCCGCCGCAACCCGCGCGCACCGACCGCAAACTCCACGCTCACGTCCGTCAGCGAGAGCGCCGCCTGCGGCTGCCCCGGCGGCGTCGCTGCGGCTGCGGGTGCCGCGAGCGGCGTTACGGCCGGCTCAACGTCCAGGCGCGCGGCACTGTTAACCAGTGTCTGCGTGTAGGCATCGCGCGGCGCCTTCAGGACCGTCGCCACCGTCCCGGTTTCAATCACGCGACCAGCGCGCATGACCGCGACC
>Ga0209274_10001825_pt1 | contig 10686 bp, 10 predicted proteins | sample HubBroMetageREF1_FD_188343 | JGI IMG/M metagenome (GOLD analysis project Ga0209274, IMG submission 188343) | Reference soil microbial communities from the Hubbard Brook experimental Forest, New Hampshire, USA - Hubbard Brook CCASE Soil... | ecosystem: Environmental > Terrestrial > Soil >...
TGTTGGAGACGACGACGCCCGGGCTGGGGCTGACTACCGTGACTGCGGCCGTGGACGCCGTCGCAATATCGGATGCAAGGATGGTTGCGGTCAGTTGGGAGCTGCTTACAAAGGTCGTGGGCCGCGGACTGCCGTTCCAATTCACCACCGAACCCGAAACAAATCCCGCGCCATTCACCGTCAGGGTGAACCCAAGTCCGCCGGGCGCAATAGCGTCGGGAACCAGCGGCTGGTTCGTCAACGGCACCGGGTTTTGCGCAATTGCCGGTGTCGCGAATACTGCTAGAACGCTGAACGCTGTGATGACTAGTGTGACGAATAGAACGACGAGACTCAACGAGTCGATTTTGCGGGCGAAGTGGCGGGTCATGGCGATCCTCCTGGAGTACAACAGCAGGGACCCTGATTTTGTTTCTTCCTCTTAAATGTTACGTGCCACAGCTACGTGCTCCGACATGGTCACAGTGCGTGCGTCCCTGCCGATCCGCAAACTCGCAACCAGAACGACATAGGGAAACCAGGCCCGGCGCGCTCGATGCTCCCGGGGAAGGAGTGAGATCAATCGCCAGTTGTGGCGCGCATTCTTAGGACACGACTGCCGCGCCTGCTCCGCTGCGAAGTATAACTCCGGCGGGCAGAAAACTGAGGTTTTTTTCGAATGCCAATGCCTAAGAGGCGCGGGTGGCCGATTTTCGCAACGGGTCGGGATTCCGCCTCCGCCCACCGTTTGGGATCCTGATTCGCCGCCCCGAGAACCCAGCGCGTCTGTTTTGGCGTTTCTTCAGGCCTTTTTCAGCAACCGCGTAATCCAGACCAGGATTACCGCGCCAACAAAGGCCACAATGATGGACCCTATCATTCCGCCGCCCGGCCAGATTCCCAAAAGTCCAAAGACCCAGCCCCCCACTACGCCGCCGAGGATCCCGAGAATGATGTCCACGAGTACGCCGTAGCCACCGCCCTTCATCACCTGGCCAGCAAGCCATCCTGCAACCAGTCCGACTACAATCCAAGCGATGAATCCCATGCATTCCTCCTTGCCGCCGCTCAGGACGGAACTTCCGATTTGACCCCCAGGCCCGACCGAAAATATACCACGCGGCCCTCAATCTGAAATGTTTACGCCCGGCGCTCACCCTTCGTTTTCACGACCGGTGGCCCAGCCTATGCGCGTTCTGTGTGCAAGGGTAGATTCCACGTCGTGTCAATCTTGGGATCTTGTACGACAGCGGAACCGAGTCTCCGCGATTTTTCATCACAAACAACCAGTGCGCACCGTCACAGACAGCCTCCCAAACAATTGCAACAATATTGCTTCAGAGTGGAGCCGGCAGCAGTGTGCCCGTCCTACGAGACGGTCATCGCGGCTCCGCTAAACCATTCTCCGCGTTCTTTGACAATCTAATTTGAGGCGTTTAGCGGGCGTGAGCGGAGCCGAAGCCCGCTGCCGAAGTCCGCCAACTCATTGATTCTAGGAGACCAGGGGGGAAGGGGGGTACCGGTACTAACCAGTAACATCTCCGCATTTCCATATATCGCCTTCCCGGGATTCGGTCTGACTGCGGAACCGGCTTTCCGCGATTTTTTCATCACAAACCTTGTTTCACTTCTCGATCCTCTGCAACCGAAACAGCAGCGTGCCCCATCCCAGTTTGACGCGCATCTGCACCGGCGTATGACTGGGATCCTCCGAATACCACACCCACACTCTGCCCTTCGACTGCAGCGAGCCCGAGATGGCCTCAGCCGTAACCATCACAGCCGCGAACGTTCCAGCCGGGACTCTGATCTGTTCCCGCTTCTCCACCCAGGCGTGGACGATCGTCGTTTTCCCGTCGCTGATCGGGAACTCGTAGCTCGCGCCCAACTGCAACGGCAGCGACTGCAGGTAATAAAAGCCAGTGATGACGTCGGTGGCGCAAGCGGCCAGTTTGTTTTCGACATGCTTGGTCTCGCCGGTCTTCAAGTTCTTTTCATCAAGCGCGCTCGTCTTGCGCGCGTAATCGAACTGGATCGAAGTTTCGCGTTTATGCGAGCCTTCTTCGCTGTGCTTAAAGATCGAGAGTGAGCAGAACGTTCGAGGATCGAAGCGCGACTCGAAGTGGTCGTGTACAGGGAAGATGACGTTGACGGCTCCTGAAGATTCGGCGGCCGCGGTCACTCTCCGTTCGTTTCCAGCGGCTTCCATTTTCACCACCGCAGTCCCGGCAGTAATCAAATGCCACTCCGCCGAATAAACGTAACTTTGCCAATCGGGAAAAGGATAGTTGGGACGTGGAGGCGCGATCTGCACCGGAGCAGGCCCAATCGTCGCCGTAGACGGCCCTTGCTGCGCCGGCAACATAGCCGCACCCAGCAAAATCAGCCACCAGACCAGCCCAGCTAGCGCTGCCAAGCTGCGGGAGAAATTCCGCTTCGTATCAGGGCATCGCTTCAGCGATGCCATATGCGCTGCATGAATAGAAATGCTTTGAAAGGCCGCGGCTTCAGCCGCGTCGCAACCCGGACCAGAATAGACGGGCTTTAGCCCCTGAGGTGAACGGCTCATGCTCCACGGCAGACTACCATACCAGCTTGGCGATCCACTTGACGACAAGAACGCCGAGCATCACCGCACAGCCAATGCTTGCCTCGTACTCGCGGTGCTTCCAATAACGCGCCGAGGAGTACGCGCTTTGCTGATTACCGTAGCGCGTAAGCCGCGGTAACATGCGCGGCACATGGCGAGCATAGTCGTCATACTCAGGAAACGTCCGACGCAGGTAGCGCTCCTCGCCGGCGATCACCGGAACATAAATTACCGCAAACATCACCAGCATGATCGCGACAATCCACCAACTCCTCGCCGCGACCGCAAAACCGGCGGCCATCATCAACGAGCCCAGATAAAGAGGGTTGCGAGTGTAGGCATAAGGACCGCTGGTGGTAAGCTGCTTGTCCTTTTGCACGTGGCCGGAAGCCAGCCCACGCAAGACCAGCCCGGGAATCATAACCAGCGTGCCCGCGATGAGCGAATTTCTTGTTGGCCGAGCCATCAACACGAAGACAACCGCAAAAACGAATCCCAGTGGCACGCGGATACGACGGGCTACGCGCGACCACGTGTCGACGGTGGTCTCGGAAGGCCGCGATCCGGGTTGTAAAGCTTCACTCAACTTGGTTGTTGAATATGGTTCTTCAATACGGTTCCGCGATATGAGGTTCAGCAGCATGACCGGGCAACACTTTCCGAGCCGCGGCGACGACTTCGCCGGCAGTTATTTCGAGCAACCCCCGTTCCGGTTCGCGGTGCCGGGTGTGGTCCGTCATGCTGCTCGCGCTGCGCAGGACAATCGATCGCGTCCCGAATGGTCCATTGCGCGCCGGATTTGTCGGGCCAAAAATCGCCACCACCGGAATTTTCAACGCCGCTGCCAGGTGCATCGGCCCGGTATCGCCGCCGATCAGCACACGAGCCCGGCGCGTGACCGCGATCAATTCCGAAACCGAGCAGGAGATTTTTCGCGCCGCCCCTTCGCTGGCGGCTTCCACCGCCACGGCCAACTCTTCTTCCCCCGGCCCGTAATTCACGAGCGAACCTATTCCATCCTCTGCGAGTTCCTTCGCAACCTGCCCGTAACGCTCCGACGGCCACCTCTTCGCACCCCAGCCTGCGCCTGGATTGAGAATCGCGAAGTCCTTCACATCCGCTGTGAGGCCGGCAATCTTGCTCTCCGCATCTGCGTCCACGGGAAACTCCACCTGAGGTTCCACCATCGGAGTTGGCATGCTCGCACTCGGAATGCTCGCACTTGGAATGACAGCTCCAGCCAGAGCCAGCGCCTGTTCGACGACATGCGTGCCGTTCGTCAGGATTTTTCGTGTGTAAAACATGCTGGCAGCGTTCTCGCGCGGTTGCGCGCTCCCATACACACTGGGCGCGCCCGACCAACGTGCCAGCAACGCCGAACGCACCGCGCCCTGAAAATCAATCACCGCGTCGTATCGAATTCCGCGCAATTGACTCAAGCCCACCGCCATCTGCTGCCAGGTGTTGAACGAGAACGGCGCGCGGCGCCATTCCGCCGTGTTGACGGAGTGAACACGGTCAACCAGCGGACGCTGCGGAGAGCGTCGTCCCGAACGCGGATAGCGCAACGTGCACAGCAGTTCCGCCCAGCGCTCTTCGACCAGCCATCCCAAAGTAGCGTGAGGAAATGCCTGACGCAACTTCGCCGCCGCCGGCAGAGTGTGGATGATGTCTCCCATGGCACCGAGGCGCACAATGAGCAAGCTATCGAATCGCGGCGCATCGGTGGTGAAAGAAGAGGAGTCGGTCATTCTCGTCGCAACCCGCACCGCCTCACGATTTTCGCGGTCCCAGCCGCGAACGAATCATCTCAGTGGCCGAGTGATTCTTGGGATCACCCACGATCACGACGCGTCCCCCACAAGCTTCGACTTCGTCGCGTTCGGGAACGCTCTCCACCGTGTAGTCGGTACCTTTGGCATGAAAATCAGGGCGGATTTCGCGAACGATGGCGCGCACATCTTTTTCCGCAAAAATAACGACGGCGTCCACGTCGGCCAGCGACGCCAGAATTTCCGCGCGTTCTTCAGCCGGCATCAGGGGCCGCCCTTCGCCCTTCAGCGCGCGCACGGAATCATCGGCGTTGATGGCGACGATCAGTTTCCCGCCGAGTTCCCGGGCAGCGTGCAGGTAGCGTACATGGCCGACATGCAGCACATCGAAACACCCGTTCGCCAGCGTGATGCGATCGCCCGTGCGCCGCCAATTTGCCACACGCTGCCGCAGTTCGTCGCGCGAAACAATCTTAGGATGAAGTGATGGATTCAATTATGAAGTTCTCAACGATCTCGGACCGTCAGGCTGTTGCAAAGCTAACGTTTCGTATCAGGGCGTCGCTTCCGCGACGCCGCTGCCTTTTCGGAATCACATGGCGCTTTAGGGGCAGGACACCAGTTCTAATGTTCTCGAACCACCGGTGGAGTCTTATCGAGTGCCTCCAGCAATTCCTGCTGACTCACTGTCGCGGTGCCGCGTTTCATGACCACGATGCCGCCCGCGTAGTTTGCCAGGTGGGCGGCCTCTTCGGCGCTTGCGCCCGCAGCCAGAGCAGCAGTAAAAGTCGCGATGACGGTATCTCCCGCTCCGGTCACGTCGGTGACTTCGTCGCTCCCATAGATCGGGATGTCCACCGGCTTGTGCCGGCGCGGGAAAGCCACCATGCCATCTTTGCCGCGCGTGATCAGTAGCGATTCCAAATCCATCTGGCCAGCGATCTGGTCTCCCGCAGCCAGAAGGCGCTCCCAGTCGTTGCCGATGCGGATGCCGAGAACCGATTCCACTTCCGATTCGTTGGGCGTTGCGGCGGTGATGCCCGTAAATTCAAGCATGCGATAACGCGAGTCGAGCGTCACGGGAACCTTCTCCAGCCCACGCTTTTCGCGAATCACATTCAGCAGGGTTGGCGTTGCTGCACCGTATCCATAGTCGGAAACCAGCAGCGCATCGGACGCCCGGGTGTATTCGCGGGCGCTCAACACGAGTTCGCGGCGCAAATGCGAATTGGGACCTTCGGCGGGCTCACGGTCAAGGCGCACCACCTGTTGTCCGGCGGTGTGCGCGAATCCGGCGAGAATACGCGTCTTGGTCACGGTGGTGGTGCTCTTATCTTTGAAAACACCGCTGACCGGAATGCGCTTGTGGCGAAAAGCGCGCAGCAGCAGCTTTCCCGGTTCGTCGTCCCCCACCACCCCAACCGGCAAAACGTTGACTCCGAGGTCGGCAAGGTTGTAGATGGCATTCGCGCCGCCGCCGGGCACGACCTTGCGATCGCGGTGCGTCAAAATCAGCACGGGTGCTTCGCGCGAGACGCGAGAAATCTCGCCGAATACGAACTCGTCGGCAACCAGATCCGCGAGGACAGTGACAGTGAGCTTGGGAAAAGATTCAACAATCTTCCGCAGGCGGTCGTTTTCTTTAATATGTTTTGTCATCAATCTGATCGTTCACAAAATACGGGTGCATCAAGTGCAACCAAGATTTTCTCACGAGCGGGCCTCCCGCTTCGCAATTCTCTCCAAAATGGCGCCCACAACGTCAGCAGGATGATCGAGCGTGAGGCTGAGAGTGGCGACCGCGAGTGGCTTTATTTCCGCCTGCAATGGCAATGTTAGCGACCCCAGATTGACCGCATCCTTTTCCGTAGTCAGGAAGCCACCAGCGCTGAGTCTGTCGCGCATGCTTGCCAGGCGCTCGATGTCACTACTGTTATAGGCGTGATGATCGCGAAACTCGACCTCTGCCGCGGGCGTAACTCCAGCAGCACGCACTTGGGCAAAGAACTGCTCTGACCGTGCGATGCCGCAGAACACAATCGGTGCCACCGGCGCGGCGGGTACGGAGATCTGTCGGCTCATCCGCCAGACAGGCTTCCCTGGGCCAGCGAAATTTTTGATCTCTACTTCGTGCCCGGAAAAGTCCTGCGGCAAGACGATCGCATCGGCACGTTGCAGCGAGGAAAGCGGTTCGCGCAAACGGCCCGAGGGCAACAGGCTGTCGTCGAAATCGCGCTCGGTCATCAATACGATGTCGAAGTCGCGAGCCAGAGACCGGTGCTGAAAACCGTCGTCGAGAACGTGCGCTTGGGGCTGGAATTTTTGTTCCGCGAAGCGCCCCGCCCGATAACGGCTTTCGCCGACAATCACCGGAACGCCCAGCCGCCGCGCGATCAGCAGCGGTTCATCGCCGAAGTCGGCGGCGTTACCATCCATCTCAACAACCAGCACGCCGCGAGTTTTGCGCCCGTATCCGCGTGAGAGCACGTCGAACGGAATGCCTCGCGCCTTCAACAGCTCGCCCAGCGCAATCACGAATGGAGTCTTGCCCGATCCACCCACCGACAGATTCCCAACGCTGATCACCGGCTTCTCAAGCCGCTGCGAAGACAGCACCCCGCGGTCAAACATCGTATTTCGCAGAGCGGTGGCGGCGCCGTAGAGCGCGGTGAACGGATTCATGCCGAGCCCTCGCGCGGCTCGCTCATAAGTTCGACTAGGGCTGCGACCGTCCTGTCCGTGGCACCGCGTTGCGATTCGAGCGCAGCCAGAGCGTTCCTGCCGAGCGTCCGTCGCTCGTTGATGTTGTCGATCAACTCGATGAAGACCAGGGGCAGCTCCGCCAGTCCAACGATGCGAACCGCATTCCGGCTGGCAAAAAAATTGACGACGTCGCGAAAATTCTCATAGTGGTTGCCGATGACAATGGGAACCCCGTACAGTGCGGGCTCGAGAATGTTGTGTCCGCCGCGCGGCACCAGACTCCCGCCGACAAACGCGACCGTGGCCAAAGAATAGAGCGCGGCCAATTCTCCGATACTATCCACCAGAAACACGCCGCCAGCCAGCGCTTCGCCGCTCCACAGGGAACGCCGCCACAGCCGGAAGCCGAGTTGTTCGACCAGCGCCGCTACTTCCAGAAATCGCTCCGGATGCCGCGGTGCGAGGATCATCACGGCCTTCGGATGATTGGCCAGGATGTTACGAAACGTCGAGAGCAGCAAGCCTTCCTCATCTTCGAGCGTGCTGCCACACACCAGAACCGGCTCCACTCCGGAGTGGCTAAAGTCCTGGCGAAGACTCGCGACGATTTTCGGCATCGGCGGCGGTGCCACGTCGAATTTCAGGTTGCCCGCCACCGTGATCTTCGTTTCCGCCGCGCCAATCTCGATGAGCCGCTCCCGGTCTTCTTCGGTCTGGGCCAAAAAGATATCGACGTTTTCGAGCGTCTTCTCCAGCAACCTCGGAAGCCAGAAGCGGAACCGCTTGTAGCCGGGAAGCGAGCGGTCAGAAATGCGGCAGTTGATCACCGCGATGCGAGCTCCGCGGCGTTTCGAAAGCCGCAGAAAATTCGGCCAGAATTCCGTTTCTGCGACCACCACAAGTTCCGGACGCAAAGCATCGAGGTAGGGCCGGATGGCCAAGGCAAAGTCCATGGGGAAATAAAACACGTTCTCCGCGCCGAATCTCTGCGCCGCAAGTTTCTGCCCCGTGCTGGTGGTCGTCGAAATCAGTACGCGATGAGACGGAAATTTCTCCCGCAGCGCCACGACGACCGCGCTCGAAGCCACCACCTCGCCCACCGAAACCGCATGCACCCAGATTGTCGGCTCCACGCCGCGACCAGCAAGAGCGGGCGGAACGGCGCCGAACCTCTGGCGCAAACCCGCACGATACTTGCCATGCCGCATCATCTGCAGCACCCAGTAGGGCAGCGTCAGCACCAGAAACAAAGCGAGCAACGCACTGTAGAACGCGTACATGAATGAGAAGTCCCATTCTAAATGGCGCGCCAAAATCTGATCGCGGACCGGGACGGCACGGCTTCCGCTGACGGCATCCTATAATTCACGTATGCATAATGCAGCTTTGCGAAAATCACCTCGCGCGCCGATGCCGCGAACCGAACGTGCTGCGGCAGTCTGTGTTTTCGTGCTGCTCTGCTGCTTGGGCGCGATTGCGGCGAAAGAGTTTGTGATGCCCACGGCGCAACCCGCTCGCACCTACCCGGCACACGACGACCACCCCATGGAGAAAGTTACGGTCGCGGTCGATCCTTACGATGTCGAAGACAAAGCTTCGATCTTCAGCGTCAACTATCGCAACAACGGTTACATGCCCGTCTTCTTCGTAATCACCAACGACGGCGATCAGCCCGTGTCTCTCCTCGACATGAAGGCCCAGATGAATACCAAAGATCGCAGCAAGCTATTCCCTTCGACCATGGACGATCTCCTGCGCCGGCTCTCGCATCCTACGCGGAATGACCGCCAGAATACGCTGCCCATTCCGCTTCCCAAGAAGGAGGTCAAGGGAGGAGTGAGCCGCAAGACGTGGGACGAAATCGAGCAGGCCCAATTTGGCGCCAAGGCGGTGGAACCGCACTCCACGGCACGCGGCTTCCTGTTTTTCGATATTCTCGATATCTCGAATCCACTAGCCGGAGCCAGCTTCTACCTGATGGGAGTGCACGACGCGAAAGGTAATGAGCTGATGTATTTCGAAATCCCGATGGAGAAGTACTTGAGCGCGCCGGAAGCGAAGAGGCCGTAGCCACTCTATAATCTCCCGATATGGCGGCCACGTCACCCGTTTCCGAGGATCTCCTGGCGAAGTACGAGCCGGTCATCGGACTCGAAGTCCACGTGCAGCTATTGACCGAGTCGAAAATCTTTTGCTCATGCTCAACCCGTTTTGGCGATCCCCCAAATTCCAACGTGTGCCCCGTGTGTCTCGGACTTCCCGGCGCCTTGCCTGTGCTGAACCGCAAAGCCGTGGAATTCGCGGCACTGGCGGCGATGGCGTTGCAGTGTCGCATGAACGAAGTTTCCATCTTCGCGCGGAAAAATTATTTTTATCCTGACCTGCCCAAGGGCTACCAGATCTCGCAGTACGACAAACCATTGGCTGAGTTCGGATTCATCGAAATCGACCTGCACGGAAGCAGTGGGGACGAAAGTACAACGACCGGCAGCAAGAAGAAAATCGGCATCACCCGCCTGCACCTCGAAGAAGACGCGGGCAAGAGCCTGCACGAAGGCTTCGCCGACGCAACCACGAAGACCGCCATCGATCTGAACCGCACCGGCGTGCCCTTGGCCGAGATCGTCAGCGAACCCGACATGCGGTCGCCGGCGGAAGCGTACGAGTACCTCACGCGCCTCAAGGAGATCATCCTCTACACCGGCGTCAGCGACTGCAACATGGAAGAAGGTTCGCTGCGCTGCGACGCCAACATCAGCGTGCGGCCTCGCGGACAAAAAGAATTCGGCACGAAGACCGAGGTCAAGAACGTCAACTCATTCCGCTTCATCAAGCAGGCGCTGGAGTATGAGATCGAGCGCCACATCGGCGTCATCGAAGGCGGTGGCAGAATCACGCAGGAAACGCGCCTCTACAACGCGCACGAAGGCAAGACATATGGCATGCGCTCGAAAGAGCAGGCGCACGACTACCGCTATTTTCCCGAACCCGATTTGCTTCCCCTGGTGCTCGATCAGAAATGGCAAGCCGTCATCCGCGCCCGTCTGCCCGAGCTTCCCGAAGCCCGCCGCCGGCGCATGATGAAGGAGTACGGGATCACCGCAGGCGATGCCCACGCCCTGACGCTGACGCGAGCGCTGGCCGACCGGTTCGAATCCGCGGCCCGCACGGCAAAGAATCCGAAGCGGGTCGCTAACCTGGTGCAGAGCGAATTACTCGGACGCCTGAAAGCGCAGGGCCTCGAGCTCGAGCAGTCGCCAATTTCGATGGCTGGAGTTACGGCTTCGGCCGATCTGGTTGAGTCGGGGGCGATCTCAGGCAAAATGCTGAAAGACCTTTATGACCTCTGCTTCGAGCGCAACCAGGACTTCCCCGCAGTCTACGAAGCCCAGGGACGTCCCGAGCAGTCGCGCGATACTTCGGCCCTGGAGAAACTCGCCGATGAGTTAATAGCAGCCAACCCAAAGCAGGTGGAACAATATCGCGCCGGCAAGAAAACCATGATCGGCTTCTTTGTAGGCCAAGTAATGAAAGCCTCGAAGGGTCAGGCCAATCCACAGTTGGTGAACGATGTTTTGACCAAAAAGCTGGAAGGCTAAAGACGCAACACCTAGGGACAGCCGCCCCGGCTGTCCAGCGAAC
>Ga0209274_10001827_pt1 | contig 10675 bp, 6 predicted proteins | sample HubBroMetageREF1_FD_188343 | JGI IMG/M metagenome (GOLD analysis project Ga0209274, IMG submission 188343) | Reference soil microbial communities from the Hubbard Brook experimental Forest, New Hampshire, USA - Hubbard Brook CCASE Soil... | ecosystem: Environmental > Terrestrial > Soil >...
AAACTTTCCGGGCTTGGGTCGCGTCACGGGGCACTGGACGTGCTTTTCAACCTCGGTAGCCAAGAAGCGCCAGACGTGGAAATCCAAGCGCTCAAATCATTTTGCCCGACCCGCAGGGAGTAGCCATGGATCTGCACCCTGGGCCAGAGAAGAGTCGCGTTTCTACCGTAAAGCTCCTCGAGCTGGAACCCGTCCAGCAGGCTCTCCACGACAACAAAGACTGGTATCAGGATCTGGTGGAACACGGCCAGGATCTGCTGTGCATCCATGATCTGCAGGGCCGGCTGCTGTTAGTGAATCCCGCCCCGGCACGAGTGCTCGGCTACAGCGTCGAGGAAATGCTGAAGATTCCGATGCGGGAGATGATCATCCCGGAGTTCCGCCCCGACTTTGATGCTTATCTGAAAGACATTGCGATCACCGGCGAATCGCATGGCTGGATGGGCGTGATGACGCGATCAGGAGAACGGCGGATCTGGGAATACCGCAACACATTGCGGACCGACGGGGTATCTTCGCCGATCGTGCGGGGCATGGCGCACGACGTGACCGAACAAAGGCGTGCGGAAGAGATGGCACGAGAAGCCAATGAACTTCTGCGCAGCAAAGCGAGCGAAAACGAGCGCACGATCCGGGAGCTGAACCTGTTCCGAACCCTGGTGGATCACAGCAACGATGCTATTGAAGTGGTGGATCTGGAAACGCTTCGATTCATGGATGCCAATGAGAAAGCCTGTTCGACCCTGGGCTACACGCGCGAAGAACTTTTGTCGTTGCGAGTTCTCGACATCGATCCCGGAGTGACCGAGTCTTCGATAGAAACGATAAGGGAGCAGTGGAGGAAGATGGGATGGCTGATGCTGGAAACCGTGCACCGCCGCAAGGACGGGTCGACCTTTCCGGTGGAAGTGAGCACGAGGCAGGTTCATGTGGATCGGGATTATGTGGTGGCCATCGTCCGCGACATCACGGAACGCAAGCAGGCGGAGGAAAGGCTGCGGGAATACGAAAGAGTGGTCGAAGGCCTGGAGGAGATCATCATGGTCGTCGACCGGGATTACCGCTACGTGATCGCGAATCGGGCGTTTCTGAACTCCCGGGGATTGGAGAGAGAACAGGTTATCGGGCATATCGTCGACGAAGTGGTGAACCGGGAAGTTTTTGAGACGGTCGTCAAGGAAAAGATGGACGAGTGCTTCGGCGGCAAAGTCGTCCAATACGAGCTGAGATACAGGTTTCCCAGGCTAGGCGAGAGAGACTTGCAGGTATCGTATTTCCCCATCGAAGGGCCGAAGGGCGTAGACCGAATCGCCGCAATCTTGCGGGACATTACAGAGCGCAAGCAGGCGGATGGAGCCTTGCAGCGCAGCGAAGAGAGATACCGCAATTTTATCTCGCAGAGTTCGGAGGGCATCTTTCGGATGGACGCCCACATTCCCATCGACATTCCTGAAGCCGAACTGATTCATCGCATCCTGTACGAGCACTACATGGTGGAATGCAACGACGCCATGGCGGCGATGTACGGTTTGACGTCCGGGGAACAGATGCGGGGTAAGAGGTTCAAGGAACTGGTAGTGGCTGAGGATCCGCACAACATCGAGTTCACGAGAGAGTTCATCCGCAACGGCTTTCGTGTGATTGATCGGGAGTCTCACGAAGTCGATATCCATGGCAATCCCAAGGTCTTCCTCAATAGCATGATCGGCACGGTGGAAAACGGGATGCTGACGCGCACCTGGGGGATCCAGCGGGATATCACGGAGAAACTGAAGTTGGAGCAGTCCCACCGGAGAGGGGAGGAGGCGCTGCGGCAGAACTTAGCGCAACTGCAAAAGGTTACGGAAGAACTTCGACTGGCCAAGGAGAAGTTGTCGGAAGAAAAGCTTTACCTCGAAGAGTCCATCGATACGGAACTGGGGTTCGGGGAGATTATCGGGCGAAGCAGGGCGATGAAAGAGGTCATGGAAAAAGTGGCCAAGGTGGCTCCCAGCGACGCCACGGTGCTGCTGCTGGGTGAGACCGGCACGGGCAAGGAGCTGGTGGCGCGTGCTCTTCATCGCATGAGCCGGCGAGACGGCAACAGCTTTATCAAGTTGAACTGCGCTGCCATCCCTTCAGGCCTGCTGGAAAGCGAACTGTTTGGACACGAGAAAGGAGCCTTCACCGGCGCGGTGGCGCGAAAGCCTGGCCGCCTGGAGCTGGCGGACCGAGGCACGCTTTTTCTGGACGAAGTGGGAGAGATTCCGCTGAGCCTGCAGCCCAAGCTGCTGCGCGTGTTGCAGGATCTGGAGTTCGAACGGCTCGGAGGCACGCAGACTTTAAAAGTAAATTTCCGGTTGCTGGCGGCGACCAACCGGGATCTGCAGCAGAGTGTGAAGGCACGCGAGTTTCGCAGCGACTTGTACTACCGCGTGAATGTATTTCCGATTCTCATACCGCCTTTGCGCGAGCGGCGGGAAGACATCCAGCCACTGGTCTGGCATTTCGTCAGCAAGTTTGCCGCTCAGATGAAGAAGTCCATCACCAGCGTTCCCTCAAAAACCATGGAGATGCTGGTGCGGTGGGACTGGCCGGGCAACATTCGCGAGCTGGAGAACTTTGTGGAGCGTTCGGTCATTCTGACTCCGGGGTCGGTTCTGCGGGCGCCCCTAGCGGAATTGCAGACGGCCGTTGACCAAGGCAATGGGAGCAGTAGCGAGAGTCTCCGCGACAAGGAACGCGAGCGTATTCTCCGCACTCTACGGGAGTGCCATGGCAAGCTGGGTGGACCGGACGGCGCCGCCGCACGCCTGGGGCTGAAACGGACTACGTTGCAGTCCAGGCTTGATCATCTTGGTATCAAGCCGGGCGGGTATCGGGGTTGAGGGTTGGCGCTTTGATGCACACCGTGTTCTCGTTCATGAAACTGTCATGAAATTGTCGTCCCGAACGGAGTGAGGGATCCTGGTTTCTGCTTATGGCACGCGACACTCGTGGTGCAGGGAAGAACCAGGATCCCTCGCTTCGCTCGGGATGACAGGGTGCGCTTCGGGATGACAGGGTGCGCTCGGGATGACAAGGTGCGCTCGGGATGACAAGTGATGAGGGGTGATGGCAAGGGCGACGGCTGGATGATGGAATGGCCCGGAATACGAAAAACCCTCGCCTAAGAAAAAAGCCTCTCGCTTGCGCGAGAGGCTTTCGGGGGAGGGACTTGGGCGAGGCGCCCGTTGGTCCCAAACTGAGTTAATTACTTCGGTTGCTGTTGCTGGTCCGCGGTGGCCGGCGAAGCGCTGGAGGCCAACTGCTCCAGATCGTTCTTCAGCAGACTGATTTCCACCCGTCCGCCGCTGACGTGCTTGGTCTTCGCATCCGCGTCCGTACCAGGGGCCGGGGTATTGCCCATGCCGACGAGATAAATGCGGTAGACCGGGATCTCGTGGTTCAGCACCATGTAGCGGACGACGGACTCGGCCATCTTCTGCGAGTTCTGGATTGCGATCTGGCCCTTGCCGGTGGAGAAACCCTCGACTTCGATGATGTAGCCGCGCTGTCCCTTTACTGTGTTCGCCATCTCGTCGAGAGCGTCTTTGGCATTCTTGCTCAGAACGGTCTGGCCGGGCTTGAAGCGGATTTCGGTCTGGTTCGAGGCTTTGTACTGGTCGATGTTGCCGACCACGGTCTCGACGGTCTGGATGCGGGTCGTAGCCGTCTGCGCGGTCTGCTGCGCGACGGTGGCCTTGTTGCCGGCATCGACGGCGTCCTGATCAGCCTGGTTGGCTTTGTCCGAAGCCAGTTTGATACCAGCCTGGGCGCGCGCGTCGGTGTCTTTGATCGACTTGCTGTTGGCCGCGGTCAGGTCATCCAGCTCGTTGACGCGGTCGCGGATGGGATCGGTCTGCCGCCTCACATAAGTCTTGCGGGCGAACGGGTTAACACGTCCCCAGAAACCCTCGCGAGCGGGCGCCTGCAGAGGCTGCTTGCCGGTGGCGGTGTCGGTGGACTGAGTGGCGGCCGGGGTGGTGGTTTGAGTATCGGTCGACGAAGTTTGCGCGAAGGCCGGAAATGCAAGCACGGCGGCCAACGGCAAAGTAACTAGAATGCGGTTTTTCATAAGAGACTTCCTCCAAGTTTTGGGGAGCGTTTGGGGCTTCGCTCCAGCACGCCGAAACGGGCGTGTTGCGTGATTTTTATTGCGTCCCCTAAACAAAATATAAAAGCAAGCGATTGTCGCCGTGCCAGCCTGCGCTGACGCAACGCAAGCCTGAAAATCTCAATTTCAGACGCCCTAAACCCTGCTGGCGCCTGCCCTTTCTAGTACAGGTTGGATGCCAAACCCGGCTCCGAAGTTAAAGAGCTAAATGCTTGATATCCAAAGACATTGTACCTCCGGTGCTGGCGGAAGCATAGGCTGGAGCGTCACTGGGAGGGTAATTTTGGGAAACCTGATATAAAAACTGCGTGAAATGGGAGGTCTGGGGAGGGAAGACTTAACCACAGAGGATCACACAGAGTAAATGCTTGCCTTACCGTGTGTTTCTTTGTGTCCCCTGTGTCGAAGGTGGGTTGCCGCAATAATTCTCGTACTGCTCGATGATGAAATGGTCGGTCATGCCGGCGATGTAGTCGCAGACCACGCGGGGCAGGGACTCCAGTTCCGCTTTCTCCTCGTAATAGCGCGGCAGGGCTGACGGGTTTTTAATCCAGAAGTCGAACAGTTCGGTGACGATGCGTTCGGCGTCGTCTTTTTCTGTCGCCAGGGATGCGCTGTAGTAGAGATTTTCGTAGAGGAAGTCTTTGATCTGCTTGCGTTCGGCTTCTACTTCGAAACTTAATGCAGCGAGGCGTTCTTTGTGCCGGCGAACGTCGTCCAGAGTTTCGATCGCGGCTTGTTTCAGCCGCATCTGCGTGCTGGTGATCAGATCGCCGGCCAGACGGTTCAACACTCCTTTCAGCGCTTCGTTGAATTTCAGTTTGGCGGCGGCGTCGGGATACTTCTGCTCGACCTCTCGGAAGAAACGCTCGAAGACCGGCACGCCTTGCCGGATTTGCTCGAGCGTGAGCAGATGGGCCTCGTAGCCGTCGTCGAGGTCGGCGGTGTTGTAGCCAATTTCGTCAGTCAAGTCGATGAGCTGGGCCTCAAGCGGAGGGCGCTGGTCGAGCAGGTACTCGGCCAATTCCGGATGTTTCGCCGCATCATAATCGCGCGAGTGCTTGATGATGCCCTCGCGCACTTCGAAGGTCAGATTGAGGCCGCGGAATGCGGCATAGCGCTGCTCGAAATCTTCGACGATGCGCAGGGCGTGCAGGTTGTGGTCGAAGAAGAGGCCGTGGGCACGCATGGCGGTGTCGAGCGCCTTTTCGCCGGCGTGGCCGAACGGAGGATGGCCCAGATCATGCACCAGGGCCAGAGCTTCGGCGAGATCCACGTTGAGGGCGAGCGCTCCCGCGATGGTGCGCGTGATCTGCGCTACCTCGATGGTGTGGGTGAGGCGGTTGCGGAAGTGGTCGGAATAGCGGCGGGTGAAAACCTGAGTCTTGTCTTCGAGGCGGCGAAAGGCGCGGGCGTGGATGACACGGTCGCGGTCGCGCTGGAAGTCGTTGCGGTAGGGATGCTGGGGTTCAGGGAAGCGGCGTCCGCGGGAATGTTCCACTTGCACCGCGTAGCGGGCCAGCATGGGTAGAGTCTAACATTCTTCATTCTTCATTGTTCATTGTTGATTGATGATTGATGATTTCTGATTGTCGATTGAACAGGTGCTGGGCCAGGCTATGCCTATTTCTGTACTGCATCCGCGGCGGGTGCTGGTGAGAGCATCAGTGCCCGGTACCTAGTACCTAGTGAGAACCGGCGCTGGTCGCGGCTCGTGCTTGCTCTGGGTACTGGGTACTAGGTACTTATTGCTGTTTGCCGGAATCTTCCTTCGCGAGCCGGACCTTTGCGGCGTCGAGTTTCTTTTGCGTGGCCGCGAATAGATCATTGTCCAGTTCAGGACCTATGGTCTTGTTCCACTCTTCGACGGCGCGCTCCCAGTGAGCGGCGGCCAGCTTCAGGCGTCCCGTCTTCTGGTAGAGATCGCCGAGGTGATCCTGTACGGTCGGGTCGGAACCCATGCGTAGCGACGCTTTGGTCAGGTTCTCTTCCGCGAGATCGTACTTGCCAAGTTTGAAATAGGCCCAGCCCAGGGAGTCCAGATAGGCGCCATTCGTGGGTTCGAGGCTCACCGCCTGCTTAATGTAGTTGAGCGATTCTTCGAGGCGGACGTCGCGGTCGGCATTCATGTAGCCAAGATAGTTCAGGGCCGCGGCGCTCTGCGGAGTGATGGTGAGAACCTTCTTGAACTCCGCTTCGGCCTCGTCGTATTTCTTTTCGTGCTCGTAGGTGTCGCCGCGCAGGAAGTAGACGTATTCCTTGTCGTCTGCCTTGGTGGAGAGCTGCTCGGCTTTGTTAAGCGCCTCCTCGGCGTCGCTGTAGCGCTTCAGGCGGGTATACATGATGGCCAGCCGAAGGTAGACGTCACGGTCTTCGGGTGCGCCTTTGAGCATTGAGCGCACGTCGGCGAGAGGCTTCTCGGGATCGCCGCTGTCGGCTAGCTGGGAGTCCAGCACCATGCGCAGTTCGCGATCGTTCGGCAACTTTTGTACTGCTTCCTTGGCGGCAGCCGTAGCTTGCGACCATTGCTTGGCTTCGCGGTAAGTATCGATGATGTTCTGATAACCGCTGCGTGCGTTGTCGTCCCCCAGAGCCACCATCTTGCGGAAGGTTTCAACCGCAGCCGGATAGTTCTCCTGGTCGCGATAGACCATGCCGAGGCGTTCGATGAAGATGCCGCGATTATTGCGGTCGGATTGAGAATAGCCGCTCTCGGGCTTCTCGGTTTTCTTGAGCAAGTCCTGCAAGATCTTCTCGGCTTCGTCGTAGCGCGCCTGAGCCTGGTAGACCACGGCGATGTTGTAGGGCACTTCGAGAGCATCGGGAACCATGGCCTCGGCCTTCTTCAGGCTTTCGAGCGCCTCATCGTACTTGCCCTGGCGGCGGTAGATCTCAGAGATGCGGAGATAGGTTTGCGCGTCTTCGGGATTGGCGTCGGCGATTACTTTGTATTGATCGAGTGCGGCGTCAACTTGTCCATCGTTCAACAGATTTTCCGCGAGGCCGCGAATGGCGTCGAGATTGTCGCGATCCAGCTGGATGGCGTGTTTGTAGGCGTCGATCGCGCTCTTGTAATCCTTGCGCTGCTCGTAGGTGGCGCCGAGAGCGGCATACAACTTGGCGGAGCGCCCGGTATCAGGCACCGCGCTAAGCACCTGCAGGGCGTGAGTGGTGTCGCCTTCGTCGCTATAAAGCAGAGAGAGTGTAGTGACGGCTTCCTCGGAGTCAGGATCGAGCTGGACTGCGGTCTTGAGTTCGGCCTCCGCCTTCTGCAAGTCGTTGTTCAGGCGGTAGAGGCGGCCCAGGAGAAGGTGGTCATCCACATTGTTGGGCTCGATCTTGACGATCTCTTCATATTGTTCGATGGCCAACTTGAGCACATTCTCGGAGCCGTTGCCGCCGCCGGGCATATCGCCGAGCGACCGCAGATAAATCCGGCCCAGCAGCTTGTGAGCTTCGAGGTTGTTGGGATCGCGCTTGAGAATGTCCTGAGCCTGCAGGACGGCGTCACGAATGCGTCCAGTTTTTACGTAGAGTTCGGCGAGGCCTGAGGTCAGGAATTCAGAAGAGGGGTCAGCTTCAATGGCGAGACGGTACTCGTCCATGGCCTTGTTGGCTAACTCACTGCGGCCATAGACGGTGACCTGCTCCTCGTACATGTGCGCAACCGTGTAGTGGTAGTAGGCGGCGGCGCGGTCAGTCTTGCGCGCCGATGGCTGCGCCGGCTTCGACGAAGCCGCCTTGGAGTCGGCGGGCTTGGAATCCGACGGCGCGGCTGGACTGGTTTGCGCGGCCGCGGCCGCAGCGAGGATTGAGAACACTAAGATAGCGCGAGAAATTCGATTCATGCTCGACCTGACAATCCTGGACTCGATTCTACCGGAATTAATTTTGTTAGATCTGATTCTGTTAGAGCGGCGCGCACTTCCCGAAACCATACCCATTGGATGCAAATCGGCGGGGGTAGTGTGCCTTAATTCTAACCCGATACGGCCGGGATTGGGGAAAAACAGTGATCCCCGCACGGTGGCGGAGAAAGCGGAAGTACAGGGACTGCGGGGACTTGCGTGGGGACGAGTGTCAAGTTTGGTAAAGGGAAAAAGCCTTTGACCGCAAAGTTCGCAAAGGTCGCGAAGAAAGACGAAGAAAGAACCTCGAGTCGACCTGCTTTCCTTTGCGCTCTTCGCGACCCCTGTCCGAACTTCGCGGTTAAGAGCTCTGGGCCGAGAGTCTCGGTGATTACTAATTGCTAGTGGCGGAAGTGCCTTACTCCAGTGAAAAGCATCGCCAGCCCCAGACGGTCGGCGGCTGCGATTACTTCCGGGTCGCGCTGTGAGCCTCCAGGTTGGATGATGGCAGTCGCGCCTGCCTTTGCAATTTCTTCCACGCCATCGGGAAAGGGAAAAAATGCGTCGGAGGCGGCGACCGTTCCCTGCAGCGGCAATTGCGCTTTCATGGCGCCGATCTTAGCGGAATCGACCCGGCTCATCTGGCCGGCGCCGACGCCGACGGTCTGTCCATCGCGGGCATAGACGATGGCATTGGACTTGACGTGCTTGCAGACCTTCCAGGCGAATAGCAGCGCTCGCGTTTCTTCCGGAGTGGGGGCGCGTTGGGTGACGACTTTGAGATCGATCTGCTGCAGGAGCCGTGAATCGTTGTCTTGCAGCAGGATTCCTCCCGAAACATTTTTCAGAACCCATTTCTGGGGCGCGGCTTTCACCTCGACGAGGCGCAGATTTTTCTTGGTGGCGAAGCGGGCTTTCGCGGCTTCGTCGAAAGACGGTGCCGCGATCACTTCCAGGAAGAGCTTGTGCATCTCTTCGGCGGCTTCTGCGTCAATGGGGCGATTGACGCCAATCACACCTCCGAACGCGGAGACAGGATCGCATTCGAGCGCGCGCTTGTAGGCTTCGGCGAGAGTCTTACCGGTGGCAGTGCCGGCGGGATTGGTGTGCTTGATGATGGCGCAGACCGGGGCGTCGTTTGGGTCGAACTCCTGAGCGAGATCCCAGGCGGCTTGCAGGTCGACGATGTTGTTGTAGGAAAGTTCCTTGCCCTGGAGCTGGAGGGCGTTGGCTACGCCCGCGCCGGAGCCATCCGAATACATGGCGGCCTTCTGGTGGGGGTTCTCGCCATAGCGCAGGTCGAGGGTTTTCTGGAACGACAGGCGCAGGTTTTGCGGGAAGTTTGCTGCGGAGCTTCGCTCCGCTGGACGGACGAATGCGTCCGTCTCCACGTGGTCCGTCTCCACGTGGTCCGTGGCGACGTTGGGGATTGCTTCCAGCGTGGAGGCGATGGCGGAATCGTAGGCTGCGGTCGTGGCGAAGGCTTTCTGCGCCAGACGCCACTTGGTTTCAATCGAGAGCGCGCCGCCGGAGCGGGCGAGCTCTTCAGCAATGGCTTGGTAGTCGGCCGGGGACGTGACCACCGCTACGTCGTGAAAATTCTTGGCGGCGGAGCGGATCATGGAGGGTCCGCCGATGTCGATGTTCTCTATTAGCTCTTCAAACACGACGCCCGGCTTGGCGGCAGTTTTCTCGAACGCATAAAGATTCACCACGACCATGTCGATCGGCTGGATGCCGTGCTCGGCAACTGCCGCGACGTGCGCGGGATTCTCGCGGCGATGCAGGATGCCTCCGTGCACCTTGGGATGAAGCGTCTTCACCCGGCCGTCGAGCATTTCAGGGAAGCCGGTCAGTTCGGAGATGTCTTTGACGGAGATCCCGGAATCGCGCAGCAGCTTGGCCGTGCCTCCGGTGGAGATGAGTTCGATGCCGAGGCCGGAGAGCTGGCGGGCGAAGTCGACGAGGCCGGTTTTGTCGGTGACGCTTAGAACGGCGCGCTGGATGCGGGAGGTGCTGCGGGACATGATCGGCCTCGGATATGAAGGATGAGTGGGGAGCGACCGAAGATTCTATCAGCAAACAGGCGATGGTCGTGCAGTGGCCTCACATAGAAAGTAGTGCGTAATGGCAGCTCCTTGTGATGGCCCCACAGCCAGCCAACGTATATCGCTAGATATTGTTGGCAAGAACGTCGTTTCGTTACGCTCTTCAGTTGTGAGGAAGTTGTGAGGATCGCCGGCGTACTCGTCCGAATAATCTGGCTGGCTTCGTGTATCACCGCTCTTGTGTTTGCGTACAAGGGGTACCAAGGCTCGTCGGACTGGAAACTTGAGGAGGGGTTGGGCTTCGAGATGATGGCCCTGTCGTTCCCAAGTTCCTTTGTCGTCGTCGCCGCAGTGATATTAGCGGGAAATGGTCTCGGACTTTTTGGCCTCGCACTGCCGGTATCCGGTAGACATGAAATGACGGCTACATGGCTTCTTTTTGTGGCGGCTGGTTATGTCCAGTGGTTTGTGGCCGTCCCCAGACTCCTGCGGAAGTGGCGGGAGAAATATGGAAAAGAACAGTCCTAATGTTCTGGAGTTACGCCTTCGCCTTGGCCTTCAGCTTGACGTGCCCGCCGTTGAGTTCGACGGAGAATTCGACGTCCTGGCAGCCGTACTGCTTGCGGATTTCCTGAGTCTTCTTC
>Ga0209274_10001828_pt1 | contig 10674 bp, 11 predicted proteins | sample HubBroMetageREF1_FD_188343 | JGI IMG/M metagenome (GOLD analysis project Ga0209274, IMG submission 188343) | Reference soil microbial communities from the Hubbard Brook experimental Forest, New Hampshire, USA - Hubbard Brook CCASE Soil... | ecosystem: Environmental > Terrestrial > Soil >...
CAGCTGCACCGTGTCGCCTTCAAGGCCGACAATCGTGCCATAGATTCCGCCGTTGGTGATGACTTTATCTCCGTTCTTCAAAGCCGCCAGCATTTCGTTCACTTTCTTCTGGCGCCGCTGCGCCGGCAGGATCATCAGAAAATAAAAAATTACCATGATCAGGATCAGCGGCAGGAACAGCGCGATCCCGCCCGGCTGCGCTTGCGCCCACAGGCCCAGAACCAGGTCCGCTGAAGCCAAAATAGAAATGGTCACGATCATTACGCCTTTCCCTCCTGCGCCAGCCAACCGGCTACCGAGGGTAATCCCTCGCACGCCGCAGAACCGGCTCAGCAGGGCAATTCCGCCAGGACGGACAACTTGCCGGGGACGGCAAGCCGGAAACTCGTTCGCCGAAGACGCTGCTCCGCCCCGCGACCGCGCCCACCAACCACTTGGGTTTGTCTTATGTCAGACGAGCCTGAAGGTCAGAGCGGAACTTTTCGAGCTTCCCAAAACGGATAGCCTCGCGAATTTTGCGCATTATGTCAAGGTAAAAGTGGATGTTGTGGTGGGTGTTCAAAATTATCGCGAGGAATTCACCGCTCGTTGCTAAGTGCCTCAGATAAGCCCGCGAGTAGCGCCGGCACACCGCGCACTTACACGTTTCGTCAATCGGCCGCGGATCATTCGCGTACTTCGCATTCTTGATCAGTATCCGCCCCTGCGAAGTGTAAAGGCACCCATGCCGCGCGCTGCGCGTAGGCAGCACGCAATCCATCATGTCCACCCCGAGCGCCACGTAATCCGGAATTTGCTCCGGTTTGCCCACGCCCATCAAGTAACGCGGCCGCTCCACCGGCAAACGCGACGCCGCAACGCCTGCCATTTCGCAAGTGCTCGCGTGCGGCTCGCCCACCGCCAAACCTCCGATCGCATAGCCCGGAAAATCCAGCGCCACCAGCGCATCGGCGCTCTCACGACGCAGCCCCGCATGCGTCCCGCCCTGCACAATTCCGAAAAGCATCTGTCGCGCCGCGTCTCCGTGCGCCGCGAAATAATCCCGCGAGCGCCGCGCCCAGTCGAGCGTCCGCTTCGCTGCGTCGCGTGCGCGCCGTTCCGGCGCTGGCGCCTCGATACATTCATCGAGCACCATCACGATGTCCGCGCCCAGCGCAATCTCAATCTCCAGCGCTTTTTCCGGCGATAGAAAATGTTCGGAGCCATCCAGATGCGAACGAAACGTCACGCCCTCCTCCGTCACCTTGCGCAATTCGCTGAGGCTGAAAACCTGGAAGCCGCCCGAATCGGTGAGAATCGCGCGCGGCCACGCCATGAATTTGTGCAACCCGCCCATCTGGCGGATCAATTCATGTCCAGGACGGAGATAAAGATGGTAGGTATTCGCAAGCAGGATTTGTACGAAAAGGTCTTCCAAGTCCTGCTGCGTCAGGCCCTTCACCGTCGCCGCCGTGCCCACAGGCATGAACGCCGGCGTATCAATCCGTCCGTGCGGAGTAGTCAGCCGTCCCAGGCGCGCGCCGGTAGGATCCCTCGCCAGCACCTCGAACTTGAATCCCTCGCGCTGTGGCTCCATCCGAACGAGTGTATCAGGAGAAAGCAGCCGCCAGCCCCACCTTCACCAGCACATACAGGAACCATACCCCCACCACAGTCCCCAGCGCTTTGCCGAACGAAATTTTCTTGGGATCCGCGGCGCTGAATCCGAACGCCATCAGAATCATGTTCCAGAAAGCAAAAAGGTCGAACGCTGTAAACAGCGTCAGCATCCATTTCGGCGAATCATCCGCCAGAAACGCGCCTCCGTTCGACGCCACCAGATGCTCCAGGTCCACCGTGGACGGATCCTTCAGGAAAAGAATCAGTATTCCCAGCAGTCCGCCGATAATTCCCGGCACCCAGGAATACGACACGATCGCAAGCGACGGCACGAATCCGATTTTTGTCCCATGGATCAGATTGAACGCGAGCATCAGCACCGCCGCCACCACCACCGCGGCGATGAACGTTCCCACACTAACTGCTACGTAAGCGAAAATCGGCGCCACTTTGGTCTGCGTGTTGATCAGGTTCTCGCGCTGCTCTTCCGTCATGGATTCCATCTGCTTTTGCGTCCGCGAATTCTGCTGGTCCTGCCGGATCATGAAGTTGCGCCAGCCCACGCGCTGGCTAAAAGTGAAGATGACTCCGACGGCAACCACCACAATCAAGATCAGCGGCAAAACCCACGTAGGCCGCCGCACGATCGCTTCAAAAGTCGGCTTCGGGCTGAACAGCACACCGAAGATCTGCCCAAACGAACTGTCGGAGCCCGCAGCAGCGGGAGAGGGAGTGGGAGTTTCTGCGCTGGCCATGCTGGTTTCCTCCTGGCTCAATCGAAATGATCGGTGGCACCGGTCCTGCTTCTCACTACGCCCGGCGTAAGCGAATCTTTCAGTCTGGAGCAACTGTTTAGCACATCACAACGAAGATTGTCATCAAAAGGAGCCAGGCCCAAAGCAGGAAGAAGGCATTACGGGCACAGCTGCAACATGCCGAGCACATTTTGGAGTGCGGCGGCTTGCCGCCGCTTTTGTGAACGAGGCTTGCCTCGCGTGAACTTGGCGCAATTCAAACTATTTGCCGAGTTCACTCAGGAATTTCCGGCACAGCCGCCAGCAAAGCCTGCGTATAAGCATGCTGCGGCGCCTGCAAAACCTGCTCCGCAGCTCCAATCTCCACAATCCGCCCCGTTTGCATCACCGCCACGCGCGAAGCCAGCTGCGCCACGACCGGCAAACTATGCGAAATCAGCAGCAAAGTAAGCGCAAATTCCCGCTGCAAACGCGCCAGCAATTCCAGAATCTGCGCGCCCACGGAAACATCCAGCGCCGAAACCGGCTCATCGGCAATCACCAGCTCCGGCCGCAAAATCAAAGCCCGCGCAATTCCAATTCGCTGTCGCTGTCCGCCAGAAAATTCGTGCGGATAGCGCGTCATAGCATCGCGACTCAATCCCACAGCCTCAAGAATCTCAGCCGTCCGCTCCTCGCGCGCTTCCGCAGAAAGCCGCGGCTCGTGAATCGCCAGCGGCTCACCGACAATGCTGCCCACGCGCATCCGTGGATTCAGCGAAGCAATGGGATCCTGAAACACCATCTGCATCCGCCGCCGCAACGAGCGTAATTCCGCGCCCCGCGCTCCCAGCCAATCCTCCCCGCGAAAAATAATTTCACCGGAATCAGGCTCGATCAACCGCATCAGCATCCGCGCCAAAGTCGTCTTCCCGCATCCCGATTCCCCGACGATCCCCAAAGTCTCGCCGCGCTCCAGCGTAAACCTCACGCCGTCCACAGCCAGCGCGCGCCGCGCCGATTGCGTGAACGCGCCGGTAGAAACCGAATACGATTTGCTCAGCGCGCGCGCCTCAAGAAGAATTTCGCCGGCCATCCCTACAATTTCTCGGCCGCGATTTGGAGTCCAGTATTGATCATATACAGGCAGGGCTCCGCGCCAGGCTGGCACACGTCCGCAGGTTCAAAGCGCGGATGAAAATTCGAGCCGTCGTCCGCAATCGAAGAAACCATCAGCTCATGCGCCTCAATGTATTCCGCATCGCTCGGCTTCCACCCCGCCACGTGCATCCAGTGCTCAAAAGTGCGCGGATGCTCTCTGGTTTCTGTCGCGGTAATCCGCAGGCCGGCATCATTCATCATCGCCTGGAATTCCCCGAGCGTCAGCGAACGGCAATGCGAATGATCGCGAATCCATTCGATGCGATGATTCAGCGCGCGCACTTTCGGATCTTCCGGCACCACAATGTCAATCAGTCCCACGCGTCCGCCGCGCTTCACCACCCGCGCCATTTCGCGGATCACTCGCGCCGGATCGGAAATGTGGTGCAAGCTGTAACTGGTCACCGCCAAATCCACTGAGCCATCCGCAAACGGCAAGGCCTGCGCGTCGCCAATCGCAAAACCGAGCTTCGGAAGCAGTCCCTCTTGCGCCGCCTTCTGCCGCGCGCGCAGCAGAATCGCCGGCGTCAAATCGTAAGCGCACATCCAGCGCACATGCTTCGCAAATCGCAACGCCAGCGTTCCGGGACCGCACGCGAGATCCAAGGCCACATCCTCGGGACTCGCCGCCACCAACCGCGCCAGCAATTCCGCTTCGGCGACGCGCTCTGTCACCGCATAATCTCCGAAGACTTCCGCAGTCTTCGTGAACCGTTCGCGCACCAGCGCCTTCAATTCCTGATCGCTCACGCTCGCATGATTCGGCGACCCGTTTGGCGATCCGTTTGGCGATTGGTTCGTCACGGTCATCGGACGAGAATACACCTCGCCTCGTGATTTTTGTTCACCGCGCGCAACTCCGGCATCGCCGCGTCGCACTCCGTCACGCGATGCGGACAACGCGGCGCGAACGCGCACCCCGGCGGCAACGCTTCCAGCGACGGAACCGTCCCCGGAATCGGCACCAGTTTCTCGCGCGTCAATCGCGGCGCCGCGCGCAGCAGCCCTTCGGTATAGGGATGCCGCGGCGCGCGCAGCACTTCCTCCACCTTCCCTTCTTCCACGATGCGTCCCGCGTACATCACCGCGACGCGCCCCGCCACCTGCGCTACCACTCCCAAATCGTGCGTGATGAAAAGCATCGAAAGCCGCAACTCGCGCCGCAATTTCGCAAGCAGCTCCAGAATCTGTTTCTGCACGGTGACGTCCAGCGCCGTAGTCGGCTCATCCGCAATCAGCACGCCCGGCCCCGCCGCCAACGCCATCGCGATCATCACCCGCTGCCGCAATCCTCCCGAGAGCTGGTGCGGATACTGCCGCGCCCGCCGCCCAGGATCGGCCAACGCCGCGCGTTCCAGTGCTTCCAGCGCCCGCCGATGGATTTCACTTTCGCCCGCCTGCGGCTCGTGCACGCGAATCGCTTCCTCGATTTGCGCGCCGATACGCAGCACCGGATTCAGCGCCGTCATCGGCTCCTGAAAAATCATCGCAATCTCGCGCCCACGCAACCCGCGCATTTCATCCTGCGAAATCCCCAGCAAATTTTCGCGCGCCGCGCGCCCGCTGCTTTGCGCTCCAGATTGCGCCCGGTTCGGCCCGCCGCCATTCTTCCCGCCGCTACTGTTGCCATTGCCGCCGCGCAGATTCAACCAAGCCTCGCCCATATGCCGCGCGCCATGAGGCTCCAGCCCCATCAACGCCAGCGAAAGCATCGTCTTGCCCGACCCCGATTCCCCCACAATCCCCAGCGTCTCGCCTTCCCCGAGCGTGAACGAAACATCATTCACCGGCCGCACCCATCCACCCGGCGTCGGCAGCTCCACCGTCAGTCCGCCCACCTCAAGGCTTGTCGCCATGGAAACATGATAGCCGCACGCGCTCGCCGCGGCGAAATATTACGCTACCATTTTATATGGTTGCACCGCCCTGTCCTCTCTGCCATGGCCCCGCCCGGTTTGGTGGAGATAAACCCTATTGCCCGAATTGCGGCTGGAATCGCGACGCCGCCATCGTGAACGTCCGATCGCGCCTTGTTTTCGCGCCCGTCGGCATTTTCCTCATGGGCGGCTTCGTTTTTTTCATGGTTCGTTTTTGGCATTTCCGCAATCCCTATCAAATCGCGATCTTCACCGTTTTTCCCGCTATCGCGATTCTCATCAACCACCTCGTCTCGCGGCGAAGCCTCGCGAGGTTGCAGTCGCTTCCCGCACCCGCGATGCGCTCTGCCACTGTGCCCTACAATTCATTCGCGCCCTCAGCCGCAGCCGGTGTCGCTGTAGGCTCCAGCGCGGTCGTCGAACCGAGCGCGCAACAACAAGCTCTGCTCCGGACTTCCCGTCCGCGCGAAATCCGCATGTCCACGCGCGGACGCTTTAGTTTGTCGCTGGCGCTCTTGGGAGTTCTGGGTTTCGCAACAATCTTCGGCCTGCATCTCTACACGGTTTGGACGCGCAAGCATTCCTTCGCCGTCTTTGCACCCGGGGATTGGGTCATCGCCGCCATCGTCGCGCTTCTGCTGTTTCTTCCTTACACGATGTGGCGCTCGCAAGAGCGCGAATGTGATCTGCTGGAGAATGGCGAAGTTGCTCTGGCGACAGTGGTCCGGCAATGGAAAGGCGATAAAGGCTCATCGTCCGTCGAATACGAATTCAAAGACCTTCAAGGCGAAACCCGCAGGGGTATGGGCTTCGACTACACGGAAAAACTCTTCGAAGGCATGCCAGTCGCCGTTTTCTACGACCGCGACAATCCCAGGCGCCAAATCGCAGCCTGCGCCACCTTCCACGAAGTTGTCACTTAATCCGAACCCGTGCTGCCCCGCATGAAAACTCGGCGCTTCACCACCGGAATGCAAAACCTCAAAGCGGTGTGCGTCGTGGAGAAGCTGCAAACTTTATTGTCGGTAAGCCCAGCGGATTTTCCCGCGTTAATCACATCAATCTCGCGGATGTGCTTCTGCCCCTTGGGATATACCACCCAAATCGCGCCGTTCTTCTGCATCGAACGCCCGAGCGAGCTCAACTGCCCCAGATCCGCCACAGCCTCCGCGGAAAAGAAAATCAAGTCGGCCCCAGCCACGCGCTTCCCCCGCGAATATTCTGGCACACGCGCCCCAAGCTCCACCAGAAACTCCGCGCCCTCTACGCCCAGAACCGCAATCCTCTGTCCCGGCTTCACCCCCAATTTATCAATCAGCAACCGATGCGAGTAATCACGCTCCGGCTCGCGAACCTTCGCCGAACTCCTCCGCGTTACCGCCGTTTTTCGCAGCGCAGACACTTTTCGCATCGTCACTTTTCGCTACATCACTTTTCGATCGTCACGCTCTGCCCGAATTTCGCGCCCAGCGCCCGCAGGTATTCTTCCTGCGTCCGCGAATAACCGAGCACGAAGCGCGAAACGAAACGGAATATCGGATTGTAGATCTCGCCATCCTCGGTAACGCGCAACAACGAGCCGCCGTCCGACGACGACGAAATTTCGTACGTCCAAGTTCCGCCGAAAGGCAACTTGGGATCGGCGATGCGCGTCACCAAAGCTCTGGGCGGCACCATCACCATCACTTGATATGGAATCGATCCCCCCTGCCGGCCAAATTCGCGCCATGCGGGTTTGCCGTTCACTTCCGGCAGCGCCTCCACGCGCACCACGTCTTTGCGCCACGCCGGAAATTTCCCGTAATCGGTGATCGCCTCCCAAATCGCGTAGGGAGACTGTTGGAAACGCGCCGCGCAAGTGGAAATATGCTGCTGCGGCAAGAACGCGCCGATAGTAACGACCACCAGAACGATCGCGAAGATCACCGCGAAGACAACAAGTAGTCCGGTCCGCAGCGCGCGCATCACAATCCTTACCCTCGCCATCCCTTCCGATTTCGCAAATCCCGCCTCCAAGCGCGCGTATTATACTTCGGTTTACCCCGGCGAACCTTTGCCACATAATGCGCTGCTACTGCGCGCGATCCACGCAAGGAGGCACGCTGCCATGCTCCCCGGCCTAAAAGCCGCACTGAACTACCATCCGATGTTCGTGCACTTCCCCATCGTGCTGTGGCTCGCCGCTCTGCTGTTCGAAATCCTCACCGTCTGGGGCGCCAGCGACGAATTGCAGCGCACCGCTTCGCGCCTGCTCTATCTCGGCACCATCGCCGCAGTCATCACCGTGATCACCGGCCTCGCCGCGCAAAGTTCCGTGCCGCCCGGCGAAGCGCAGCGCGCCGTCGGCATTCATGAAACGCTGATGCTCACCGCCACCAGCCTCGCCATCGTCCTGTGCAGCTTCGCATTTTTCATGCGCAAAAATTTCCCGCCGCATCTGCGCAAGGTGCTGCTGCTCGGCCTCATCGTGCTCGGCGTGTTCGTCACCATCGGCGCCGACCGTGGCGCGCAACTCGTCTATGAATACGGCTCCGCAGTGGACTGGTCGAGCGCGCGGCAGCAGAATTAATTTCAGGAGTGACGAAAATGAAAAAACCGCGCGAAGCAAAACGCATGAGCGATGCAGCCGTGAAGGAAAGAACCGGAAAGACGTGGCCGGAGTGGTTCAAAATCCTCGACAAAGCCGGCGCCCAAGAAATGCGCCACCAGGACATTTCCGCCTACCTCGTCACCGCGCACAAAGTCGGCCCGTGGTGGGGACAGATGATTGCCGTCCCCTACGAGCACGAACGCGGACTGCGCGAAAAATTTCAAAAATGTACCGGCGAATTCGCCGCCTCCGGCAGCCGCACTCTCAGCGTCCCGCTGAGCAAACCCTACGACGCCTGGACTGACGAAAAACTCCGCCAGCGCTGGCTACCCAACGTAATAATCGAAATCACCACCGCAACAAAAAATAAATCCCTGCGCGCAAAATGGAACGGAGGCGCAAGCCGCCTCAGCGTAAACTTCTATCCCAAAGGCAGCGGAAAGTGCCAGGTAGCAGTGGACCACATGAAGCTATCAAGCTCGAAAGAGTGCGCCAAAATGAAAGCCTACTGGTTCGAAGCTCTAAACAGCCTGCAGGAAATGCTAGAGCGCTAAGCGACCGCAACGATTCAGGCCCGCATATTTTTCTCTAGTTGAAGTCGAACGAGCGTCGCGCAAATGACAAGGAGGAGGCTGGGATGATAACTCTCTGCATTCGCTATACGCTCGACATCAGCAAACTGGCTGATTTCGAGGACTACGCGCGCCGATTCCCTGAGCCTATCGAGCGCTGCGGCGGAAAGCTCGTGGGGTACTACATGCCTACAAAAATCGCCGGACCGACGAATTTCGCTCTGGCGCTGATAGATTTTCCCAGCCTGGCTGCATACGAACTATACCGGGACAACTTGCTGGCTGACGCCGATGCAGTGGAAAACGTCCGCCGGATGGAAAAATCAGGATGCGTTTTGATCGAGGATCGCTCGATTCTGCGGCAAGTGCCGGAAAAATAGCTCGGGAATGGCAGGGGCCGTGTCAGATCTGCCCCGGCCGCATCGCGCTTAGTAATCGTTCGCGGAACCTTCCAAAAACGCCCGCAACTTCCGCGAACGCGAAGGATGCCGTAACTTCCGCAAAGCCTTCGCTTCAATCTGCCGAATACGTTCCCGGGTCACAGCAAACGACTGCCCCACTTCTTCCAAAGTGTGCTCGCTGCCATCATCCAGGCCAAACCGCATCTTGATCACTTTTTCTTCGCGCGGCGTCAACGTCTTCAATACGGAAGAAGTCTGTTCCTTCAAGCTCAGGTTGATCACCGCGTCCGAAGGCGAAACCACCGCCTTGTCCTCGATGAAATCCCCCAGATGCGAATCCTCTTCCTCGCCGATCGGTGTCTCCAATGAAATCGGCTCCTGCGCGATTTTCAAAATCTTGCGCACCTTCGCGACAGGAATGTCCATGCGCTTGGCGATTTCTTCCGAAGTCGGCTCGCGCCCCAGTTCCTGCACCAGCTGCCGCTGCGTGCGCACCAGCTTGTTGATCGTTTCGATCATGTGCACCGGGATGCGGATGGTGCGGGCCTGATCGGCAATCGCGCGCGTAATCGCCTGGCGAATCCACCACGTCGCGTACGTGGAAAATTTATACCCGCGGCGCCACTCAAATTTATCCACGGCCTTCATCAACCCGATATTGCCTTCCTGAATCAGGTCGAGGAACTGCAACCCGCGGTTGGTATATTTCTTGGCAATCGAAACCACCAAGCGCAAGTTCGCTTCGATTAATTCCTTCTTCGCCTGCTCCGCTTCGGCCTCGCCGCGAAGAATCACCTGTAGCCCGCGCTTCAATTCCGTCGGGCTTACTTCGCTCGCCAATTCGATTTCCGCCAGCTCCTGCTTGCGCGCCCGTAAATCCTTGCGCGCCTCCGCCTGCACGTCCGCCTTCGAAGCATCCACGCGCCGCTCGAGCTTCACGATTTCGCGCTCGAGGAAATGCACGCGCTCCACGGTCTGCCGGATTTTTTCGATCAGCCGCTTCTTCTCGAGCGGGTTGAATTCCAGCTCGCGCATGCGGTTGGACATCTCGACACGCGTGCGAGCCAGTGCGTAGCGCGCCCGCAGGTAAGGACGCTTCTTGGACTTCGCCAAGTTGCCGAGTTTCGACGCCTGCTTAAGCGCCAGCAGATAAAGCTTCGCCACGCGGTCAATCTGCTTCAGCGTTTCCTTGGTCTTCGCTTCGATCTTTTCTTCGGTGAGTTCTTCGTCGTCGAATTGAACGATTTCCTTGATCGAACGCGAACCATTTCGCAGATCCTCGCCCACCTGCAGTAGTTCCTTCAGAATCAAAGGAGCGCGCGTGATTGTCTTCAGCACCAGCAGCTGCCCGCGTTCAATGCGCTTGGCGATGGCCACTTCGCCTTCGCGCGTCAGCAACGGCACCGTGCCCATCTCGCGCAAATACATGCGCACCGGATCGTTCGTCTTCTCCAGCGATCCCGGCGTCAGATCCAGTTCGCCATCTTCCGAAGCAACCGCTTCCGTATCTTTCGTCGGCTCAGGGGAATCGCTGGCATCCGCCGCGGCCAGTGCCACTTTCGCGCTCGCCAAGTCCTCATACACATCTATCCCGTAGCGCTCAAACGTCGAGAGCAAGTCGTCAATTTCTTCCGAGGAGTGCACCTCGGGCGGCAAAATATCGTTCACCTCATCGTAGAGCAAGTAACCGCGTTCCTTGCCCATGGCGATGAGTTGCCGTACCTGATCGTATTTTTCCTC
>Ga0209274_10001832_pt1 | contig 10664 bp, 10 predicted proteins | sample HubBroMetageREF1_FD_188343 | JGI IMG/M metagenome (GOLD analysis project Ga0209274, IMG submission 188343) | Reference soil microbial communities from the Hubbard Brook experimental Forest, New Hampshire, USA - Hubbard Brook CCASE Soil... | ecosystem: Environmental > Terrestrial > Soil >...
CCAGCGCTCCGCCGGTTCCAAGACGCCCGCGAATGGAGTCGCCTGCCGGAGCGCGGTCATCCGCTCGCTTTCCTCTCCCAGTAAGTCCAGGATTTCCCGCAGCGGGCGGTTTAGGATTTCCCGCCATGCATCCCAATACGGCTGCGAGTGGCCCTCAGCGCGGCTCCATCGGTCGATGTTCTCGAGCGCGATGGCGATCAGCGCGGGGTCTTCGCGCAGCTTCTCCGCAATGGCCCGATGCATCACGAGGCTGCGCCGGTCAATCCGTTGGTGCCCGCGAAGGGGAGCGCTCATGCCTTATATTACCGCGCGACCGATGTCGGACGAATCGACGCAAAAGTAACGTACGCACGCGCTTGCGAGGGGCTTAGTTCAATGATAAAGCCCGCGTCAACTCACAAGGCCGATACCAGCCCCGTTACCGCACTACGGAAGCCAACGGGATTGGTTGCGAAGGTCCGCTGGAGTCCACGTCAGCCAGACGATCAGGATCCCGTCGATGGCCGCGCCAATGGAACGGGAGGAAGGGATCAGCAGCACACCAGGAGAGTCACGCTGCGCAACGAAATCTTCGAGGTGGACTCGCATGGTCCGTACGTCCCGCGTCACGAGAACGCGTTCGGCGTCGTCGGCAACTTCCAGAACTCTTGGGTCCGGAGTACCGTCCGGAATTACGCCTGCCGCGCCTCTAAAGTCGATGGCAGGCTCCTTGCGCCGCAAACCCCTCCCGATGTCCGGGTCGAGATCCGCGTCGGCCTGAAAGGTAATCTTCAAGCGAGCTCGACAGACCTTTCGTGCTTGACCCGCTCAAAACGCTCGATCATATCGGTTGGCATGGGATGTTCCGCCTTGATCTCCTCGAAAATATGTTCCTGGTCCTTCAAGTAGGCGTCGACTGCTGTGGCGTGCTCCAGGATAAAGGCGATGGCTCCGTATACCTTCGCTAGCGAACCGATTGATGGATAGGCTTCGAAAATCGCCTCCGCGGAACGTCCGCGCCGGAAATCGCAGGTCACCACGTCAAGGCCAATGCGCGTTCCGGCAACGTAGTAGCCGCCGTTGTGAACCTCGACGTATTCATTGGTTGGCATCATGGTAGAGGACTCCACACTAAGTCTACTCTTTCTCAGCCCGATCCGCCTCGATCTTCGGTAGTGCCTGAAAAGTGCAAACCACGGTACTCAGGACCCCGGAAACCGACCACGCAGCACCCCGAACCGGAAATCCAACACCCAGAACCCAGCACCCAACCCCCGTCCCCATTGTGGTAAATCTGGGTAATGAACGTCTTGCAGGGCTCCTCGAAGCATGCCGGAATCCAGTAGCGCGCCCATGATCGAGGCCGCCGGCCTCAGCAAATTCTACGGAGACTTCGCCGCCATTCGCGACGTCAGTTTCTCCATCCCGCAAGGCCAGGTGGCCGCATTTCTGGGCCCCAACGGCGCAGGCAAGTCCACCACCATGAAGATCCTCACGGGCTATCTCGCGCCCAGCTGCGGCAGCGCGCGCATCGCCGGCCTGGACGTGGCCACCGACCGTATCGCCGCCGCCGAGCGCCTCGGCTATCTGCCCGAAAACGGGCCGCTTTACCCAGATATGACGCCGCTGGGCCTGCTCAAATTCTTCGGACGCGCCCGCGGCCTCACCGGCGCATACCTGCAGCAGCGTATCGATGCCGTGGTGGCCCGCTGCGCCCTCGAAGCCGTCATCGAAAAGCCTATTCAGAAGCTTTCCAAAGGCTACCGCCAGCGCGCCGGCATGGCGACGGTGCTGCTCCACGAGCCCGACGTCCTGATTATGGACGAACCCACCAGCGGCCTCGATCCCAACCAGACCCGCGAGGTCCGCCAAACCATCCGCGAGCTGGGCCAAAACAAGACCATCCTGCTCTCCACGCACATCCTGCAGGAGGTCGAGGCCATGGCCGACCGGGTGATCTTTATCAATCGGGGACGCGTGGTCTTCGACGGCTCGCCCACTGAAATGCAGACCGGATATGCGTCGCTCGACGAAGCCTTCCACGCCCTGACGCAAGAGGGAGGCGCATGCACACCCGCAAGCGTGTAATCCAAGCCATCCTGCGGCGCGAGCTGGCCTCTTACTTCGCCACGCCTACTGGCTACGTCTTCATCACGCTGTTCGTCTTCTTGAGCGCCATGGCCGCCTTCTGGCAGGAGCGCTTCTTTGCCACGAACCTGGCCAACCTCGATCAACTCAACCGTTTCTTTCCTTATCTCCTGATCTTTCTGGTCCCCGCCATCAGCATGAGTCTCTGGGCGGAAGAAAAGAAGCAGGGCACCGAAGAGTTACTGCTGACCCTGCCCGCCACCGACCTGCAAATCGTGATGGGAAAGTATCTGGCCGCGTTGGCCATTTATTCCGTGGCATTGTTGTTCTCCCTAAGTCACGTGGTGGTGCTCTGCTGGCTGGGCAGCCCCGATCCCGGACTGATGTTTTCCACTTATCTGGGTTACTGGCTGATGGGCGCCGCCCTACTAACCGTCGGTATGCTGGCCTCGGCACTTACCGATAATCTGACTGTCGCCTTCATTCTGGGCGCCGTCTTCTGTTCCGTCCCGGTCTTTCTGAATTACGCGGGATCCATTGTGACTGGCGATCCCCAGCGCCTGGCCGAAAAGCTGTCGGGGGTCGAGCAGTTCCGCGATCTCTCGACCGGCGTCATCACGCTCGCGCCGCTGGTCTATTTTGCTTCCTTCGCGGCGGCCACGCTGTATCTGAATGTAATCATCCTCGGGCATCGCCGCTGGCGCACGGGACCTAAAGCGCCCCCGATGCGCGCGCACCTCGCCGCCCGCGCGCTGGCATTGGGCGCGATCGTCGCCAGCCTGACGTTGCTCGCCTCGAACTCCCGTCTGCGCCTGGACGTCACCTCCGAGCAGATCCATTCGCTCTCCGCCGAGACCAAAACTCTGCTGCGCTCCATCGATCGGCGGCAGCCGGTCTTCATCCAGGCTTATTTCAGCCCGGATACTCCGCGCAGCTACGTGGAAGCGCGCAGCGGTCTGGTGGCCATGTTGCGCGAATTCCAAGCGGTCTCCGATGGCGGAGTCAACGCTAAAATCGTGGAGACCGTGAAGTACTCGCCGCAGGCCCGCGAAGCGCAGGAACGCTTCGGCATCAAGCCGTTTCGCGTCCCCGCCAGCGAAGAAAGCGCGCGCGCGGTGAATGAGATCTTCCTGGGACTGGCCTTTACGCGCGGTTCCGAGGAATTCGTCATCCCGTTCTTCGACCGCGGCCTGCCGGTCGAATACGAGTTGATGCGCTCCATCCGCGTGGTCTCGCGCGCCAGGCGCAAGAAGGTCGGCATCCTGAATACCGGCGCCAAGCTGTTCGGCGGACTCGATTTTCAGAGCCGCGCGCAATCTCAGGAATGGTCCATCGTCGCCGAGTTGCGCAAGCAATACGAGGTCGCGCAAGTCTCGCCGGATGCCGATTATCCCGAGGATCTCGATACGCTGCTCGTGGCGCAACCCTCGTCCCTAACCCAGCCGCAAGCCGACCGGCTCACTGCCTACGTGCGACGCGGCAAGCCCACACTGCTGCTGGTCGATCCCATGCCGTTCTTCGATATGGCGTTGGCCCCGCAGGAGTCGAAGACCAATCTCCGCCCGCTGATGGACTCGTTGGGCATCGCCTGGCAAAACGACCGCATCGCCTGGGATAACTACAACCCGCATCCGCAGCTCAAGACCCTCCCCAAGGAAGTCGTGTTTGTCGCCAAGGGCTTCAACCAGAAAGACTCCATCACCGCCGGATTGCAGGAAGTCGTGCTGTTGTACGCCGGCGTGCTGAAGAGCCAGGGTGGCGCGGCCTTCGTGCCGCTGCTCACCACCAGCCCCGATTCCGGCCAGATCCGCTGGGACCAGCTCATCGAGCGCGGCATCTTCGGCCTGGCCATTAACGACGATGCGCCGCACAACCCGGACGAGGGCAATCACGTGCTCGCCGCGCGTATCCAGGGGAAGGGAAGTGGTGGGCCCATGAATGCCATCGTCATCGCCGACGCCGATTTGATGAGCGAGCAGTTCTTCGAACTGCGCCGCCATGGGGTCGAGAATCTCAACTTCGATAACGTCACGTTCCTGCTGAACTGCGTCGACCAACTGGCCGGCGATGCATCCTTCATCGCGTTGCGCAAGCGCCGCCCGAAGCAGCGTACACTCGAAGCCGTGGAGGCGCGCACGCGAACCTACGAATCCCAGCGCCTGCACGAATCCGAACAAGCCGAAGCGCTTGCCGATCAACGGCTCCAGGAAGCCCAGGCACGCTTAGATAGCTCGGTGCGCCAGGTCGAGCAGCGCGGCGACCTGGACGATCAGACCAAAGAAGTCATGATCGCCAATCTCAAATCGGCCGAGACTCGCCGCCTGGAAGTGGCGCGCGCCAATATCAGCGACGAGAAAGAGCGGCAGATCGAAGACAGCCGCGCCGAAATGGAAAACTCCATCCGCGGCATCCAGAACACCATCAAACTGATGGCAGTGGCCTTGCCGCCTATCCCCGCGTTCATCGTATTCCTGATCGTCTCCGTGCGCCGCCTGCGCCGCGAACGCATCGGCGTGCCCGTGGATCGCCTGGTGGGCAAGGAGGCCGCATGAACATCCACTCAGTCTCTACGGCGAATTGCGGAGTGGCCAATCCTGGCCAATGCCGCATACTTTTCCGCAACCGAACACCTGCATTAATCGTGGGGCGGGCCTCCAGGCCGGCGGCGGCCGTCCACGCCCGCCTGTTCCGTTGCGCGAAGAGCGGGTCCTGGAGGACCCGGCCCAGAGGGCACCCCGACCTGGAGGTCCGCCCCACCACATTCCGCAGCATTTCCCGACATTCGGAAAAGTATGCGGCATTGGGCATTTTCCCTCAGTCCATGGAGGCCGCATGACGGAAAGCGTCAAGACCGCCGCGCTGGCCGGCGCCGCACTAGTGCTGGCGATCTCCGCCGCCGTGGTCGAACCGGAGTCGCGCGTGCCCGCCATCATGAGCGATCAGGGCGAGGCCTTTTATCCTGCCTTCACCGATCCGCAGTCGCCGCGCGCCATTGAAGTGGTGGACTACGACGAAGCTACTGCCACCCACCTGCCGCTGAAAGTGCAGTTCCAGCAGGGCAAGTGGGTGATCGCCTCGCGCTACAATTACCGCGTCGATATCGGCGACCGCCTGGCCAAGACCGCTGCGGCTCTCATGTATCTGAAGAAGGACATGGTGCGCTCGGATTCGCCGCTGGATCATGCCAAATACGGCGTAGTCGATCCGCTGGACGAAAAAGCCAGCGGTCTCACTGGGCGCGGCAAGCGCGTGACGTTGCGCGACGCGTACGGCGGCGTCCTGGCGGACTACATCCTGGGCAAACCCGTGGAAGGCAAGCCTGGCTACCGCTATGTGCGCCTGCCCGGACAGAAGCGCACCTACGCCGTGAAGACCGACGCCGACCCGTCTGCGCACTTTGCCGACTGGGTGAACGCGGGGCTACTGCGCATCGCCATCGCTTCCATCCGTAAGGTGACCATCGACCGCTACAACATCGATTCCACGGGCGGTATGAGCAACGCGGAAGTTACCATTCTCACCCAAGACAAAGGCGAATGGAAGACCCCTGGCAAGCTGAATATGCCCGCCGTGCATGCCATGGCCGCCGCACTCGACAATCTGAAGATCGTGGACGTGCGCCCGAAACCGCCCGATCTGGCCGCGGGTCTGCGAAGCGGCGAACTGCACCTTACGCTCGAAGCCGAGTTATCTTTGCAGAAAACCGGCTATTTCCTGACGCCGCAAGGCCACCTCTACGCAAGCGAAGGAGAGATGATCGTGGAGACCGTCAATGGCGTCGTTTACAGCTTGCGCTTCGGCGAACTGGCGGTGGGGGATACCAAATCGGGCGCGCCCAGCGACAACCGCAATCTCTTTGTGATGGTGCACTTCGATCCCGCCAAAGCCGCGGGCTACGGAGGCGACGCCGCCGCCGGCGAGCGCACCGCGCGCGAACTCACCGACCGCTTCGCCGATTGGTACTACGTGATTGGCGGCAAGGATTTCCAGAATTTGCGTTTGGGGCGGGGGGCTACGGCGGCGCCCGCGCAAGCGCCTGAGCCACAAGCCGTGCCGCCGGTGAATCCTCACGCGCAGCCAGCGCCCCCGCAGTAAGGGCGGGCTATGGAATCAGAGGCCGCGTATGCCGTACCGCCAAGATTGGTGGTTCCGTAGACGTCGCCCGCCGAGTCGCGGGCCAGCGTTCCATAGAAAACCGCGCCGTGCGGGAAATTCGCGAAGCCGTGGATCACGTGCTCGACGGCCGTCTGCGCCTGCACCGGGATCGGCGCGGCCAGCAGGCGTGCCAGAATGACGGGCCACACCAGACGATAGCCCGTCCCACGGTGTTCGTTTTGACGTCTAAGGGTTGATTGAAACGACGATATCGCTTACGCGAGCTACCACTTGCCTTTTGGCGAGGCCTAATTAGACAACGCCGCCCTGCCAGACATCCCAGATTAGCCCAGATCTTGCCCCCACTTGCGCATGGGTTTGCTTTTCGCTATTATGGAGAAGTTTCGCGAGTACAGCTTTCTGCTCCCGCGCTACCACTGTGAGCGTTCGCAGTCCGGCCGGGGGTGAGGTCCCTATGTTTCACCGGTTCAACACCGTATGGAATACGGACCTGTCCGAACAGTGATCCTCGCAGTTGTGAACCGTAGACGCAGGCCGTCGGGCTTGTGCATGTTTTAGGCGGGCCTGAAGCGCCCATCCGAACTTAAAAAAGGACTTAAGGGAAGGTTCGTGCCAACTTTTAACCAACTTGTGCGCAACGGGCGGAAGCCACCCCGCTGGAAAACCGCCAGTCCGGCGTTGCAGAGCTGCCCCCAGAAGCGCGGCGTTTGTACGCGCGTGTACACTTCCACGCCCAAGAAGCCCAACTCGGCGCTGCGCAAAGTGGCGCGCGTGCGGCTCACCAACGGTATCGAGGTGACCACGTATATTCCGGGCGTCGGCCACAACTTGCAGGAGCACTCCATCGTGCTGATCCGTGGGGGGCGCGTGAAGGATCTGCCAGGCGTGCGCTACCACGTGATCCGGGGAGCGCTGGATACGGCCGGGGTGGCCAACCGCAAGCAGAGCCGGTCGAAATATGGAGCGAAGCGGCCGAAAGCGTAGGCCGCGGGAATCGATATGCCACGAAGACGACGCGTTGAAATTCGGGAAGTGCCGCAAGATCCGGTATATAGCTCCACATTGGTCGAGAAATTCATCAACTCGATGATGTGGCAGGGCAAGAAAACCGTAGCGCAGGGCATCTTCTACGACTCTATGGATAAGATCCGGGAGCGTTCGGGCGACGACCCGTTGAAGCTGTTCAAGAAGGCCGTGGAGAATGTCAAGCCGCTGCTGGAAGTGAAGACGCGGCGGGTGGGCGGAGCGAACTATCAGGTGCCTATCGAGGTGCCGAACAATCGCCGCACCAGCTTGGCGATCCGCTGGATCGTGACGCAAGCGCGTTCGCGGCCGGAAAAAGGGATGCCGGAGAAGCTGGCGAACGAGTTGAACGATGCCGCCAACATGCGGGGCGGCGCGATCAAGAAGAGGGACGATGTACACCGCATGGCGGAAGCGAATAAGGCCTTCGCGCATTATCGCTGGTAGGGGCTGGTGGTCGGTGGCTGGTGGTTGGTGGTTTAGTCGGGAAAATATATGCGTACGGTACCTCTAGAAAGGATGCGGAATATCGGCATCGCTGCCCACATCGATGCAGGTAAGACCACTACGACCGAGCGCATCCTTTATTACACGGGCCGCACGCACAAGCTGGGCGAGGTGCATGAAGGCACCGCCATCATGGACTGGATGGAGCAGGAGCAGGAGCGCGGCATCACCATCACGTCGGCCGCCACTACCTGTTTCTGGCGGGATATTCAGATCAATATCATCGACACGCCGGGCCACGTGGATTTTACCGCCGAAGTCGAGCGCAGCCTGCGTGTACTGGACGGCGCCGTGGCGGTGTTCGACGCGGTCGCGGGCGTGCAACCACAGTCGGAAACCGTGTGGCGGCAGGCCGATAAATACAATGTCCCGCGCATTTGTTTCATTAACAAGATGGACCGCGTGGGCGCGGATTTCTTCCACTCCATGGAGACCATCGTCAGCCGGTTGAAGTGCAACCCGGTGGCGATCCAGTTGCCGGTGGGCGCGGAGGATCAGTTCAAGGGCATCATCGACTTGGTCGAAATGAAGGCGCGCATCTGGCGGGATGAAACGCTGGGCGCGGAGTACGACGAGGTCGAGATCCCCGCGGAACTCCTGGAACAGGCCCGCGAGTACCGCGAAAAGATGATTGAGGCGGTGGCGGAGCACGACGATACGCTGTTCGAGAAATTCATCGAAGGCCAGGCGCTGACCGAGGCCGAAATCCATCATGGCATCCGCAAGGCGACCATTGCACTCAAGATTTTCCCGGTAATCTGCGGTTCGGCGTTCAAGAACAAAGGCGTGCAGACCATGCTGGACGCGGTGGTCGACTACCTGCCTTCGCCGTTGGACGTTCCGCCGATAGAAGGCACGGCCGTCGACGACGCCACTCAAGTCCTGATCCGGCACGCTTCCGATAGCGAACCTTTCTCGGCCCTGATTTTTAAGATTATGACCGACTCGTACGTCGGGCAACTGGCGTTCTTCCGCGTATATTCAGGCAAGCTGGCTTCGGGCGAATCGGTCTATAATGTGGCCAAGGGCCGCAAGGAGCGCATTGGCCGCCTGCTGCGCATGCACGCCAACAAGCGCGAGGACATTCAGGAGATCTTTGCCGGCGATATAGCCGCCGCGGTCGGCTTGAAAACGGTGCAGACCGGCGACACCATCTGCGACGACGACTCGCCCATCGTGCTCGAATCGATCGACTTCCCCACGCCGGTGATTCAGCTCGCCGTAGAGCCCAAGACCAAGGCCGATCAGGAAAAGTTGGGCATGGCGATCCAGAAGCTGGCGCAGGAAGATCCTACGTTCCGCGTGGCCACGGATCCGGAAACCGGCCAGACCATTCTTTCCGGGATGGGCGAGTTGCACCTGGAAATCATCGTGGACCGCATGATGCGCGAATTCGGCGTGGGCGCCAATGTGGGCAAACCGCAGGTGGCGTATCGCGAGACGATTCGCAGGCCAGCGGAGGCCGAGGGACGGCACGTCAAACAGAGCGGCGGCCGCGGACAGTATGGCGTCGTGAAGATCAAGGTGGAGCCGCTGCCGACGGGCACGGGGTTCGAGTTCGTCAATGAAATTTATGGCGGATCGATTCCCAAGGAATTTATCAAGCCGATCGAGGCGGGCATGCGGGAAGCGCTCGAGGGCGGCGTGCTGGCCGGATATCCGATGTCCGATCTGCGCGCTATCCTGTACGACGGCAGCTATCACGATGTGGACTCGTCGGAAATGGCCTTCAAGATCGCGGGATCGCTGGCCATCAAGGAAGCCGCGCGGAAGGCCAAGGCGGTGCTGCTGGAGCCCATCATGGCGGTGGAAGTGGTGGTGCCCGAGGAGTACATGGGCGACGTGATCGGGGATTTGAATTCCCGGCGCGGGCGCATTGAAGGCATGGAACTGCGGGGGACCACGCAGATCATCAAGAGCATGGTGCCGCTTTCGGAAATGTTCGGGTATGCGACGGACGTACGCTCCCGGACGCAGGGCCGCGGCAGTTTCACCATGCACTTCGGCAAGTACGAGGACGTGCCTTCGGCGTTGTCTGAGGAGATCGTTAACAGGATTCAGGGAAAAGTGACTAGATAGTTGGAGATCATATGGCAAAGGAAAAATTCGATCGCAGCAAGCCGCACGTAAACATTGGTACGATCGGGCACATCGATCACGGCAAGACCACGCTGACGGCGGCCATCACCAAGGTGCTGGGGAAGAACAACCCCAAGGTGAAGTTTCGCAGTTTCGACTCCATCGACAACGCGCCGGAAGAAAAGGCCCGCGGCATCACCATCGCGGTGGCGCACGTGGAGTACGAGACCCCCAACCGGCACTACGCGCACGTGGATTGCCCGGGTCACGCCGACTATATCAAGAACATGATCACCGGCGCGGCGCAGATGGATGGCGCCATTCTGGTAGTGGCGGCCACCGACGGACCCATGCCGCAAACCCGCGAGCACTTGCTGCTGGCGCGGCAGGTGGGCGTGCCGTACATCGTGGTGTGCCTGAACAAAGTGGACATGGTGGACGATGCGGAACTGCTGGACCTGGTGGAGTTGGAGATGCGCGAGTTGCTGACCACCTACGAATTCCCGGGCGAGCAGGTGCCGGTGATCCGGGTATCGGCGCTGGGCGCACTGAATGGCGAGCCGCAGTGGGAGAAGACGGTGTTGGACCTGATGGCGGCGGTAGACAGCTACGTGCCGCTGCCGCAGCGCGAAATCGACAAGCCCTTCATCATGCCGATTGAAGATATTTTCTCGATCCAGGGACGCGGCACGGTGGTGACGGGGCGCATCGAGCGGGGCATCGTCAAGGTGGGCGAGCCGGTGGAAATCGTGGGTTTCCGGGACACGCGCCAGACGGTGGTGACGGGCGTGGAAATGTTCAAGAAGCTTTTGGACGAAGGGCGCGCCGGGGACAACGTGGGGCTGCTGCTGCGCGGCATTGAAAAGGACGAC
>Ga0209274_10001835_pt1 | contig 10654 bp, 7 predicted proteins | sample HubBroMetageREF1_FD_188343 | JGI IMG/M metagenome (GOLD analysis project Ga0209274, IMG submission 188343) | Reference soil microbial communities from the Hubbard Brook experimental Forest, New Hampshire, USA - Hubbard Brook CCASE Soil... | ecosystem: Environmental > Terrestrial > Soil >...
GTCCGCCGGCAGGTCGATGGCGCTGATCGTCCAGTCGCCCTGAATCGGCGTCATGTGGGCGAAGCCTCTGTCCTTGGTCTCGAAGAATCGCCAGTGCTTCTGAAAGAACTCGACGGCGTCCGCGTCCGTCGGGGGCGGCCCGCTCCCGCCCGACCCCAGCGTCATCCGGTCGTACACCTGAAAGTCCGTCCCGAAGAGAATTCGGTCACCGTGCTTCATGAAAAGAGCCCGCACCCGCCCCGGATCGTGCCGGCCGATCTCAGGAACGCGCGCCGCGATGTCCACTTGCATGTTGGGGTGCTTGTCGAGCTGTGCGTCGACCCAGTCGAGGTCCTCGGCGTTGTTGCCGAAATGCACGCAAACGAACGTGGTCTCGGGATGACGCGCGACGACGCGCTCGAGCGCGGCAAGCAAGTCCTCGCGGGGCGGGTACTTGGTCGGGTCGCCGAACCACCAACTCGGATGGTCTTTGAGCTCGGTCCAACGCTCGTTCGATCGGTCGTAAGGCCCCCAGAACGCTTTTGGGTCCGCGACGTGAATCGACACGGGCATGCCGAGCTCGCCCAAGCGATGCCACATGGGATCGAGCTTGGGATCGTCGATCTTCAAGAGATGCCCCGTCTGATCCCGAAGATAAAGCCCGAGCCGCTTGAACTCCTTGAAGCCGGCCGCGCCCAGCCGGGCGCCCTCGTCGATCTGTGCGACGGCGCGCTCGGCGAAGTCCGGAGCGTCCCAGCCGGCGTAGTCGAGGTTCATGTATTCGACGAAACGGCCCGGCGATAGGCGGTCCGCCAAGCTCTTGTTGCGCTCGAACGCCGATGGGCGATCGCCTTCGTGAGTGACGATCCCACCGCTCAAGTTCACGGCCACGCCGATGCCGACCGCGTCAAACGTGCCGACGGCCTGGGCCAAGTGCTCGGGAGTCGCCTCGACGTGCGTGTGCAGGTCGACGAGCAGGTGGTGGATGCGCCAACCGTCCGCGACGACGCTGGCCGAAGGAGGCGCCGTCGCCGTCGGAGGCGGCTGCGTGGAAGCGCCAGGCGAGCCGGTTAGCAACGGGGCCGTCGGCGCGTGCGTGGCGCAGCTCGTGACCAGCGCGAGCAGGACGGCCAGGGGGCAAGCTCGCTCTCCCCGAGTCACCTTAGGCTCTGCGCTTCTTTTTTGCCGGAAGAGCTTTTTTCCCCGGTTTCGCGGACAGAGTCTTGGTCGCTTTCTTGTCGGCTGCCCGCGGTGCCGGCGTCGACTTTCTTTCGATGGCCGACGGCATGGGCGCAAGGGGTGGAGGGAGCGAAACGATGGGACGCCTCGGAATGCTCTTGCCGCGAAGCTCCATGGGAATCATGGCCTTGTGCGCCGTGTGCGTCCGAGAGAAGGCAACGACCTTGGTGTCGACCAGGCCTGCCCCGCGCAGCGCGTCGAAAATATCCGACTCCGCAATCGCCTTGCTCCCCTTGGGACGAATGACCCAGAGCGTGCCGGTTTCCGGCATCCGAGCTCGCAAGATGGCAATCTTTCGAAGCGCCTCCCGAGCCTCCACACCGAAGAATATGACCGTCGCGCCCTGCGGCACGCGCCCCTCGGCCATGGTGGCGCTTCGCTCACGCAGGGCGGACAAAAACGGTCCGTCGTGAATATCGACTACGGCGACTCGAGATTGCGGCACCAGATCGAGCTTCTCGAATAGGCCCTTGGGCTCCAAAATCGAACGCAACCAGCGTTGCGCCATCTCGGCGCCGAGGTCGAATCGCGCCTCCTGGTCGGTCGTCCGAACGACGAGCGTGTCGCCTTCGACGAGCGCCTCACGAATGCTTTCGAACGGGATTTCCAAGCGCGGGCTACCTCGGAAAACGAGAGAGTCTGCCTCGAGATGCGCCTTGCCTGAACCGCCTTTTTTCCCCACGCGGACTGTGCACTGCGCTTCCAATCCCATCGTTGGAGAATGGTAATATGCAGACTCGACCATTGCGGCATTTTGTGCATTTTCAGTCCCTCCCGGCGCGACGTCGGAAGAGCAAAGGCACCCGAAACGGCTTAGCCGAGCAGCCTCCGGCCGAGCGAGAGGCCAACCTCGTGCGCTTCCGCTTCCGACGCCGGCCAGCTCACGACGTGCTCCGCGCGTCGCAGTCCCGACCCGTCGATCTCGGCCACGAAGGCGCGAAGCCGCAGGCGCTCATCATGCCGATCGGCGTGGGCCCCCATGGGCGTCTTGCAGTCGCCGCCCAGGGCGATGAGCACCCCGCGTTCGGCGATGACGCATGTGGCCGCCGAGGCATCGTGCAAGGCCGAAAGGAGAGCCCGGGTCGCGGTGTCCTCTGTGCGGCACTCGATGCCCAGGGCGCCTTGCCCGGGGGCGGGCAAACATTCGTCCGCCGACAGAATCTGGGTCACCTTGTGCTCGAGCCCCAGTCGGACCAAGCCGGCCCGGGCGAGTACGATGGCGTCATACTGCCCACTTTCGACCTTGCGCAGTCGCGTATCCACGTTGCCACGCAGCAGCTGCACGACCAGATCGGGCCGCAGCGCCTTGACGGAAATGGACCGGCGCAGACTCGATGTTCCGACGCGCGCACCCGCAGGAAGTGCAGCGAGCGTGTGATGCTGCGGCGCGACGAGGGCATCGCGCGGGTCCTCCCGTTGCGGGATACATGCGAGGAGCAAGCCGGCCGGCAGGAGACCGGGCAGATCCTTGAGCGAGTGGACGGCGAAATCCGCTTTCTTTGCGAGTAGCGCCTCCTCGATCTCTTTGACGAAGAGGCCTTTGCCGCCGATTTCCGCCAGCGAGCGGTCTTGAATCTCGTCACCGCTCGTGACGATCTGAAGCTCTCGAGTCGAAGTCGCTTCCGCGGCGGCGCTCAGGCGCGCGGCGAAGCTCCGGCTCTGAGCAAGAGCCAACGGCGAGCGCCTCGTTGCGTACGTCAGGACCGCCATTTCCGTCTGCCCCAGATGCCACACTACCAGGCCCGCGTCGCTTGCCGTTACGGGCTCGATGGAATATGGATCGTAAGTCCGTGATTTTCCGTACGCATTTCGCCGGGGCCCTGCTCGGGCTGGCCGCACTCTTCGTGGCTGGGCCCGCTCACGCTCGCGAGGCGCGTAGTGTACCCGAGCCCACGTCGATCGAGGTTCCGGGCTTCGGCGAGGCCTTCTATTACAAGCCGCGGAGCAAATCGCGACGACGAATCCTTCTCTACGTGCATGGCCGCGGTGCGAACGCTTTCGAGGATTGCCGGAAGTGGGCGAACGTTGCTCGCCAATTCGGCTGGGTCGTCTGCCCCCAGGGGCCGGCGCTGACCGACTCGGGCGGTCACACGTGGAGCAACGATGCCGAGAGCGCCAAGCACGTCATCGACGCGACTGTGGCCGCCTTGCGCGAGAAGTTCCCCGGTCGCCTGCGAAAGCGCGGAAACATTCTCATCGGTTTCAGTGAGGGGGCGTTCGTGGCTCAACAGGTGGGGCTGCGCGACCCACTCCTGTGGAATCGCTGGCTCATCTTGGCGGCCAATGACCAATACTGGTTTGGCGATGCTCCGGCGCTGCTTGAGCAGAACCGTGCCAAGATTCGCGGCGTCTATCTCCTTACGGGCGAAAACGATCAGGTGGTCGAAAACACCAAACGCGCCGGCGAGCTCTTGAAGACGGCGCGTATCCCGGTGCGGGTCAAGATTACCCCCGGCTTGGGCCACGAGGTTCCGGCGGATCGCATGATTACGAACTACCGGCGGCCGCTTCGGTGGCTGGTCGCTGCCAAGTAACGTTCCGCCCTGACGCGTTACTGGCTGAAAGCACGTCCGCAAACCTGCTGCGCGCCCCGAATCGTCGGTCGGGCTCGCTGAAAATACGTGCAGTTTCCGTACACTATTCCTCGCTCGCCCTTCCTATTTCGTGGCGCTCGCGACGGTTTTGGACGTGCTCTAACTCGGAGGCCTGGGCGAGCCGTATCCCTCAGAATGCGTTGCGTATCGGTGCCTCTCGCGGGGGAGGCGGTCGCTCCCGATCGAGCCGCTCTTGAGGCCGTCCGCAACATAAGCCAGCGGTTTCCCGATGCGCGCGTCCGAGAGGTGCCCCTGGTCCGTGCCGCGGAGCTGGACCAGCGAGCCGATCCGAGTGGCAAGACGTCGATATGGCTGGCGCTCGAAGCCTTGCAGGTAACAGGGAGCTTCCAGGTCCGCGGGGCGCTGGTCGGGGTGGCGTCGGCTCTGTCCTGGCGTGTGCGACATGTCGTGGCCCCGAGCGCGGGCAACCACGGGATCGCAATCGCCTACGCCGCGAATTTGCTCGACGTGGCGGCCACCGTGTTCGTCCCCCGCACGACGCCTCGTACCAAGTGTGAAAAGATCGAGCGATACGGGGCCGAGCTCGTCGTGGCTCCCAGCGACCGGTACGAAGCCGCGGAAGCTTTGGCCTGGGAGCTTGCCGCCGCCCGCGGGGCGAAGCTCATATCGCCGAACGAAGACGTCGACGTCGTGCTCGGCAATGGCGCCTCCCTCGGCTTCGAGATTGTCCGGGGGCTCGGAGGCGTGCCGGCACGCGTGCTCGCGCCTTTCGACGGCGGCCTCGCCACCGGCCTGGCATGGGCTTTCGCGGTGGAGGCCTCCGGCACCCTCCCTCGGCCTGTCTGGGGCGTGCAGAGCGAAGCTCGGAGCCCCATGGCGACGTTGCTCGAGCGCGGCGAGGGCTTCCAGAAGTTCGACGAATGGGCGCCCAGCCTCGCCGAGGAGCTCGCCGCGACCGTTTCACCGGACGCCTTCGAGCGCGCACGTGCGGCCATCGCGGGCATTGGGGTGGTCACCGAGGCTCAGATCGCTTCCGCGATGGCTCATGCGTACCAAGACATGGGCTTGGTCCTGGAGGGAACGGGAGCCATCGCTCTAGCCCCCGTGCTGTTCGGCCTCCCCGAACGTCTCCGGGGAGGGGACCTGGTCGTCGTCCTCACCGGAAGGAATATCGATCCGGATCGGCTCGCCGCCGTGCTCGCGCAAGCTCGCGTTTAGGCATCACAAATCTCAGCGGGGAAACCTCGTCCTTCAGCCAGGGCGAGCGCGCCTTCCGACAGGTAGGCTTGTCACCCCCCGTGTCCGTCCTTCAGGACGAGGAGGAACCGCTCTCCTATGGTTGTGCTCGGGTGGGCGAACCAGTGCGGCGAGAACCAAGCCGTAACGGTCCTTGACAAGCAGTACGGCGTTGCAGTCCGCGAGGCATCGCGGCTGCGTAAAACTGCGCATGCAGACAGACTCTCTGAGTCGGATCCCACCGCGGAATGGCCGGTGGCAGCCTGTGGAGGACAACCGCAAAGTGGCGGCCCTGCGAACCAGGAAGAGGATTTCCGTGAGGAGCCTTCAAAGCTCCTTCCTTCAGGAAAGGGTCCATTACCTGGTACGATCGGACGCGAGGTGCCCTCCCCCCAAGGATCCCCAGCGACGTCGCAGAAGACGAAACGCGTCTGCGATGTGCTCGTTCGCGACAAGCTCCTCAAGCCCGATCAAGTCGATTCGGTGCTGAGCCACGCGAGCCGTGTGCGCGAGCGCGTCGAAGAAGTCGTCCTCGATCTCGGGCTTGTCTCCGAGACGGACATGCTCAAGTCTCTCGCCGCAAACTACCGAGTCTTTTTTGTATCGTCCGAGAAGCTGGCGAAGGCCGAGGTGGCGCCGGCTCTCGTTCATATGATCCCGCAGCGCTTCGCCGAACAGATGGGCATCTGCCCGATCGTCTTCGACGCAAAGACCCACACTCTGACGGTCGTGACGGCCGACCCGGACGACGCCGATCTCCTGCGCGAGGCCCAGCTCGCGTCCGGCGCGCGCGAGACCAAGGCGGTATTCGCGCGTCCGGCGGCGGTTCGAGCGCTGATTTCCAAGGTGTACTCGGGCGATGCGCGACCGTTCGCGATGCTCGACAAGCAGACGCGGTCGCTCTTCGACCAGGCGCTCACCGGGTACGGGCGCCACGTCGTGGACTTCGAGCACGAAGGATCTCCGCGCGTGGAAACGGGCCGCACGCGAGAGCGCGTGATTGACCCGGAGCCCGTCGCACCGCCGACGCGCAAGCCGCCCCCGGCTCCGCCCCCGGTGCCGGTCGCCGCGCCGGCCCCGCCGCCTCTGCCTCCCGCCCCCCCTCCCTCGACGGCCGGCGAAAAAGGCGTGTCGGGCGCCTCGTTCGTCGAGCTTTTGCACGTGCTCGTGAGCCTGCTCGAGACGTCGCGCGCGGATCTCCACGGCCACTCCGCCCAGGTGGCTCGGCTCATGCGAAGAATCGGCGACAAGATGGGTCTCGACTCCGGCACAGCGGCCATGCTCGTCGCAGGAGCGTTCGTGCACGACCTCGGGAAGATGGGCGCGCTTCACCTCACCCCCCTCAACGTCGGGGAGTACGAAGGGCACAAGATTGCGGCCCAGAAGGCATTCGGCGTTCCTGCGCGTTTGCTCGATCCGGTCCGCCTGCCGGCGGAAACGAAAGAAGCCGTCGCTCACATGTACGAGCGCTACGACGGCAGGGGGTTTCCCGACGGGACCAGCGGCAAAGACATTCCACTGGGCGCGCGCCTGCTGGCCATCTGCGACACGTACGCCGACCTCACGAGCAATCCGCGCAATCCGTTTCGGAAGACCCTGTCTCCGGTCGACGCCGTCGCCGCGCTTGCGAAGTACAAAGAGACGATCTTCGACCCGAACCTCGTGGACATCTTCCGCAACATCGTGCTCGGCGAGGAGCTTACCGCGAGGCTTCTTGCAAGTCGGTCGCTCGCGCTCATCGTGGATGTGGATCCCGAGGAGACGACGGTTCTCGAGCTTCGCATGAGCGAGCAGGGCTTCGTCGTCAAGACGGTGAGGAGCCAGGACCACGCGCTCAAAGTGCTCGCCGAAGGCGAGACCGACCTGGTCATCAGCGAGATCGACCTTGGCTCCGGCGACGGTCTGGCCCTCTTGGCGGCCGCGCGGGGTCAGCCTTGGGGCAAGGACATGCCGTGGGTCATCTATACGCGCCGCCAGGAGCGCGAGGTCGCCCAGAAGGCCTTCGAGCTCGGGGTGCTCGACTACGTGACCAAGCCTGCGCCCGCCGACGTTCTCGTGGCCAAGCTCAAGGCACTTCTCGATCAGCGCGCGAGCCCTCGAAAGACGCAGGGGGTGAGCGGCTCGCTTCGCGAGATGGGGTTGCCCGACATGGTCCAGGTTCTTTTCCACGGCCGAAAGACGGGCAACCTGAGGATTCGCGCTCCCGATGGCTCGGGCGAGATTCATTTCGTCGAGGGCAACGTGGTCGACGCGCTTTGGCGTGATCTCCGTGGAGAGATGGCGTTCTACGCGCTCGTCAAGCTCGTGGATGGCGAGTTCGCGCTCGACCCCTCGTTTCGCGCGAGCGAACGTGTCATCAATCAGTCGGCCGAGGCGCTGCTCCTCGAAGGCATGCGGCGCATGGACGAAGGGCTCGCTTAGGCGTATCGCGGATCCGGGACACGAGTCACCCGGGCCGCTGGTCGACTGGACCGTCCAGCGGCGGGCGCTGCATGGATCCAAGGGGCGAGAGCCGCGCGTGCGTGGGGACGACGGAGCGCGCGCGGTCGAGGTCATTGCTGCCAACCGCCACGACGAAACGCGCCGTGGGCGCAAGAAGCGTGCGAGCGTGCTCGAGCGACGAAACCTGGGCAATCTGCACGTGACGACCCACGGGGGGGAGGGCAGGAGGCTCGCCTTCCGGCCCGAGACCGACGACGTGCTCTGGCCCCGCCCACGTGCGGCCCGCGAACGAAATCGTGTCCGTCCATCGTCGCGACTCCGCGCGTTCCTCGGCGTCCAGGCGCCCACGGGGTATGCGTCGAGCCATCGCCCCGAGCTCACGATGAATCGATTCGGCGACTCGCGTCGCCTGTGCGAAGGTCCCTTCGACCACCACGAGCCGCGGGCTGAGACATCCCCGCTGGTCGAATGCCGCGACGTCGATGGCGATGCTCGCCGCGACCGCATCGGCTTCTACGGCTCGAGTGAGAAGGACGACACCGAGCCCTGCTCCGTGGCCGCGAACTTTGGTCCCCGGGCGGGCTTCGGAGCGCACGGCGGCAATCGTGGAGTCTCTCCCGTAGACGTGGAAAGTGTCGGCGTCGAGCGACGCGACTCGGCGCTCGTCGACGATCTCGACGCAGCGCCCCTCGAGCTCGCTGACCAGAGCGCGTGTCAACCAAGGATCTCGCGCGGACGGGCGCACCGTCACCTTTGGCGCCGTCGCGATGGCGAGAGCGAGCGCGCGCAGGGGGGCGACGAATACATTGGCCGAAAGAATGACGTGCACGTGCGCCGCTTCGGAAACCCCGGCGATCAGAGCCGTGAGCTCGGCGTCGGACGCGCTTCGCTCCAGGTAGCCGAAGCCGAGCTCGACGCCTTCGGTCGAGAGCGCCGTCGACTGAGCGATGGACGCGGAGAAGCGGTGGCGGCTCTCGTACACGCGGTCCGCAGCGGCCAGCAGTCGTCGAATGCTCGACAGGCGCCTCTCTCGCGAGTCGCTCACGGCACGTTCTCGGTATCGGAGAGGATCTCGTCGAGCGCGATGGAACAGCCTCGCGGCGGCGCGCCCGGCGTGCGCCCGAGCAGCTCGAACCCGCCGGCTACGCGCCGAACCATGTCTTGCGTGACGATCGCGAACGCGCTGTCGACGTTGGCGAGGTCTTCGATGCGCGCGATTCCCACCGTGCCGAACGGGACGGCGGCGAGCGTCTCGGGGTCGACGGGCACGACGCGAGCCCAAGGCGGCTCGGCGTAGACTCCGGGGCTCGCGTGCTCGTCGACGGAGCTGGCCTCCCAGAATTGGCTCGAGAGCTCGGTCATTCCGTATTCGCTCACGATCGCTCGCTCGGGCAGCGAGAAGGCCCGCGAGAGCAACCTTCGGAGCTCGGGCGCCGACACTTCACGCGATCGGCCCTTGAAACCACCGGTCTGCATCAACCGACTGCCGGTCGGCAGCGCGAGACTCTCGCCTCCGATTTCGTCGAGAAGGTGGACGAGGGCAAAGCTTGTCGCCAAAACGAGAGCCGGTGCGTCCTGCCGTAGGCCGCGGACGCAGTCGCGCAGAGACGCAACCCGTAGAGCCCCCGCTCGCACGAAGTAGGCGTCGCGCGTCTCGACGACACCGAGCTCACGCGACAAGAGCGCGCACATATGGGCCAAGGACGAGTCGGGAGCCTCTTCCTCGGGGGGGCCGAGCACGATCACCGGAACACGGGGCCCAAGCCCGAGCATCGCTCGAGCGAACGCGAGGGCCACGGTGTCGTAGGTGCGCGTGTCGCGCATCGAGTGCGCCCCACGGGCTCCAAGCGTCGTTCCACTCGTTCGAAATGTGACCCCTGCAAACCGCTCGTCAAAGGCAAAGACGCGAGCGATCCTGAAAGCGTCGGTAGGCACGGCCGGCGCGTCCGCTGCGCGCTGGATCGAACCTGCCTCCACACCTCGCGCCGCGCAAAGGCGCGCATAGCCGGGGACGTGCTCGGCCTGAAAGCGCGCAAGGTCGCTCGCCAAGGAGTCGAACGACGCGGGCGGAGGCAGGCGTCTCTCGAACGCCAGGGCCATGGCTCGCGCGCGCTCGTGAAGCGCGTCACTGCGCGCGAGTGCGGGGTTCACGGACCCGCGAGCGCCTCGGTCAGGGCGCCACAGAAGGACTCGAGCAAGGTCTCCTCGATCGCGAGAGGAGGCGTAAGGGTAAGCACGTCCCCCTCCGCTCCGCCCGTGAGGACGATCCATCCGCGGCGAAGGAGCCGGCGCGTCACGGCGGCCCCTCGCGCTCCACCCCCCGCGAGGGCGATCCCGATCATCAGTCCGCGACCGCGTACCTCTCCCAGACCGCCCGGGCCCTTCGCGGCGTCCCGAAGCTGACGCATCCAGCGCTCGCCGACATGAAGGGCCCGTGCAGGAAGAGCGCCCCGATCCAGAGCCTCTAGGGTCGCGAGGGCTGCGGCGCAGTGAATGGGGGATCCGAAATGCGTGGCCGTGTGAATCGTCGTGCCCCCATGGGCCCCCCACGGCGCCATCGCGCGAGCGCTGCCGATGCACGCGCTGATGGCCAAGCCGCCCCCAAGGCCCTTGCCGAGACAAACGACGTCCGGGATGACGCCGGCGTCGATGCTGGCGAGCCACGATCCGCTGCGACCCAGCCCCGTCCAGACCTCGTCGCTCACGAGAAGCGTGCCCGTACGATCGCACGCCGCCCGCAGTGCCGGGAGGAAGGCCCGAGGCGGGACCACGCACCCGCCGCGGCCCAGGATGGGCTCGACGAGCACGGCCCCGACGCGGCCCCCCGCAAGCGCGAGCTCCACCGCGGTCATCGCCGCATCGAGTGCGATGAGGTCGCGCGGATAGGGCGCGAACGTCACGTGCGGGTTCAGACCCTCCGCGAAGGGCTCTCGATAGCTCGGACGTAACCCGCAGGCCGCGAGCGGTCCGTGCGAAAGCCCGTGGTACGCACCCTCGAACGCCAGCACGCCCGTTCGCCCCGTAGCGAGCACCGCCGTCTTGAGCGCAGCGGTCAACGCGTCGGCGCCGCTAGCGCCCAGCATGACGCGCGCACCCGGCTCCGGGTAGAGGGCGGCGAGCCGCTCGCAGAGCGCCACTTTGGCCTCCGACGGATAGACGTCGCCGAGCGCGAGCCAGAGCCTGTCCGATTGGCGCTGGATTTC
>Ga0209274_10001841_pt1 | contig 10637 bp, 7 predicted proteins | sample HubBroMetageREF1_FD_188343 | JGI IMG/M metagenome (GOLD analysis project Ga0209274, IMG submission 188343) | Reference soil microbial communities from the Hubbard Brook experimental Forest, New Hampshire, USA - Hubbard Brook CCASE Soil... | ecosystem: Environmental > Terrestrial > Soil >...
CACGCGACCATCAACAATACGATCGCGTTCGCCAAAGAGCTGGACGTTGAAACCATTCAGGTTTCGGTGGCGCACGCTTATCCTGGCACGGAGCTCTACGATCAGGTCGTGAAGAACGGCAACATCGTCGGCGACAACAAGATGGTCGACGAAGGTGGACATCAGCTGGCGCAGATTCAATATCCTGGGCTGCCGGCCGATGACATTATGTCGTCCGTACACCGTTTCTACGACGAATATTATTTCCGTCCCAAGGCCATCTATCGCATTTTGAGGAAGGCGATGTTTGACAGCAACGACCGCAAGCGCCTGTACAAAGAGGCGAAGAGCTTCCTGAAGCTGCGCGCGGCCCGTAACAAGAGAGTGAAGCAGAACGCCGCCGAGGCTGCATCAGCAGCGGCGCAGCCGGTCAAAGCCTGAGGTTGGCCCGGTTCGGAGACGCAGCGCTTTAGCGTTGCATTCTGGAAATATAGAGCGAAATCAGTGGCGCGAGGCCCGCAGTGGGTGCCGCGCCAATTTTTCTTTTGGGGCGGGATGGGGGGAGAGCGCCGCCGAGCTTTTCTTGGCCTGTCCGGTCAGAGAGCCGGACCCACACAAACCCCACGGGCTCAAAACCAGCGCATGAGGCCGCTCGCGGGCAGGTCGGGCGCGAGAAAGTGGGAATCCTTGAATCCGGCGGCACGGGCCAAGGCTTCGGCGGCGAGATATCCGCTGCGCACGGCGCCTTCCATGGTCGCGGGCCAGCCCGTGGCGGTCCAGTCGCCGGCGAGAAAGACTCGCGGCCAGGCGGTGGCTGCGGCGGGACGATGGGCGTCGATGCCGGGGCGCGGCGAATATGTGGCGTTCACTTCTTTGATTACGGTGGACTTCACGAGAGCGGCTTGGCGCGCGGCGGGGAAGAATTCGCGAACTTCGCTCACGGCCAAGTCGACGATTTCGGCGCGCGATTTGTCGATCAGTGTCTTTGAAGAACTTACTACCAGCTCGATGTAGCTGCCGCCGGGGGCTGAAGCCCCATTTGTTTCCTGGACGCTGACGCGGCCCTGAAGGGCCGCTCCTCCACGGTTCTGCAGACGCGACTTGTGAAACATCCATTGAACGGTGCGGTCGAGTAGAACCGCGTGGTCGAGATCGGAAATTTGCCGGTCGAACCAGAGGTGAATACCGGTGATGGGGGCGGTTTCAAAGTGCGAAATCTGTTCGCGGAGCGAGGCGCTTTCTGGGGTATCGATGAGAATGCGGTCAAGCGCATCGAAAGGAAGAGCAGAGATGAAGTAATCGAAGTTGTCCGCTACCTGGCCCGGGCGCTCGGATGCTCGATCGATGGTGCGAACGGTCACGCGGGATTCGCTCGGAGTGAGATAGGCGAGCGAGGTGCGGAAATGGAGTGTTCCGCCGCGGGCGCGGATGTAGTCTCCGGCTCGGTTGTAGAGGTCGGTGAGCGGGACCGTGGGAACTCCCATGTGTCGGGCGGCGGGAGACTTCATCGATTCGCGGACAACCTGCGCTGCGGCGGAAATGGAAATCAGGTCGAGTTCTTCGCTGAGGGCGCTGACCAGGATAGGGCGCCAGAAACGCTCGACCGCTGTTTTGGTTTGACCGTGCTGATTGAGCCAGTGTTGGAAGGATTGTCCGGTGTCGCGTTGTGCAGTGAGAGTTAACGGGATAAGGGCGCGCGCGATGGTGAACTTGTCGGCTGCGCTTAAGAATGAAAAGCCGAGAAACGACGGAGCCGTGTGCAGCGGCGCGGGCAGCGGGGAAGACTTCATCACGGAGGTGCGGCCGCCGGGTTCGATGAAGGTCATCTGGTCGTACCAGCGGATTTGGTCGGCTACTCCGATGCGGTCGTAGAACTCCATCAGGTTGGTACAGACGCGAAAGAGCACGTGCTGGCAGTTGTCGACGACTTCGCCGGTGCCAGGATGTTCCCAGGATGAGGCGCGGCCGCCGAGGAAAGGGCGCTTCTCGAATAGAGTCACGCGGAAACCGGCGTTGGATAGGGCGCAGGCAGCGGCGAGTCCGGCGAGGCCGCCCCCGGCGATGGCGACTGTAGGTTGGGGAGTTTTAAAGGTCATCAGAAGTGAGTACTTCCCACGTCGCGCAAAAGCAGCGAGACATAGGCACCCAGATCTTACGAGATTTGTGTTTACGTGATTCGATTTTACGTAACGCGCTTCAGGAAACCTTTGCCGAGGATTCGTAACTTCTCTGCGGTGCTCAAGGTGACTTTCGCGGTGAAGACGTCGTATTGTTTTTCGGCGATCTTTTCGAGTAAGCGGCGGTAGATCGTTACCAGCACCCACAACGCAGGTTGGCTGTCTTCCGCGATGTAGGGGATGAGCGCTTCACCGGAGGCGTAGAATTCGCGGGCGCGATCGGCTTCGAGGGCGAGCACGGGGCGAAAGCGCGCGGGATCGGGCGTTGCCAGCAGTTCCGAGGCAGTAAGGCCGAACTTGGCCAGGTCTTCCTCCGGCAGATAAATTCTGCCCATGCCGGCGTCTTCCTTGACGTCGCGAATAATGTTGGTGAGCTGAAACGCCAGGCCGCAACGCTCGGCCAGAGGTTCAGCGGCGGGATCGCGATATCCGAAAATGTGGATGCAGACCAGGCCAACCACTGACGCGACGCGATAGCAATAGAGACGGAGATCTTCGAAAGTTTTGTACTGGATGGTGAGGCCGGGAGCGCTGGTAGTTTGCGCGGAGGCTTCTTCCTCTTCCACGTCCATGGCCGTGCCGAGCGCGAGTTCGTCGAGCAATCCAGCAGGGATGGAGAATCGGCGCTGGGCGTCGGTCAGGGCGAGCAGGATGGCATCGTCGGTCGGCTCGCCTTGCTGGGCGCGGTGCAGGGCGGCGAGCCAGATGTCGAGTTTCTGCCGGCGGTCGGGCAGGGTGAGGGCGGGGTCGTCGGCGATGTCGTCGCAGCGGCGCATGAAGGCGTAGACGGCGCAGAGCGCTTCGCGCTTGCGGCGCGGCAGGACGAGGAAAGCGTAGTAGAAATTCTTGGCGGCCGTGCGGGTGATGCCCTTGCACACGGAATACGCCATCACGAGCTGGGGCGGAGCGGGAGTCCAGGGCATGGGAACTTGCTGCGTGCCCGCGCTCATTATTGGTTTACCCCGCTTTGATTCGGGTTGCGTGGATGGACTCGCTCGGCTCTTGCAACGGGTGCTCCCCCGAAAAGTTTGCTGATCGCGGCGCGCGCGACCAGAGCGAGTTTGCGGGGCTTCGAAATGGCGGGACGATTGCCGAGAACGGCGAAGTCCTGTTTCTCGATCGCGTTCAGAATTTCCTGACCGCCGCGGCTGAACAGATCGAGATCGATGGCGAGTTCGCTGTCAACCTTCTTAATCAGCGGCAGACCCTGGCGAAACCAGTCGCGGGCGCGCTCGACTTCAAACTTCATCAGGGCGCGGAAGGCTGTCGTGTTCTGGTTGCCCGCAATGTCGGACTCGGTCACGTTGAAGAGAGAGAGGTCCTCCAGCGGAAGATAAATGCGGCCCTTGGCGTAGTCGGCGGTAACGTCCTGCCAGAAGTTGGCGAGTTGCAGAGCAGTGCAGGTGAAGTCGGAAAGCTGCTGGCGCTCGGCATCGCGGTATCCGCAAAGGTAGAGCACGAGATGACCGACGGGATTTGCGGAATACTTGCAATAGGCCAGGACGTCATTGAAGGTCTCGAAGCGCGTGACGGTTTGATCCTGGCGGAAGGCGATGAGCAAGTCAGAGAATTCGTGTTGGGGAATTTCGAACTGGCGGACGGTTTCGGCTAGGGCCACGAATACGGGATGCTTCGGAGCGCCTTGGTAGCAGGCGTCGAGTTCGTGCTGCCACTGGTCCAGGAGTTCGAGCGACGCGGCGGTGTCTCCGACTTCGTCGCCCAAATCGTCGGAGATGCGGCAGTAGGCATAGACATTGAAGAAATGCTGGCGCAGCCGGCGGGGAAGGAACCAACTGGCGACGGAGAAGTTTTCGTAGTGCGTGCGCGCGAGGCGGGCGCAGTATTCGCGGGCTTCGGCGGGGGTGGGAGCGGCGGCGGGGATGGCGTAGTGAGCGGGCAGGCGTGACCATCCGATCGCGGACGGCGTCGGCGAGAGCGGCAAATTTGGAGTGGCGAGTTGCGTCATTGCAATTTGGCGCGAGCGCTTCCCAATGTCGTCGAGAGCCTCGTGAAAACTCCTCTCCGGGTTCGTGCCGGTAGCGGAATTGCAGGGATCCTTCGACTGCACGACGGCTTCGCGTTCCGCGAACCCGTCGTTTCGCTCAGGATGACAAAACGTATCCGACCGTCAGTGGCCGGGAATGATTGCGGTTTTGATGTCTCCGCCGCGGTTCAGCATGTGACGCAGAACTTGCTGCAGGCGCGACAATGGCGCCTCTCCCGTAATGTAGTCGGTGGGGCGAATCTTCTTGGCCGCGATCAATCCAAAGGCCCGGCGCACCGTTTCCGGGGTGTGGTGGAAGGTGGCTTTTAGAGTGATTTCGGAATAGTGCAGACGGCTGGTGTCGAGCTGCACTTTGGATCCACTGGAGCAGCCACCGAAGAAGTTCACAGTGCCACCTTTGCGGACCATATCGACCGCCCACTCCCAGGCTTCCGGCTTGCCCACGGCTTCGATCACTACGTCGCTGCCGCGTTTCTGCGGAGACAGCGCGCGGACGGCATCGACGACGTTCGGTACCTTCGTCGTCTGAATAATCTCGTGCGCACCCATGTGTTTGGCGGCTTCCACCTGGCCGTCGCGCTTGACCACGGAAACCACGTTGCAGCCGATGGCGCGCGCGACCTGCACAAACATCAGGCCAATCGGTCCGCCGCCGAGGATGGTGACCGTGTCGCCGATCTCCACTCCCGTTTCATGCAGGCCGCGCAGCACGCAGGCCAAAGGTTCCGTCATGGCTGCGTCTTCGAAACTGACCCCGGGAGGAATGATCAGCATGTTGGCTTCAACAATGCGTCTGGGCACGCGAATGTATTCGGCGTATGCGCCGTTGTTAAACAGGAGATCTTCGCAAAGGTTCTCCTGATGCTTGGAACAGTAGAAGCACATCTGGCACGGGGCGGAGTTCAAGGCCACCACGCGCATGCCCTTCTTAAAGCCATTGACCCCGGCGCCGACCTCCTCGATGACTCCGGCCAGTTCATGGCCGAACAGGGCGGGAGGGACGATCATGCGGGCGTGGTAGCCACGCTGATAGACCTTAAGATCGGTGCCGCAGGTTAAGGCGACTTGAACTTTGACCAGAACTTCGCCATCTCCCACGCGAGGGATGGGAACTTTTTCAATCTTGACGTCTTCTTTGCCGTACAGGACGGCAGCGGTCATTTTTCCATTCACTGCGAGTTTCCTTCCAGTTTCCGCTCAACCTCGGGGGCTAAAGCCCCAATGACATTATTTCCGTTAAAGGCACGACTGAAGTCGTGCCTTTCCACAAAGGTCACATTAAGTCGCGCGCTTCCACGCTACACGCCCAAGTACTGCCCGGTTGAATCATGATCTTCATCGACGAAGGCTGAGGATGGGCCGCGAGATCCAGGGCTTGCGGGCTCTCGCAGAGCGAGAAGCGATGGCTGACTAGCCGCTCCAGATCCATCTCACGATTCATGACAAAACGCACCGACTCTTCTTGCCAATCCACCGAAGCGCTGTAGGACCCCACCAGAGTTTTCTCATCGACACAGACGGCTGCAGGATCGATCAAAGCCTCTCCGTGCTGCGTTTGCGCAAACAGCAATACCCGGCCACCGGGACGGGCCGCATCCATTGCAGTACGAATCAGAGAGTTGCCGCCGACCGCCAGAATTACCGCATCAGCGCCACGCCCCCCGGTCTGTTCACGAACTTGCTCGACTACATTTGCCCGCGACGCATCAATTGTAAGCTCTAACCCGAAACTTGATCCTATTCTAAGCCTCTCGGGATACAAATCGGAAGTAATTAAGGTGGCCCCGGCTCGGCGGGCCAACACGCTGAGTATGATGCCGATGGGGCCCTGGCCGATGGCCAGCACGGTTTCGCCCCGGCGCAGGCGCAGAGCCTCAATACCCTTCATGCAGGTGTTAACCGGCTCGACGAAGCAGGCCTGCTCGAAGGAGACGCCGTCCGGGATGCGAACCGTTCCGTGCTCGACAATCCAGTCCATCACCCGGACGTATTCGGCGAAACCACCGCCGGAAGGATCGAATCCGGCCGTGCAACCGACTTTCTTGTAGGTGGAGCACTGGGCGAAGGTTTTGTTTTCACAGTAGAAACATTGGCGGCAAGGGATGTGGTGGAAGACCATCACCCGGTCCCCCGGACGGTAAGTCTGGACGCCCTCGCCAACGGCGGCGACAACGCCGGAGGTTTCGTGTCCGAAGATGCGGGGGGCGGAATGAGAGCCGGTGGAAATCTTCTTGAGATCAGTGCCACAGACACCGCAAGAGTGAACGCGTATAAGCAGCTCTCCCTCGCCAATCTTGGGTACCGGGACCGTCTCCAGGCGTACATCATTCACGCCGCGATAGACGGCGGCCTGCATGGTCGCGGGAATCGCGTGCGGCTGACTTTCCACCGCATACTGTCCGGCAATGGCCATCAGATTATTTTAGATGATGTTGAGGCTTTGTTTGCTTCAAAACCGGAGGATGGGGTGCGCGAGGGTAACGGGGTGGGGCGGGTGTACGGTAGCGTACATTGCGGCAATCCGAGGAGATAAGCCAAAGCGCTGGCCACCGAAAACTGGCCCGCGCTCAGTGGCGGCTCAATTTTAAAAATTACTAAGCCCGATGTCATTCTGAGCGCGGCGACAGCCGGGCGAGGAACCCTACGTCGGCCGCCGCTGTTAATGCCGTGGACCGGAGTGCGCCCAGCATGCAGTCAGGCGCTCCCGGCATCAGCAGAACCGATGGGCGCGTTTCGTAAGGTCCTTCCGGAGCGCTTGGCGCGCTCCTGCAGGATGACATGAGTCGGTGAATTCGCCAGCGCGCAGCTGCAAATTGAGCCACCGACAACTGGCTACCAGCAACTGCTTTTCATGCTATGCTGCGCAAAACCTCAACTTTTCGGGATGAACTGTGCTGATTGAAATGCGGCTCGAGAACTACGCGGTCATCGACAACCTGGCGGTGGAGTTTGGGCAGGGGTTGAATCTGCTGACGGGAGAGACTGGGGCGGGGAAGTCGATCCTGGTGGATGCCCTGGCGCTGCTGCTGGGCGAAAAGGCTTCGAGCGACGTGGTCCGCACAGGCGCGGATCGGGCCGTGGTGTCGGCAGTGTTTGAAGCCGAAGGGGCCGCAGAGAAGCCACTGGCTGGAATCCTCGAAGCCAACGGGTTGGATGAGTCGGATGACGGGTCGCTGATTCTGCGGCGCGAAATTGCCGCTGGAGGCAAAGGGCGCGTATTCGTGAACAATCAGCCGGCGACGGTGGCCGTGTTGCGGCTGCTGGCGCCGCATCTGGCGACCATTCACGCCCAGAGCGAATCCCTGTTGTCGTTTGACGGTCCGGCACGCTTGGGACTGCTGGACGCATTTGCGGGCAACCAACTGGAGGCGGTCGCAGCGGGATTCGCCGCGTGGGAAGATATCCACGCCCGCATCGACGAACTGGAACACGGCGAACAGGACCGGCTACGCCTCGTGGACCTGTGGATTTTCCAGAAGCGCGAGATCGAAGACGGCCGCTTGCAGAGTGGAGAAGACGAGCAACTGGAAGGCGAAAAGCGCGTCCTGGCCAACGCCGAGAAAATCTACAACGCAGCCATGAATGCGTTCGACCTCTTGTATGAGGGCAACGGTTCGACCGCGTCGACGCTGCGGGCGGCGCAGAAACAGGTCGAGGAACTCGTCCGCTACGAGCCCAAGTTTCAAGAGGCGCTGACCGCGCTGGAAACGGCGCGCATCAGCGTCGAGGATGTGGGCGCGACCGTGCGCGATTACGCCGGGGGCATTCACGCTTCCCCCGAACATCTGGCGCAGGTCGAGGACCGGCTCGCTCAGCTCGACCGTCTGAAGCGCAAGTATGGACCGACTTTGGATGAAGCGATTCAGTTTGGTGCGGAAGTCTCGCGGAAATTGTCGGAGGTCGAGAACAAAGACGAGATTCTGCGGGGACTGCGGAACGAGCTGGCGAACGCCGCCGATGAATACTTGCGAGCGGCGCGTTCGCTATCGAAAAAGCGGACGGACGCGGCACGAAGGCTGGAAAAACTGGTGGAGGCCGAGATTAACGATCTCGCGATGAAGTCGGCGTTCCGGATTGAGATCTCCACCTCCGAGGAGGCCGGAAACTGGACTGCCTCCGGCATCGATCAGGTTGTGTATATGATTGCGACCAATCCCGGCGAGCCGCTGCGGCAGTTGGAGCACATCGCTTCCGGCGGCGAGCTTTCGCGGGTGATGCTGGCACTGAAGGCGAGTGTGGAGTCGGGATCCGCGCGTGAGAAAGTCAAAATCCCAGCTCCGTCGCAAAAGGCGCGACCAGGGCGGGGCACCCAGCGCACACTTGTGTTTGACGAGATTGACACCGGGATCGGGGGCAGGGCAGCGGAAGCGGTCGGAAAGAAATTGAAAGCGCTGGCGCGTTCGAATCAGGTTTTATGCGTGACCCATCTGCCGCAGATCGCGACCTTTGGCGATCATCACTACGTCATAGAAAAAAAAGAGTCGGCGGGCCGCACTCGAACCAGCATTCGAGCGGTAACCGGGGACGAGCGCACGGAAGAAGTTGCGCGCATGCTGAGTGGAGCAAAGCTGACCGAGACTTCGCGTAAGCATGCCGAACAGATGATTAAGGCGAATGGGTGAGAGCCAGTGAATGAAATCTAACGGCTGAGGATTTGGATGCCGTCGTAGCGGCTCTCAGCCAGGGTTGTCCCAGAACCGTCCGCGATCTTGATAGTGAAGTTGACCGTGATTTTGGCTTGGGTTTCGACCGGCGAACCGTTCTGCAAGACGGGCTTGAAGTGCCACTCGCGCACCGCCTGTTGCGCCGCCGCCGCCAGAATGGCGGGACCACTCAGCACGTGCAAATCCTGAATAATGCCGTCGGCGCCGATCACGGCCTGCAGCACCACCGATCCCTGCACGTTCATGTGCTGCGCAAGCAGCGGATAAGTCGGCCGCTCAGTGGCGTCGGCGGTCATCCGCTCGCGCTCGGCCGCATTGGTAGCCGGGGCAAAGCCAGCGGCGGGCTGGTCGGGACGCGTGAGCTCAACTTTTGTGGCGTTGCTGCCGGGCCGAAGCGTGTGATGGCGGTCGCCGGCGATGACCTCAACATCCAGCGGGGGCAGCACGCTCCGGACGGTGGTCACGGCTGGCGCCTCGGCAGGAACGGAATTCATTGTGGGCGCGGCGGTAGGAATCTGTTTCCGACTGCCGGGAGCGGCTGACTTGGCTTGCTTCACGGCGACGGCGGCCGGAATCGACTTTGCCGGCTTCGATTCTGTCTTCTTGGCAGTGACGGCCGACTCCGTTCCATCCGAATCCAAATCCGCTTGCTCAACCCCGAACCAGAACTGCCGGTCTTTCACCACCACCGCGGCCAGCGCCACCAGCAGCAGGACCAGTGCCAGCAACAGCCTGCGGGGTTGCGGGTCATTCGAGGCCGATTGAGCGGAGGCCGCTCGCGCCTGCGATTTGACTACCGTCGGTCTTGGTTTTATTTCCAGCATTTCTTTGGGGGCCTGGAATTCTGCCTAACGACCTTCGTATATTGCGTCGGTTCGTTCGAAGTGACAATGGCACAGGACGGCGGGATGGGGGCACGAGCGGGCCATACCGGGCAAAACCGTAACGAAAACCTGCTTCAGCGGGAAGATAACCGTGCGAATCGGTCAAACGTGCGACTGGAGGTCCATCAGGGCGGTACTGCGCTGCCAATCGAATTCCGCAGAAAGCCGGATGCTGATCGATTATTGGCCCTGATGTTGCACTGCCTCCCTCGTTTCCGTTCACTGGGCGGATTTCCCCCTTCGCTGCTAATCCCAGCGCTTTCTTGGGCTTACGTTGACCATCCCGGTACTTTCCGATAGTTTATTGGTATCGCCACAATGGGGATCGTGTACCCTGAAGGTGCTGATTTTGTGGCGTTTCTTAGGTGCGCGCATCTAAGGGCGAGAAGCAGGTTCCTCGCTTTGCTCGGAATGACAAACAAGTTGGAATGAGGGGTGGGTTCATATCGTGGCTGGAATTCTAGCGAAGACCGACGGAAAGACTCTACTTCTGCTCAAGCCGCGTGGCTTCTGCGCGGGCGTGGTGCGGGCGATTGATGTGGTCCGCATTGCTCTGGAGGCGTTTGGGCCGCCGATTTATGTGCGCAAAGAGATCGTCCACAACAGTTTTGTGGTCGAGGAACTGCGCGGTAAGGGTGCGATTTTCGTCGATAGTGAAGACGAAGTGCCGAACGGCGAGCGTGTGATTTACAGCGCGCACGGAGTGTCCCCGGAAGTGCGCGAACACAGCGCGCGTCGCGGCTTGCGCGTGATTGACGCGACGTGTCCGCTGGTCACCAAAGTCCACGTGGAGGCAGTAAAGTTTGCCAAGGAAGGCTATTCGCTCATCCTGATCGGCCACAAGGATCACGATGAAGTGATTGGAACCTTAGGCGAAGCTCCGCTGGTGACCCAGGTCGTCGGATCGCCCGAGCAGGTGAGGTTTCTC
>Ga0209274_10001842_pt1 | contig 10637 bp, 9 predicted proteins | sample HubBroMetageREF1_FD_188343 | JGI IMG/M metagenome (GOLD analysis project Ga0209274, IMG submission 188343) | Reference soil microbial communities from the Hubbard Brook experimental Forest, New Hampshire, USA - Hubbard Brook CCASE Soil... | ecosystem: Environmental > Terrestrial > Soil >...
ATCCCGTCGAACCCCCCACCCGGAGCCGCAGCCTTTCGCGTGCGCTTCACAGTGAGCCCGGATGGCCATCCAAGAAATTTTCAAGTGCTCGAAACCAACAATCCGGACTGGACCGATCGCGCTTTGCGGGAGATGGCCGACTGGCGCTTCAAGCCCGCCATGCGCGAAGGCCAGCCGGAAGAGGTCAACGGCATCCTCGAGTTGACCCTACGCCAGCGGGCGCCGGAGAATCGCCCGGCCCTTAGCCGCCGTTTGGTGACGATCTCACCGCCGGAGCCTCAAGACACATCGCTGCCCGCGCCAAAACCGATTTCGCCGGTCGACCAGGCCATCTTCAGCGGCTTTCCCCGCCACCTGACCTGCAAATGGGAAGCCAGTCCGGGCGCTGTATCGTACCTGCTGGAGTGGGACTACATGGATCGGGGCACCTGGCATGCCGAATCCGAGGGGATCCGGGGCGCAGCCTACGAAGTCAATGGCACCGAAACAGCCTTCGACTTTATCGGCGCACAGCCCGGCCGCTGGCGTGTGTGGCCTGTAAACAGCAGCGGCCAGCGCGGCAATCCCAGCGAATGGCGCACCTTCCGCTACCTTCAGTGAACGCCAGTGAACGCGTTCGGCGGTCACTGCTTCCGGACTGACTCCAGCTCGCGCCGGCATTGTTCCGCTCCTGGCGCCACTTTACATGCAGCTTCTAAGTGCTCCAACGCGTCCTGAGTCAGTCCCAGGTGTTTATCGGCTATGCCTAACTCAAACTGGGACATGTAATCGTCGGGCGCGGTGGCCACCACCGCCTCGAAACAGGCGCGGGCCTTGGCATACAGGTGCTGCTCGACATAGGTTCCCCCCAGATCGCGGCGCGCCAGCGTATTCTTCGGGTCGCGCACCAGAATCTGACGGAACGTGGCGGCGGCCTCTTCCAGGCGCCTGTCGTACAGTAACGCCTGGCCCCGTTCGTAAAGCCGGTATTCCGGCAGCCGTTCTTTCGGATCGGGCATCGCGTCGCCGGCGCCCTTGCGCGCGCCGCCCGATAGATAGCCCAACGAAGCCAGCAGCGCACGCGTACGCGGCGAAATGCTGGCGGGCGAGGCAGGCTGCTTGGCGGCGTGGGCGGCCAGTAGCTTCCGCAGGTCGCTCCTGAGCGTACGCGCGCGGGCCGCCTCTTTTGCATACAGATTGCTCTGTTCGTGCGGGTCCGCACTCAGGTTGTACAGCTCCGGAACTGGCGCATCGATATACTTATACGCTCCCTCGCGCAGGCTGCGCAGCGGCGCCCAGCCGAAGCCGTCGAATGCGTAGACGCTTTCGCCATAGACACTGCGCGGGCTGTTCGCATCCAGCAGGCTCCGCCCTTCGAACGACGGCGGCGCCGCCATATGCAGAAAGTCAAGCACGGTTGGCGCTACGTCGATCAACCCGCCGGGACGGTCGTCGCGCGCCGGGCGGCTGGGCGCGCCGTCGGGCCAGTGGATTAGCAACGGCACCCGCAGCGTGCTTTCGTAGATAAAGTAGCCGTGACTGTCTTCGCCGTGGTCGCCGAGACTCTCGCCGTGATCCGATAACACCACCACCAGGGACCGTTGCCACCACCCGCTTTGCACCAGGGCCTGCTTAAACGTACCCAAAATGCGATCGGTGTACGCCAGTTCCCCGTCGTACCCGGCGCGGATATAGGGCTTATGCATGTCGAACAGGTGTGCAAATACGAACACACCGGCGCCCGCCTGCGTGGCGTTAGCGGCCAGCCAGCGGCGGGCCGCGCCCAGCACCAAAGCTCCGTCGCGCCTGTCTCTTGCGGTGTAGTCGTGGCGGCCCGCCCCACCGAAGAACATGGAGCCGGATATGGACGAGAACGCTTCGAAATGAAACGGGCTGTCGTAAAAATCGAAGCCCTGGTCGAGGCCCATCTCACTTTCGAGGAAGACGCTGCCGATGAACGCCGCCGTCTTATATCCATGCGACCGCAGTACCGATGCCAGAGTCACAACTCCCGGGGGCACGCGCTCGGCGTTCTCTTCGATCCGGCTTTGAAACGGGTAAGTGGACGTGAGCAGCGAAGTGTGCGAGGGAAGCGTCAGCGGAACCTGCGACTCGATGTTACCGAACAGCGTTCCTTGCTGGGCGAACGAATCGATGTTGGGAGTGTGGACGCGGCCGTACCCGTACGCGCTTAAGTGGTCGGCGCGCAACGTGTCGATAGAAATAAGGATAACGGGGGGGGGGTCGGCCGCAATCGACAGCCCAACGGCGATATTAACTAACGCGAACCATCGAAGCCTATCACCCACAACCCATCACCCATAACCATCTCTAGGATTTCGGAATCGCCTTGCCCGGATCCACAAACGGCATCGGCACAACCACCGCACGCGCCACTCCACCGGGAGTCTCGACTTCCAGTTCCGTTCCCAGCGCCGCGTGCGCCACCGGCGCCATTGCGAAACCGATGTTCTTCTTCAGCCGCGGCGAATAAATCGCCGAAGTCACCTGGCCCACCGTCTCGCCAGCCTTGCGCACCGGCCAGCGCGTCATGTTGAACTCGATCGGCGCGCCTTCTATCTCGACGCCCACCAAACGCCGCTTCACGCCTTCCGCGCGCACCCGCCGTAAGGCCTCCCGGCCCAGAAATTCGGCCTCTTTGTCGATATCCACCAGCCGGTCGAGGCCCACTTCGTACGGATTGGTATCCAGCATAATGTCGGTGCCGTGGTTCAGAATGCCGCCTTCGATGCGGCGAATATCGCTGGGACCCGTTGGCCGAATATTAAAGGGACGCCCGGCCTGCATGATGCGTTCCCACAACTCGTCGCCGCGGCTGCCGTCCCGCAGATAGATTTCGTAGCCGACTTCGCTCGTCCATCCGGTCCGCGTGACAACCACGGGAATGCCGTCCAAATCCGTTTCCAGAAAATAGTAATAACGCAACGCCAGCACCTTGTCGCCGAATAGCGCTTGCACTACCTGCTTCGACTTGGGCCCCTGCACCTGCAGCGGGGAAACATCCGGCTCGCGAATCGTCACATCCATACCCGAATGCACAGCCAGCCCCTTGGCGTAGAGCAGCAGATCGCTATCGGCGCCGGCCAGCCAGAAATGCTGTTCGCCCAGGCGCAGCAGCACGGGATCGTTGACGATGCCGCCGTCTTCCGTGGTGATCAACACATACTTGCCTTGCCCCACGCTGCATTTGCTCAGGTCGCGCGGCGTCAACAGGCTGGTGAAACGGAAAGCATCCGGGCCGGTGATTTCGGTGTTCCGCTCCACCGCCACGTCCCAAAGCGTCACCTCGTTCAGAAGGTGCCAGTACTCGCTGACCGGATCGTCGTAGCAACTGGGCAGAAACATGTGGTTGTAAACGGTATAGGCGCGGCAGCCATAGCGCAGTGTGGCTTCGAAGAAGGGGGAGCGCCGCAAGCGGGCGCCGCGCTGGATCAGGCGCATGTCGAAGGATTCGGGCATAGTGGGTCAAGCCAGTATACCAGTGGTACAGGCCTCCTGGCCTGTCGCCTGCCAGCCTGTTAGACTATTTGCTACATGTCTCCAATCGCGCTCACCATCGCCGGTTCCGACCCCATCGGGGGCGCAGGTATTCAGGCGGACCTGAAAACATTTCATCAGTTCGGTGTATACGGAGAAGCCGTGATCACGCTGCTGACGGTGCAAAATACCGTGCGCGTCTCGCGCGTGGATTGCATACCGGCCGAGCTGGTGTTGGCCCAGTTGGCGGCAGTGCTGGAAGATATCCCGCCGCACGCCGCCAAGACCGGCGCGCTCGGCAATCGCGAGATCGTGGAGGCCATCGCCGCGGCGGCCGCCGATTTCCGCTTCCCGCTGGTGGTCGATCCCGTCATGATAAGCAAACATGGGCAGCCGTTGATCTCGCCGGATGCTATTGCCGCCGTTCGCGAGTTGCTTCTTCCGCGCGCAACCCTCATTTGTCCGAATCTGCAAGAGGCGGAGGAACTGACTGGAATTGCGGTGCGCACCGTCGACGACATGCGCGCGGCGGCCAGGCGTCTTTGCGAAATGGGGGCTAAAGCGGCGCTCGTGAAGGGCGGCCATTTGCAGGAGAGCGCGGTGGATGTCCTCTTCGATGGCCAGGACTGCCGCGAATTTACCGCCCCGCATTTCGATACGCCGCACACGCATGGAACCGGCTGTACGCTTTCGGCAGGCATTACTGCGGAGATGGCGCGCGGCGCCACCATCGATGCGGCCGTGGCGCGCGCCAAAAATTATGTCACGCAGGCCATCCGTTCCAACCCAAGCCTCGGTCACGGCGCCGGCCCCTTGAATCACCACGCAGCGACAGGATTGAGAGCGGGCGCCAGATGAAATTCGCGGATCTGTTGACCGCCGCCATCCAACGCTCCGAAATTCCTTTGCGGTTCGAGCCGGGAGCCGAAGAAGCTGTTGCTAAGCCGGTGACGGAACTTCTGCGGGCATGGCTCGACGCGCACCGGCCATCGGAACCCCGCTCCGATTTGGACTATGGGCGCGAAGCCCTGATCGCGGAGTTGATCGACGAGTTGACCGGCGTCAAGGACGTCCCTTCCGAATAGCCGTTTTTCTGAGGACTTGTCGCCCATTGGGCCACTGCACAAGCGGAGACCTTTCCAGCAGAGATAGGAAGAGCGGGTTCCTGAACCGGATCTGCAGGACTCGCGTCAATATCACAGACCCAATCGGCCCCGCGGCCACTCCGAAAACGACGATCGGAGCGCCTTCTCCCATAACGATTTTCACGATTTTCAGAATGTCGCTGCGCTGCGCGCTTAGCGCCATGCGAAGTCCGATTTCATTGATCGCGAGGGTCAGTATCGCAACCGTCGCGAAGGCCCGGACTTCGGCGTCCAGCGTTTCCATCCAGCAACGGTGTCCATCGCCCGATCTCCTTAATAGCCGATTTCTAGATGTGCAAGGAACGTGCATGTGTCTGCGCCCACGCGGCGAAAGCCTGAAAGGGGGCGGAGTACCCGATCGGATCCCGCAACTGCTGCGTAACGACCAGCAATACGCTGGCCCAGATCGTGGCGCGATGAACCTTGCCTCTGGACCAGTAATCGTAGCCGATAATCGAGAACAGCAGCGGGAGGGTACATATGAGCGCCGCCGCGGGCCGCATCCAGGATCGCTATGGTGGCGATCAGGATGAGTCTCTTGTGCGCGGCTGGATTAAAGCGATTGCGGAAGGCGAAATAAATCAGCGTGGCAAACACCAGGATCGCTGTGAGGGGGATGGTGTAAGACGCTCTTACTCGCATTCCCGCTTCTCCCGCGACAAAGCGCCTGACCTGTGTGTCGGTAGCGGCCATCAAGCCCAAGACGACCATCAAACAAGCCAAGCCGAAGCCCATCAGCCCCAGGCGGCGATGCACATCCACGCGGCCGGCGGCGGCCAGGGATGTTTGCACGATCAGGAAGAGGATCCAGCAGGAAAACAATTCCCGCTGGAGTTCTCATGAGCGCCAAGCGTTATGACAGCCTCGACAATCGGCGTAACATGGCCGCCGACGGAGATTCCATCGGCGCCTTCCTTTCCATGAACCTCTACATGCAGCAAGCTGCGGCGCCCCATTTTTGTTCCTTGTTCGCTGACGAAGCGCGTGCCCGCGTCGCCGGATACCAATTTGTGCCGGATCATGTAGGCTGCCAGGGGCCCTGTGGAACTGCCCGTCGCAGGGTCTTCGGCGACCCCGTATTCAGGCGCAAACATCCGGGAATAGGCGCCATCGTTTGTGGGTGTAAACAAGAACACGCAAAAGGACTCGTTCTCCGCGCCTTTTAGGGTCTTCAGGCCCGCTATATCGAGCCATGCGCGATCTACCGCCGCTGCATCCTTCGCGGCAACAATTACTGTAGGATTGCCCGCGCTCAGCAGTTGCGGCTTTATTGGAAGGAGGTCCGGTACCTCAAGGCCCAGCGCGCCTGCACAGACTGCGGAGTCATAGCATCTTCCTTCGCGAATCGGAGGCATAGACAACCAAATCATGGGGCGCCCGCCGCCTTCAATTCGAAGAGGGATTGGGCCTATCTGCTCTTCCAGAACGAACCCACTACTGTTTCGCGGGACGGTTCCTTCTTGCCACAGCACGAACGCAGTGCCCACCGTGGGATGCCCGGCAAATGGCATTTCCCGTACCGGTGTAAATATGCGTACCCGCGCCGCGCAATCCTGGCGCGTGGCCGGAAGCACAAAGGCGGTTTCCGCCAGGTTGAGTTCCTTGGCGATCTTCTGCATGGTGGTATCGTCCAGGCCGGACGCGTCCGGGAATACCGCCAGCGGATTCCCCGCCATGGGCTCCGTGGTGAAAACGTCCACTACTTTATAGCGATAAGACTTCATTAATCGTCAACCTCCGCGATGAGATCGATTTCCACACAAGATCCGAACGGAATCTGAGCCACGCCAAAGGCGGCCCGAGCATGTGGTCCGGCATCGCCGAAAACCTGCACCAGAAGCTCCGAGGCCCCGTTTGCGACCAGATGTTGATCCGTGAAAGCCGGCGCACTGTTCACGAGGACTTGCAGTTTGACGATCCGCCTGATCCGATCGAGGTTGCCAACAGCCCCGTGCAGCGTGCCGATCAGGTCGATTGCCACTGCCCTGGCAGCCTCTTTCCCTTGTTCGGCTGTGCCGTTCAGTCCAAGCTGTCCCGCCCATGGAGTTCCATTCTTCTTCGCAATGTGGCCGGACAAATATACGAGGCCGCCGGCACGCGTGAAGGGTACGAACGCCGCGACCGGCGGTGTCGCCTCAGGGAGCTGAATCTTCAAATCAGCCAAATTACCGTATACCGACATAAGCTTGATTATCATCATGGAACAGTTAGCCATAATACGTACAGATGCAGATCGCTTGAATTTCAACCAGTACAGTTTTCCGCATGTGGTGACATCGACCAGTACAGTTTCCCACCGGTTTCTGATAAACTCCTCAGCATGTCCCCCGAAGCCTCCATAACCGCCCGGGCCGATTCGCCGCTTTACATTCAGATCGCGGACGCGCTGGTCCAGCAAGTAGCGCACGGCGCATTGCGGCCTGGCGATCGTGTGCCATCGCTGCGGCAACTGAGCCGGCAACAACACGTCAGCGTCACGACCGCTCAGCAAGCCTACATGTGGCTGGAGAACCGCGGGTACCTGGAGGCGCGCCCGCAATCCGGGTTCTACGTCCGGACGCCCTCCGCAAGATCGATTCCCGAGCCGCAATTCGTGGCCCGCCCGAGTAAACCGGCCGCGCTGGGAAGCAACGCTGTCCTTGCGGGCATCATCGAGGCGGCAGCCGATCCTGCGAACGTTCCGTTCGGCGCCGGTTGTGTCGGCCCGGAACTGTTCCCGAATCGCAAGTTGAACTTAATCTTGCGCCAAATCGTTCGCGAGCGGCCGCTGCACAGCGCGAATTACGATTTTCCGCCGGGCGTGGAACGTTTGCGTCGCCAGATTGCGCGCCGCGCCCTGGCCGCCGGGTGCCGGGTTGCACCCCGCGATATTGTCATTACCAGCGGAGCTCAAGAAGCGGTCAATCTCAGCTTAAGAGCGGTTGCGCGGCCCGGAGACGTAATCGCGGTGGAGAGCCCCACTTACTTCGGAATCCTGGAAAGCGCTGCTTCGCTCCACATCAAGGTGCTGGAGATCTCCACCCATCCGCAAGGCGGGATGGACCTGGACGAACTGGAGCGGGCCATCAAGAAGCATTCTGTCAAGGCCTGCATCATCATGCCAAATTGCCACAACCCGCTCGGATACGTTCTGCCAAACAGTCACAAGCGGGCTCTGGTGGAGCTCACCGCGCGCAGGAACGTGGCGGTGATCGAGGACGATCTGTATCGCGATCTGGCTTTCGACGATACGCACCCTCAGACTGCAAAATCCTTCGATCGCAAAGGACTCGTCTTGCTTTGCTCGTCCTGTTCGAAGACTCTGTCCCCGGGCTATCGAATCGGCTGGGTATTCGCGGGCCGCTTTCAGGCCGAGGTCGAGCGCCTCAAGCTCATTACGTCCATGGCCGCGCCCTCGCTCCCGCAGTGGGTCGTGGCGGAATTTCTGGCGTCGGGAGGTTACGACAGGTACCTGAAGCGCTTGCGCGCAACCCTCGCCGGGCAAGTCGAGACAGTCAGACAGGCAGCCTTCCAATGCTTTCCCCAGGGAACCCGAATCAGCCGGCCCGCGGGCGGTCACATGTTATGGATAGAACTGCCGGCGAAAATCGATGCCATGAAGTTATGGCGAGCCGCGCTCGGCGAACATATCGGCATTTTGCCGGGACCTATATTCTCCGCTGGCGGCCGTTACCACAACCACATCCGGCTCAATGCCGGAATCATGCCTTCGGAAACCCGTAATCGCGCCCTGGCAACTCTGGGACGCCTCTGCGGACACCGCGCGTAGATTTGAGTGGCGCGGACCATTTTGGAGAAAGAGACTCATGTGTCGGGCCGGGATTCGGGTTTGTGGGGCGGCCAATCTTGGCGGCAGGCCGCCTTTTAGGCGGCCAGAGCCGGCTGACAGCCGGCTGCGGGCAGAATTGCCCGCCCACAAACCTGAATCTCGGCCCCACACAGTCGCGCGCCCAAGAGCGATCCTTGATAAGCCGGCCTAATAGTTATACAGTGATCGAGTAAGGAGAAACTGCCGTGGAGCAAGACCGTAGGACATTCTTAAGCACGGCGCTGGCCGCGGCGCCGCTGTTTATGCCGCGCCGGGCATGGGGCGCAAACGATCGCCTGGCGTATGGCTTGATCGGCGCCGGAGGCCGCGGGCGCTATCTGAACCGCAATTTTCAGAAGCTGGGCGCGGCGTGCGTGGCCGTGTCCGAAGTCTACGAGCCGAACATGCAGGCCGCACTAAAGGATGCGCCAGACGCCAGACCGCATCTGGATTATCACGACCTGCTGGCGCAAAGCGGTATCGACGCCGTGGTGGTGGCGACGCCCGATCATCAGCACGCTCCCTGCCTACTGGCGGCGCTCGCTGCGGGCAAGGACGTTTACCTGGAAAAGCCCATGTCGCATTCGCTCGAGCAGAGCCGCGAAATGGTGCAAGCTGTGCGCAAGACCAAACAGATCGTACAGATCGGCATGCAGCGGCGCAGCGCGGAATCCATCATCAAAGCGAAGCAATTGGTGGATAGCGGGATTCTGGGTAAGATCACGCTGGTGAAGCCCATGTGGAACTGGAACGTGGCGCACGAACTGGACAACTCGCCGCTGCAAGGCCAACTGGACTGGAAACGCTTCCTGGGTCCGGCCCGGGACCGCGAACTGCAGCCCATGCGATTTCGCGCGTGGCGCCTGTTCTGGGATTATTCGGGCGGCAACATGACCGACCAGGGCACCCATCTGATGGACGTGGTGCAATGGTTCACCAACTCCGGCACGGCGAAATCGGCGGTGTGCTACGGGCAGATCGCCAAGACCATCGGGTCGGAAGTGCCGGACGTATTCTGCGCCGTGTTCGAGTACGCCGGGCTGATGGCCACCTGGACGCTGAACTATACGAACTCGTACGAAAACGACTGGTCGATCACCTTCTGCGGCGACGAGGGCACCTTGGTAATTAACAACGAGGGCTACCGCGTGTGGAAAGAGCCGTGGCCCAAGAACCAGCAGCCTGTGCAGACGTTCGAAGCGCCGGTTCCCATCGAGTCGCACATCCAAAACTTCCTGGATTGCGTGAAGTCGCGCAAGGAGCCGAATGCGCCGGTGGAAGTAGGCGCGAGCGCCGTGTCGGCTCCGCACCTGGCGAACGTGGCGTTCCACCATGACCGGCGGATGTATTTGAGCGCGGATGCGGGGAAGGCGACCGAGCGCCCGGAAGCGTAGACGTGGCGGACGCGGATCGTGGGTCTTCGACCCGTGCGGCGGGTCTCCTCCAGACCCGCCAACGTGCGACTGTTCCTTCCGGCCCGCGATCCTCGCCGCGGCAGTTCTCGATCCGGCCTCTAGCGCGGGCGATGCGGTCTCAGCCGCTGGGTGCGACCCCAGTGGAAGGCTGATTTTTGGGTGCTGGAAATTTGCAGTGGTTTGCAGTGGTTTTGGTCCCACCGGAGCGATCCCGCTAAATTTTGGGTTGCAATCAAATCAACCACTTACACCACTATCAGTGTCCGGAAAACCCAACCCGCTTGATTCGTAATCGGCAGGTCTCCGGTTCAAGCCCGGAGGGTGGCTCCAGTTATTTGAATCCTTTCACTTGACGTTCTGTTAGACGACCGTTGTGAGGATTTTTGTCAACAGGTCTCGTAGCCAAAATTCGGATTCGATCGAATTCAAAACCCATTTCGCTCATCGCGTTGGCAGGTGCGACAAAACCGAGGTTGCGCCGGCAGGCGAACATCACGTGACCTCCGGGTACCGGATGGACATTGCGCGCACTTGTCCAGGCCGGGGCAGACATCGTGGCAAGAAAATGGGCGGGGAGCCGATCCCTGCACTATGCGGCTGATGGCGGGCCCGGAGCGCGCACCTGGAATCCTCAGGCGCAAGCCGACATGATTACTTTTTTGATCGAAACGGAGTCACCCCAAATGTGCTGGACAACAGTGCTGCCGCCCCCCTGCACAGGGCCGTGCGTCAATGCCGCGCAAAAATACCAGCAGGGGCGGCATGAGATCGCCGGAGTCCAAAGCCTTCCAA
>Ga0209274_10001843_pt1 | contig 10635 bp, 11 predicted proteins | sample HubBroMetageREF1_FD_188343 | JGI IMG/M metagenome (GOLD analysis project Ga0209274, IMG submission 188343) | Reference soil microbial communities from the Hubbard Brook experimental Forest, New Hampshire, USA - Hubbard Brook CCASE Soil... | ecosystem: Environmental > Terrestrial > Soil >...
CCTGTACCTGCGCCGGGCTGCCTTGCGCGATCAGGACGCCGAAGTCGAGCACGAAGATGTGATCGCAGACCGACATCATCAGGTCCATCCGGTGCTCGATCACGAGCACGCCGGCCTGCTTCGCGAACTCGGTGATGAGCTCGCCCAGCTCAGGCAGCTCGTCTTCGGCCAGTCCGCTGGCCGGCTCATCGAGCAGCAGCAGCCTTGGCTCGCTCACCAGCGCGCGGGCCAGCGCGACTCGCTTTCTTGATCCGTGCGGCAGCGTCTCCGGCATCCGGTCAGCCAGGTCAGCGGCCCCGACCCGGTCAAGCGCGGCGATCGCAAGCTCGCGCAGCCTGCGCTCGTCACGATCGGACCTCGGCAGCCCGCCGAGCGCCGACCAGAAGCCCGCCTTCGCCTTGACGCTAGCCCCGGTCATCACGTTCTCGGCCACGGTCAGGCCGCGGAACAGTCCGACCGATTGCAGCGTCCGCCCGATCCCGAGCCCGGCCAGCTGATCGGGGCGGACCCCATTCAGGCTCTTATCGCCGAAAGTGATCCGGCCAGCTTCCGGTTTGACGAACCCGCAGATCGCGTTGAGCAAGGTCGTTTTACCGGCGCCATTCGGCCCGATGATTCCCGTGACCTTGCTCGGCGGGGCAGCCAGCGACACATTGTCGAGCGCGGTCAGGCTGCCGAACCTGACCACAAGACCGCTGACGTCCAGCAAACCAGCACCCACCGGCAACCCTGTCCCTACGCGCGCGAGTCCTTGCACTCTGAATGCTAAAATCTAGAACGACACAATTCACTGCTCATCAGACGGCACGCAACCAGGGCTCCCCATTGTGGCTGAACCGTAACCAAACGTTGGCCGTGTGTAGCGTCCCTCGCGAAAAAGGGCGTTTCTTTCCGCATCCAGCTCAGCCGGCCCAGCTCAGCCGACACGGGCCAGGACTCGGGACAGCGGGCCGTCGGCGCCCCGGGCGGACAGCGAGCTAATCGTAGCGTTATCGCCGTAGATATCCGGACGCCCAGCCCGCCCACCCGGCGAGATGCCCCTCCCCGCAGACCTGAAGCCGGACAGCCGGCGAGCGGCGAGCGGCAGCCCAAGCGAGCGCGGCCCCGGCGAGCGGCGGCTCAGCGCGGGTGCCGCGGCTCAGTGCGGGCGGCGGCTTAGGGCGGCTGCGGCGGCGGCGGGGTCGCTGGCGGAATACTCCTGGCCGTTGTCCAGCCGGTAGGCAGTCGCGTCGGTGGTCGCGATCCGGGTGCCCTCAGGAGCCAGGATGTGCAGTTTCGGGTCTGTAAGGCCCGATGGGGCGGATCGTGCCCGGTTGTACCGCAGGACGAGCCGGTGATTGCGGGCGAGCACGCAGCGGACGCCGAGCGCTGACAGTGCGGCCTGCAACTCGCCAAGCGCCAGCATCCGCCGGGCAACCTCAGCGTCGTCGAGTATGGGCGCGGGTAGCGATTGCGGTAGGCCTGTTCCGTTGTCAGGCATCGCGCCGTAATTTCCGCTGGTTCCGGCTGGCTTTGTCAGGCCGAAATTCCGGTGCGGCGTTCTCCATGGGCCACAATTATCTGGGCGCGCTGCCGGTACGACCAGGTACGGCGAGTGTCAGCGCAGAGCTATTTTTTAGCGGCGGTAATACGGCGCGTACCAATCGGGGTCGATGGAGGCGCCCAGGTCACGCAAGGCGGGTGATAGCCGCTTTTCCTGTTGGTACAGGTCATTTACCAACGACCTGGCGATGCCCTGATGACGGAACCAGACTGGAGATAGAGCGCGGGCCTGGGTAAGCACAGCCGTTGCGGCCCTGGAATGCCGTGCGTCCGCATGTGCTTGCGCGACATCAAGCAGATGCCGTCCGTAAGAGATACCGGCCACGTCGCATGGGCTGATTTTGCGGGCGGCGGTAAGCGCCTTCGCTGGTTCGCGGGTGACGGCGTAGGCGTGGCAGGCTTGCATTGCCACGCTGGCGCGGCCGAATGGCGACTGGCCCAGGTAAGTCTTGGTCGGGCTTGCGATTCGCTCCGCTGCCGCATTAGCCAGCGAGATGAAGTCGTCGAAGTCGCGCCCGGCGGCCGCTGCCGGGGCGAGCGCAGTCATCAGGAGATTGCCCCAGGCGGCGATATGCGAAGGCGGGTCAGAAAACGACGGCTCGATGCTGTCCGCCACTGTGATCGCCAGGTGCTCGGACTCGCGCAATCGCCCCTGGTGCAGCATCACCCAGGCGTAACTGCCGTGGAGAACGGCGTGCAGCAGTTCGTCGCCGCTGGCATTCGCGGCTGTAATGGCCCGCTCGGCTCCGATGGCGGCGAGGTCTTCTTTGCCCATGTGGACCATGAGAGCCGCGGCCAGGTCATAGGTCTGCGCAAGCAGACCGCTGGCATGCGGGCCTTCGGACTGGGCGGTAAGCCGGGCTTCACTGATGAGGGCCGGCAGGACGGCGGCGAGCTTGGCGAACTCGCCTGCCCAGTACAGGCGGGCCGCTTCGGTGACGGTGGCGCGGAGCCGCGGCACCGGCGTGGGCTCATCGTCGCCGCCGTCAAGGTGGCTGCCGGGCAGGAGCGACGGAGACAGGAGCGCGTCGCGGATCTTGAGTATGCTCGCACCTTCGCTGTGGCCGGCGAGCCGGGGATGGTTGTCGATCAGCTCGGATACCGGAACGTCGAGCGCGCTGGCGAGCTGGAAGAGAACGGGCATCCGGGGCTGGCGGCGGCCTTGCTCGATCTTGGCGATCATGACCTGACTAACCCTGGACAGGGCTGCTAGCTGTTCCTGGGTGAGAGAGCTTTCCCTGCGTTTGAGGCGGAGGCGGGCTCCCAAGGTGTCGTCAGCCATGGTGCTACCTCGTTCCTGCTCGGGTTCTTGCTGTTCAGGTCAGATCAGGTCAGGCCAGGCGAGACGGCCGACCGCCGCAGCGCGTTGTCCGCGGCGGAGGCGTCGGTATCGAGGTTAGGCCGCGTGAGCACGGCCAGGCGGGACGCGGCACGTTTGTCACAGTTGCGCGGTGACTTTCTGGCCGCCGCGCCGCCGGCGGGTCCCGCCAGAGGCCACCTCGCTACGGGCAGGCCGCGAGATCGTGCAGGGCCCGCGCGGTCATGAGCGACGTCTGCACCGCGAGCAATCTGGGCTCTTCCTCTCCGTTCAGCGCCGCATTGATATGACGCAGCGCCGGCGTGAACGCGGGTTCATCCACCGTCGCCGGGAACTTCACCGGCTCGCCGTTCGCCGGGTACAGGGCGACGAAGTCTTCGCCCCTGGAGTGGAACAGGTTGCTGGCTTGGATCTGGCCCTCGGTGCCGAGCAGCCGGGAGAAGGTATCGCGGCCACGCCGCATACCGCACGACAGCAGCAGCCGCCGGTCACCCGCGTAGCCGAGCGAGCCCCAGGTTTCCAGGTCCACGCCCGACGCGCCGCGGCCGGCCTGGCCGCCGATTACCCGCGTCGCCCAGGCGGTCTGGTGCTCGCCGAAGAACTCCTGCGCCAGCCGCACCGGGTAGCAGCCAACGTCTAGCAGCGCACCGCCCTGCAGGTCGGCGGACAGCCTGATGTTGCCTGGCCGGCTGATCAGGAAGTGGAAGTCAGACTGGACCTCGGCCAGCTCGCCGATCGCTCCATCGGCCACCAGGGACTTGATCCGGTCCATGTGCTCGCTGAAGGGGAACACGAACGCTTCCCAGAGGAGCGTGCCGGTCTCCCTCGCCACCGCGAGCACCCGCTCGGTGTCGGCCAGCGTGCCGCAGAGCGGCTTCTCGCACAGCACCGGCTTGCCCGCCCGCAGCGCCGCGATGGTCCACTCGGCGTGCAGCGAGTTCGGCAGCGGGATATACAGCGCGTCAATCTCCTGGTCATCGATCAGGTTCTGGTAGCCGGTGATCGCGCGCCCGACGCCGTGATCGCTCGCCCATCGCGCGGTCAGGTCTTGGTCCCGGCCAGCCACGGCAGCAGCCGCTCCGCCTGCGACGGCCAGTGCGGGCAGGAACGCCGAGCGGGCGATGTTGGCGGTACCGACAATCCCCCAGCGCGGCCCAGTCGTGGCCATATCCGGCTGCCCCCTAGCTAAGACTCGAGGGCCATCGTTGAAGTGTCCATCGTTGCCTTCGATCTCGCCGAGCACTTCGCTGGCGAAATTGGCGACCAGGTTGGCGTAGTACAAGATACAACCGGGGTACCGTCGCGGCTGGCTGCCGATCGGCGTTATCGTGCACGGAGCCAGTCCGATGACCGGGCTGCCAGACACCAGAAGATCATTGGAAGGAGGCTGGGCGCCATTCTTGAGCATGTGTCGCTGCCCGAAGCAGTGGGCCGCGCGCTGCGCCATCAGATTCTCAATAATGAGCTGCCGGCCGATACCCGGCTAGTCGAGGCCAATCTCGCAGCGGAATTCGGTGTCAGCCGCGGCACCATTCGCGACGCAATGCGCAGCCTGCAATCCGAGGGGCTGATAGAGATCGTGCCGCGCCGGTACAGCGTCGTGACCCGGATGTCGTCCGAGGACGCCGAGGATGTGTCCTACGCACGCTACGTGCTCGAAGATGCCAGCGTGGTGGATGGCCTCGGCGAGAAGCCCGAGGAGCTGGCGGACAGCTTGCGGGCGGCGCTCGATGAGATGGCGGCCGCCGCCCGGGCTGAGGACCTGGATGCCGTGGTCGATATCGACACGAAGTTCCACCAGCTGTTTATCGACGTATCGGGCCGGCGGCGGCTCAAGGATCTCTGGTCGATGATGAATAGCCAGATGGGCGCGCTCATGCGATCGTCAGTTGAACGGCAGGGAATCAGCCTGGCTGACGCGGTTGAGCGGCATCGCGGCTTGCTCGAAGCGGTCATCACCGGAGATCTCGGACAGCTTCGGATGGCGATCCGCCACCATTATCTCTCTGGCTTTCAAGCCGACGATACCTGAAACCTGGCCCGGGTCTCTCTGGTCGGGCACTGGCGCCGGTAAGGGCCAAATATTGTCGATTGTCGACCAACAGTTCCGGCCATCGGCCGGGGACATCGGCGAGGTCCGCGCTCAGGTCGAGGCGCTGCGCGGCAGCGCCGATGGCTACGACCTGGCCGTCTGGGCCGCGGTGGCCAAGGCGCCCGCGGACGTCGATGCCGCGGCCGGCGAGTACTCCGATGCGGGCGCGACCTGGTGGATCGAGACCGCCTGGCCGGGACCGGACTGGTGGCCAGGCATCCAGGCCCGCGTCGCCGCTGGCCGCTGAGGCGCTGGACGGAAGCGGAGCCGAGCGGACCCGGGCCGGGGGGTTTGCGTCCGCGGCCAGGATTGGCGACGATGGCCCGGTGAACGGGGATGGTCCTTCGTGGATGCGTTCGGTCGTCAGGCTGGCCGTGCTGACCGGTGCCGGGATCTCCACCGATTCGGGAATTCCAGATTTCCGAGGCCCAGACGGGCTCTGGACCCGCGATCCGGCGGCGGAACGACTGTCGACGTACACGGCTTATCTCAGCGACCCGGAGCTGCGGCGGCGATCCTGGCGGGCCAGGCTTGAGCATCCGGCCTGGTCAGCGGTGCCCAACGCGGCCCACCTGGCGCTGGCGAGTATCGGCGCGGTGATCGACACCTGGGTAATCACGCAGAACATCGACGGGTTGCATCAGCGGGCCGGGTCGCCGGCCGACCGGGTGCTTGAGCTGCACGGCACGATGTTCTGGGTGGTCTGCGTTGGCTGCGGGGAGCGTACCGAGATGGCAGCGGCGCTTGACCGGGTCAGCGGCGGTGAGGCCGACCCGGCCTGCACGAAGTGCGGCGGCGTGCTGAAGTCGGCCACGGTCATGTTCGGCCAGCCGCTCGATCGGATCGTGCTAGCGCAGGCGGTACGGGCGGCCAGGGAGTGCGACCTCATGCTGGCCATCGGCAGCACGCTGACCGTGGAGCCGGCCGCGTCACTGTGCGCGGTCGCCGCGGACCATGGTGCGTCCCTGGTCGTGATCAACCGCGACCCGACGCCCTACGACGAGATCGCGGCCGAGGTGATCAGCGAGCCGATTGGCGTCGCCGTGCCGCGTATCCTCGCCCGGCTCGCCGCCACGCGAGCTTAGGCACGGTCGCCGCCACGGGGCCCACCGCCACGGGGCCCACCGCCACGGGGCCCACCGCCACCGGGCCCACCGCCACGGGGCCCACCGTCATCGGGCCGGCGGTAGCCGGGCTGAAACTAGTCAGAAAAGTCAGCCGCGTCCGGTCGCTCCCCGTCATCGGGGCCGCGATTGATCATGCGAGTGGTCCGCCGGTAGCTTCTCGCCAGCATGGCCAGCAAAAGGACGAAAAGCAGGCAAATACCGATAAAGACGACCACGCCACCCGAATGATTCACGCCAGCCTCCTCACGGGGCACGCCCAGCTTAGGCCACGCCGCGACCCCAGCTAGCGAGTCCGGGCGTACCATAATCGCCCAGTATCCGGTAGCTTGCGGGTATGACGAGGTCAAGCTCCGATGTGTTCGTGATCGGAGCGGGCGTTTCCGGCCTCAGCAGTGCCCTGGCGCTGCTGAGGTCAGGCCTCACGGTCACCGTCTACGGCGCGGATCCGCCCCATCGCTCCACCTCAGCGGCGGCCGGGGCGCTCTGGGGCGCCCACCTGGTCGGGCGTGACGAGCGGGTCGACCGCTGGGGGGCGGTGACTCTTGATTATTTTCGTGAGCTCGAGGCCGACGAGCGGACCGGTGTAAGGGAGATCGGCGGCGTCGAGGCCTCCCTGGACGGCTTGCCTGAACCTGATCCACCCGAACGTCAGGCCGGCCTGGCCGACCTGACCAAGGCCGATCCGGCCACGTTGCCGGCCGGCTACAGCACGGGCTGGCGCTACCGGGCACCGGTCATCGCGATGCCTGCCTACCTCGACTACCTGGTGGATGAGGTGATCGGCGGCGGCGGCGTGCTGCAGCTCGGCCAGCCACTGCGCAGCCTCGCGCAGGCCGAGGAAATCTCGGCGGCCCCGGTCATCGTGAACTGCACCGGCATCGGGGCCAGGGAGCTTGTGCCCGACGATGCCATCGTGCCGGTGCGCGGGCAGGTCGTTGTCGTGGCCAACCCCGGCCTGGATGAGTTCTTCGTCGGGACGCTCGCTGAACCAGGCCGGATCATCTACATTTTCCCGCACGGCGCCACGGCCGTGCTCGGCGGCACGGAGCAGTCAGGGGACGCGAGCACCCGGCCCGATCCTGTGATAGCTGGCCAGATACTCGATTCCTGCATCAGCGTTGAGCCCAGGCTGGCGCAGGCGCCGGTCCTGGCCAGCCGGGTGGGCCTGCGCCCGGTGCGTCCCCAGGTCAGGCTTGAGGCCAGGCAACTGCCCAGCGGCCGCCACGTGGTACACAACTACGGACATGGCGGCGCTGGCGTCACGCTGTCCTGGGGCTGCGCCCAGGACGTCAGGACCGAGGTCGCCAGCCTGCTCGGCTAGTCAGAAGCCAGGAAAGATCGCCCGCAGCCGGTCCAGGTCCTCGGGCTTGGCGATGACGCTGGCCGGCGTGTGGCCGGCGTCGAGCCGGCCGTAGGACAACCGCAGCAGCGCCTCGGCCGGCATCGTGATGTCGGCGATCTCCGGCCCTTCCGATGGAGCGGCTTGCGAGCCCGGCCAGTCATCCAGGCTCACCGTGTCCGACGCCGTCAGCAGGTAGTCACGGGCCGGATCAATGGTCCTGATCCTGGCGCGGAACGGCTGCTCCTGTGGCTTGCCAAGCCGCGGCGCCAGGAACTGCTTGACGTTGTCGATCAGCAGGTCAACCGCGTCGGGCGAGACGACAGCGGCCGGATCAAGCCGCACCGCGATGTCCCAGGTATGCAGCGCGTGCTCGCCAAGCCGCAGCCGGACCAGGCCCACGGCGTCCAGCGTCAGGCCCAAGAACGGGAAGCTGATCGACTCCAGATCCTCGTCGCTGAGCTGATCGAGCAGCTGCACGTACTGCGCGTCGGCGACCAGCCCGGCCGCCGCCTGATCGTCTGGCGTCATCGCGTTCCACCGGTCCCAGACCGGCTGGAACGCCGCGCGGTCCACCGGCCCGGCCTGGCCGAGCGCACTGGGCAGCATCATCGTCCCGATCTCGGCGCCGCTCCCCAGGTGCGACAGCACCTGCGCGATGGTCCAGTCACGGCAGTACGACGGCCCGCTGACCTGCTCGGGCGACAACGGCCCGGCCAAGCCGAGCAACCGCTCGTGTGAGTGACGTAGCACGGCGATCCAGGCTCGTGCGTTCGGCTCCATGATGCGACTCCATTTAATTGAGCTTTCATCCATCCAGGCTCAGTCTTGCAGATAACTGCCGGAGTGGTGGCTGCCTGTCCGAGGCTGGCCCGACCTAAAGTAGGCGGAATGAAGATCGGATGCGGCCTGCCGGTGTCGGGGACCTGGGCAACGCCACAGAACATCGCCTCATTCGGCGCCTTGGCGCAGGAACTCGGCTACGCCTCACTCTGGACCTTCCAGCGGCTGCTGGTCCCCGAAGGCTCTGGCCTGGATCCGGTCTATCGCAGCGTGCTTGACCCCATGGCGGCCATGGCCTTCGCGGCCGCCGTTACCTCGCGGATCAGGCTCGGCGTGGCAGTGATCAACGTGCCTTACATCTCGCCCGCTTACCTCGCCAAGCAAGCGGCCACGGTGGACATTCTCAGCGCCGGCCGGCTGGATCTCGGCCTCGGCCTCGGCTGGATGCCAGAGGAGTTCATCGCCACCGGCGGGTCGACGGAGCGGCGGGGCGCCAGGGCGCAGGAGTATGTCCAGGTACTTCACGCGCTCTGGGGTCCGCAGCCGAGCGAATTCAGCGGCGAGTTCTACTCGGTGCCACGCGGTTCGACGCGGCCACGGCCGGTCCAGCCGGGCGGCCCGCCCATCCTGCTCGGCGGCGTGGCACCACGCGCGCTTCGCCGGGTCGGCGAGATCGCTGACGGCTGGGTGACGGCAAGCACGGCCGACCTGTCCAAGATCAGGGAAAGCATCGACATCGTGCGGTCAGCCGCGGCCGCGGCCGGCCGGGACCCTGAGGCGATCCGGATCATCTGCCGGGGCGTCGTGCGGGCCGGCGAGCCGGTGACCGGCAGCGATGGCCGGCTGCTGCTCTCCGGCAGCTACGCGCAGATAGGCGACGACGTGAGCTGGCTCGCCGAGAACGGCGTGACCGAGGTGTTCTACGACCTCAACTGGGATCCGATGATCGGTAATCCCGACGCCGATCCGGTCGCCGCGGCCGATCGGGCCAGGAGCCTGATCGAAGCGCTACGGCCGGCCGGCGGCGCGCTATGATGACCGCATGAACGCCGACTCACGTACCATGCCAGCCAGTGCTATATCAAGCGGTGCGATGCCCGACAAGCCCACGCTTGCTGGCATTGTTGACAAATGGCTACCTGCGTGGGAAATGGGGCGGGTAGTACAAGTTTGACCGCACCAGGAGCCGCGACGAGATCTACTCGATCGACACCCCGCCGCTGACGGCGAGCGGATCGCTCCATATCGGCCACGCGTTCTCTTACACCCAGACCGACGTGATCGCGCGCTATCAGCGCATGCGCGGGAAGGAAGTCTTCTACCCGGTCGGGTGGGACGACAACGGCCTGGCGACCGAGCGCCGGGTGCAAAACTACTACGGGGTCAGCTGCGATCCGCTTCTGGCTTACCAGCCGGACTTCGTCCCGCCCGGTCCAGGCCGGCCAAAGGACGCCCGCGCGCTGCCGGTTTCCAGGCGTAACTTCATCGAGTTGTGCCGCCAGCTGACCGAGATCGACGAGAACGCCTACGAGCAGACCTGGCGTCAGCTTGGCCTGTCGGTTGACTGGTCGACCAGCTACCGGACGATCAACGACGAGCCAGCGGCGCTGTCGCAGCGGGCGTTCCTGCGGGCAGTCACTGACGGCGACGCTTATCAGGCGCTGGCGCCGGTGCTGTGGGACGTGACATTCCGGACGGCGGTCGCCCAGGCCGAGATCGAAGACCGCCCGCAGCCGGGCAGCTACTGGCGGCTGGCCTTCACCGGGCCCGACGCCGACCGGCCAGCCGCCGACCAGCCAGCCGCCGACCAGCCAGCCGCTGACTGGCCAGCCGCCGAGGTGCCAGCCGCAGAAGTGACCGTCGCTACGACCAGGCCGGAACTGCTGCCAGCCTGCGTGGCGCTGGTGGCGCATCCGGCCGATGACCGGTACCGCCCGTTGTTCGGCCGCAGCGCGACCACTCCCCTGTTCGGGGTCAGCGTGCCGATCCTCCCCCACCACCTGGCCGACCCGGCCAAGGGCACCGGCATCGCGATGGTCTGCACCTTCGGCGACCTCGCCGACGTGACCTGGTGGCGTGACCTCGGACTGGCGACCAGGCCGGTCATTGGCCAGGACGGGCGCTTCATCGCCGACCAGCCCGAGTGGATCACCACGCCGGCCGGCCAGGCCGCGTACGCCGAGCTGGCCGGGCGAACCGCGAAGTCAGCGAGGAACCGGGCCGCGGCGTCGCTCGCCGCCGCCGGGGCGCTGCGAGGTGACGCCGAGCCGGTCATGCATCCGGTGAAGTTCTACGAGAAAGGGGACGCGCCACTTGAGATCGTCACCGCCCGGCAGTGGTACGTGCGCAATGGCAGCGGCGACCCCGAGCTGCGCCAGCGTCTGCTCGACCGGGGCCGGGAACTGATCTGGCATCCCAAGCACATGCGAACACG
>Ga0209274_10001846_pt1 | contig 10623 bp, 10 predicted proteins | sample HubBroMetageREF1_FD_188343 | JGI IMG/M metagenome (GOLD analysis project Ga0209274, IMG submission 188343) | Reference soil microbial communities from the Hubbard Brook experimental Forest, New Hampshire, USA - Hubbard Brook CCASE Soil... | ecosystem: Environmental > Terrestrial > Soil >...
GGTCGAGACCCTGGGGAGCCGAGACACCCAGTGCTTCAGCCACTTGAACCACCGTCCACCGCATTGCGTCTCCAATGGGCTGGGCTTGTCGCTCAATCCCTGGCTCTCAGACTGCGAACATCCCACTGATATGCAAACTCAAGGCCCTCCGCGAACCGGACGAGCGTCTCGCGTGATTGCCTACTTCTTCGAAAAGCCCTTGCGACGCAGAATGGCGCGGGCCTTTTCGCGATCGTCAAAGTCGATGGTTCGATCTCGCAGCACCTGGCCCGTCTCATGGCCCTTGCCAGCAAGCAAGACGATGTCGCCAGGGCGCGCCTCTTCGAGAGCGATTGCGAGCGCACGGTCACGATCCGGCTCAACGCGATATTTCGCGCTCGCCTTCTGCAGGCCAACGACGACGTCGTTGATGATTCGCAGCGGGTCTTCCCCGCGGGGATTGTCGCTCGTCAATACGACGAGATCGCTCAGCGAGCCTGCTGCTTCGCCCATCAGCGGACGCTTCGTGCGGTCGCGTTCGCCGCCCGCACCGAACACAGTGATAATCCGTCCGGACGAATTCAATTCGCGCGCCGTTGAAATCAAGTTGCGCAAAGCGTCATCCGTGTGCGCGTAATCGACGATGACGAGAAAGGGCTGGCCCTCGTCGATTCGCTGAAAGCGGCCGGGAACGAGGTCGAGATTCGATATACCCTCTTCGATTCTTGCCGCCGGAATGTCTAGCGCGATGCCGGCTCCGATCGCAGCCAGGATGTTGTAAGCGTTGATGCGGCCAACCAGCGAAGACTTCACTTCGATTTTTCCCGCGGGAGTTTGCGCCGTGAATTCAAGCCCGCCGAAGCTGAGATTGAGCTTCTTGGGCGTCAAGTCAGCCGCGTTTTTCAGTCCGTAGGTGAGCGTTCGGCGCGCAAGCCCCTCCAGGCGCGTGGCGTAGTCATCGTCCGCGTTGAGCACCGCTACAGAGGGCGCGCCCGCGCCCGTGCCTTCAAACAGGAGGCGTTTCGCGGCAAAGTATTCTTCGAAGGTCTTGTGGTAGTCGAGGTGATCGCGCGTCAGGTTCGTGAAAACCGCCGCCGCAAACTGGCAACCCCAGAGTCGGTCCATCGCGAGCGCGTGCGAACTCGCCTCGAGCACGGCGTGCGTGCCGCCGGCATCGCGTATCTCAGCGAACATCTGCTGCAAGTCGAGGGATTCCGGAGTCGTGTTCAGCGCCGGACGGCTGCCTTGCGGCGTGCGATAGCCGATCGTCCCGATGAGGCCGCCCGTGAGTCCCGCCGCTTTCAAAATCGAGTCGACGAGGTATGTTGTCGTCGTCTTGCCATTGGTCCCGGTGACTCCCACAAGCTTCAGCGCCGTTGCGGGTCGATGGTAGAAACTCGCCGCAGCGCGCGCCAGGTCGCGCCGCTCCGAACCCGGAAGCAATTCCACCCAGGTGAGCTCCTTCGGAAATCCAGCCAGCCGCGCTTCCTCACTCGCCACGACGATGGCGCCGCGGCCCAGGGCGTCAGACACGAACTTGACCCCGTCTAGCTTCTCGCCCTGAAGCGCGAAGAACATCCCCCCCGGAGTCACCTTTCGGCTGTCGTACGCGATCGACCGAATCTTCAACTCGACGGGGCCGGTGACCTTTCCAATCTCGCTGCCCGAGAGCAGTTCGGTAAGCATCATGCTGGCGTCTGCGGGATTCGCGTTGTCGTGCGTGACCATCCAGTGATCCTTCACGTGCACACTCAATTTCCATCCCCTCGTGCCGCTTGCTCGCCCGGCCGGCCGAACCACACAGTGAGACGGCTACCGCGCAGGACGTTCGTTCCCGCTTCCGGGAACTCTTGTAGAGCAACACCGCTGCCAATCAGCGAGGGCACGAGACCGAGACGCAGGCACGCTTCCGTCACGTCTCGGACCGATTGACCCGCGAGATTCGGAACGACGATCGAGCCAGGACTCCCGAACGCGACCGTTTGAGCGGGCTTCTGCTGGCCCTCTTTCGCGATCACCGATTCGAAGCGCGCTTTGGTCGCGTCGGCGACCGGGTCGTTCCGCGCGGACAGCTTTTGATTTAGATGCAGATTCTTGGCTGTCTCGGTGCCCGAGGGCGAAGGCACGTCGTGCGGCACGTCCAGGTACGCAAGCACCTGCTCGGCGATCCGCTTAAAGACCGGACCCCCTACCATCCCGCCGTGGTGCTCGCCTGCAGGCGAATCAAGCACAATCAGAATGGTCACTGCCGGATCGTTTACGGGAGCGAATCCTACGAATGATGCGTTGAATCGGTTTCGCGAGTATCGCCCCGTGGTGGTGTCGATCATTTGGGCTGTGCCCGATTTCCCCGCTGCCGTGTAGCCGTTTAACTGCGCGAGCTTGCCGGTGCCTTCGAGGACGACGTCCTCCATCATCTCGCGGACCGTTGCCGCAGTCCGTGCGTCCGTGGCTTGCGACGGTTCACTGCCGGGAAGAGCCATCGTCTGCACCCCGCCGTGAACCTCGCGGACGACGCGAGGCCGATACAAAGTGCCGCCATTAGCGATCGCCGAAATCGCCGAGATAATCTGGACCGGTGTGACGCTTACTTCCTGGCCCATCGCGACGGAGCCGATCGAGCTCGCTGTCCAATTTTCGATTGGGCGGAGCAGGCCGCGATTCTCACCAGGCAATTCGATACCAGTCAGTTGGCCGATTCCGAACTTGCGAATCGTTTCGTAGAACTTCGGCGTGCCCAGCCGCAAAGCGATCTTGATTGTGCCGACGTCGCTCGAGTTCGCGAGGACACCGCGAACCGTGAGAACTCCGAACGCCTTCCAATCGTGGATCAGCCTGCCGAAAACAAGGATCGAGCCCATCTGGCAATCCACCAGTTCATCCGGGTTCGTGACGCCGTGCTCGATCGCTCCGGTCATCGTGATGACCTTGAAGGTCGAGCCCGGTTCGTAGGCGGCGCTCACGGCACGATCCATGCGGACATCATCCGAATAAGAGCCTGCGTTATTCGGATCAAACGGCGGCCAGTTCGCAACCGCCAGAAGCTCGCCGGTGTTCGGATCTTGAATCACCACCGTGCCGTTAATAGCGTGAGTTTCCGCAATTGCGCGCCCGAGTTCCTTTTCGGCGATGTACTGAATCGTTTGGTCGATCGTCAGCGTGACGCTCGCGCCGGGATCCGCAGCCGCTTCCGTGCGATCGTACCAGTGGCGCCGGCCGTCGGCCATGACCATCATCTTCCCCGGCCGGCCGCGGATTTCCTTGTCCAGGAAGTGTTCGATTCCACCGATTCCCTTTTCGTCGACGTCGACGTTGCCAAGCAGATGGGCCGCCAGCTCTCGTTCGGGATAGTCGCGGCGGTTCTCCTTTTGAAAGAAGACGCCCTTCAAATTCATGTCATCGATTCGTTGCACGGTGGCAGGCGAAAGCTTCTTTGCCAGGCGCACGGGCGTGCGGGCTTCGCGAATTTTCGTTTCGATTTCTTCGGCGGAAAGGTCGAGAACCCGGGAAAGCAGCCGCGCTACCATCTCCGCGTCGGTGATTTCAGCCGGGTCAGCGAAAACCGAATCCATGGGGAGGCTGACGGCGAGCTCGCGCCCTTTGCGGTCGTAAATTGCGCCGCGCTTCGGGCTGATCTCAAAGATGCGCTGCTGTTGACGCTGGGCCTTGACGAAGTACTCACCGTAGCTGAAAAGTTGGAGGTAACTCAGGCGGGCAAGGACCACGGCCATCCAAACCACCGCAAGAACCCAAACGACAAGCCAGCGGAGACGCGAATTGCGCTGGTACATTTTGAACTCAGGGTTGTCCGCCACGGCGCACAAACCCCGAAACCCCTGGACTCCGGACTATCCGATCTGGAGCTTAGCCCGGCGGCCCATGGAGTTGCGTCGCCGGAAAAGACCCGGGATACCGGGCCGAAATCAAATCAATGACAAAATCAAGGCCGCGACGTTAAAGCCACGGCGCGTGCCTGCGCCACCACAGCGTCGGCGGAAGCGTCCACCGGAGCCACTTGCCCGGGAACGGAAATGGTCAAGCCCAGCTGATTGCGCGCGATTGAATCCACCCGCTCCGGCGAACGAAGCGTCGCGACTTCGACGTGCAACTGCTGATTCAATTGTCCGGCTTGAACGCGCTGCTGTTCGAGCGACTCGATTTGGTAGCGCAACTGGATGCACTCGAAGTGCTGCCACACGTAGACGAGCAGACAGCACGCCAGTGCGCTTCCCGCCGCCAATCGGCGCCAGAAATCGCGAAGTCGAGCCGGAGCCGCCGGCCGGACGAGCCGTGAATTATCAATGCGCTTTACCGTGTAATATTCAGTCATCGCCGACTCCCCGACCGCCGTGCCATATGCCGTCGCCCCCGCGCCGGCTAAGTCTTTTCCGCTACTCGCATCTTCGCGCTTCGCGCACGCGGATTCGCGCGAACCTCGTCCGCGCCGGGCTGAATCACCTTCTTCGTGAGCAGCCGCAGACTTCCCTCTCGCGCCAGCCGCTGAAACGCGTGCTTCACGAGACGATCTTCCAACGAGTGGTAACTGAGGACGATCCACCGTCCTCCTGAATTCAAAGTGGCAGGGGTCCGCGAAAGAAACTGCCCGAGTTCCTCCTCTTCTCGATTCACCGCTATCCGCAGCGCCAGAAACGTTTTTGTCGCGGGATGCAGTTTCTGCCTTCCCCTTGCTTTTCGGCCCCCTGCCACAACCGTTGCCAGATGTTCGGTGTCGCGGATGGGCCGCGCCCGAACGATTGCCCTGGCGATTCTGCGTGAATCCCTCTCGTCCGCGTTGTTATAGAGGAGGTCGGCCAAATCCCTCTCCGACCATCGATTCACAATCTCGTCAGCCATCAACACGGAATCAGGATTCATTCTCATGTCCAGAGCGGCAGCCCAGCGGAACGAAAATCCGCGCTCCGGGCTGTCCAGCTCGAGGCTTGAAACCCCGAGATCGGCGAGTACCCCGTCAAGCGGCGGGAGTGCCAGCTCCCTCGCGACCTCGCCGATCTGTGAAAACTCTGCGTGCACCAGAACCACCTGCCGCTCATGCGGCTTCAACCGTTCGCGGGCAATTTCGAGCGCCCGCGGATCGCGATCCAAACCCACCAGCCAGCCCGTCGTCAGGCGTCGCGCGATTTCAAGCGCGTGACCGCCCGTGCCGGTTGTCACGTCCGCATAAATTCCGTCGGGCCGGATGCGAAGCCATTCAATGACTTCGTCCACCAGAACCGGCGTATGCAGGACGCTCAAAAGCTAGATGCCCAGTTCGCCGAATGCCTTTTCGTCTTGCGCCGTAATCGGATCGCTATTCAGCCGGCTGAGGAATCGGGTGTGATTCCAGATTTCCAGGTACGTGAGCTGTCCCTGGACATCCACTTCGCCCTTCATCTCCGCCGCGTCCCGCAGTACAGGTGGAACCAGAATGCGCCCCTGCCCATCCACCTCCACTACCTGGCCGAAATAGTTCGTGCGTTCCAGAAACTTGCGTTTCGTGGGTTCGTAGGAGGAAAGCTTCGCCAGCTTCTTCTCGATCGCCTCCCACTCTTTCATTGGGTACACGCGAGCGTGGTCGCCCTTCGCGCTGGTGACGTAGAACTTCTTGCCCATCTTGCGAAGTTCGGCGAGGAAGTCGGCCGGAATTTTCACTCGGCCCTTCTCGTCGACCGTCGCCAGATAGTTGCCGCGCAGCATGAATGACCTTGAGAACTTCCACCGGCGTGTCTGCGATGGGAATCACTCGCTGGATCGCCCCCGCCACTTCCCTTCACTGTTTACCACTTTGCGCCACTTTCTCCCACTTGGACCGCGATTGTAGGCCTGTTCTTGTGCATGTCAAGAGGAATTCTTCACTCAGGGAAAAGATTTTTTATTTTGCAAAAAGGAGAAATCTGTTTCAGACCGGCACTCGATCGAGCCCGACCGCAATTAGTTGTGCACCGCTATTGCTACTCTCACCACCGCTTGTTGTTTTATTGCTTCCGAGACCCGATTTAGTCTTGTAAGAGTAAACACGGACGGGTGCGATTACGGATTAGGGTTCCGCAGCGAGACCAGGTTGCGCAGCACCCCTTGCTCGTCGGGCGAGAGGCCCTGCATGAACCGCGGATCGTTCAGGGCCCGCTCTTGCGCAGCCGGAGGCATCGCTTGGAGCGTATGCAGCCGGCCGTTGATCAGTTGCCGCCGATCGGCCGACATCTGCTGCCATTGTGGAAGAATGTGATTCTGGTACAGATCCCGCTGCTGAGGAGTCATGCGCCCCCAGGTGTCACCGACATGGCCTAGACGATCCTTCTCGGCCGGGGAAAGACTGTTCCATTTTTGTAGATTGCGTCGGATCTGGGCCTGCCGTTCCGGCGGCAGGCTCTGGAAACGCTGGTTGTTCTGCAAGAAACGCTCTTGCTCCTGTGGAGACATGTCGCGGAGCCGCTGCTCTGCCCCGGCCGGCAAATTCGCGCCTTCCGGGTGCACAACGTTGGGATTGGGCCGGAACGTCTCCTGGTTTGGCGGATGCGCTGCAGGCTGCCCACCGTTATTGTTATTGGGGGTGTTCGTGGCTGGGCCGTGTTGGCCGTTGGCGTTCGAGCCGCCGCCATTCGCAGCCGACCCAGTTCCGCCTCCGTTCGCGTTGCCGGTGCCAGCCGCGCCGACGCCAGTACTGTTCGGCTGCTTGTTCCCTTGATTCTTGGCCTGAGCAGCCTTTGCCTTGAGCGCCTGTCTGCGAGCCTGTCTGGCAGCGACTCTGGGTCTTTCTTGCGAGTAGGCAGGCTGCGCTACGAACGCCATCATCAGCGCGAGTGCCAGCGCGAAAATGAGCCTGCCAGGCCGCATCTTAGAGGCTGCCTCCGCCATCATCGGGCGCTTGCTGTTTTTGCTGATCATCGGGTTGCGGCGCAGGCGCCGACGGCACCTCGGCGAGCACATCCGACTTGCTCAGCAGGTCATAGTTCTCGAGCACATCCAGATGCTCGATCATCTGAAACTTCTCATCTTCTGTTGGCGCACTCGCGGATTTGTCGCGCAGAGGTCCAGCGATCCACACGCTCAGCGCCAGGAGCAACGCCATTGAGAAGGCCAGCCGCGGCTGCGGTACCAGCCACCGGAACCAGGTTGGCTTCGGTTCAGCGGCAATCCGCTGCCGCAAGCGTGCGTCGAATCCGAACGACGGCTCTTGGACCGGCACTTCGTCGAGAACGGCCCAGAGCTTGCGAAACTCATCGGCGCGCGTGCGGCACCGCTCGCACGCAAGCAGGTGTTCCTCGGCATCTTGCCGCTCCGCCGAATTGGCTCGGCGATCGAGATACGCAATCAATTCTTTCGAAACATCTTCACACTTCATGACGCCCTTCCTTCCCCTGCGCTGGTTCGCACTGGCTGGGTGACGAGCGGCGCCAGTTCTACCCGCAGGGTCTCGTAAGCGCGGAACAAGAGCGACTTCAGCGCGCTTTCCGAGCAATCCAAAATTCCGGCGATTTCGCCGTAGTCCATCTCCTCATACTTATGCAGCAAAACCGCGACGCGCTGCTTTTCCGGCAGCGAAGTAATGGCGCGGCGAATGAATTCGGAGCGGTCGCGTTCCACCATATGCTCATCTATTCTCATCTCGCGTGCCGGAAGTTCCCGCGGCGCCGAATCTTCATCGCTTACCGGAGCGTCGATCGAGGTCTCCATCTGGCGGTGCCGGTTGTCGCGGATCGAATTCAGCGCCAGATTCGTGGCGATGCGGAACATCCACGTGGTGAACTTCGCACTCGGAGAATACTGCCTCCGGGCCCGGTAAACCCGGAGAAAAACTTCCTGCGCCAAGTCTTCCGCCGTCGCCGAATCGCGTACCATACGAAATAGGAAGTTGACCAGCGGCGTGCGATACCGCCGCAGCAGAAGGTTGAAGGACTCATCGTCCCCAGCCTTCACGTCCAGCATCAGTTGGACGTCAGACCTGGTCATGGCCTCCACATTCTATCTAACACATTGGCCCTCATAAAGTTGCGGGCCTCAGGTGGTTGCGGTATGAGCTATGGCCTTCTTGAGTACACCGCCTTGCAACCCGCGAAAACTGCTGAAAATAAGTAAGTTACGGCTTGGAGCAAACGGGCCTCGTTCGTTTCGCTCTCGCCAGCCATCAGAGTTGGAACAGGAGCTTGAACGCAAACATGATTGCCACGCCCAGAAAGACCAAAACGGCCATGGCGACTCCAGGCTCGCGGTTCACTTCGGGAATCAGGTCGGAAGCAGCCACGTACAGCGTCACACCGGAGGCAAGCGGCAAGGCGTCCACCAAGGTGCTGCGCAGCGCGAACATCAGGCCCATGCCGGCGAGCGTTGCCCCGCCCAGAATTGCGGATGAAATAAAGGCGATTCGGCGGCTCTGGCCGCTCGCGATCATCAGCGATGCCACCGTGAATCCCTCGGGAATTTTGTGCAGAAAAATCGCGACGAAGATCACGCCTCCGAGCCACGTGGAAACGAGGAAGCCCGATGCAATGGCGACGCCGTCAAAAAACGTGTGAATCACGAGGCCCAGCAACGCGGCGTAACTTGCATGCGCGTGCGAGATCTCTTCGTGGTGCGTCTCTTCGCCGAAATGAAAATGCGGCGCTACCGTGTGTTCGAAAAAGTGTACGAGCAGGTAGCCCGCGAGAACGAACACGAAGACCACGCTGGTGTCGCCGAAGAGCGTCTGCTGCGAATCGGCCCGCAGCTTGATCGACTCCGGAATCATTTCGAGCAGCGAAGTGGCGAGCATGAAACCGGCGCCCAGCGCGATGAAGTATTTGAGGAAACGGTGCGACCACTCGCGATGCGCCACCAGCGAACCGCCGAGAAGGTTTGCCGCCGCAGCCGTCAGGCCCAGCAAGATTGCCAGCAGCCAGCGAGTTACTCCCGCAGTCGGCATCGGAACTAGCTCGAATGGCGGAACAGAATCACGTCGCCTTCCTGCACGATGTACTCTTTCCCTTCGAGGCGCTGTTGCCCGCGTTCGCGCGCGGCCGGAAAACTTCCCGCCTTGAGCAAATCTTCCCAGTTCACGACTTCCGCCTTGATGAATCCGCGCTCGATATCGCTGTGAATCGCGCCGGCGGCCTTTTGCGCGCTCATGCCGCGCTCAATGGTCCACGCGCGGACCTCCGGCTCGCCACAGGTGAGAAACGAAATCAACCCGAGCAGCTTGTAGCTTGCCTGAATCAAGCGGTCGCGGCCCGATTCCGCCAGGCCGTAGGCGCGCATCATTTCCGCAGCCTCGGCGTCGTCGAGATCGGCAAGCTCCGCTTCGATCTTGCCGCAGAACGGAACCACCGACGTGTGCGGCTTTGATGCGAGTTTTTCGAGGTGATGCTTCTCGACCACGCGATCGACGTCGGCCGCTTCGTCGTCGCCGAGATTCAACACGTACAGCATCGGTTTCTGCGTAAGGAACTTGAAGCCGTGGAGCATTTTCAGCTCCTCGGGCTTGAATTCGAGTTCGCGCAACGGCTTTTCGGATTCCAGCGCCAGCCGGCAGCGCGTGAGAAGCTGCAATTCCGCCTCGAGCAACGGCTCTTTCTTTTTCTTCAAGTCCTTTTCGACGCGTTCGATTCGTTTCGCCGCCTGCTCGAGGTCGGTAAGCATCAGCTCGATTTCGACGCTTTCGATGTCGCGCATTGGGTCGAGCGAGCCGCCTTCGTGCGGCACGGAGGGATCCTCGAAGAGCCGCACCACGTGCGCGAGCGCGTCCGCTTCGCGCAAAGGAACGAGCGACGCCGAGTTCTTCTCACGGTCCTTTTGGAGTCCGCCGATGTCGACGTACTCTATCGTCGCGTAAGTCACCTTCTTCGGCTTGAACACTTCCGCGAGCTTCACCACGCGCTCGTCCGGCACCCGTGCGATTCCCACGTGCGCCTGGTTCGGCGCGCTCCGCGCATCGACGCGCGCCTTCGTGAGAATGCGGAACAAGCTCGTCTTCCCTACCTGCGGCAGGCCGATAATTCCAGTTTGCATAAGCGTTCGATACTAGCACAGGCTCGCAGGCGGCAAAATTCGCGGCCCGCCGGTCCGCAGCGCGAGGCAGCCTTGCCAGCCTGCGCGCGCTGCGTATATCATCGCGATTCATCAGGCCGGGCTGAACGAAAGAGGTAACCAACACATGAAACGCTTCGCCGCAGTCTTTGTCGCGGGAGTCTTAGTCGCCGCCGTTTTTGCTTTGCTCACCGCTGGCCCTGCCGCCGCACAGGACTGGGCACGTGCGCGCCTTGAGAAGTCTTCGCGTCACAGCGAATGGGTCACCGTGAAGCACGGCGACCGCTCTGTGGAAACGTTCGTCGTCTACCCTGAGACGAAGCACAAGCGGCCGGTGGTGCTGGTGATTCACGAAATCTTCGGCTTGACGGACTGGGCCCAGGAAGTTTCCGACGAAGTGGCGGAGGCAGGCTACATCGCCGTGACGCCCGATCTGCTTTCCGGAATGGCGCCCGGCGGCGGCCGCACGTCGGACTTTGCCGAAGGCAAAGCGACGGAGGCGGTGAGCCATCTCGATCCCGACCAGGTTACCGCCGACCTGAACGCCGCCGCCGACTACGCGCTGAAACTTCCTGCGTCGAACGGTAAACTCTTCGTCGTCGGCTTTTGCTGGGGCGGCGGCCAGAGTTTCCGTTTCGCGACGAACCG
>Ga0209274_10001847_pt1 | contig 10620 bp, 11 predicted proteins | sample HubBroMetageREF1_FD_188343 | JGI IMG/M metagenome (GOLD analysis project Ga0209274, IMG submission 188343) | Reference soil microbial communities from the Hubbard Brook experimental Forest, New Hampshire, USA - Hubbard Brook CCASE Soil... | ecosystem: Environmental > Terrestrial > Soil >...
CTTCTTGAAATCGAAACTGTTGCCGCCGTACACCTGCCGGAAAAGCCCGCCAACTCCTAGCCCGTCCACGATGGCCCGGCTGATCCGCACCGGTTTGTTGGTTAGCACGGCCATTTGCACCCCCGCGTCTCGCAGCCGGTCGAGCGCTTCCCTCACACCGGGATACAGCACCGTGTAGTCCAGCATGTGATCGCGATAATACTCCAGGAAGAACTCCAGCGCTTCCTGCACTTGGGCCTCGGTGGCTTCCGCGCCCAGAACGCGCCGGATCAGCACCGGCGCGCCGTTTCCCACGTAAGAATAGACCCGTTCGTTCTCGATGGGCGGCAGACCCATGTGGCTGCGAGTGGCGTTGGCGGCATGCGCCAAGTCCAGCTTCGAATCGATCAGCGTGCCGTCCAGATCGAAGATGAGGAGATCCATTACGCCGTGGCGGCGTTCCGCCGCGCGCGAGACTCCGCACGCACAGGTTTGCGTCGCGCTTTCTGTGTGCCCAGCTTGTATTCCGCCATCTTCCGTTGCAGAGTGTTGCGATGAATCCCCAGCAGTTTGCTGGCGGCTGAGCGGTTTCCGCCCGTTTGCTCTAGGGTCCTCTGGATCAGGGTCCTCTCCAACAGTTCCACTACCTCTTCGAGGAAAAAACCGTTGCCGACCAGATGCTCCACCAGCGCTTCAAACTTCTCTTTCATCTCATGCCTTTCGCGCATCCGGCAGTCCCCGAATGCCCTTTTTCAGGGCGTTGCCCCAAATCGTCTTCACCTGCTCGTAACTTTTCCGGAATCCATCTTTCAACTCATGCGGCGCAACCGCGGCGCACACGCGCGCCGCGTCGATCACATACGGCGCGACCCTCGAATGCACCACCGCATCCGGTGGAGACTTGCCAGGCGTAAAGGCAAGAAGAGCCAGCACCAGGGCGATGGATATCAGCATCCCCCGCACGACTCCAAAACCCGCACCCAACAGGCGGTCCACGAACGATAACCCTGCTACCCTCATCATCCGCCGCAGCACGCGGCCAACTACGGCGCCCAGGATCAGCACGCCGCAAAACACCATCAGAAAACCGCAAAAATTGGCAATGCCCGGCGAACTGACGTATGGCTGCAGAAACGCCCCCGCGGTTCCATAGAACCAGATGGCCAGCACCAGCGCCGCGAACATCGAAACCAGCCCCACCACCTCACGCGCCAGGCCCGTGGAGAAACTGGTCACCACCGATCCCACCAGCACCAGCAGCAACACCACGTCCAACCAGTTCATAGCTCCTTGCCCGTCAACACATCATATGCCTGCCGGTACTTCTCGCCGGTCTTGCCGGCCACCTCGTCCGGTAGCGCCGGAGCCGGCGGTTTCTTGTCCCAATGGATGGATTCCAAATAGTCGCGCACGTATTGCTTATCGTAGGAAAACTGCGCACCTCCGGGCCGGTAGCTTTCCGCGGGCCAGAATCGCGAGGAATCCGGCGTCAGCACTTCGTCGCCCAAAACCAGTTCGCCGTCCACAAAGCCGAACTCGAATTTCGTATCGGCGATGATCACGCCCTTGGTCTCCGCATAGGCCGCCGCGCGCGAGTAAATCCGCAGCGTAAGATCGCGCAGCCGGGCGCCCAACTCCGCGCCCACCATTGTGCACATCGTTTCAAAAGAAATGTTTTCGTCGTGGCCGGTCTGCGCCTTTGTGGACGGTGTAAAGATCGGCGCGGGCAAGCGGTCGCTTTCGCGCAGTCCGGCAGGCAGGGGGATGCCGCAGACCGTGCCGTGTGCCCTGTACTCCTTCCAGCCGGAGCCCGCCAGGTAGCCGCGCGCCACGCATTCGATCTCCACCATCTGCGCGCGCTTCACCAGCATCGAGCGGCCTTCGATCTGGTCGCGAAATTGGCGCAACGCCGCGGGATATTCGTCCACACTCGCCGTCAGGAAATGCGTGGGTGTCACATCGCGCAGGAAATCGAACCAAAAAATGGAAAGTTGGGTGAGTACCTTGCCTTTGTCCGGTATACCGGTAGGCAGGATGTAGTCGAACGCCGAAATACGGTCGGTGGCGACGATCAGCAATCGTCCGTCCACGCGGTAAACGTCCCGCACTTTGCCTTGCGCGTGCCTTTCGATTCCGGGCAGTTCGGTATTGAGGATGATAGTATCGAGCATCGCAGATTTTCAGGGATCGTCAATCGGGGGAGTAACTCAAATAATAACGCGCCCACGCCATTTGTCAAATACCAAATTCGTACCCCGCCCCACACCAGGTTCCATTACGTATGCACGTCGCCGCCATCTTCGAACAGCGACCGCGCCAAGCCGCTGGAACTGCGCTCCCACGCGCTGGTGCGCCAGTTGTCGACCTTATCGGAGACGCGCATCCAGGTGGCCGGGCTCAAGATGAAACGCTGCGACAGTGCAAACACGTAAGGCTCATAGAGGCGCCGCGCCTGCCCCAGCTTGGCGTCGAACTCAGCGACGTTGCAGGGCGCGATCCCGGCTGCGGCCAGTCCCGCCTTGAATTGTTCCAAAGCTTCCGCCGGCAGGCGATCCGGATCCGGCGGGCGCGGCGGCGCATTCACAATCTGCGCCAGATCCACCACGGTGTGCCGCGCCATCGCGAACGTCAGCCGGGCCTGCCATGGCGCCGTCCCGTCTATGCCCGCGATCATCACCGCACAAACATCCAATATGGTGGTGAGCGCCGCCAGCCACGATTGGTTATCGTGCTGCGAGCGGAAGTACGCGAGTACCGGGTACGAAATGTAAGTTTCCAGCAGATTCGCCGACCAGATCTCCCACTCTCGCAGCAGTTCGTCCATAGCCGCAAATCCATGGCCCGTCGCGTAACGACGCAGAAGCTCGGCGGCGGTGGGAGGCGATCCCGCCCGCGCGTCCAAGAGCAAAATGCTGGTCTCGCGCTGCGCAAACGACTGGTACAGTACCGGCAGATAGCTGATCACCATTGCCAGAAAACCGAAGCCGATGCCGGACTCCAGCATCAGCACCGCGCGCGCCATGCGCGTGTGCGGCACTCCCATCCCCAACGTGATAAACGTGGTGCCGCTCAGATAAATGCTTTCGTTGAAGCTCATCCTGGGCGGTCCCGCCCACCATTGCACCATGGCAAAGGCCAAGATCATGCCGATGGCCCACACGATGATCAGGAACAGCAGCGAGAGCGGTCCGTAAAAACTCAGATAGCGCTCGCGGCGTCTGCCTGGCGCCATCCGCCGTGCCACCCACGAGCAGATGGTCCAAGTGAACAAATAGAAAAGCCGGCTCAGCCGCAAGCGCCGCGTCACCCGCCGTGGCAGGATGATCACTTCGAAGCCGTCCCACAAAATGATCAGCAGGACGATGGTTCCTAAAATAGCTGCCAGCACAGTCATGCGATTTCCAAAGTAGGGCGGACGCCCTCGTCCGCGCGCGACCCCCCGGTCGCGCTGGTGCGTTTACAGTACAGTATAGAACGTGGGCATAATTGCCGCGTGTTAGCTTCATCGGTGTGCTGAAGGCCCCACGCCTCCCGTTTTGCGCCCTCATCGCCTTCCTGATCGCCTTTACCGTACTTGCATGGAATATCGATCGCGACGGCATCGCCGCGCCTTATGTCGATCCCATCGCGCACACCCGCACGCAAGATGAAGCCCTGCACGTCAATTCCGCCATGCACATGGCCCGCGATGGCGGCTGGCTGACTCCCGAGTTCATGGGCCGGCTGCTGCTCTTCAAACCGCCCCTGCTGATCTGGCTTACCGCTCTGTCGATTAGAATACTCGGGCTGAGCCTGTTCGTGGTGCGCCTGCCCGCCTTGTTTGCGGGCGCGGCCGGGATAGCCGCCGTATTTCTCTGGTGCGCGCGCGCCGGTTCCGTCGCTGCCGGCGCCCTAGCGGCATCCTTCCTCTTACTGACGCCGTTCTGGCAGATACTCTCGCGGCTCTGCCTGACCGACGTTCCGGCGGCCGCATTCGCGACCTTGGCCCTGGCTGCCGTAGCGTTCGACCCGCGATTCGAGCGCGCGCGCACTCCGGTCGCATTCGGCGCGCTCGGCGCGGCATCCATTCTTGCCAAGAGCGTGGCGGGCGATTTGCCTTTCGCCGCACTTGCCATGTACTATCTCCTGTCGCCGCGTGAATCGAGGCCGCCACTGGCGCGGGTCGCGCTCGCATTTCTGGTGGCGGCCGCGGTCGCGAGCCCCTGGCACATCTACCAGGCGTGGATCCATCCCCAATGGTTTTGGGCGGACTACGTGCAGGTCCAACTCTTCGGTGTGGGTTTGCACTCGCAAGCGGCCACGCTATTCGACAGGTCGCTCATGTTCTACCTTGGCCGTCTTGCGCGCATGGATCCGGTCTTATGCATATTCGCGCTCGGCGGAGTTGTGGGCGCGATGCGCATCGCGAGACTTCGCCGCCAGCCTGCGGCGTTACTCGCGTTCTGCTCCGCTGTCGCCGCCATTTTGGCGCTCTGTGTCTTTCAAAGGAAGCATTTGCCCTATATCGTGTTCCTGCTGCCCTCACTATGCGTGCTCGGCGCACTGTGCGGACCCGCGATCCTGCGGCGCCCCGTGGTGGTGGCTTCTCTCGTGCTCGTTCTGTTCGGCGCGAAAACCATCGCCCACGGAAACCCGTGGTCGCTGCGTCCGGCTACCCCGCCTATGGAAGCGGCAAAAGCATTGCGGGAATACTATCGGCTCGGCCGTGACGTCGAACTGATTTCAGTCGAAGGCGACGACGAGTTCTACAGCGCGGTTCTCCCGCTGCCGCGCGTCCGCTATGGCTTACTCGATCCGGCCGGAACCGCTGCGCGTGCCGTTCCCCATTATGCGCAACTCGGAATCGTTCTGAGCGCTGACCAGTTCACACACCTGCCCACTCTGCTGCCGGGATTTGAGAACTCGCTCCGCCAGTGGGGCGTGGATTCGCCGGAGCCGGTGGGTAGCCTGATCCTGTTGCGGGTTCCCTCCGAAGTGGCTGCAATCGTCCGCAGCAGACCCGGCAGCGATTTCTATTTGCCTTCCGGATGGGAGGGCCCCGATTCAAGCGTTACCCAAACGCATGAGGTCGTTCGATCTTCCAACAATAGAATCTTCCTGCTGAGCCGCGCAGCGCCCCGGCGCCAGCAGCCCATCCCTGCCATTCCTGCGCGCTGGTGATGCGCCTCCTGTTGCAGCGCAGGCCCGGACAGTTTTCTGGTCTGTCTCCTCAGCGCCTGCGGCGCGCGGAATTTCATGAGATAGTGGGGCAGCCAAGATTGGCCGCCCACAGTTTTCGACCTTGCTTTCCTGGTCTGCCAGGGTCCCCTGAATCCGCTTCAGTAGTCTTCCCGCGTGCGCCGTAGCGCTTCTCCTAAAGCCTCCGGCAGCGCCTCCGCCCGCCCCGGCCGGCCCACGCACACCACCACAATCGATCCATTGGCGGCGACGGCCCCGTCCTTCAGCGCGGCAAATTCTAACGTATACGACGACGTGCCCACGCGTTTCACCGAAACGGTAATATCCAATAAGTCGTCGAAGCCCACCGCCGATCGGTACTCGCACTCCACCCGCACGCGCGGAAAGCCTACATCCGGCGCGTCGCGATAACAGTATCCCAGCGCGCGCAGAAACTCGATTTCCGCAGACTCGAAATACCGCAGCATGGCGGTGAAATGGATTCGTCCGGAAGCGTCCGTATCGGGAAACGCCACCCGCACGCGGTGCGTAAATTTTGGCATGGATCCTATTTTTCCGGCTTGGCGAAAGCCGCATCGTCAAGGGGCGCGTTGTTCTTGATCTCGGTGAACTTGAAAATCATGGTGTTATCGGGCGCGCGCTGCTCGATGGTGAAGGGCAACTTTAGCCCGTCCACTTCACGGTAGTCCCGTAACAGCATTTCGTATTGCACGATGCCATCCTCCAGGGTCACCCGCTCGAAGTCTCGTTTCACCAGCAGGCCGCTACCAGCATCGAAGTAGAGCTTCTCGGCGGGACCTGCGGCCGGCGTGGCTTCCACCACGTTAACGGCGCGGCCCTCCACCTTGTCCGTCCCCGCCATCTCCATCTTCGAATACAGTTCCTTGAGCCGCACCTCGCGGTAGAAATGATGATCGCGCTGCGCCACGGCCAAGTCCGTCTTGCTCATGGCATGTGTGCCCGAATCGGGATTCTTTTCCCAGCCGTTGCCGCCGTCCAGTACGGTCTCGACCACGCCATAGCCGGGGATGTCCATCGTCAGGCGGAAGCCTCCCGGCGCCTTGGCCACCACCTGCGCCGTGCCGGTAACGCTGTCGTCCGGGATTTCGACTGTGCCCTTCATGGCGCGCGTGGTAACCTTCTCGTAGGCGGCTTGACCGCCCAACGCCTGCGCGTACTTCGCCAAAATGCGATCGACGCCCTGATCGACGCTGGGTTGGGCATGTCCCAGCGCCGCGGCCGCCAAGGCCAACAAGCAGTACCGCCGGTAACTCATGGGAAACCTCCATTCTTGGCACACGCACAGCGGAACGCGCGGCCCACAGTCTACAATAAATCTTTTATGCATCTACAGGAAGTCGTCGAAGCGCAAGGCCACCTGATCGACTCCCACGTCATGGAGAATATCTTCGACAAGGTGGTGGAGCATCACGGCCGCTTCGAAGTCGAAGAGTTTCGCATCGGCCGCACCAATAGCGAGCCATCCTACCTGCGCCTGAAGGTGGAAGCGCCCTCCAGCGAGATGATGGCGCATCTGCTCGAGGATCTGCTGGAGCTGGGCTGCGCGGCGGTGGATTCTGGCGACGCCGCCCTGCGCGCCGTCGAGCGCGATTGCTGCGCCCCGGAAGATTTCTATTCCACTACCAATCACCGCACCTTGGTGCGCTGCAACCAGCAGTGGATCGAAGTGGAGAATCAGCGCATGGACGCCCTGATCGTCGTCGCGGACGGCCGCGCCTGGTGCCGCCGCTTGCGCGACATACGGGCGGGCGACCGTGTTGTAATCGGGATGCGCGGCATCCGCGTGGCGCCCGAATCGAAGGAGCGCGACCGGTTGGCGTTCGCCTTCATGTCCAACGGCATCTCGTCGGAGCGCCAGGTGGAGACGGCCGTACGCCAAACCGCGGCGCTCATCCGCCAAGCGGTGGAGCAGAAGCTCAAGGTGATCGTGGTGGCGGGTCCTGTGGTGGTGCACACCGGCGGCGTGCATGGCCTCGCGGCGCTGATCCGGGGCGGCTTCGTACACGCGCTGCTCAGCGGCAACGCGCTCGGCGTGCACGATGCGGAGGCCGCATTGCTCGGCACCTCGCTCGGAGTGCGCTTGGCCGATGGACGCCAGGAAGAGCACGGCCATCGCAATCACATGCGCGCCATCAACGCCATCTATCATGCGGGCGGCGTGCGCCAAGCCGTGGCCTCGGGACGTCTGCCGAGCGGCATCCTCTACGAATGCGTGCGCGCCGATGTGCCTTTCGTGCTGGCCGGCAGCTTGCGCGACGATGGTCCGCTGCCCGATACCATCACCGACATGAACCTCGCGCAGGACGCCTACGCCGAGCAGCTTAAGGGCGCGGGACTGGTGCTGTGCCTGGGATCCATGCTGCATTCCATCGCCACAGGCAACATGCTGCCAAGCTGGGTGAAGATCGTGTGCGTGGATATCAATCCCGCGGTGGCCACCAAGGTGAGCGATCGCGGCACGGGGCAGGCCGTGGGCGTGGTGGCGGACGTCGGCATGTTCCTGGACCTGCTGGCCAAAGCCGTAATGTCCCCGGTCGCCGCAACTCAATCATGAACAGAGCTTATACCGACGAACATGCCGCGGCCGGAATCGATGCCGCCCTGCCCGAAATCGAAACCTGGCCCAACCAGTTTCCCGATTACGAGATCGAAATCGCGATTCCCGAATTCACCTCCGTGTGCCCTAAAACCGGGCTGCCGGACTTTGGCAGACTGACGTTGCGCTACGTGCCGGACAAGAAATGCCTGGAGCTGAAATCGCTCAAGCTCTATCTGCTGGCCTATCGCAATCTGGGCATCTTCTACGAAAACGTGGTGAACCGGTTCCTGCGCGACGTGGTGGCGGCCGCCAAACCCGTAAGCGCCACGGTCACCGGCGAATTTACGCCGCGCGGCGGACTGCAATCCAAGGTCACGGCAGCATGGACCAAGCCGGGGAGCAAGCAAAGTGGACACCGATGAATTGACCGCAATTCTACAGGAGGTTCGAGATCGCGTGCGCGCTCGCCATCCGGATGCTTCGACGGCCGCGGCGCTGCCCCTGCCGGACCTGATGCCGTTGCTGCACGCGCGCGATGCCGCCGAGGCCAAGGTCGCGGCTATCGGCACGGTGAATCCGCGCGCCGGCGGGCCGCTGAACTGGCTGGCGCAACAGGCCAAGAAGGCCATCGCACGCGCGCTCGACTGGCATGTGCGCGAACAAGTGGAGTTCAATCGCAACGCGATGGCGTGCGTCGAGGCTACGCTGGAGGCGCTCGAAGAGACTCGCCGCACGTTGGCTGCAATGGATCGGCAGTCGGGCAAAATCCTGTTGGAGCTACAGGGAGAAGTCCGCGAACTGAAAGACATCCGCGAGCATTGGGCGGAGTGGCGCCAGGGTTGGGAACACAAGCTGGTAGTCAACGAAACCAAGTTGCTACGCGGGCTGGCCGAGCTCAATGCCGCCTTCCAACATCGCACCGGGCAGAACGAGATCTTCTTCCGCGATCAAATCAAGCTGCAGCATGCCGACTTCGAAGCCGCGCTGGACCGCTACGGAGTGGACATACAGAAGCGCTTGTGGGCGGACATGGAACGTATCCGGAAGGACTACGACCACTTGATTCATTCGGAACTGCGGCTGATCCGGCAGCGTGCCGCGAATGCGCCGCCCACCGCCACCGCACCGCCCTCACGGCCGCCGCAAGCCGTCTCGCCGGCGCAGCCCGAATTCGACTATGCCCGCTTCGCCGAGCGCTTCCGCGGTTCGGAAGACTACGTCAAAAAGGGTCAACAGTTCTACTTGCCGTACTTCACCGGACGGCGCGAAGTGCTGGATATCGGCTGTGGGCGCGGCGAGTTCCTGGAGTTGATGCGCGACGCCGGCGTCCCGGCGCATGGCATCGACCTGAGCCCGGAATCCGTGGACCAGTGCCGCCAAAAGGGTTTGCAGGCCGAAGTCGCGGACCTGTTCGCCTATCTCGCGGATCTGCCGGAAGCGTCCCTGGACGGCATTTTCAGCGCGCAGGTGGTGGAGCATCTGCGGCCCGAACGCCTGCCGGAAATGATTCGCCTCGCGGCGTCGCGTCTGCAGCGCGATGGCGTGCTGGCGATCGAAACTCCTAATCCGGAGTGCTTGGCCATTTTCGCCAGCCACTTCTACCTCGACCCGACACACACCCGCCCGGTCCCCCACCCGTTGCTGGGGTTCTATATGGAAGAGTACGGGCTGGGTGGAATCGAAGTGCACCGGCTCTCGCAGGCCGTTGAATCCATGCCCGCAGTGGCGGGGCTGCCTAAGGATTTCCGCGAAGCGTTCTTCGGCGGATTGGATTACGCAATCGTGGGGAGGAAGCTATAAGCCGTCCCAGTGAGCCGCGCGAAATCGAGATCAAATTGGCGCTGCCGGACGCCGCCGCCGGACGCCGCCTGCTGCGCGCCGCCGGATTCCGCGTATCCAAACGACGGGTCTTCGAGGCGAATACGCTCTTCGATACCGGGCGTGGCGCGTTGCGCCGCAAGGGATGTCTCCTGCGTGTCCGCGAGGCGGGACCGCAAGGTATCCTGACTTACAAAGGTAAAGCCGTCGCCGGCAAGTACAAGGACCGCGAAGAGCTGGAAGTCGAGGTGTCCGATCCGCGCAGGTTGAGTGAGATGCTCGCCCGCCTGAATTTCCTCCCCTCGTTTCGATACGAAAAGTTCCGCACCGAGTACCGCCGTCCTGGCGAAACGGGAGTCGCCGCGCTCGATGAAACGCCCATCGGCGTGTATCTGGAACTGGAAGGCGCACCCGTGTGGATCGACCGTAGCGCGCGCCGGCTGGGATTCACGGAATCGGATTACAGCACGGCGAGTTACGGCAGTCTCTATGGGGATTACTGCCGGAAACATCGGCTGCCGGTGGCAGACATGACGATCGCAATGCCAAGTAGTTTTCTCAAAACTCGGAATACTGCATAGATTGTAGGGCGGACCCCTGGGGAGCTGTGAATGAATCGACTTTTCGGTGCTTTTCCACAAGGTATGTTCATGAAACATGGTGGCCAAAGAATGCTTTTTTCGATAAGTTCACAGCTCCCAGGGGTCCGCCCTCCGGTCCGCCCCATAATTTTTGCAGAGTTCCGATTTTGGCAAAACTAAATGGCTACGGGCAGAATCGCCCGCCCCAGAAGCCGTTTACGCCAACACAGGCTCCCAAGCAACGTTAGCTCGCCAGTGTACCGCTTCGGATAAAATAACAATTGCACCAGCCGCGATAGGAGAAAGGATTGAACGTTTATCCGCGCCCGGAATCTGGCGATCAGCCATCGCTCCTGTACCCGCCGTATACGGCGACCGTCCGGCGGGCTCCCGCAATGCCGGCGATCCCAGCGCCCCACACGCTCTCCGAACTCACCGGGCCGCTGTACGGCCACCATCCGATTGGCGACGCGGACAACGATCTGACACGCCAGCGCGCGGGCG
>Ga0209274_10001850_pt1 | contig 10611 bp, 13 predicted proteins | sample HubBroMetageREF1_FD_188343 | JGI IMG/M metagenome (GOLD analysis project Ga0209274, IMG submission 188343) | Reference soil microbial communities from the Hubbard Brook experimental Forest, New Hampshire, USA - Hubbard Brook CCASE Soil... | ecosystem: Environmental > Terrestrial > Soil >...
GATCGCGCCGGTTGATCAAGTGGCGGAGGTCATCGTCGATGCCGCACTGGGATCCGCCCCATCGGGTGCGAAGATCGAGACCGTCACGGCTGGGTCACGGGCTATGCGTCTGCACCAGATGGTGGCCGTCATCATCGACGTGCTGAACCAGTGGCGAGAGCCCAGGGGCCTGAACCTGATCGAAGCGCCGCCCACGGTGTCGTTCGACCGCTGGCACCGTTTCTATCTCCCGCTGGCCCGCGAGTACCTGTCTCCTGTGCAAAACGAGGCCGTCCAGCTGCTCGGGATGTTTGAGGCATACACCAGCATGTCGTCTCCGTTTCCGCCCACGCGCCAGGTGACAGATCCGGCCGCGGTGCTGGCTAACTCGGTACGGCACTGGATCGCCGCCAAGCCCAGGCTCGCCCGGCGCAATCCGCAGCCGTGGACGCTCGTGGAATACCAAGCCGCGTCAGCATCCGGGCGATAATAAGCGGCGTATTCCTCTCTCGCGCTCTCTCGATCCTGATTCCAGGCGGTCTTTGCCTGCGGTAGGGAGAGAATTCAGCCATGCCTAAAATGTCCAACTGGAAATATGATTTCCGGCTGTATCGCGGAGCGGCCCAGACTCTTGACCGACCGTCGGTCAGCTTTTAGATTAGCAAAATGCAAAAAGTACTTGGCGCCACTGGCAAGGAATTTGCCGTTCGGACGCCGCATGACCCATTCAAGGAGCGGAGCACTGACGAAGAGCGCCGCTACCGCAAGCAGCGCCTTGCTGCCGCGTTCCGCATTTTCGCGCACTTCGGCTTTGATGAGGGCGCGGCCGGCTATATGACAGTCCGAGACCCTGAGCACACCAATTGCTTCTGGGTAAATCCATTCGCGATGAGCTTCAGGCAGATTCGCGCTGGCGATCTCCAGCTGGTCGACGCGGCCGGTAACGTCATCGACGGAAACTGGCCAGTGAGCCGGTCGGCTGTTCTCATCCATTCCGAGATTCATGCCGCCAGGAGCGACGTGGTCTGCGTCTCGCACGCGCACGCGATGTACAGCAAGGTCTTTGCCTCTTACCGGCGCCTGCTGCGCCCGATTACCCAGGACGCTTGCATCTTCTTCGAAGATCTTGGCCTGGGCATCGCCAACGGCCGGGTCGCCAGCCATGAGGAAGTCGGCCAGCAGCTCACCGAAGCCCTCGGCAGTTACAAGGCCGTCATCAACGCGAACGAAGGAACGTTCACCGTCGGCCAGTCCGTCGAGGAAGCCGTGTGGTGGTTCATCACCCTGGAGCATTCCTGCCAGGCTGAGATCCTGGCCGTGGCCGGCGGCGAGCCAACGCTGATTCCTGACGAGTACGCCAGGGAGATCCGCGGCCAGAACGGGTTCCCCCTCGCTGGGTGGTATAGCGCCCAGCCGCTGTTCGACTGGATCATCGCCGAGCAGCCCGACTGCCTGGACGAGGAATGCTAACGGGCAGCCAGGAGGGGCTTACCAGGAACCCCGACAAATGGCTTATGTACTCCGCTGAACCTGGCTTCATGATCGCGCTGGCTACGCTGCGGGCCGACCTTGGGCCGGATGCGCTCGACTGCCTGTCCGGCTACGCCGTGCTCCTGGTCAAGCCAGAGGGATGGATCGAAGGCATTCTTACTCGGCTGCTGCGCTTCCTGGCGGACAGCGAATTCGAAATAGTGCAGACCTTCCGCAGCGAGCTTTCAGCAGTCGCCATGCATGAGCTCTGGCGCTACTCATGGAATGTCGGACCCATAGAGCGGATAGAGCTAAGCGAGTTGCTGCTGTCGCTCGGGCCAGCGTACGGCTTTTTGCTGAAAGACCGGCAGAACTGCGGTACCTGGGCGTCGACCCGCCTGGCGGGCATGAAAGGGCACTCCAAGCCCGATCAGCAGCGGCCAGGCCAGCTACGTTATGAACTGCGCACCCCGAGCAGGGTCATGTCATACGTACATGTACCCGACGAGCCAGCGGATATGGTCAGGGATATATCCCTGCTCGTTGACCGCCAGGAGATGGTACGGCTTATTGCGCGGTGCTCGGATACCTCGGGCTCACCCTGCGACATCAGGCCGGCTGACTTTGATGACGTGTCTTATGTCGACAGGTCGCTATTTTACGAGTCACGATCCTCGGTTACGGCTAGTTCGCTCATGCGGCAGATAAGGGCCGTCAGGGAGATATTCGCCAGCTACCGGCTTGACGGCAACCGCTACGGTATTCCACCCGCGCTCTGGCAGGAAGTGCGCGCGCTGGCGGCAGCCGTATCTGAGATGCCAACGACAGGAACAAAACTTATCCAGCCGCTTGCGGAGATCATGTCATGACGACACCAATAGTTAACGGCGAGCTGCCGGGGATGCAGATCTCCTGGCGTGAGGTCCTGGCCTACGGGTGGCTGGACGGGCCCGACCCTTGGGATTCGCTTACTCCGCCGAGTGATCCGAGGGAGCGGATCGCGGCCGTGGCGGCCGGCGAGCTGGCGATCATCCCGATTCCGGCAGAATTCGGCGGCGGTGGCGGCGACCTGGTGATGGCGGCTTCGGCGCAGCGCCAGCTCGGTCTCGCCGATCCATCGATCGCGGTCGCCCTCAATATGCACATGCATTCTGTGGGCCTGCTGGCCGAGCACTGGAAACGACGCCGGGACGTGTCCTGGATGCTGCTAGAAGCCATCGGATCCGGTCACCAGCTGGTCGGGTCGGCGTTCGCTGAACCTGGCGGCAGCGCGAATATCCTGCGGAGTAAGACCCGCGCGGTTCGTACCTCCAGCGGATTCCGGCTGACCGGCACGAAGTTTCCCTGCTCGCTTTCCTCGACCGCGGAGCTGTTTTGCCTGTCCGCGCAGGTGGTGGATGAGGACATCGCGATCGTGGCGCTGTGCCCGGCGGGGTCGCCTGGTCTCAAGGTCGAAGGGGACTGGCCGTCGCTTGGCATGCGGGCCTCAGACACCGCCAGGCTCGAGCTGACCGACGTGGAGATTGACCGGCGGCTGGTGTTCCACGAGGCGCCGGTCGGCACGATCGACGACATCGTGATCGAAGGGCTGATCTGGTTCGTCGTCCTGATCACCGCGACCTACCACGGCGTTCTCAGCTCACTGACGGAACTGGCGGCTCGATCGCCGGCCCGCTGTGCCGCGCACCGGAAACTGGATGCGCTGGTGAACGCCACGGCTGAGCTGGGCACCCTCGGCGCGGCCTGCCGGGACATCGGGCACCGCTGGAGCGCGGGCACGTTGCGGGGCGCCACGGCGATGGCCGCGGCCGCGGCCCTGCGAATCCAGCTGAGCGCGACGACGGATCGGGTGCTCGCTGGCCTGCGCCCGGTCCTGGGCGCCGTCGCCTACACGCGGGACACGCCGGCCTCCAGCCTGATGCTTGACGCGCTGGCGGCCCATCATCATCCTCCGTCAATTCCGCTCTGTGAGTCCCTGATTGCCTCGGCCGGCTCAGGTCAGCCGCTCTCGCTGGACCTCGTGCCATGAGCGCCGCCGTGGAACTGGCCGGCGGACGCCCGGCGCAGAGCAGCAGCTTCGATCCGCTGATCGCGGAGCGGCGCTACCTGTCACCTGGGATGGCGCTGGCCCACCGGTTCGCTGGCGGTGGTGCCTGGGAGGTCAGCTCGGCTGGCCCTTGGGTCACCTTGTCCGATGGCCGGCGCCTGCTCGACTTCGGCAGTTACGGCATTTCCTTGCTGGGTCACTGTCATCCAGCGGTGGTGGCCGCGGTCAGCAGGCAACTGCATGACCTGCCGGCCAGCACCCGCTCGCTGGCGAACGCGGCGGCGCCCGCGCTAGCCGCGCGGCTCGTGGAGTCCTTCAAGCCCAGTCCGCTCAGCCGGTGCTGGCTCGGGATGAACGGCTCCGATGCGGTGGACCTCTCACTCAAGCTGGCCCGGGCGTGCACCGGCCGGCCGCGGGTGATCGCCGCCGTCGGGGCATTCCACGGCAAGACTCTGGGTGCTCTCGGCGCGACCTGGCACCCGAGATACCGGGACCTGGTGAGCGACTACCTGGCCCCGACCACCCATGTGGACCCGAACGACCTTGAGCTGCTTGAGCGGGAGCTCATCGCCGGTGACGTGGCCGCACTGATCCTGGAGCCGATTCAGGGCGAAGGCGGTGTCGTCCCGTTTCCCGCTGAGGTAGTGCTCGCGTGGGGAGAACTGGCCCGGCGCCACGGCGCTCACTTCATCGCGGACGAGATTCAGACCGGCATGTACCGCGCCGGGGTACTGTCGCTCGCTCACGAGATGGGCGCGCCGGTCTCCGCCGTACTGCTCGGTAAGGCACTCGGCGGCGGCGTCACGCCTATATCAGCAGTGGTGGCGACCGAGGAACTGTTCGGGCCGCTGCTGAGCGATCCGTTCTGGCACTCGATGACCTTTGCTGGCCATCCGCTTTCGGCCGCCGCCGGTCTGGCCACCCTTGACGTGATCGGCACGCTCACGGACCTGCCGAAGGCCGCTCGCGGCATCGCCGAGCTGGTCGGCCGGCTCGGGCACGATTACCCCGAGCTGATCAAGGAGGTTCGCGGCCGGGGGTTCATGTGGGGCATCGAGCTCCACTCGCCCCGGCTAGCCGGAATCCTGCTCTCCGAGCTCGCCATCGCCGACGTGGTGGTGTCTCCCTGCCTCGGCAAGCCCGAGGCGATCAGGTTGCTGCCGCCCGCGAATTTGTCGGACGAGGAGCTGGAAATAGCCGAGGCGCGGCTGCGCGCCGCACTACAGGCCACCTATTCAGAGTCAGCCCACGAAGGAGTATTGAAGTGACCCTGCTATCAGATCGTCACTACGTCGGCGGCCCGCCGTCGGCCAGGGTGACGAAGGAACTCGGCGTGGTCGGTGCCAACGCGCACGAGATAAGCGAACTGCTTGCCGTCTACGACGGCGAGGCCTATCTGGTCGGCTCGCTGGCCGCCGGGCTGGGCGATGGCCATTCCGACATCGACATCCACGTCATTTCGGATGACCCGGTGGCAAGTGAGGGGGCGGCCCTGATGTTCACCCGCTCCGGCACCTGCATCGACGTTCAGTACATGAGCCGCCGCAGCGTCGACCGGCGGCTCGCGACGGAACGCCCGGGCCAGCGAATCAGCCTGAGTGGTCGCTCAGGAACGTGGCTCATGAGCAGATGGCTGAACGCGCTGCCGCTCCGGGCTGACGGTCCTGACCTGCTCAGCGACGAGCAGCAGGCCCAGGCAATCGAGCTCATTACCATGTCGCTGACCGGAGACCTGATCGCGCTGACCGCGTTCGCCGTGCTCGCCGAGCGTAGTCACAACGAGCGGGCCTGGTACCTGTGCCGCCGGGCGGGAGTCGTCGCCTGGGAGCTGGCCGCGGTCCTGGCTGGCGAGCACTACCTCGGCGAACGGTGGCTGCCTCGCCGGTCGGGTGATCCTCGGGTCGCCGCTATCTCCGAGATCGCCAGCTCGGCGTCGGGGACAGCCGAGCTGAGCTGGCTGCTCGGGTGCCTGGGTCTGGAAATGGACGAAGTGCTAACCAGGGTCCGGCTGTCCGCCAGCCCGGACGCTGAGCGCTGGAGCATCGCCGGCGAGGAACTGGTTCTCGTCGGAGGGCGCCGGCTGGTGCACTGCACCTACCCCGTGCCAGCGAACGCCGCCGAGGCGGCGGCGGCAGACCCGGCGAGCGTCATCAGCTGGCTGGCCTGCGGGGCGCTGCGATGGACCGTTGACCTTGAGGGCGTCGTGCCTGGTCTGGGGAGCTGACAATGACCACATCATCGGTTGCTGAAATGAATATCGGCAACAGCCGCGAAACCGACGCCCACTGGTATGCGGCGGAAGGACTCACCGCCGCCGTCATACACGCCATGCTGATCCAGCCGGTCCAGGTGGATCTCGCCTCGGCGATCGAGGCTGACGACCCGCCGCGGGCGGTGGCCTCGGCCATCGAGTGCCTGCGCTGGGTCACCGTGTGCCAGCAGGTGCTCAACGGGCACAGCACGGCCAGGACCGCGCTCGAACTTGATCTCATGATCACCGCAGGCACCGAGCCAGGGCCGATCGGGAAGCTGCGCGACATCGTCGCCGCAAGTGACGCGACGGTCGACGATGCCCGGCGGGCAGCCGAGATCGCCGACGACGCGGCGGCCTGGCTGGTCGGCCAGTTGCCGGTGTGCCTGCCGGTCCGCCGGACGCCAGTCGGCTATCGGCCGGCCGTTGAGCTGGTCTCACGGCTGGAGCAACTGCGAGGCCGCCTCGGGCTGCCGCAGTTTGACTGGGAGGCCTGGATCGGATGAGTAACCAGGCCATTAACCATCAAGCCATTAACCATCAAGCCATTAACGATCTGGCCATTAACGATCTGGGAGGCATTGCATGCCGCATGTACGTGTAGAGCTAGCTATCGAGGCCGACATCGACATCGTCTGGAAGACCGTGTGCGCGGTCGAGTACTACCCCGAGTACATGGCCAACGTCAGGACTGTCACCATCCTGCGCCACGACGACACGGTGCGGGCCACGGCCTGGTCCGTACTTCTCAAGGGCTCGATTCTCGAGTGGACCGAGGAGGAGCGGATCGACGACGACCGGCGAAGGATCGAGTTCGGCCAGATCGACGGTGACCTGGATCGCTTCGACGGGTACTGGCAGGTGTCGCCTGGTACCGACGGCGCGACCGAAGTCGTGCTCGACATCGACTTCGAAATTGGCCTTCCGCTGCTCGCGCAGATGCTTGACCCGGTCGCGTCGCGGGCACTGCGCGACAACAGCGAGCAGATGCTGCGCCAGCTGGAACGTAAGGCACTGGTCGGATGATGCGCGGACCGCGGATCAGGACACTGGGCGTCACGCGCCCGGAAAAGGAGAAATGGCTATGACTGCAGGAGCGGCCACCCGTCTGCGCGAAGCCGTGCAGAGCGGAAGTGAGCTACCAGTCACGTTGGTCGGCGTCCACAACGCGCTGGTCGGCCGGCTCGCCGAGCGTGCGGGCTTTGATGGTGGCTGGGTAAGCAGCCTGGAAATCTCGGCCGTCCACGGGCTGCCGGATCGTAACTTGCTTGGGTTCGCTGAAATGTGCAACGCGGCCCGGTCGATCGCGCTTGCCTGCGATCTGCCGCTGGTCGTTGACGCGGACAACGGTTACGGCACGCTGGAGACCTTGACCAGGGCGATACGCGAGTTCAGCGGGAGCGGCATCGCCGGGGTGTGCGTCGAGGACAACTGCTTCCCGAAGCGCAACAGCTTTCTCGTCGGTGGCTCAAGGAACCTAGAGGAACCCGAGGAGTTCGCCAGGAAGATCAGTCACGCCAAGCAGGCACAGCGCGACCCGGACTTCATGATCATCGCCCGCACCGAGGCGCTTATCGCTGGTGACGGCATGGAAGCCGCGCTGGCCCGTGCCGCGTGCTACGCCGACGCCGGAGCTGACCTGATTCTGATGCACAGCCGGGTCGCGGACGGCAGCGAGGCCATCGAGACTGCCCGCCTGTGGGACCACCGGGTGCCCCTGGTGACCGTTCCGACCGCCTTCCCTCAGCTATCGCTGCGGACACTCGGGCGTCTGGGCTACCGGATGGCTATCTACGCGAACCAGTTGCTGCGAGCCACGGTCTGGGGCATCGACCAGACGCTCGCCCAGCTTCGCAGCGGTGAGGGACTGGCCCACCTGGACCGGCGGATCGTGCCGATGAACGAGCTACTCGAGCTCAGCGAGGACTTCCGCGCGGTGGTGCAGGCGACATGAGCGCACCCGCTTATACCGAGAACTTCCGCTCAGCGCTCAAGCGGGTCGGCGTCACCCCGGAGACGGTCGTTGACGTGCTGGGGAGCTGCCTGGAAGGCGAGGACACGTACCTGGTGGGATCGCTGGCGGCCGGGCTAGGCAACGCTGGCAGCGACATCGACTTGCATGTCTTCGTCGCCGAGCCTGCTCCTGGCGTCGTGCCGATGCTTTTCTTTGCCGACCGGACTCGTCTCGACCTGGTGCACTACCAGGTCGGGACACCCGCCAAGGCTCTGGCCGGAATCGCGGAGCAGGGCGATGCGCCATTGCTCGGGGGCAGGTGCGCGCTCGGCGCCGCCTCCGGCATGACCAACCTGAAACGAATGAGCCGATGGGCGACCTCGGTCCCGATGCACATGGGAAGCCCTTCGCTGTACAGCCCGCCCGAACTTGACCGGATCGGCGCCGCGCTGGTTCGCAACTCGCTGGAGGTCGCCGTCCGGGCGGCGGCACTGGCGACGGTGCTTGAGGCGATGCACTCCTGTCTGGCCGCCCTGGCGTGGTCCCGCGCCGCGGAGGTAATTGTCGAGGCGGCCGTCCGGGCCGGCGGCCAGATCTTCGTCGGCGACAAATGGCTGCCGGTGAAGCTCGGTCGCAGTGATCTCCCCGCCACTCTGCTCGCAAGCGCGCGCCGGGTGGAGTGCGCGGCGGACTTCGATCGCTTCGTGACCGAACTCGGTGTGCCGGTGGCCGATCCAGCGTCGCTGGTCACAGTGCGCCGCGCGGAAGCACCTGAGTTCACTTTCGTGGGCCAGGCCTACGCTCTGACCGGCGGGCACCTGGTCGTCTCGCCTGAACTGCCATCGCAGGCGCTCACCGACGCGATGGCTTCGGGCGGAGCGGCGGTGCTCGCGGACGCGATAAACACCGGATCGGTCACGCTGACGGCTGATCAGGACAAGATTGACGGGAGGCTGCGATGACTGCCTGGAATGCCAGATGGTTCGCGGAGCAGGCTACGAGCGCCGCCTGGAGTCACCCCCTGCTCGTTCAGCCAGGCATTGAGGATGCTCAGGCGGCCGCCGAGGACGAGGACTGGGACACCTGCGTGCTTGCCTGCTTGCTCACCGTCGAGAAGCTGGCGTATTGCGAGCTGATGCTCGACGGCCGCCCGGTCGGCTCACCGCGTGAGGACGATCTGCTGCTCGCGGCGGCAGGCGCGCAGACGGCGGTCACTGGAGCGCTGTGCCAGCTGCAGCGACTGCGGGCCGCGCCGCGTATCGACAGATCGGTGGCAAAGAGCGCGCTTGACTGCCTGGCTACCGCCGATGCTCACGTCCGGGGCCGGATCCCGATCCAGATCCTGGCCATGCGCACGCCGGAAGGCTTCTACCCGACCCTGCGCGTCGCGGCGGAGCTTGAACGGCTGCGGAAGGCAGTCGGCCTTGATTCCTTCTCCTGGAACTGGTGGGCGAACCTGTCATGACCATCGCACCCGCATTACCTATTACCCAGTCACCTGTTACCCCGTCACCTGAACCGGTTACTGAGGCCGCCGGCGTCGTGGTCGGTGTCCTTGAGCGGCTGGGCGTCGAGTTCGCGATAGGCGTCGCCGACTCTCAGCTCAGCGACGTGCTGGCCGCCATCGCCAAGCAGGTGCCGCTGCTGTTCGCGGCCCGGGAGGACGCCGCGGTCGCGTTCGCCGTCGGCATGGAGCTGGCCGGGCGGCGGTCGGCGGTCTTCATGAAGAACGCTGGCCTCGGCACGTCGCTTGACTCGCTTATCTCACTGGCCATCGCCGCGGAGGTGCCTGTCCTGCTCGTGGTCGGCTGGGCCGGGTCGGGCCGGGATACCCTGGCGCACCACGTCGTCATGGGAGATCGAACGATCGCGCTGCTTGCGGCGGCCGGCATCGAGCATGACGTCGTGCGCCGCAGCGGGAGCCCGGGGGACGTGACCGCCTTCAGCGCCAGGGCCGCGTCAGCGGCTCGGCGTCACCGGCCGTACGCGCTGGTCGTGGAGCCATGAGCAGCTACGTCCGGCTCAGCCGAGCTGATCTGGCCCGCTCGGTGCTGGCCTGGGCGGCCCGAACTGGCCGGCCGCTGACCGTCGGCAACGGGTTCCTGGCTCGTGAGGTCGCGGCCGCGGGAGACGGACAGCACGTTCTGTTCCTGCTGGCCGGCATGGGCCTCGCGCCGGCTGTCGCGGCCGGCGTGGCCAAGGCCAGCGGCGGGCCGACCGCTGCCCTGGAAGGGGACGGCAACCACCTGATGGGCCTGGCGGGCACAGCCACCATCGCCCTGCATGGACTCCCGGTGACTCACATCGTGCACTGGAACGGCGGCTGGGAGAGCACCGGCGGTCAGTGCCTGCTTGAGCCCGGGTCAGTGCGCGATGCCGGCGTCGCTCTTGGCTACGCGTGGAGCGCGCGAGTCGACAGCGAGACCGGGCTGCGCTCGGCACTGGCTCTGGCTGACACCGTCAGCGGCCCGGGCCTGATTCACGTGATCGGAGCCATGGGCGAGCCAGCGGCGGCCCGCACCGTCCTGTCAATGCCGGAGAATGCGCGGCAGTTCCGGTCCTGGCTCGCGGAACGGACCCCGGCGCCGTGCACCTGACCAGCCAGCACACCGGACAGGTGCAGCGCACCACGAAGGCCGGCATATTCGTTGACCGACAGTCGGTCAATGAATATGCTGGTTCCATGCTTAACATCAAAGACGTGGACTTCAGCTATCCAGGCGGTCTGCCCGTCCTGGATGGCGCCTCACTCAAACTGGACGCCGGCGTCGTCATGGGGCTGCTCGGCGCGAACGGGAGCGGTAAGTCGACTCTGCTGGGTGCCATCACCAACACGATTGAGGGCGACCGGCGGGGGACGATCGAGGTGGCGCCTGAGGCGATCGGGCCGATCGCCTCAGGCGCCACCTC
>Ga0209274_10001851_pt1 | contig 10607 bp, 9 predicted proteins | sample HubBroMetageREF1_FD_188343 | JGI IMG/M metagenome (GOLD analysis project Ga0209274, IMG submission 188343) | Reference soil microbial communities from the Hubbard Brook experimental Forest, New Hampshire, USA - Hubbard Brook CCASE Soil... | ecosystem: Environmental > Terrestrial > Soil >...
CCTCCCCGAACGCAACGCCGCGCGCGCTCATCTCCGCGGCGTCCTCGATGACCTTGGCCGCGTGCAACAGCGCCTTGGAGGGGATGCATCCGACGTTCAGACACACCCCGCCCAACTCCTGCCAGCGCTCCACCAGGGTGACCTTGAGGCCGAGGTCCGCCGCGCGAAAGGCGGCGGTGTAGCCGCCCGGCCCGGCGCCCAGCACCAGCAGCTGCGTGCTGCGCCCCGGCTGCCCCGCGGCGCTGCCCGCGGGCGGGCTTCGCGGCGTGGGCATGCGCACGGTGTCGCCGGCACCCTCGGCGCGCACTGGCGACACCGGTGCGGCAGACGCTGGCTTGGTATCGGCAGCCGCACCCGTCGCCGCAGCGCCCGTCTCGACGCGGGCGATCAGCGAACCCCTGGAAACCTTGTCGCCGCGCTTGAGCAGCACCTCGCTGATCGTGCCTGCCGCGGTCGAGGGCACATCCATCGAGGCCTTGTCGGTCTCGAGCGTCACCAGCGGCGTATCCACCGCGATGACATCACCCGCCTTCACCAGCACGTCGACCACTTCGACATCGGTGAAATTGCCGATGTCGGGGATGGTCAGCTGCACACTCACGGCACCGCCTCGATGAGTGCGCGCGGTTCGGCGAGCGTGTGTGCCAGGAAGGTGGTGAAGCGGGCGGCCATCGCGCCATCGATCACGCGGTGATCGTACGACAGCGACAGGGGCAGCATCAGGCGCGGCACGAAGCCCCCGTCATGGAACTGCGCGCGCATGGCCGAGCGCGACACGCCGAGGATCGCCACTTCGGGTGCGTTGATGATGGGCGTAAATGCCGTGCCGCCGATGCCCCCGAGGCTCGAGATGGTGAAGCAGCCGCCCTGCATGTCGGCGGGCGGCAGCTTGCCGGCGCGCGCCTTCTCGGACAGCGCGCCGAGGCTGCGCGCGAGCGCGTAGATGTCCTTGCGGTCCGCGTCGCGCACCACCGGCACCACCAGCCCGTTGGGCGTATCGGCGGCGAAGCCCATGTGCAGGTACTTGCGCACGATGAGGTTCGCAGCCGTGGCATCGAGCGCCGAGTTGAAGCGCGGGAACTCCTGCAGTGCCCTGACGCAGGCGCGCATGAGGAAGGCGAGCGGCGTCAGCTTCACACCGGCCGCCTGCGCGCGCTCCTTGAGGCTGGTGCGCAGCTGCTCAAGCTCGGTGATGTCGGCCTCGTCAAACTGCGTGACGTGCGGGATGTTGACCCAGCTGGCCTGCAGGCGCGGGCCCGAGATCCGCTGGATGCGCGACAGCGGCTCAAGCGTGGTGGGTCCGAACTGCGCGAAGTCGACGACGGGCACGCTCGGTAAGCCGCTCGGCGCCCGCGCGGATGGCGCCGGTGCGGCAGGCGTTGCCGGCGCCGGCGCGGCGAGGGCGCCCTTGACGTAGGCCTTGACGTCCTCGTGAGTGATGCGCTCCTTGAAGCCGTGTCCGGCGACCTGCGCAAGATCGACCCCGAGCTCGCGCGCGAACCGGCGCACCGACGGACTCGCGTGCGCACGCGAGAAGCCCGGTTCATCGATGGGTGCCAGATCGCTGCGATAGGAGGTCGGCATGCCCAGCTTCGAGCGCGGCACGCGCAGCGCCTGCGGCGCTGGCGTTTCGGGCGCAGCGGCGGGAGCGGCCGGCACGCTCGCCGCGGGTGCTGCGGCGGCGGGTGCCTCAGCGGCGCTCGGGCGCGGTGCCGGCGCCGGCGCGGAGGCCGCTTCGGCGGGCGCCGCCGAGGTTGCCGCCCCCTGAGCGCGAACCGTGGCGATCACATCGCCGGTGTTGACCTTGCCGCCCTTGGCGGCGGTGACCTTCTCGATCACGCCCGCCGCGGTCGAGGGCACGTCCATGCTGGCCTTCTCGGACTCGAGCGTGACCAGGGGCGTGTCCACCGCGACGCTCTCGCCGGGCTTGACCAGCACGTCGATGACCTCGACGTCCTTGAAGTTGCCCATGTCGGGCACGCGGACCTCGGTGAGTGCGCCGGCGTCGTTCATCTCGCGTGCGCGTCCTTCAGACTTTCCACGGCACCGGCTTGTCCGGATCCACCCCGAGCGCCTCGATGGCCCGAACGACGGTCGCCTGATCCACGCGGCCCTCATCCGCGAGCGCCTTGAGCGCGGCCACCGCGATGTAGTTGCGGTCCATCTCGAAATGCTGACGCAGCGCCGCGCGCGAGTCGGAGCGGCCGTAGCCATCGGTACCGAGTGTCACGTAGCGCCCGCCGATCCATTGGCGGATCTGGTCCGGCACGGTACGCATGTAGTCGGTGGCCGCCACCACCGGGCCCTCGTGCCCGTGCAGCATCTGCTTCACGTAGGGCACGCGCGCCGGCTCGCCCGGGTGCAGCAGGTTCCAGCGCTCGCACTCCATCGCCTCGCGCCGCAGCTCGCTGAAGCTGGTGATCGACATGACATCGGCGGGGATGCCGTAGTCGGCCTCGAGGATCTTCGCGGCCGCAAGACATTCGCGCAGGATGGTGCCCGAGCCGAGCAGCGTCGTGCGTACCTTGCCGCGACCGCCGATCTGCAGCAGGTAGCCGCCGCTCAGGATTCCGGCCGCAACCCCGGTCGGCATCGGCGGCTGCACGTAGTTCTCGTTCATGACCGTGATGTAATAGAAGATGCTCTCCTGCTCCGCGTACATGCGGCGCAGCCCATCGTGAATGATGACGGCGAGCTCGTAGGCGAAGGCCGGATCGTACGCCACGCAGTTCGGCACGGTGGTTGCGATCAGCTGGCTGTGGCCGTCCTGGTGCTGCAGGCCCTCGCCGGCGAGCGTGGTGCGCCCGGCGGTGGCTCCCATCAGAAAGCCGCGCGCCTGGATGTCGCCCGCCGCCCAGATGAAGTCCCCGACCCGCTGGAAGCCGAACATCGAGTAGAAGACGAAGAACGGCACCATGTTGATGCCGTGGTTGCTGTAGGCGGTGCCGGCGGCGGTCCAGGAGCACAAGGATCCCGCCTCATTGATGCCCTCCTCCAGCATCTGGCCCTTCTTGTCCTCGCGGTAGGACATGAGGGTCTCGGCATCCTGCGGGGTATACAGCTGGCCGACCGAGGAGTAGATGCCGATCTGGCGGAACAGGCCCTCCATGCCGAAGGTGCGCGCCTCATCCGGCACGATCGGCACGATGTTGCGACCGATGTTCTTGTCCTTCAGCAGCATCGTCAGCAGCCGCACGAAAGCCATGGTAGTCGAGATTTCACGCTCGCCGGTGCCCTCCAGCAGCGAACTGAACGCCTCAAGCGGGGGAATCACCAGCGCCGGCGCGGTGCGGCGCCGCTGAGGCAGGAAGCCCCCGAGCGCTAAACGCTTGTCCATCAGATAGCGCGCCTCGGGCGAGCCTGCATCGGGCACGCGAAACGGCAGTCCGGCGAGATCCTCATCCGACACCGGAATGTTGAAGCGGTCGCGGAAGGCGCGCAGGTCCTCCTCGGAGAGCTTCTTCTGCTGATGCGCGACCATCTGCCCCTCACCGCCCTTGCCAAGACCGAAGCCCTTCACGGTCTTGGCCAGAATGACGGTGGGCTGGCCTTTGTGGCTGATCGCAGCGGCGTAGGCTGCGTACACCTTGAGCGGATCATGGCCGCCGCGGTTCAGCCGCCAGATCTCATCGTCGGACATGTTGGCGACCATCGCCTTGAGCTCGGGGTACTTGCCGAAGAAATGCTCGCGCGTGTACGCCCCGCCCTTGGCCTTGAAATTCTGGTACTCCCCGTCGACGCTCTCCTCCATCACGCGGCGCAGCAGGCCGTGAGTGTCACGCGCCAACAGCGGATCCCAGCGCGATCCCCACAGCACCTTGATGACGTTCCAGCCGGCGCCGAGGAAGGCCGCCTCCAGCTCCTGGATGATCTTGCCATTGCCGCGCACCGGGCCATCGAGGCGCTGCAGGTTGCAGTTGATGACGAAGATGAGGTTGTCGAGGCCCTCGCGCACCGGCATGGTGAGCGCGCCCATCGACTCGGGCTCATCCATCTCCCCGTCGCCGAGGAACGCCCACACCTTCTGGTCCGAGGGCTTCACCAGGCCGCGGTGCTCGAGATAGCGCGTGAAGCGCGCCTGGAAGATCGCATTCATGGGACCCAAGCCCATGGACACGGTCGGGAACTGCCAGAAGTCGGGCATCAGCCAGGGGTGCGGATAGGAGGACAGCCCGACCCCCGGACCGCCGGCCTCCTGGCGGAAGTGGCGCAGCTGCTCCTCGGTGAGGCGCCCCTCGAGGTAGGCACGCGCATAGATGCCCGGTGAGGAATGTCCCTGGATGAACACCATGTCGCCGGGATGCTGCTCGGAGGGCGCACGCCAGACGTGGTTGAAGCCCACCTCGTAGAGCGTCGCCGAGGAGGCGTAGCTGGCCAGATGGCCGCCGTACTCGGAGGACTTGCGATTCGCCAGCAGCACCATCGCCAGCGCGTTCCAGCGGATGTAGGCCTCGATGCGCCGCTCGAGCGCGCGGTTGCCCGGGTACTCCGGCTCCCGCCCGGTCGGAATGCTGTTGACGTAGGCGGTGTTGGGCTTGAACGGCAGATAGGCGCCGCTGCGCCGCGTGTAGTCGATCAGGCGCTCGAGCAGGTAGTGAGCGCGCTCCGGACCGTGGCTCTGCAGCACCGAATCGATCGATTCGAGCCACTCGCGCGTCTCGACGGGATCGAGGTCTTCAAGCTTCGGCGGTTCGGTCATGCGATCTGCTCGCGATACGCGCAATCCCTGTCATAGACGCCGCGGTCGCGGACGTGGGGTCGCGCGCGTGTTGTGCCGTGTCGCGTTAGAATCAAGTAATGATGGCGAGCGGCGGCGGGTAAAGCAAGTGAGGTCCGGAAGCGCTGGCGCTCGCGGTAGCGTCCTGCTGCCGCGCGCACAGGCGCCCGCCATCGTCACGGCCGATCCGCGCTCAGCGGCGGGGCTCGACGCGATCCTCGCCATCGTGCCCTGTCCTGCGAGCGCTGCGGCGTTTCGCGGCCTGCCCGAGAGCGCGCGCTGGCGCGAGCTGCACGAGCGCATGCCGGCGCGTGCCGGCACGGTGCGCACCACCGTGCTGGGCAACCGCCGCCACACACTCGCGGTCCTGGGCTATCTCGCAGACCAAGCCAGCGCTTTCGAGCGGCTCACCCTGGCCGGACGCATGCTGAAGGAGGCCGCCGCGCATGCCCCGCAAGCGATCGGGCTCACCGCCGCGGGCACCGGCGCCATGGTTCGGTCCTCGCTCGAGGCCTTGCTGGCCGCCGCCCTCGCCCAGGCCTTTGCCCTGCCGAGCTTTCGCGCCCCGGTCCGCGCCGAGCGGCACATCCGCCGCGTGGTGCTGCTCGGACGCGAGCGCATCGATACACGCTACGCCGCCGCCGCGGCACGCGGCACCAACCTCGCCCGCTGGCTGACTGCGTTACCGCCCAACGTTCTGGATGCGCGCGGCTACCGCAAGGCGCTGGTGCAGCTCGCGCGCGCGCACGGGCTCACGCTGCGCTGGCTCGACGAGCGCGCCCTGCGCCGCGCAGGCGCCAACGCCTTTCTTGCGGTCGCGGCCGGCAACGCCGCAGGGGGTGCCGGCATCGCCCACCTGACCTACCGCCCGAAACGCCGGCGCCGCGGCGCGCGCCCCGACCTGGCGCTCATCGGCAAGGGGATCCTGTTCGACACCGGCGGGGTAAATCTCAAGAGCCACCGCTCGATGCTCGACATGCATACCGACATGGCCGGCAGCGCCGTCGCACTGGCGACGCTGCTCGCGCTCGCGGAGCTGCGCGCCCCGTTTCGGGCCGAGGCGTGGCTGGCGATCACCGAGAATTGCATCGGTCCGCAGGCCTACCGGCCCCAGGAAGTGGTGCGCGCCGCGAACGGTGTCACCATCCAGGTCATCCACACCGACGCCGAAGGGCGCATGGTGCTGGCCGATACCCTGGCGCTGGCCGCCCGCACGCGGCCGCGCCTGATGATCGACTTCGCAACTCTGACGGGCGCGTGCGTGTATTCCCTGACCGAGCGCATGAGCGGGGTGTTCAGCAATCGCCCCGCGCTCGCCGAGCAGCTCATCGCGGCGGGGCGCGCCAGCGGTGAGCGCGTGTGGAACTTCCCGTTCGAGGCCGACTACGACGCCGAGCTCGAAAGCAAGGTGGCCGACATCGTGCAGTGCGCGCTCGAGGGCAAGGGCGATCACATCCTCGCCACACGCTTCCTCGCGCGCTTCGTGCCCGAGGAGATCCCCTGGGCGCACGTGGACCTCTCCTCCGCCACCCGCAGCGGCGGGCTTGCGCACGTGGCCACCGATGTCACCGGCTTCGGTGTGCGCTTCGCGCTCGAGCTGCTGCTCAGACAAGACGTGCTCAAGACGCTCGAGACGAGCCGGTGAGTACGCTCGTCATCCGCCGCCCGGACGACTGGCATCTGCACCTGCGCGACGGAGCGGCGCTGCGCGCCGTTTTGCCGTTCAGCGCCGCGCGCTTCGCGCGCGCCATCGTGATGCCGAACCTAACGCCCGCGCTGAGCACCACGGCCGCCGCCCTCGCCTATCGCGAGCGCATCCTCGCCGCGTTGCCGGCCGGGGCACAGTTTCAGCCGCTGATGACCTTGTATCTCACCGACGGCACGCCGGTGGATGAGATCGCGCGCGCGCGCGCCGCCGGGCTGCTCGGATGCAAGCTCTACCCGGCAGGTGCCACGACGCATGCCGAGGCCGGCGTCACCGACGTGCGCAAGATCGGGGCCGTTCTGGAGCGAATGTCCGAATGCGGCCTGGTGCTGCAGGTGCACGGCGAAGTCACCGATCCGTCCGTGGATGTCTTTGAGCGCGAAGCGCGCTTCATCGAGAGCGTGCTGGCCCCCCTGATCGAGCGCCACGCGCAGCTGCGCGTCGTGGTCGAGCACATCAGCACCAAGAGCGCGCTTCAGTTCGTGCTGTCCGCGCGCCAGGGCGTCGCCGCCACCGTGACGCCGCAGCACCTGCTGATGAACCGCAATGCGCTGTTCGCAGGCGGCCTGCGGCCACACCACTACTGCCTGCCGGTTCTGAAGGCGGAACAGCACCGCGCGGCGCTGCTGGCCGCGGTGGCGGGTGGCACCCCGCGGCTGTTTCTCGGCACCGACAGCGCGCCGCACGCGCGCACGGCCAAGGAAAGTGCCTGCGGCTGTGCGGGTATTTTCTCCGCGCACGCGGGCATCGAGCTGTACGCGGAAGCCTTTGCCGCGGCGGGAGCGCTCGAGCGGCTGGAGGGGTTTGCCTCCTTCTATGGGGCGGACTTTTACGGCCTGCCGCGCAACAGCGACACCATCCGTCTCGTGCAGGAGCCGTGGGAGGTTCCGGCCCGCTATCCGTTCGGCGCCGAGGAGCTCGTGCCGCTGCGGGCGGGTGAGCGCATCGCCTGGCGTCTCGATGCGGCGAACGTCGCGTAAGATCGGCCCATGAGCCAATCACTGCCCGACGAAGCCTCCACCGAAGGCGGCGTGCCTGCCGCCTGTGCCGCGCTGATGGCACGGCGTTTCCGCGGCTACCTGCCGGTGGCCATCGATGTGGAAAGCGGAGGGTTCCACGCCGCAACCGATGCGCTGCTGGAAATCGCAGCGGTGCTCATCGACATGGATAGCGAGGGCAACTTGAAGCGCGGCGTCACGCACAACTTCCACGTGCAGCCGTTCGAGGGTTCGCGACTGGATCCTGCAGCTCTTGCCATCACCGGCATCGATCCGCACCATCCGCTGCGCCCGGCGCTGCCCGAGCGCGATGCGCTGCAGAGAGTGTTCCGCGAAATCCGTCACGCGGTGCGCGCCTACGGCTGCCGGCGCGCCATCCTGGTCGGTCACAACGCCGCCTTCGATCTGGGCTTTCTCAATGCCGCCGTGGCCCGCGCCGAGGTGAAGCGCAACCCCTTTCACCCGTTTTCCTGCTTCGACACCGCAACCCTGGCCGGAGCTGCTCTCGGCCAGACGGTGCTCGCCAAGGCGGTGACGGTCGCAGGTCTCGAATGGGATGCGGGCAGCGCGCACAACGCCCGCTACGATGCCGAGCGCAGCGCCGAGATCTTCTGCCTGGTGTGCAACCGCCTGCGCGACAGCCATCTGGCCGCCGAGGAGCGGGCACGCTCACTCGGCTGGTTCGGCAGCCCGGCCGAGACCGCGCCCGATGAACCGCCCGAGGAGCCGCTGTAGCGGCGGCCCGCTCGCGCCTATCGCGCGGCGCCGGCCTCGGTGAGCAGTTTCTTCAGCTCGCCGCTCTTGTACATCTCGAGCGCGATGTCGCAGCCGCCGATGAGCTCGCCCTTGACGTAAAGCTGCGGGTAGGTCGGCCAGTTGGAGAGGCGCTTGAGGGCTTCGCGCATTTCCGGCTCCTCGAAGATATTGACGTGTTTGAACTGTGCGCCGACGGCGCGCAGCGCGGCGACCGTCTGCGCCGAAAACCCGCACTGCGGAAAGTCCGGCGTGCCCTTCATGAACAGCACGACCGGGCTCGAGCCCAGTTCCGCCTTGATTCTCTCCACGACATCCATTGCGACTACCTCGTAAGTTTGCGCCGCTCGGCCAGTACCGCCAGCAGCTGCCATTGTTCGGCCGCGCTCATTGCCATCCATCGTCCGATCTCCTCCCCCGTGCGCAGGCAGCCGATACACAGCCCCTGCGCATCCAGGCAGCAGACATTGATGCAGGGGGACGGCGGGCGCCCGGCAGGCTCCGTCGGCGTGGACTCAACCACATTCACCATCACTGGGCGCCGCGGCGTAGTCCGCCGCATCTGAGCGTGCGTTGAATTATGGGGGTGCCTCGCCTATTCTTCAAACGGCCGCACTCCACGGGCCCCCATAGAAACAAGAACTTGGAGATCTAAAGCCATGAATCCCCTCAACAACCATCGCCAGTCTCTGGTTCTGGGCATCATCATCGCGCTGGTGCTGGCGGTGCTGATCGGCGGCTTCACCTTCAACCAGCTCGGACTCGCCCGCTGGTTCCACATCGTTTCGGGTGTGTTCTGGATCGGCCTGCTGTACTACTTCAACGTCGCGCAGACGCCGGCGCTTGCCGACGCGGCGGCCGACAAGGGCGGCCCGGGCGGCGCCGGCATCACCAAATACGTGGCCCCGCGGGCGCTGTTCTGGTTTCGCTGGGCGGCGCTGGCGACCTGGCTGGGTGGTGCGTGGCTGTTGGGGCCGAAGTTCGTCGGCGCCTTCACCCTGGGCGCCGGCATGGATGATCCGACGCATTACTTCCTGATCATCGGCATCGGCGCCTGGCTCGGCACCATCATGCTGTTCAACGTCTGGGCCGTGATCTGGCCGAACCAGAAGAAAATCCTCGGTATCGTGGCCGCCACCGACGAACAGAAGGCGAAGGCGCGCAAGACCGCGGGCATGGCCTCGCGCATCAACTTCGTGCTGTCGATCCCGATGCTCATGTGCATGGCCGCGGCGAGCCACGGCCTGCCCTTCGTAGGCCACTAGCCAAAGAGGGCCGCTGGTGCCCGAACTGCCCGCCGATCTAGCCAGCCAGGTCGACGCGGCGCTGCGCGAGGATATCGGCAGCGGGGATGTGACCGCAGCTCTGGTGCCCGCCGCACAGCAGGTACGCGGCGCCGTCATCACCCGCGAGGACGCGGTGCTGTGCGGACGGGAGTGGGCGCAGGAGACCTTCCGGCGCCTGGATCCGCAGGTGCGCCTCAGCTGGCGCGCCGCCGACGGGGATCAGTTGCGCGCCACGCAGGTGATCTTCGAGATCGCAGGCGCGGCGCGCCCCGTGCTCAGCGGTGAGCGCACCGCGCTCAATTTCCTGCAGCTGCTGTCGGGCACGGCCACCGCGACGCGACGTTACGTCGAGGCGGTCGCGGGCACCGGTTGTCGCATCCTCGACACGCGCAAGACGCTCCCCGGCCTGCGCGCCGCGCAGAAATACGCGGTGCGTTGCGGCGGCGCAGACAACCACCGCATGGGTCTTTACGACCGCGTGCTCATCAAGGAAAACCACATCGTGGCCGCCGGCTCGATCACCGGCGCCATCGAGGCAGCCCGGCGCAGCGCGCCGCACATCACGGTCGAGGTCGAGGTCGAGACGCTCGGCGAGCTGGACGAGGCGCTCAACGCCAAACCTGAGGTTGTCATGCTGGATGAGTTCAGCCTGACGGACCTCGCTGCCGCGGTTAGGGTCAATCGCGCCCGCGGCGCGCCGGCGAAACTTGAAGCCTCGGGCGGGGTATCGCTTGAGGCGGTGCGTGCGATCGCTGCGACCGGCGTAGACTACATTTCGGTGGGTAGCCTCACCAAACACGTGCGTGCGGTGGATCTGTCGATGCGGCTTCAGTTCAGCGGCGGCTGAACGGCAGCGAGCAATCACCGCGCGCCAAACCAACAAAGCAGGGGAAAGCAATGACGGCACGACGATTGATGGTTCAGGCGGGGCAGCTGGCGGTGGCGATCGGTTGCGCGACGCTGGCACAGGCGGCGTCCGCGCCCGAGGTTCCGGATGCGATCAAGGCGCCCTCCGGCGAGAAAGTGGTCCTCGAGCTACATGCGAAGGGTTCACAGATCTACACCTGCACGACCGCAGACGGCAAATCGCAGTGGACGCTCAAGGCACCCGATGCCGAGCTGCGCGACGGCAAAGGTGCTGTCATCGG
>Ga0209274_10001853_pt1 | contig 10605 bp, 11 predicted proteins | sample HubBroMetageREF1_FD_188343 | JGI IMG/M metagenome (GOLD analysis project Ga0209274, IMG submission 188343) | Reference soil microbial communities from the Hubbard Brook experimental Forest, New Hampshire, USA - Hubbard Brook CCASE Soil... | ecosystem: Environmental > Terrestrial > Soil >...
GAACCAGTGGTCGAATGTAAATTTTTCGGCCAGCAGCACGTCGCTGACGATCTCAACCGGCGCCAGCGGTGTCACGCACGGTGCAAGCGTCAATTTCACGATTGATGTCAAGGCCCAGACGGGCACTGCAGTCCCAACCGGCCTCGTTTCGTTAATCGCGGACGCCGGAACCGGACCCTCCGGCCAAATTGACATCGGAAGCTTCACTCTCGCCAGCGGCACGTGCTCCGGCTCGCCCTGCGCTACGGTTTCGGGATCGACGAATCTGCTCCCAGGTGGGAGCAAGTACAACGTGATTGCGCGCTATCCGGGCGACGGCACTTTTGGGGCGAGTGATTCCACACCACAACAGGTGACCGTTGATCCGGAAGCCAGCACAACTGCGGTGACTATGATCACCTTCAATCCGAACACGGGACAGGTCACGAACTCAAATGCTATATCTTTCGGCTACGGATCGTTTTATTTCCTGCGCGCAACCGTCGACAGCGTTTCGGGCGCAACATGCGCCCAGAATGGCCTCGGCCAGACGGGGTGCCCCACTGGCACGATGACTATAACCGACAATGGCAACCTTCTTGATGGAGAGCCTGCTGGGAGCGGGAAATACATCCTGAACAGCCAAGGCTACGCTGAAGATCAACCAATTTTCTTGTTCGCCGGGCAGCATAGCCTTGTCGCAAAATACGGCGGTGACAACAGCTTCGACGCCAGCACTTCGCCCACCGACACGGTCACCGTCACCAAAGCTCCCACTACAATAAATCTGACCAGCACCTTCTCGATCGCCCAAACGGGGGAATATGTGGCTCTCACGGCCACAGTAACCACTCAGGTGTTCGCCCCCGCATCATCCGATCTTCCCACCGGTACCGTCCAATTTTTCGTTGGTTCAACTCCGTTAGCCGGCCAAGTGACCTATGTCCCCAGCAATAGCTCCTCCACTGGCTACGCGCAATACGTAGCGACTCTAAACACGAATTCGCTCCCTTTTGGCTCTGATGTGATAACAGCGCAATACTCAGGCGATTCAAACTACGCCCAATCTCCGGTGTCAAACCCGCTGACAGCCTTTATCTATATAGCCACCAGCATGATAGTCACGTCGTCTAATCCATCGATTCAGGCGGGGCAGAGCGTCACTTTCATCGCCACCATTACGCCGAGCCAATCGGGCCCAGCAATCGCGGGAGCCGTTCAATTTACGGTAAACGGAGGTCCTGGCACTACCGTGCCCGTGCAGAATGGGAAGGCACAGTTCACCACGTCTTCTCTACCGGCTGGCAATGACTACGTTTACGCCTCGTATTCGGGGGACTCGAACTATGCCTCCTCGTTTGGCGCTTTCAATGAGACTGTGATGGCCATATCGACGACCACTGGTGTGACCACATCCAACGCGTCGATCCAAGAAGGCCAGAACGTCACATTCACGGCCACAGTCACTTCAAGCAAGAGCGGCGGACCAACTCCCACTGGCACCGCCCAGTTTTTCGCGAACAATAACTACCTGGCGACTTCGAACCTGAACTCAAACGCACAGGCAACCTTCGCGACACAGCTTCTATCTTCCGGGAGCGATACGATCACAGCGACCTATAGTGGCGACAACACTTACGCCAGCTCATCTGGAAGCGTCTCTGAAACTGTTGCGGCGCAGACTACCTTCGTCATCACAGACGCGTCCCCTGGGCTCGTTGTGCCGAGGCCAGGCCAGTCTGCCTCCACCTCACTGACTTTCACTGCTCTCAACGGTTTCACCGGTTCTGCAACGCTCACTTCAACAATGTGCTCGAATTTGCCGTCGGAAACGACGTGTAGCTTCAATGTCTCCTCGGTGAACCTTACCGCGCAAACCACGACGCAAAATGTAACCTTGATGCTCACCACGACGGCGGCAAGCTCGGTAACGCCGGCTGCGCGTAGGCTTGCGCCCTTAAGATGGCGTGGCACTGGTGAATTCACGCTTCTGTGCATGGTCTGCTTCGGCTCGCTGCTGCTCGCGTCGCGCTTACCTCGTCGCCGATGGGCAACAATCCTTGCCTTCGTCGCTCTGGCGGCAATCGCCACGGCATCGAGTTGCGGTGGCGGCGGCAGCAGCGGCCCCCCGCCGCCCCCCCCAAACCCGGGGACGCCTGTCGGTAATTACACCGGCATCACGGTTACCGTGAAAATGGGCAATGTGACGCAAAGCATCAATACGATCTCGCTGAATGTTCAGTGACGCACCCGCACGGTTGACTCGCTTCGCATGACACGCTATCGTCCACCCATGAGGAACAAATGCGTCGCGCGTTGAAATGGATGGCAATTTCGCTCGTCGCGATTCTCGCGATCGCCTTTGGCGTCGGCTGCTACTTTATGGGCAGCCCGCGGGACCTTTACGGCTTCCTGCGCTACGCGCTGCCGCAGTGGCATCGCGGCGATCTCAAAGTCGGTGACGTCGCGCCGGACGCGCGCCTCATCGCACTCGATGGCCAGTCGAGCTTCTACGTGCACGAACGCATCGGCACGCGCCCGCTCGTCCTCATCTTCGGCAGCTACACTTGACCTCCGTTTCGCCGCCAGATCGGGGATCTGGTGAAGATGTATGACACATACAAAGACCGCGCCGATTTCCTGGCCGTCTACATTCGCGAGGCGCATCCGCTCGACGAGTGGCAGATGAAAAAGAACGTCGACGAAAACGTCTGCTACCCGCAGCCCACCTCGCTCACCCAGCGCGTCGCCATCGCCAACGACTTCACGCAGCGCTTCCATTTCCCGCTGCCGCTCGGCATCGATCCGATGAACGACCTCGCCGATCACCTCTACGCAGGCTGGCCCGAGCGCCTGTACGTGATCGACGAGTCGGGAAAGATTGTCTACCGTGGCGGCCTCGGCCCCTTCAATTATCATCCCAATGAAGTGCGCGCCTGGCTCGAGAAGCGTTTCCCCGATGTTCACGCCGAACCTCACGCCGCCGACTGAGATACCGGAGGGGTTTCAGGGTGGAAGCCCGGGCCTTTAGGCCCGGGAAAAAGTTCGCCTGGATAGCAGGGGCTTTAGCCCCGAGGCCGGACTCGGGTTCAGGAGTGTCGTGCGCCTTTTGCCTTATCTGTGTTCATCTGTGTTCATCTGTGGTTCCAAGGTTTCACGGCCCTTCCCACGCGACAAATCCCCGCGTCGCATCGTATAAGTAATCATGCTGGCTTTGGTGATTCCATCCATCCCCACCGGTTCTGAACTCACAGCCATCCTCGTCGTCGTGTGTTTCTCCGCGGGTCTGAACGTATACGCAACGGTGGGAATGCTGGGAATACTGGCGCACGCCGGCGCGCTGACTCTTCCACCCGCGCTTCACCCCATCGAGAACTGGTACGTCATTGCCGTCTGTGCCGCGTTGTTTCTCGTCGAATTCGTCGGCGACAAAATTCCTGTTTTCGACTTGCTCTGGAACGCGCTGCACACTTTTGTGCGCATCCCCGTCGCCGCGCTGCTGGCCTACGGCGCCACCGCGCAATTGTCGCCATGGGAGCAATTGCTGGCCACGTTCCTCGGCGCGCTGATCGCTTTCGCGGCACACGGCGGAAAGATTGCGGCTCGCGCAGCCGTGACGCACTCGCCCGAGCCATTATCGAACATCGTACTGAGCCTCGGCGAAGACGCGGCCGTGGTGTTCCTCACGTGGTTCGCCACGCTGCATCCGTACGCATCCGCAGCAATCGTCGTTGTTGCGCTGATTCTGATTGTTTTGATGATTCGCGTCGTCGTCCGGGCCATGCGCAATCTTTTCAGCGACGCCGGCCGCGCAGTCCATCCCCGGCCCGCATCCTGAGACTATTGCTTCTTTTTCTTCAGCAGCCCGCCAAGAATTCCGGTGGCCGCGTTCGCCGCATTCGCCGGAGTTCCCGCGGCGCCCTTCGCCATGCCGCCAAAGTCCGGCATGAATATTGGAGCCGACGTCGTGCCCGTAATCTTGAACGGGATTCCGTTTTTCGAGCCGCCGCCGGCAAATGTCGAAAGCGCCGTCGTCATCGCGCCCGTCGTGCTGCCTGAACTCCCGAGCTTCGCCGACATTTTGCAATTGAGTTGCCCCGTAGCACCAACGTTGGCATCGCCCATAATCGTTCCGATCGACGGCACCACAATAATCAAACTCTGCACGTGCGTGCCTTCCGCGTCGACGCGTAACTCCCCGCTGAGCGTCTGAATCTCCGTATCCGATCCGCCGCTGCCGCCTCCGATGCCCGTAAACTGTCCCAGCGCTCCCAGTTTCGACTTCAAATCAAATCCCGCAAGTTTTGCATTCGCTAGATTCACAGGGCCGGCGATCACGGGCTTGTCCACCGGGCCCGCAATCGTCAGCGTTGTATCGAGCGTGCCCGACTGCAGCGACGCGCCCGACGGCAACAAGACTCCGAAAGCTGGCAGAACCCCTTCGAGTTCGGCCACCGGCATCCCTTTGCCCTCGAGCTTCAGTTGCACGGTCGCGGTCGCGCCGGCTACGTCGTACGTGCCCGTAAGAGCCTCCAGCGCCTTGCCGATATGAACATTTCCCTCGCTCAGCGTTCCCTTTTCACCCTTCAAGTCGTAATTCGTGGTGTAGTCCACGTTCACGGGCACGGTGGCCGGAGCCGCATGCGCCGCGAGCTTGATCTTGCTGGCTTTGAGCGTGCCTTTCGACGTCATCTCCTTTCCGTCGGAATTCATTTGCCCGTTGAAATCGACGATTCCGTCCAGCCCCGAAGCCGGGTCAATAAAACCTGTTGACGCCAGGTCGACGTTTTCGACGTCGATCGTCGCCTCAAGCGGACTCAGCGCCGCATCGCTCGCGTCGATCGGACCCGCCTTGCCGCTCATCTTCACGCTTCCGCCGCCGGGCGTCTTCGCCGTCAACTCAAACGGAAACTGCGTCGTATACGAAAGGTCCGAAGCCTCCAGGTCGACATTCTCATAGCGCTTCGCTTTCCCCGGGGATGGATCACCCACTACGATCGTTCCATTCGAAATCCTCAGCTTCGCCACGGAAAGTTTCGTCTCGCTGGAAGATGGACTCTTCGCTTCCGTCGATTTCGAAGGGGTCGCCCCAAGGCTCGAGAAATTCCATTTCCCGCCCGCGGACCGCAACAAACTCACTTCCGGGTCCGCGATCGTGAACGACTCCACTTCCAGCCTCTGCGAAAAAATCAGCGGCAGCAGCGCGACCCCCACCTTAAACTCTTTCGCGGTCAGGAACGGAGATTGGCTGAACGCCGGATCGTCCGCGATGGAAATGTTGTCCACGGTAACGCCGCCCGCCAGAATCGAAAGCCCGATGTTCCCGATTTCCACCTTCCGCCCCAGCGCGTTCGTAAGATCGGTCTCCAGGGTTGGCTTGAACTTATTCACGTCGATGAACATCGGCAGCGCCAGCGCCACCACAATCAGCACCACGACAACGATACCTACTCCAATCAGGACTTTCCTTGTCATGTGAACCTCCGAAGATTGCGTGCGGTGCGGGGCCGACGTCACCAGCGGCGACAGCGGACCCATCATACTCGCCAGCGGCGCGCCGCGACTCGTGATTTGCGATTCGCGCCGTGGGAGCCCCCCACTCGGGTTTCAGGGTTTGTCCCGAGGCTTCGGGATGCAAACCCTGAGCCCAAAACGATGGGGGTCAGGATCTGCTTTTCTTTTCTCTGTGTCCTCAAGCCGCTCTCCGTGTCCTCTGTGTTTCAGCTTTTCTCTGTGTTTCAGATTTTCTCAGCGTTCTCCGCGTCTCGGCGGTAAAAGCCTTTGCCTTTGACTCAATTTCAAATCTGAAATTTCCATTTTCAAATCGCTTTAGCGTTTATCTGTCCCGAAGCTTCGGGATCAGCTGTGGTTCCAGGGCTTCACGGCCCTTGTCGCTCACTCTGACACCAAAATCAACTCGCCTCCGCGAGATGCAGAACATTGAGCACGCGATGATGCGATTTCCATATCGCCTCCAGCACCGCAGGAATATCGGCGCCCGCCAGTCGCACAACGCACGCCGGCGTATCCCCTTCCACCGACGTGAACAGGCTGAGGACGTGAACCGCATGGCCCGCCGTAAGATCTGCCACCAAGCCAAACGCATCCTCGTCCTTGGCAATCGCAAAAGTAATGCGCGCTCCACCCTCTGTCGACGAGAAGAGCGCCACGAATGCTCGAAAGATATCGGACTCCGTAATGATCCCAAGAAGTTTTCCCTCACGCACCACGGGCAGTGCGCCGATTTTTCGATCTCGCATCAACAGCGCCGCTTCTTCGATCGGCGTGTCCGGCATTACCGTCAGCAGATCGCTTTTCATAATCTCCCGGGTTGCCACGTGGTCCTGCGGAGTTTTCCGCACCAGCACGGCGAAGGGATTTACGTCGGACGGGAATGCATGCAGGATGTCGCCTGCCGACACGATGCCGAGCAGCCGCGGCCCGCCTGCGTGCGATTCGGCAACCAACAAACGCCGGATACGGTGTTGCGCCATTAAAGCCGCAGCTTCGGCAATCGGCGCGTCAGGCGCGATGGTGATCAGATTTCGCGTCATCCACATGCTTACGATCATGCGTTGTACGCCCTTTGGAGTTGAAGGCGATTCGCCGCTATCTTAATCGCAAACCCGTCCGTTTGGCCCGCTGATCTGGAACTCGTGGGTTGAGCCGACCTTCTTACTACTCTCGCCCTGCACAATTGGAGACACATCTTTTACAAGTTGTTGACCATGACGTGGTGATTTCCCGCGGAGCTCGCTGCTACTGTGCGCGAGTTCTATCTCGCACCGTTTGCGTGCCCAAGGAGATCCATGAGAATCCCGGCCAAGTTTTGCACCAGGATGATGTTAGTACTTGCAGTGTTCCTCGCTACAGCCACGTGGTCACGGGCAAATGAAGCCGCCTCAGCCACATTCACCGTCAGCACCGTGTCGCCAGGTGTGTTCCAGTACGACCTAACCCTCACCGACACAGGGACAACCACGATCGGCACCTTCTGGTTTTCCTGGGTACCCGGCGCCGGATTCATGCCCGTTGGCCCCACCGGTGTCGTCTCCCCAGCCGGCTGGTCCGACATTCTTACCAACAGCGACGGCGCAATTCAGTGGACCACCGGTGCGCCGTTGACCGCAGGCTCCTCTCAGAGCGGCTTCGAATTCGACAGCACGCTCACGCTGGCCCAACTCGAAGCCGCGTCCACGAGCAACCCGAGTGATCCCGTGGATACATTTTTCACTTACTCGGCCGCGCCGTTCAGCGATGCGGGCTTCCAAGGCGTGGCGACTCCAGCAGTTGCCGCCACTCCGGAACCGGCAACGTTCGTGCTCTTGGCAGTCGCCCTCGGCTTGCTCGCATTCGCCAGCCGCTTCCGCAGCCAAACTCACACCGCAATCTAACTTCGCTCTCCGCCGGAAGGGCTGGCCGCCTTTGGTCCCAGCCCTTCCGTCACCCATTCCTTGGCCCTGTCACCCTTCAGGCGCGTTCACGCTGTCTTTCTCAGTGCCTGCCCGCCACCTTGCTGGGCGGGCCTCGCCGGCAATTGCGCGGTCCTGTCGGTGACCTCCGGTGAGAATTCATCATAGGACACCCTGTTGTCACTTTTTGTGCGATCGAACCTCGTCAGCATTTCACAATGGAAGCGTCAAGCCCGAAACATGCCAACAACAGAACCAAACATCACCGGCTCCGAACATGCATATCAACTCCTTGGCGTCCCGACTTCCGCCTCTGCACAGGCAATCAAGCAGGCCTATCGCCGCATGATTAAGCGCTGGCATCCGGACCTCTACGCAACCGGGACATCGGCTTATGTGGAAGCAACGCAAATGTCGAGGAGCATCAACGAAGCGTACGCGCTAATCCAGCACGCGCCATTACGGTACTGGGATTCTATCCCCGCTGATCGCAGCTACGTTCCTCAATCCCCTCAAGCGGAACGCGCCGCCACGTTCAGGACGATGGGCATGATGGCTGCTCAATTCCACAGACCCGATCGCCTGGAATTTTGGGTTCGTTTCGTGTGCGGAGCTTTCTTCGGAGCATTCATCAGTCTTCGTTTGGTCATTTACATGGAGAAGCCGATGTCGGCGGTCTTGACAATCCTTGGCGTTGCCCTCGTTTGTGCCTTCGGTGCTGCAAAAGGCGGCGACAAATTCTGGTACTCAATTCTGCGTATCCGCTGGTATTGGTGGCAACCTTGAGGTCGCCCTCCCAACAGACTCTACGAGCGGCTTCCTTCTGTTCCTTTCAACCGCCCAAAAAAAACGGCCCGCGATTTCTCGCGGGCCGCTCTTCTAACCGTTACGACTAGAGGCTTGTGACGTTGGCTGCCTGCAGGCCCTTGGGACCGCGGGTTACTTCGAATTCAACAGCTTGGCCTTCGTTCAAAGACTTGTAGCCGTCCGCCTGAATCGCGGAGAAGTGGACGAAAACGTCTTCGCCCGACTCCCGCTGGATGAACCCATAACCCTTGCTGGCATTAAACCACTTCACTGTTCCTTGTTCTTTCACTTCTTTTGCTCTCTTTTATATGAGCTATTTGTTGCTCTCCGACCGCCTCCAGCCGTACAACAAAAAGGGGCCGCAAGCGCGTGCTCGCAGCCCCTTCCATCGAATCTAAAGGTGTTACAAGAGCGACAAACGCGAAAAAATAATAGCATCCCCAAACTTTCGCGCCAAGCAAATTTTCCGCACGCGCTCACTCAGCTGCAATGCACCTCTCACGTGCGACAACACAGGTGTACCAATCGCGGTTAACTCGATCGCAGCGACGATTCCAAGAACGATTGTGGGGAAAGAATCTGAATGTCTCTAAAGGGATGGAGCACCAGAAGATCAGAATCGCCCGTGACGATATGAGTGGCGTGGCCGCTCGCTGCAAGTTCGAGGAACTTGTCATCTTTCGGATCGCGGCACGCCACTATTTTTGCCTCGATGTCGACCCACTCAGCCTCGCGTGTCAGAGCCGCCAGGAAACTGCGAATATCTTCCTCATCGATGTAGCGGCGAAACCGTTTTCGGCTCAATACCTCGTACAATTCGGTCAGCGCTGAAAAAGAAAGTAGAATTTTCCCACTCCGGTACGCCAAGTCGAGAGCTTGTCGAGGCTTTGAATCAGACAGGAGTAAAGCGCTAACGAGAACGTTCGTATCGAACACGCACGGCAACTACGCGCCCTTGAGCAGGGAATCGAGTGTCTCCGGCGTCAGTCCCTTGGCCTTCGCTTTGCGCCCGACTTCATCCAGCACTTGCTCGAGCGACTGATATTCCCCCGCGGCAAGCTCCCGAAGCCACAAGCTCAAAAGAGCCTGCATCTTCCTCTTTTCGTCCGCGCTCGCGCCTTCGTAGGCGCGCGCCGTCTCCGGATCCAGTGGAATCGTAATCGTAGGTTTTGCCACAGCTTTCACCTGCAAAGATTCTACGGCAAAGATCGACCGGTCGCCACGACCTTTCGCTGCAGGCTACACCCTCGAACCACCCCTCAGCCCGATTTGAGGCCCCAGGCCTCTTCTGAGAAGATAGTGTCGTCCGCACCGCAACCACGGGGGCGCATGAGTCTGATCACGAACATCCTCTTCCCAGTCGACTTCTCGCCGTCCTCCATTGCCATGGCCTCTTATGTAAAGAGGGCGGCCATTCTGTTTGCCGCCAAGGTTTCGCTGATTCATGTCTTTGACCCCGCCAGCTACAACGGCTTCGAACTCTTTCTGCGGCAAACGAAAGACATCGCCCAGGACCATCATGAGATCGCCCGCCGCAGGCTCGATTCGTTCCTCGAAAATGAGTTTCCTCTCTCGGAATACCCGAGGATCGTCGTGGCAGGCGACACGGCCACACAGATCGCTCAGGTGGCTAAGCGCGGCTTCGATCTGATCATCATGCCGACGCATGCGGGCACTTTCCGCCGGATGCTTCTCGGCTCGACCACAGCCAAAGTCCTCAACGATGCCGATTGCCCCGTGTTGACGACCAGGCACGCCGAAACCGTCACTCCACACCCACTCGAGCACCGCGAATGGCTGTGCGCCATCGACTTGAGCCCGGACTCAGAGAGAGTCCTCCGCTTTGCCAACCAGGCGGCTGCGGAAGCGCGCGCCAAGCTCTACATCATTCATGCCATCCAGGGCGGAGATCCCGATCTGCCCGCTCAGCCCGACCTCGAAGCGCAAATCCACCCGGTCGAAAGAGAGGAGACTCGCGAGCGCATCGCCGCACTGCAGAAGAAACTCGGATCCAGCGCTCCGGTTAACATCGTCGTTGGCTCCGTCAAGGCGGCACTGATCGACGCGGCCCGGCGATACGACGCGGACGGCCTCATAATCGGAAGAGGCCCTCAATCCGGCGCCCGCGGCCGCCTCCGCGACCTCACCTACGCCATCGTCCGCGATTCCCCATTCCCCGTCCTCAGCGTCTGAGTCTTCTTTGGACCGCGGCAGCTTGCTGCCGCTTTCCCCGGACGAGTGAAGACGCCGTCGCAGCAATCACTGTCACGTTTGCCGTTTGGCAACTACAGCGAAGCGACGACTGTCAGGAAGTGGCGAGCTGCGGCAAACTAGTTCAGTGGAACCTGCTCGCATCGCTCGTCCGCGCGAAATCACCGCAGCAGCTGTAGCAGCGCTGATCGGCGGC
>Ga0209274_10001856_pt1 | contig 10593 bp, 7 predicted proteins | sample HubBroMetageREF1_FD_188343 | JGI IMG/M metagenome (GOLD analysis project Ga0209274, IMG submission 188343) | Reference soil microbial communities from the Hubbard Brook experimental Forest, New Hampshire, USA - Hubbard Brook CCASE Soil... | ecosystem: Environmental > Terrestrial > Soil >...
GAGCCTTCTGGCACTAATCCCCGCAATAAACTGGGGAGCCCAGGGAGGCGGATACCCGATTCCACCGGGGGCCACGAAAGTCTCGTTCTAGGCTCGGGGCAAAGACGGCGGAGAGAGCGTTCACGCGCCCGAGGGACATGGGGGCCGGTGGTAGCTACGGAATCTCGCTGGCGCGCGCCCGCGTGGCAGAACTACACGATCGACGTCTCGGACCTCGACGAGTCCGCCGCGCACGTCGCTCCCGGCCAGGGGGCGGGCGGCTACTACGGTGGAATCATCGGCGCATTCGGCTTCACGATCGCCAATCAAACGTTGCCGTCAGCCGATGAAGGCACCTGTCCCGCCGGCCTCGTCTGCCGCGCCTTCGGCGGGCCGTCCGCGCCCCCCAACGATTCGGATCCCGATGGCGTTTGCTCGCCGATCTCACGACGGGCTGCCTGTTCCCGCCCGTTCTTCCGATCGACGGTCACGTTCTACATCGACGATATCGAGTTCCAGAAGGGGCGCCACGGTCGCGCCACGGTCCGATCGCTACTCCGTCACTGCCCAATTCCACGTACGCGCAAAAGTGCGATGGATGGCTGGACTAGATTTTTACCTGTCTTGTTTGGCATTTGATTCGGCAATAAGCTCGGGTCGTCACGGAGGGGCGCCGCGTCGAGGGGCGCCGAGGAGAGACAGGCCATGCATCGCCGTCGATTTTTGGGGGCACTCGGGAGCGCCGCGATGGCACCGCTCGCGCAGTCGATCGAGGGGCTTGCGCGCGCGGCCGGTGCGGCTCCGGTAAAGCGCCTCATCACGTTCTACACGTCGAGCGGCTGCCCGGCTTCGTACTTCTGGCCCACGATCCAGGGCACGAACTACGACCTGTCGCCCGTACTCATGCCGCTGGCGCCGTACCAGTCGCGGATGACGGTCCTCCAAGGACTGTCGCTCGGGCCCGGGTCGAACCATCGCTTCGGGATGGACAACTGCCTGACTGTGGGCGCTCAAACGTCGTACGAGCAGACCCTCGCCGCGGCCCTTAACGCCGACCTTCTCAACCTTTCGGTCGCTCCCCTCGCGGGCGGCAACGAAATGAGCTTCATCAATGGCGTTCGCCAGCCGGGGATCTACGACCCCGTGCAGGCGCGCGCCGAAGTGCTGCGGACGGTCAACACGTCGGCCCTCGGTGCGCAGGGCGCCAACATCGCCGCGATCCGGCAGTTCAAGGCCCTCGCGCTCGGTCTGAGCTTGTCGGAGCTCGACGCGTTGAGCAAGCAGGTCGCCTCGCTGCCGTACGAGAGCGCGAAGATTCAAGGGCACATTCAGGCGGTGCAGGAGCTCAAAGTCAGCCTCGCGCAGAACCCGCAGCAAAGCTCGGCGTCGGCCATGAGCTGCACGACGCTCTCGACCAAGGCGCTCAATGCGGCGATGGGCGCCGTCACCAACGGCGATGCGTGCCAGCCGTTCTTGCCGGTGCTTCTCGATGCGCAGATCGAGAACTGCGTCGAAGGCTTCCTCTGCGGCCAGCGCACCATGGCCAACATCCAGGTGATGCATGCTTGGGGCAACCATGTGTTCTCGTGGCTCGGCTTCTCCCAGGCGCACCACCAAGACCTGTCGCACTGGGTCCCCTCCCAGCCGACGGGGATGACCGCGCAGCAGATGGCGACCTGCAACACCTGGCTGGCGAGCCGCTTTCTCACATTGATTCAGGGGCTCGACGTGCCCGACCCGCTCGTTCCCGGAAAGACGGTGCTCGACAACACCGTCATCTTGTGGACGTCCGAGGTGGACGGCGGCGACGCCCACACCGTCCAGTCGATTCCGGTCATCCTCATCGGCAACCTTGGCGGGGCGCTGAATGCGGGCCAATTCGTCAGCTACGGGCCGCCGGGCGGCATCGACACGGCCACGGTCAACACGCTCAACGCCACGGGTCGCAACATGGGCGACCTCTTCTCCACCCTCTCGACGGCATTGGGGGTGCCCATCAGGTCGTTCGGCCCGCGTCCGGGGCAGGGACTTCTCAAGGAGATCCTGGCATGAGCCCGCGTCGACGCATCCTCCACGGTGTGCTCCTCGTCGCGCTCGGGGCGGGAGCCGCGGCGGCCTGCGGGACCGGCCAAATCGGACCCGGGGGCCAGGGCACCGCATCGCCTGGGTCGAATGCCACTTCCTCGAATTCCGGCTCCGTGGCCGCACCGAATGCCGGGAGCGCAGCGAGCTCCGGGAGCGCGGCCGCGTCGGGCTCGACGAGCGCCGGTTCCACGGCGGCGGCCAGCAGCGGGCCGACCGCCGGCGGCGCGCGCCCCGCCTACTGCACGACGTCGAGCGTGGGGGTGCCGGCCTATCAAATGGTCCGCCGGTTGTCCGAGGCCGAATACAACGCCTCGCTCGTCGACGTCTTCGCTCAAGATCCGACCACTTGGCAGGCCATCCAGTTCGTGGGCGACATCAAGCAGGCGAATCAGTACGACACCTATTCGGACGCTCTCTTGGTCAATCAGGCGTGGCTCGCGGCGCTCGTCGATGCGACCTTCACCACCGCGCAGAGCCTGCTCGCAGGACCGAACGCGTCGCAGCTATTCGATCCGTCTTGCAACCCGATGGCCATCGACGCGACGTGCGTGCAGGCCATGGTGCAAAACTACGGCTATCGGCTGTTCCGGCGTCCTCTGACGACCGCGGAGGTCTCGAGTTACGTCAGCCTGTTCACCCAAGGCGTCTCGATGGTGCAGCTTTCGCCGAGCGACGCGCTCGCGGGTACCCTTGCGGCGTTGATGCAGTCTCCCAACACCCTCTACATCCAGGAGCTCGGGCAACCCGACGGTGCGACCTTCAAGCTCGGCGGCTACGAGCTCGCGTCGATTCTGTCCTATGGGCTCACCGGGTCGACGCCGTCCAAGGCGCTGCTCGACAGCGTCGGCACAGGGGCGCTCGACACCCCCGCAGGCCTCGTCGCCGCTTCGCAAGCGATGATGCAGAGCCCGGCGGGTCAGGCGCACCTCAGCGAGTTCTTCCTCGAGTGGACCGCGTACGACACCGTGCCGTATGCCGTCAAAGACCCGACCGTCTACACCCTGCCGAGCGACATCCAGACGGCGATGGTGACAGAGACCCAGAGCCTCATCCAGAACATCAATCAGACCGGCGGCGGGCTGGCAGACCTTCTTCAGTCGCCGACCACGTTCGTCAACCTGTCGCTCGCTCAATACTACGGGTGGAGCACGACGGGACTCAGCGACACGCAGTTCACTTCGGTGCAGCGCCCGACGGGCCAGGGCGTCGGGATGCTTTCCCAAGGCGGCTTCCTCACGATCCACGGCACCCCGAACAGCTCGTCTCCCACCCAGCGCGGGCTCTTCGTGCTCGAATCGCTGCTTTGCGGGCAAGTCCCTCCGCCGCCTCCGAACATCCCGGTCATCCCGGCTCCAAGCGGCAACGTCACGACGCGCGAGCGTTACGAGGACCAGCACGCGGTCGGCTCCTGCCAGGCGTGCCACGGGCAGATGGATCCGATCGGCTTCGGCCTCGAGAACTTCGACGGCATCGGGCGCTACCGCACGACGGAGGCGGGGCAGGCCATCGACGCGTCCGGGTGGATCGCGGTGCTCAACAAGGAGACGTTCAACGGCCCGGCGGACCTTGCGACCAAGCTCGTGGCAGCGCCCCAAGTGTCGCAATGCTTTGCCGCCCAGCTGACAGCGTACGTCCTCGGAGTGGCCGTCCAGGACGCACTCTGCATCGCGCCACCTTCGGCCTACGCGACCGCCAGCAGCCCCATGAGCTTCTCCCAGGTGCTGGGACAGGTCGTTGAGCCGACCCATCTCGTGCTTCGATCTCCCTGACTTCGAAGAGCTAAGCTAGAGACGCCGGGGCAAGGCCCCTCGGAGAGTCTTGGCTTGAAGGGGAGGTCAACATGATGGTGTGGAGAAGAACGATCGCGGCCGTCGCACTGGCCGCGTGGGCGTCGACCGCGTGCGGGGTCGGCTACTACCAGGGCTTGGACGCGGGCGGTGGAGGCGGCGGCAGTGGCGCCGGCAATCCTGGCTCCTCCGCTGGGGTCGGGGTCGGGGCCAGGTTCAGCTCCGGTGTCACGAGCGGCTCGAGCTCCAGCTCGGGCGTCACGAGCGTCACAGCCGCCGGCTCTCCTTTCGCCTCGGGGGTCGTCGCGGCCGGGTCGCCCTTCGGGAGCCAATCGGGCACCTTGTTCGCGTCCGGGTCGGCATCGTCGGGCACCCTTGTGACGCCCCCTCCGCCGCCTCCGCCTCCACCCGGGGACGTCGACGCCCAAGCCTTTTGCAAAGTCCCCAACATCGACACCGGGAGCCTGCCGTTCGTCGTGGACACCGCGTTCGTCCCCAGCGGTTGGATGGGCGATGCGCCCGCGTACATGGCCCTGCCCGCGGACCCCTTGACCGGGTCGTCCGCTTCGCCTGCGACCACGGCCCGGATGACGCTTTTTCCGGTCGGCTACTCGACCATCGGAGATGCCTGTACGCCGGACGGCGTCGGTCGCTCGAGCCCGAGCGCACGAGGCGCCTGCTGGAAGGTCATCTTCGTTCCGTTCCCCAAGACCATTCAACCCGGCGCCGGACCCGGGACCATGAAGATCGGCGGCGGCCCTGGTTACGGATGGGCGGGCGCGTTCTGGCAATATCCACAGAACAACTGGGGCTCGCTCGGAGGCGGATACCCGATTCCGCCTGGCGCCACGACCGTCTCGTTCTGGGCCCGAGGCCACGACGGGGGAGAGAAAGTCCGATTCTTCAGCGGCGAGGGACAGAACCTGCCGTGCTCGGACTACGTGGCCGCGACGTCGACGAACGCGACGTTCCCGCCCACGCCAGCCTGGACCCAGTACACGATCGACATCACGGGCCTCCAGTACGGCACGACCGACATCACGCCGGGGCAAGGGCCGGGCGGCTACTTCGGCGGTGTTGTGGGCGCGTTCGGATTTGGCGTCGGGGATCAAACTCTCCCGTCGCTCAACGGCGGCAGCGCGCCCCCCAACGAGACTGACCCGACCAGCGCGCCGGTCGCCGATCCGGCCGTGCCGGGCGCGCTCTTCCCCCCGTTCTTCGAATCGACCATTCAGTTCTACATCGACGACATCGAGTTTCAGTGAGAGCGGGACCGGGGACACCCCGTCGTAAGGCGGGGGTCCCCGTTTCCCTTGTTGTCCCCTCACGCCGCTTACGTGTCGTGAGGCATCGTCCCGCTGCTGGCGGCCCCTTGGGGCGTGCTCGCGGCGGGTGCGGATGCGGTGGGCTTCGGTGCAGTCACCGGAGTCATGACGACGTCGCCGGGGTGACAGCCTTTTTCTGGATCTTGCCCATCGTGTGCCGCGCTTCGCGAAGCGCGCTTTGCGGCCGCTGCGGCTTTCTGTTGAGCCGTAGCGGCGTGCTTGCTAGCTTCCGCTCGAGCCCGAAGTCCGCCAGCACGTCAGGCGACTCGCTGAAGGTCGTTCCCCCACGAACGACGCGAGCGCGGTCCTGACGACCCCGAGGGCAGCGCGGCCGGGCCGCCATGCTCCGATCGCTTCGTCCTCGATCCCCGCTCCGCTGTGGGCATCGGGGGGGTGAATCCTCCCGACTATTTTTGGGGGAGCCGATCGATTTTCCGGGGGACGCGTATACTGAGCCGAACGCATGGACCTCCCGAGCGAAGACGCGCTCCGCTGGATCGTGAGCACCTACGCGGGCTTTCGCGCTCGCCACGGCGACGCCATCGGTGATCCAGCACTCGTCCAGCCCACCGCCGAGTTCTTCCCCGACGAGTTTCGCCTCGACGCAGACAGCGTCGCGCGCCTGCTACGGCGGATGATCCACTACGCGCCCGTCTCGGACGGTCTCGGCATCGCGCTCGGGTTCGTGGAGCCCGAGGAGCATCAGGGCGGGGGCTGCGGATCCGCCGTGTGCGGAACCGATGGGGCCGGAGCCCCGGGGCGCCCCGACGTCGAGGAGCTCGAGGAGGGCTATCGCGTCTGGGTCGCCGCCGCCGACGTCCCCCGCGCCGAGGTGCTCGCGGGCTCCCTGAGCCGCGCGATCGGAGCGCTCGTCTTGCACGAGGCGGGCGAGCTCGTCGAGCCGCGCACGAGCGAGATCGCCGCCGCGGCGTCCGGCTTTGGCGTCCTTCTCGCAAACGGTGCGGCCGTGTGGGCCAAGGCGTGCGGCGGCCTGCGCATGGCACGCGCCACGGCCCTGTCGGTCGAGGAGGTGAGCGTGGCACTCGCGCTCTTTGCGGCGGTTCACCGGCGAAAGGCCTCGGACGCTCGAGCGCACCTGGGGACGACTCAGCGCGAGGCATTCGACGCAGCGTCCGAATGGGTCGACTCCAACCGCGCGCTGGTCGAAGCGCTTCGCGATCGACCGCTCGTGCTCGAGGCAGGAATTTTCGACCTCGAGCCGCTCCGGGGCGCCTTCGGTCGATGGCTGCACAAGCGAAAGCAAGACAAGGAGCGGTCGGTCCCGATGGCCAAAGCACAGCCCATGAGCGAAGAGCGACGCCGGCACTTCGAAGAGGCCAAGGCGCTCGTCGACGAGGTCATGGGACGCTGAGGCCGTCGCCCGCGGTCTTGCTGCGCGCCCATCGCCCGCAGCGATACGTCTCAAGCTCGGAGCGATGATGCCGCCTCGCAGCGACGCACGTCTGCGCCGCAGCGATGCCCTGTTCCGCCCCAGCGATGCATCGCTTGGCCGCGTCACTGCACCGCTTTGATCTGCGATGGGCGCTTGGGTCGAAGGCGTCGGTAGTGGCTAGATTTGCCAATTCTTCACGCACCGCGGCTTGGTACGGAAGGGCTAGAGGCCGCTCCAGCGCTACGCCCCTGAAGGGGCCAGACGGGCAGCCAGGTTGGTTTTACGTCTGGTGCAAGGGCGAGAAAAAGAACTGCGATGAGAAAGCCGGCGAGGTCTGCCCGCAGGGCTACGAGCTTATCGACATGAGCGAGAACTCAGGTACGACGTTTGAAGGCTACAAGTCCGCTTACGTAACTCGCAGCTACCGCGGGTACATGCAGATCAAGTGCTATGGGCCGCAGCCGCGGTCGCAGACGGGGGTGACGATGGCGGCTAAATCGCCCATGACCGACGACGTCTCCACCGAGGAGCTACAGAAGGCCGTCGACCATATGCACGGCCTGCCGACGCGCTTCGTCGAGGTGGACGAGCGCTACGAGGCAAGGCGCCGTGAAGGTGTTAGCGCTGACCGGCTACCCGAGCGGTGCGAAGCGCGCCTATGCGTGTTCGTACATGACTACGGGCAAGAAGCGACGGTTCATCGCCATCCTGGGTCTCTCTCCGGTGGATGACGGCATCGTGGCAGTGCGGACGGCGGTTCTGGCGCAAGTACGGGAAGCGGACCGGGCGAAGAACTAGCCACGGCTTCACGGAGAAGCACGCGCCGAGCCCACGCGGATAAGCCCTCGCCCTTCGCCGCACGATCGAGGATGCGTCGCTCGTCCGCAGAGCACCGGACCGACAAAAGGGACGCCTTGTGCAGCTTCTTGGGAATCGGCGGGCGCCCGATCCTGACCATCTTGCCGGTCACGGGCGCACCCCGTGGAGCGCGTGGGCCGCTCCGCCGCAGCAGTGCGCGCCTCCGCCCGAAGCACGCGCGCCTCGAACGCAGCGATCCCCGATCGCCGCAGAGCGATCCCCGACTCCAAAGAAGAACCGTGCGCCTAGCAGCGATCCGGCCTTAAGCGAAGCGAACCCGCGCTGCGCCGAGTCGAACCATGCAAGCGAGGTCCCGAAGCGGAAGCTCGCTGCATCGAGGCCGGATAGCGCTCGATCGCGGGCGATGAGCTCGCAAGAGTGGGGCGCCTGGCTTTCACGGGGCCACGGCGCCTTGATGGAAGGCCTACGTCGGACTAGCTTCCGGCCGCAAACGCGCTGAGGAGTCATTCGAACATGCCCACGAAGATCGCAATCAATGGCTTTGGCCGCATCGGCCGCTGCATCGTCCGCGCGATGGCCGAGCGAAACATCAAAGATCTCGAGCTCGTGGCGATCAACGATCTCACCGATGCCAAGACGCTCGCGCACCTCTACAACTACGACAGCGTCCATGGCCGCGCCTCGCACAAGTCGACCGCCCTCGAAGGCGCGATCGACTTCGGAGCTTCGAAGGCGAAAGTCATCGCGGAGAAGGACCCCGCCAAGCTGCCGTGGAAGGAGCTCGGCGCCGACATCATTCTCGAGTGCACGGGCCTCTTCACCGACAAAGACAAGGCCGTGGCCCACCTGACCGCAGGCGGCAAGAAGGTCATCATCAGCGCGCCCGCCAAGGGGCAGGACGCGACGATCGTCCTCGGCGTGAACACCGAGGTGTACGACGCCGCCAAGCACACTGTCATCTCGTGCGGCTCGTGCACGACCAACGCGCTCGCGCCCGTCGCCAAAGTGCTGCTCGACAACTTCGGCATCCAGCGCGGCCTGATGACCACGATTCACTCGTACACCAACGACCAGGCGGTCCTCGACATCCCCCACCGCAAGGGCGACTTGCGCCGCGCGCGTGCAGCCGCCGTGAACATGATTCCGGCGACGACCGGCGCCGCGAAGGCGCTCAGCGAGGTCGTCCCGCAGCTCAAGGGCAAGTTCGACGGCCAGGCCGTGCGTGTTCCGACGATGGACGGCAGCATCATCGACCTCACCTTCGAGACCGACAAACCCGTCACGCGCGATTCGATTCACGCGGCGATGAAGGCCGCCGCCGAAGGACCGATGAAGGGCATCTTGGCCTACATCGACGAGCCGCTCGTTTCCGGCGACTTCATCGGCGACCCGCACTCGTCGAGCTTCGACGCGACGATGACGCAGGTCATGGGGGACAAATTCGCCAAGGTCTTCTCCTGGTACGACAACGAATGGGGCTTCTCGAACCGAATGGTCGAGCTCTCGCAGCTCGTCGCGGCCAAGCTCTGAGCCGACCGTAGCCGACGAAAGCACTGCCGATGACCAATCCGCTGCAGGGGATCCGTTCGGTCCGCGACCTTCCGGTCGAAAACAAGCGCGTCTTCTTGCGCGTCGACTTCAACGTGCCGCTCGACGGGACCACGATCACCGACGACTCGCGCATTCGCGAGGCGCTGCCCACCATCAAGCACGTGCTCGAACGGGGTGGTCGCCTGGTCTGCGCGAGCCACCTCGGTCGTCCCAAGAAGGGCCCCGATCCGAAATACAGCCTCGAGCCATGCGCTGTGCGCCTGGCCGTGCTGCTCGGGCAAGAGGTCACGCTTCCCGAAGATTGCGTCGGAGACGCGGCCAAGAAGGTGGTCTACGACCTTCGCGGCGGCCAGGTCTGCTTGCTCGAGAACCTCCGATTCCATCCCGAAGAGGAGAAGGACGACGAAAACTTCAGCCGGCAGCTCTCTGAGCTCGCCGACATCTACGTCGACGACGCGTTCGGGTCGGTGCACCGGGCGCACGCGAGCGTGCACGGTCTCGCCAAGCTCTATCGAGACCGAGGCTGCGGGTTTCTGCTCGAGAAAGAGATCGCGTCGCTCGGCAAAGTCGTGACGTCTCCCGACAAGCCCTACGTGGCGGTGCTCGGCGGGGCCAAAGTGAGCGACAAGATTGCCGTCGTCGAGTCGCTGCTCGAGAAGGTGAACGTCCTCATCATCGGGGGCGCGATGGCCAACACGTTTCTCGCGGCGCTCGGCAAGAACATGCAAGCGTCTCTCGTCGAGACCGAAAAGCTCCCGCTCGCGCGCTCGATCCTCGACAAGGCCAAGGGACGCGGCGCCGAAGTGCTCTTGCCCGTCGACGTCGTCGTGGCCGAAGGCTTGTCGGCGACCCAAGGCACCGTCGTCGGAGTCGACGCGGTGCCCGCCGGTCAGATGGCGCTCGACATCGGCCCCAAGAGCCTCGAAGCCTTTGCGCGCCGGTTCGTCGACGCGAAGACGGTCTTCTGGAACGGCCCGATGGGGCTCTTCGAGAAAGAGCCCTTCGCGACCGGGACCTTCGGCGTCGCGCGCGCCATGGCAGCCTCCGCGGCCTTCACGGTCGTCGGGGGGGGCGACAGCGCAGCGGCGGTCTACGCGGCAGGGGGCGACATCGCCAAGAGGATGAAGCACATCTCCACGGGCGGAGGCGCATCCCTCGAGCTCATCGAAGGCAAGAAGCTCCCCGGCATCGAAGTGCTGCGTTCGGCGGAGGCGACTTGAACCCGAGCCGCCGCCCGCTCATCGCGGGCAACTGGAAGATGAACCTCGGCGGCGGTGCAGGCGTCGAGCTCGCGCGCGCCGTCGTGGCTCTCACGACGAGCGTGCCGCACGTCGATCTCGTGATCGCGCCTCCCTTCACGGCGCTCGCCGCGTGCGCGCACGAATGCGACGAGAGCCGCGTTGAGCTCGCGGGGCAGAACGTGCATGCGAAAGACTCCGGCGCCTTCACGGGCGAAGTGAGCGCGCCGATGCTCGTCGACGCGGGCTGCCGCTGGGTCATCATCGGCCACAGCGAGCGCCGCCAGCATTTCGGCGAGACCGACGCGCAGGTGGCCGAGAAAGTCGCGGCGGCCCTTCGCGGCGGGCTCGTGCCCATCGTGTGCGTCGGCGAGACGCTGCAAGAGCGCGAAGCGGGGACGACGCTGCAAGTCGTG
>Ga0209274_10001857_pt1 | contig 10591 bp, 6 predicted proteins | sample HubBroMetageREF1_FD_188343 | JGI IMG/M metagenome (GOLD analysis project Ga0209274, IMG submission 188343) | Reference soil microbial communities from the Hubbard Brook experimental Forest, New Hampshire, USA - Hubbard Brook CCASE Soil... | ecosystem: Environmental > Terrestrial > Soil >...
GAGTTCCAGCAGCTGAATCCGAAGGTACACGCGCCGACCGGTTACGGCGGGGAGTTCCAGATCCCCACGGTGGAGTCCGGCCACAGCGACATGACCTGGGAGGTGACCCGCTGGATCGCCAATAACCAGGACGCAGCTGAGTTCATGGCTGGCCAGTTCGACCAGTGGGGTATGCACGTCAACACCAACTACGAAGGTCTTCGGTATCCGCTTGACTCGTTCACCAGCGAGGATTCCTACCCGGTCATCGCGCACCTGTACGACCCGGTCTTCCCGCTCAGCGCGGTGGCCCAGTACCAGGCGGCGAACTGGGATCCTGGCACCGACTGGGAGGTGGATGAGTACGGCAACTACGAAAAGAACCCGATTCAGGTTCCCGGCGAGCGCGGGTTGTTCGCGATCCTTGATGAGGCCGACGCCGCCGCGTTCCGCTTCCCGGTCGCCGAGATACTCAACGACAAGGGCCGCTATGTGGCGCCGACCCTGAAGTCAATGGCCGCCGCACTGCCATCGATGACCCCGACCGGCGGCAACGGCAGCACCAAGGACGTCGACTACGCCAAGCAAGCGGCCGACGCTTACCCGCTGACCATGATCATCTATGCGATGGTCCCGACCAGCGGTGTCGGAAGCACGAAGGCATCGGCGATCGCCAGGTTCCTCGACTTCGCCGCCGGGCCTGGTCAGACCCCCGGCGAGCAGCCAGGCCAGCTTCCGCCCGGTTTCCTGCCGCTTACCTCTTCGATGCGGGCGGAGACGCTCAAGGTCGCGACCGAGGTTCTGGACCAGTCAGGCGGCAGTTCGTCGCCCAGCCCGAGCCCAAGCCCGAGCCCGAGCAGCACCGTGGGTTCCAGTCCGAGCCCGAACTCGGGCTCGGGCCTGAGTCCGAGCCCGAGTTCGAGCCCGACCATTTCGTCATGGCCGCCTACATCGCCCCTGGGCCATGGCGTTGTCACGATCGCCCTGCGGAGTTCGCAAAATGTCGGCCTGACCAGTTACGCGCTACCTGTGCTGCTGATCATCGGCGGAATAGCCACGCTGGCCGGTGCGTCATCCCTCGTGGTGAGCACGGCCGGGGTCGCGATTGGCGCGCGCCTGCGACGACTTCGCCATATTCGCCTGGCATTTCGGAGGAAGCAATGACCCCCCGTTTCCTGCGCGGATCGTGGCGAGTCCTGGCGGCGACGTCGCTCGGGTTGTTCAGCCCGCTGGCCGCTTCGACGGTCGCGAACGCATCGACCCCTTACGCGACCATCAGCGGTTCTGGCTCGTCTTGGAGTGCCCTGGCGATCGACCAGTGGACGCAGGACTTGCATCCAGACGGGATCAATATCAACTACGACCCCGATGGGTCGGCCGCTGGCCGCGCTGACTATATGGCCAATCTGGACGACTTCGCCGCCTCTGATCCCCCGTTCCGTAACGGCGACGACGAACTGGGCGGCACCAGCGCGGAGCACCCGAGCCAGGGCTATTCCTACATCCCCGACACCGCGGGTGGCACCGCATTCATGTACCACATCGTGGTCGCAGGCAAGCTGATCACCAACCTGCGGCTATCGGGCGAGACCATCATGAAGATCTTCACCGGCCAGATCACCAACTGGGATAACCCGGAGATCACCCATGACTACGGCGCACAGTTGCCGAACCTGCCGATTACCCCCGTGCTCAGGTCGGACGGATCGGGCGCGACCTACTTCTTCACCCGGTGGATGGCGCACATGTTCCCGACTCAGTGGAACGCGTTCTGCGAGAAGGTGCACCCAGGTATCAAGCTGCCGTGCCCGCAAACCGAGTTCTACCCGCTCTTTCCTGGTGCCAAGTCAGAGAACGGGTCAACCAACGTCGCTACCTACATCACCGCCAGCTACGGCGACGGCGCGATTGGCTACGACGAGTACGCGTACGCGCTGAACGCTCACTATCCGGTCGTGGCGATGCTCAACCCGGCCGGCTACTACGTGCTGCCGTCAGCGTCGAACGTAGCTGTCGCGCTGACTCAGGCCGTCATCAACGAGGACCAGAACAGCCAGAATTTCCTGCAGCAGGACCTGGACAATGTTTATACCTACACCGACCCGCGCTCCTACCCGCTGTCTAGCTACAGCTACCTGATCGTGCCGCGGGCCCACACGACGCTGCCGTTGAACTTCACCACAGCGAAGGGCAGGACGCTGAGCACGTTCGTCAACTATCTGCTCTGCGCCGGCCAGAATCAGGTGGCGGCTCTTGGCTACTCGCCGCTGCCGCTGAACCTGGTCGTGGGCGGGCTGCTGCAGAATAGCTACATTCCTGGCCACGTGACGATCCCGAGCCTGAGCAATGGCAGCTGCGCCAACCCGACCTTCACCGACGGCAAGCTCACGCTGCTGCTCGACGCCCCGGAGCCGTCACCCTGCTCCAAGGTGGGCGAACCGCTCGACTGCGTCGTCGTCGACGGCAAGGCCACAACGTCAGGCGCTGGCACAGGCGGATCACCGTCACCAGGCGCTTCCACCGGGGCGGGAACCGGCACAGGAACTGGAACAGGGACGGGCACGGGGACAGGAACCGGCACCGGCACCGGCACCGGAACCGGCACCGGAACCAGCACGGGAACAGGCACGGTCGCAGTGACCGGTCAGGTCGTTAACGTCGCTGATAGCACACCGAACAAGCTGATGCTGAGCGTGTTCACGGCGCTGGCGATCATTTTGGCTGTCGTCGTGCCGCCGACCCTCGGCGCCTGGCTGCGCCGCCGACGACGGCAGGAAACGGGTTGATGCCGAACACGACGCCAACTGCCCGCGCCCCGCAGGGGCCAGCCCTGGCAGAGCAAGCACCGGAAGGGCCAGCACTGGCAGAGCAAGCACCGGAAGGGCCAGAGCAGCCCGGCCAGGTAATCGCCCCCTTGGCGCCACCCGCAAGCCAGGCCAGTGCGCCAGTCGACCGAGGCTCTAAGCTGCCGGCCCCCGCTGTACCGGTCCCCGCAGTGCCAGCCCCGGCTGTACCGGTCCCCGCTGTGCCAGCCGCTGCTATCGCCACCGCGCCCGCGACCAGGCCAGCCGCGAAGCCACGCGAGCAGCCCGTGCTGCAGGCCGTCGGGGTCGGCCTCAGCCTGCTCGGCGTGTTCTTGCTCGGCTTCCTGGCGTACCTGTACGGCATCTCAGGCATCGAGGAGGCGCGCGCGCAGACGACGCTTTACCCGACGCTCCAGGTGGAACTTGGCAATCAGGTCGCACCGCTCGGCGCCACCACTCCCGGCAACCCAGTCGCGATCATGAATATCCCGAGTATCGGCATCCATCACATGATCGTGGTCGAGGGAACCTCGCCGGAGAACCTGATGCTCGGCCCGGGTCACGTCCGGGACACTCCATTGCCCGGGCAGTACGGCGTCTCGGAGATTTTCGGACGACGGGCCACGTTCGGCGCGCCGTTCGCGCGCCTGAGCCAGTTGCGGCGCGGCGATAAGATCAGTGTGATCACAGGCCAGGGCACATCCTCCTACACCGTCGTAGCCAGCGGCAGCAGCCGCCTTCTGATCGAGGATCCGGCGCCCAACCGGCTGCTGCTGTTCACCTCGTGCTCGGCTTACGTGCCCACGTCCTACTGTTACTACGACGCCGATCTCACGTCGTCCCCGCAGCCCGAGCCGGGCGGTCTACCGCCGATCACGCTCGCGGAAACGCCGCTCAGCGGGGACAGCAGCGCCTTGGTGCTTACCATGATGTGGGGGCTGGCCCTGCTGATCGTCTCGGCGGCAGGCACGGTGGCGGCCGTTCGATGGTCACCTTGGCTCGCCTACCTCGCCGCCGCGCCCCTCGTACTGGCCGTGCTGTGGAACCTGTATCAGAGCCTGGCGGCGCTGCTGCCTAATCTGTACTGACTGGCCGGTGCACCGATGACCGTGCCTTTGATCACAGAGAGCGAACCCCGATGATGCCGAATCCGGCCGACTCGAGCCAGAACAGCCATGCGGCCGTGCCTTCTCCTGGCGATCAGGGCAGTCAGACCGCCGTCATGGACGCGATGACAGATCCGTACACGGCAGTCAGCTCCGGGCCGCTCGTCGGGCTCACCGCCCGCAACATCTCAGCCTGGTTCGGCCACCACAAGGTGCTTGAGCGAGTGTCACTGGCGATGGAACCTGGCACGGTCACGGCGCTGATCGGCCCGTCCGGCTGCGGAAAGTCGACCTTCCTTCGGATCCTGAACCGTATGCACGAGATGGTGCCCAGCGCGGCCCTGGCCGGCCAGGTGCTGCTGGCCGATACTGACATCTACGACCCCGGTCAGCGCCCGACCGATGTGCGGCGCCGGATCGGAATGGTCTTCCAGAAGCCAAACCCGTTTCCCGCCATGTCGATATACGACAACGTGGCCAGCGGCCTGAAACTGGCCGGCATCAAAGTGTCCAACAAGGACGACCTGGTGGAGACAAGCCTGCGCCGGGCCGGGCTCTGGAACGAGGTCAACAAGCGGCTGCGGACTCCAGGCGGAGCGCTGTCTGGCGGGCAGCAGCAGCGGCTGTGCATCGCCAGGGCGCTCACCGTGCGGCCCGACGTGCTGCTCATGGACGAGCCGTGCTCGGCCCTCGACCCAACATCCACTCGGCGCATCGAGGACACGATCGGCGAGCTGCGTGACCAGATCACGATCGTGATCGTGACGCACAACATGCAGCAGGCCGCGCGCGTCTCGCAGAACTGCGCGTTCTTCCTCGCCACTGACCAGACTCCCGGGCACATCGTCGAGGCAGGCCCGACCGAGCAGATGTTCACCTCACCGGTTGACCCGAGAACCTCAGATTACGTGAACGGCCGCTTCGGTTAACCGCGCGGACGGCAAGAGAGGCCCTGACCGGGGTAGCGGTGCCAAAGCTCGAACCGCGGTGGGGTTATCGTTACGAGAAACCACCGGCAGACACCTGTGGTGCGCCTGACTACGGACGATACCTGGCGCGGGTGCTGACCGGGCGAGCATTGGCAGCGGCAGCGGGAGCTTAACGAGATGGAGCTTGAGCACTCATTCACTGTCCCCGTCCCCAAGGAACGGGCCTGGGATGTGCTCCTCGACGTCGAGAGGGTAGCGCCCTGCATGCCGGGCACCACCCTCGACTCGGTCGACGGCGACGAGATACACGGCCGGATCAAGGTGAAGGTCGGGCCCATCAGCATGACCTATACCGGCAAAGCTGAGATCGTCGAGAAAGACGAGCAAGCCGGCCTGGTCAGGCTTGAGGCCTCAGGCAAGGAAACTAAGGGCGCGGGAACGGCATCGGCCTCGGTTCGTTCTGTGCTCGAAAGCCGCGGCAACGAGACCTACGTCACCGTGCTGACGAGCCTGAATGTCACCGGCAAGCCCGCACAGTTCGGCCGAGGCGTGATGAACGAGGTGAGCGGCAAGCTGCTCAGCATCTTCGCCGCGAACCTCGCCGCCATGTTGTCAGAGAGCCACGACGGCGGTGCCGCCGACAGCGCCGCGACCACGGCGGTGACGGTGATCGCGCCGGACCTGGCCGGCCTCGCCGCGGCTGTCTCGATCGATGAGCTGCACCTGAGCGCCAGAGCGGTGGCCGGCCTGCGCCGCCAAGGCGTCACGGAGGTAGGTCAGCTCGCCGCGAAGACAGCCGATGAACTGCTCGCGATCGACGGAATCGGCCCGGCATCGGTCGACGAGATCAAGGCAAAGCTCGCGGAGCACGGTTTCGCGCTCAAGCCAGCGCCCGCGACCACCCCGCAACCGGACAACACAGCCCAAGCGCTGCCGCCCACCCCAGCCAGCACCGCCCCGGCCGGTGTCGCCCCGGCCAGTGTCGCCCCGCCCGGCATCACCCCGGCAGCTACCGCAACTGATAGCCCAGCCAGCACAGCTACAGCCAGCCCGGGCCCGGCAGGCGCGCCGGGCCCGGGCGCTCGCTTTGACCCAGGCCCAGCGGCCGCCAACGGCCAGGGCACACGCACCGGCGCCCCGGTAGCGACCGGACCCCGCGACCCAGCGCCCAGGCACCAGGACGACTCGATCAACTTGCTCAAGGTAGCTGGACTGCCCGTACTCAAGCGCTCCCTCCCGGTGCTCGCCGGCGTCACGGCTGTCCTCATCATCGGCTGGCGCCGCAAAGTACGCCGCCGCAACCGCTAATTCCCGCCCCCACGGCAGCCACCGGGGCTGGACTGACGCGGGGCTGGGCTGGAAGGGCCGGGCTGGTTAGGGTTGGCTCGTGACTAACGCGCTGCCATTGGACCGCACCTATGCCGAGCAGCTTGACCTGGCTGACCCGCTGGCCAGCTTCAGGGACAGGTTCGTCCTGGCCGACGAGGCGCTGATCTACCTCGACGGCAACTCACTCGGTCCGTTGCCGCTGGCGACGCAGGCGCGGATCGCCGAGGTCGTCAGCTTGGAGTGGGGCGCCGGGCTAGTCAGATCCTGGGACCGCTGGGTCGGGCTGCCGCGCGAGACCGGCGACCTGATCGGCCGGCATCTGACCGGGGCCGCGGCGGGCCAGATACTCGTCAGCGATTCCACCACGGTGAACTTGTTCAGGCTCGCCCATGCGGCGCTTGGCGCCCAGCCTGACCGGCGGGTGATCATCACCGACGACGACAACTTCCCGACCGACAGGTACGTGCTCCAGGGCATCGCGGCCCAGCTCGGCTGCGAGCTGCGCATGATCCACACCGATATCGACCAAGGCGTCAGCGCGGACGCGCTCCGCGCGGCGCTCGACCCTAACGTGGCGCTGGTCAGCCTGTCCCACGTCGCTTACCGCAGCGGGGCACTCGCCGACATGGCGCTGATTACCCGCATCGCGCATGAGGCGGGCGCGTTGATGCTGTGGGATCTGTGCCACTCGGTGGGAGCGGTGCCGATCGAACTCGACGCCTGCGGCGCCGATCTGGCGATCGGCTGCACTTACAAGTACGTCAACGCCGGACCTGGTGCTCCGGCGTTTCTGTATGTACGCAAGGAACTGCAGGGCAAACTCAGGCAGCCAGTCTGGGGCTGGTTTGGCCAGCGGGATCAATTCGCGATGGGCCCGCTGTACGACCCGGTGCCCGGCATCGAGCGGTTCGCTACCGGCACGCCGCAGATCATCGGCACGGTAGCCGTCGCTGAAGGCACCAAGCTGCTCGCCGAGGCTGGCATGGAACGGCTGCGCGCCAAAGGCATCGCGCTGACCAGTTACCTCATTCACTTGGCGCAGGAATGGCTGGCGCCGTACGGGTTCAGGCTCGCCTCTCCGCGCGCCGACGCCCGCCGGGGCAACCACGTCACGCTGAGCCATCAGGACGCCTGGCGGATCAGCCAGGCCCTGATCGCGGCCGGAGTGATCGGTGACTACCGGACCCCAGACCGGCTCAGGCTTGGCCCAGTGCCATTGACCACCAGGTTCACCGACGTGTGGGACGCGATGGACCGGCTTAAGCAGATCGCGGCCGACGAGTCCTACCTCGGCCTGCCCGCCGAGGTCACGCGCGTCACCTGAGGCGGCGGCTCATTCCCATTCGATCGTGGCCGGAGGCTTGCTGGTGATGTCGAGCACCACCCGGTTGACCTCTGGCACCTCGTTGGTGATCCTGGTCGAGATCGCGGCCAGAACCGCGTCGGGCACCCGCGCCCAGTCGGCTGTCATCGCGTCTTCGCTCGTGACCGGCCGCAGTACGACCGGATATCCGTAACTGCGGCCATCGCCTTGCACGCCGACCGATCGGACATCGGCAAGCAGCACCACAGGGCACTGCCAGATCTGCTGGTCAAGACCGGCTGCGGTCAGTTCATCGCGGGCAATGGCGTCGGCGTCCCTGATAACGCGCAGCCGCTCGGGGGTAACCTCGCCGACGATCCTGATCGCCAGCCCGGGTCCAGGGAAAGGCTGCCGCGACACGATCCGCGCGGGCAGGCCAAGCTCGGCCCCGATCGCCCTCACCTCGTCCTTGAACAGCGTGCGCAGCGGCTCGATCAACGCGAAGCCAAGATCATCGGGCAGCCCGCCCACATTGTGATGCGACTTGATGCTCGCTGTCCCGCCACCGCCTGACTCGACTACGTCTGGATAGAGCGTCCCCTGCACCAGGAACTCGGCCCGGGGGCGGTTGTCCCCCCGGGCCAGCACCGCCCGCTCGAAGGCCCGGATGAACTCCCTGCCAATGATCTTGCGTTTGCGCTCAGGATCGGTCACGCCAGCGAGCGCCGCCGCGAAGTCCTCCTGGGCGCCGACGACGACCAGGTCGACCCCGGTCGCCGCGACGAAATCCCGCTCCACTTGCTCAGCTTCATTTTTACGCAGCAAACCGTGATCGATGAACACGCAAGTAAGGCGGGTCCCGATCGCACGCTGGACAAGGGCAGCCGCGACGGCCGAGTCGACTCCGCCCGACAGGCCGCAGATCGCGTGACCGTTCCCGACCTTCGCCCTGATCTGCTCGATTTGCTCGTCAATAATGCTGGCTGTGGTCCAGTCGGCCTGACAGCCGGCCGCTCCGAGGAACTGCCGCAGCATCGCCATCCCGTGCTCGGTATGCGCGACCTCGGGGTGGAACTGCACGCCGTACAGACGGCGTCCGGCATCTTCCGCGGCGGCTACCGGGGTACCGCCAGTACTGGCCGTGACCGTGAATCCGGCGGGCGCCGCTACCGCCGTGTCGCCGTGCGACATCCAGACTTGCTGCCGCGCAGGCAGGCCGGCGAGCAAGCTCTCGGCGCGGTCGCTGGTGTCACCGGCGGCCGCCAGTTCGAGTGTCGCCGCTCCGTACTCTCCGGCGCCGGTTCGCGCCACCTTACCGCCAAGCTCGCTGACCATGAGCTGGAAGCCGTAGCAGATGCCAAGCACCGGCACGCCCGCCTCGAACAGCCCGGCCGGCGCCGGCGGCGCTCCCGGCGAGTACACCGAGGCTGGGCCGCCGGACAAGATGATCGCTGCTGGTTTTTTTGCCATGAGGTCGGGCAGTGACGTGGTCGCCGGGATGACCTCTGAGTAAACCTGGCACTCACGCACCCGGCGCGCGATCAGCTGCGCGTACTGGGCACCGAAGTCGACGACAAGGACCGGCCCTGACCGGTCATGCTCACTGCTGCGCACCGCGTAAGCCTACTTGCCCGGCCGGGCTGTGATCGATTGCTGAGCCTGGCTGGCGGCTGGTGAGCGCCCGGCGGGCTCGGCGGGCATTGATGTGCTGACCTTGACCCTGGAAATCCGCCGGCCGTCAAGCTCGGTGACCGTGAGCCTGCTGCCGTCGAAGTCAGCGGACTCACCGGTCTGGGGCAGATGACCGAGAACGGAAAGCAGGAAGCCGGCCACGGTTTCGTAGGGTCCGTCGGGCAATTCGATGGCGGTTTGCTCGGCGAAGTCATCAAGGTTCATCAGGCCGTCAACTTCTATCTCACCGGTACGCAGCCGACGTGACGGATTATCCTCCATATCGTATTCATCCTGAATGTCACCGATCAGCTCCTCGACCAAGTCCTCGAGCGTCACGATGCCGGCGGTCCCGCCGTACTCGTCGACAACGATCGCCAGGTGGGAGCGGTCTCTGCGCATCTCCGACAACGCCGACATCACGGTCTTGCTGGTCGGCAGCATCTTCACGGTCCTGGCGATGTCGCCGACCGTGGTCGAGCCGTTATGAGACGGATCGAGCAGGTCACGCGCGTGCACGAACCCGATAACGTCGTCATAGGAGTCCTCGAAAACCGGGAATCTCGAGTGCGTAGCCCGCGACGCGACCGCCATCGCCTGGTCAAGCGGCATCGAGGCGGGCAGGAAGTCGACCTCGGTCCTCGGCACGAGCACCTCGCGGATCTGCCGCTTGCCTGCGTCAAACACCTCGCTGACAATGTGCCTTTCATCGGCGGACAGCGTCTGATGAGCGGTCACGAGGTCACGCAGCTCGTCGCTGCTCATCACGCCGCGGCCGACCTTGGGATCGCCGCCGAGCAGCCTGACGACGAGATTGACGCAGACGCTGAGCAGCCAGACCACGGGCGTGGCGATCGCGGCGATCCGGTCGAGTATCGGCGCGGCGGCGAGCGAGATCCGCTCCTGCCGCTGGAGCGCGATCCGCTTGGGCGCGAGTTCGCCGAGCACTAGCGAGAAGAACGCGATGACCAGCGTCACGATCAGGAAAGCGAGCACCGAGGCTAGGTGCGCGCTATGCAGGTGACGGGCGAGAACGTGATCAAGGTAGCTGGCCACCGTGGCTGCGCCGAACGCACCGGAGAGCAGGGTGGCTACCGTCACGCCGATCTGGACGGCGGACAGGAACCGGTTAGGATCGTGCGCTAGCTTCGCCGCCCGCTGACCGCGCTTGCCTAGCTTGGCCAGCGCCCGCACTTGCCCCTCGCGCAGTGACACCAGCGCCATCTCGGCGGCAGCAAAGAAGCCGCCGATGAGAATGATGGCGAGGACGATGACAATGTCCCAGCCGACGCTATCCACGTCGCAGTCCCTGATCTCGGCGGTCAGCCCGGCCGGCCGTCTAGGTTGGTGTCCGGCCGCTACCGCCGGCCGTGGCTCGCACCGCGCGGTCACGCGGTGTGCGAACAGTCTAAGCAGTCGCGGGCAGGCCCGGCGAACCAGGACAAGGCCGCGACCAGGCGGGGCCGGCGA
>Ga0209274_10001858_pt1 | contig 10583 bp, 7 predicted proteins | sample HubBroMetageREF1_FD_188343 | JGI IMG/M metagenome (GOLD analysis project Ga0209274, IMG submission 188343) | Reference soil microbial communities from the Hubbard Brook experimental Forest, New Hampshire, USA - Hubbard Brook CCASE Soil... | ecosystem: Environmental > Terrestrial > Soil >...
AAAAGACAAACAGTTTTTTTGGGAATTGGAACTCTGTTGCTGGTCTCTGCTGAAATCTCCGCACTTGGGCAGCAGGCGCCGGTGGAGTCGGGGCCGGCTATCAGCGTGGTGGTGACGTCGGAGCCGAAACGTGGGAAGACGATTCCGCCACTTGAGGTCGAGGATGTTGTTGTCAAGCAGGGCAAGGACAGGCTGCATGTGGCAGCGCTCGAGCCGGTCAGCGGGGCGAAGCTCCAGTTGCTGCTGATGATCGACGATTCGGCGGCGGAGAGTTTCAACACCGAGATTCAAAGCCTGAAGGACTTTGTAATGGCGCAGCCTGCCAATGCGGAAGTTGCCGTAGGCTATATGCACAATGGCATGACCTCGATGGCATCAGACTTCACCCAGGACCATGCCGCGGCGGCGAAGGCTATCCGCGTGGCGATGGGCCCAGGGGGCGACGATGTGAGCCCGTATGACTCATTGACTGATGTGCTGAAAAAATGGCCTCATACGGACGCACCAAGGCGCGAGATCGTGATGATCAGCAGCGGCATTGAGGGACTGGGTGGCGGACTCATGCCGGACAACCCATACGTGAACGCCGGAATCGAGGCCGCGCAAAGGGCGGGAGTGGTTGTCTATACGATCTACAGCCCCAGTGTCGGCCATGCGGGACATAGCCTCTGGCGCGCCACATGGGGGCAGAACTTCCTTGCGCAACTGTCGGATGAGACGGGTGGGGAGTTCTATCAAATAGGCTTCGGATCGCCTGTGTCCTTCGAACCCTTCCTGAAGTCCATTCTGGAAGCAGAGCAGCATCAGTACCTGTTGACGTTTATGGCTCGTCAGCAAGGGAAGCCAGGGTTGCAGCAGGTGCACATCACGGTGATAGAGAAAGACGCAAGCTTGGCGGCGCCCGATAAGATCTTTGTGCCTTGATTTCAGATTCGCGTGCCATCAAGCGCCGAGACGAATCCCGAGGCGGCGGAGAGAGTGTCTCCGCGACAACGGAACGCTTCCAGCCGCAACCTGATATAAATGACTGATACAACATCTAATGATGCGCTCACTCTTGGGCAGCTCCTTGCTGCTGGTGGTTTCGGCGTGGATTGGGCGCGCCCAATCTGCCACCGACTCCGCCGATCTCTTCGAAACCAAAATCCGCCCGCTGCTCGCCGAGAAGTGTTTCAGCTGCCACACGGATGCCCGCATGGGCGGCCTCCAGCTCGACACCGCCGAGCATTTTCTGAAAGGCGGCAAAGACGGTCCTATTGTGGTCCCCGGAGATCCCGATGCCAGCCTCATGATGAAGGCTCTTCGCTACACGGATGCGCGCCTCAAGATGCCGCCCACCGGCAAGCTTTCTACCGATCAACTTGCCAGCGTGGAAGCATGGATCAAAGCGGGCGCAACGTGGCCGCAAAACGATCACGCCATTCTGAAGTCGCCGCCCTACAAGATCAGCGCCGAACAGCGCGCTTTCTGGTCATTCGAGCCCGTAAAGCCGGTTTCGCCGCCGGATGTTCGCGACAACAAGTGGGCGCGAACCGAAATTGACCATTTCATCCTCGCCAAACTGGAAGCGCATGATTTGCGGCCGGCTCCTTTTGCCGATCGCCGCACCCTGATTCGCCGCGCCTATTACGATCTCACCGGCCTGCCGCCATCGCCCGAAGAAGTTGCCGCCTTTGAGCATGACCGCTCGCCCGATGCCTTTGCTCACGTGGTGGACCGCCTGCTTGCGTCTCCACGCTACGGCGAGCGATGGGGACGCTTGTGGCTCGATATAGCGCGCTATTCCGACGATCGCCTCGATTCTGAGCGCGACAACCCCTATACCGCGTCGTTCCGATATCGCGACTGGGTGGTCCAGGCCATTCAGGACGATATGCCTTACGACGTGTTCGTCAAGGCGCAGATCGCCGGCGACCAGCTTCCCAATCACCAGAAGTACGAAGCGGGGTTGGGCTTCTACGCACTCAGTCCGGAGATGCAGGACGATCGGGTGGATGCCACTACCCGCGGCTTTCTCGGCCTGACGGTGGCCTGCGCTCAATGCCACGATCACAAATACGATCCGATTCCCGCGAGCGATTTCTATTCGCTGCTGGGCATATTCCGCAACACGGAGCTGCACGACATTCCGCTGGCCCCGAAGGATGTGGTGGATCGCTTCGATGCGCAGGATGCACTGGTGAAGAAGAAGGAGGCAGAACTCAAAGCCTTCGTCGATTCGCAGGCCGAACAACTCGGCCAGATTCTCGCTTCGCAGACAGCCCGTTATCTGCTCGCCTCGGGAAAGACGCCCGATACGCCGGACGCTGCGCTTGACCAGGAAACCCTCGCGCACTGGACGAAGTACCTCGCCGATCCCGAGAAACAGCATCCCTATCTCAAAGATTGGTATTCCGCCGCGGACCACGCAGGGCGCGCCAAAGCCGCTGCCGATCTGCAATCTACGGCGCTCGCAGTGATCGAGGAAAAGAAGCACATTGACGATGTGAATCACGTTCGGCTGGGGCTGAATCCAACGCGCGAAGATCTCTCCAACGCGAACCTGGTTTCGCTCGAGCGCAACAAATTCGGGCTTTGGGAGGATCTCCTCGGCGAAAAAGGCATTCTGCGTTATGAAGACGGCAAGATTGACCGCTTCCTGTCAGGAGTCTGGAAGGACCATCTGACCGTGCTGCATGCCGATCTGGAATCGCTTAAGAAGCAGCTGCCTCCCGCCTATCCCGTCCTGCAGGCGATTACAGAAAAGGCCAAGCCGGAGGAGCAGCGCGTTTGGATTCGCGGCAACGAGGCAAGTCCCGGCGACCCCGCCCCGCCACATTTCGTGTCTATCCTTTCTAAGGCGGAGCCACAGCGGTTCCGGCATGGCGGCGAACGGCTGCAACTGGCCGAGGCCATTGCCGACCCTTCGAATCCGCTCACTGCCCGCGTGATTGTGAACCGGGTCTGGCAGCATCATTTCGGCTACGGCATTGTGCGTACTCCCAGCAACTTTGGTTCGCAGGGAGACCGTCCCTCGCACCCCGAGCTCCTCGATTACCTGGCCGGCCGGTTCGTCAAGGAAGGGTGGTCGCTCAAAAAGCTCCATCGCGAGATCATGCTCTCCGCAACTTACGCCTTGAGCGATGAGCCTTCCGCTCGTAACTATGCGGCCGATCCGGACAATCGCTTTCTTTGGCGATACAATCGCCGCCGTCTCGACGCTGAATCGCTGCGCGATTCGCTGCTGTTTGTTTCGGGCAAACTCGACCTCAAGCAAGGCGGTCCAGCTCTTCCCCTCGGCCCTGACAATACTCGCCGCACCGTGTATGGGTTGGTGTCGCGGCGCGGCCTGGATCCGATGCTGGCGCTCTTCGACTTCCCCAATCCCAACTCGACCAGCGAGCAGCGCCTGCAGACCACGGTTCCCTTGCAGAAACTGTTTTTCATGAACAGCCCGTTCGTGCTGGAACAATCTGCAGCGCTGGCCGCGCGTCTGGCCTCGATGGCCCCTGAAGACGCGGCTCGAGTCACACGAGCTTACGAGATGGTGCTGCAGCGCGAGCCTTCGGTTGAGGAGCGCAAGTTGGCTCTGGAATTCCTTCACGCCAAACCCAATGCCTGGCCCGAGTATGCCCAAGTGCTACTCAGCTCGAATGAGTTCATTTACTTGAACTGAGGAACATGATGACCTTTTCTCCGTCTCGCCGCGAAATCCTGCGCACCATGGGCACCGGCTTCGGTATGGCCGGCCTTGCCGGAATCCTCCAGGCTGAGGGGCCCTCGGCCGTCCACGAAGTCCCGCTTGCGCCCCTGGCGCCCAAGTCGCCGCATTTCACTCCGACGGCGAAGCACGTGATCTTCCTGTTCCTCAATGGCGGTCCATCTCAAGTGGATACGTTTGACCCGAAGCCCATGTTGCAGAAGTTTTCCGGTCAGCCCATTCCTTCCGGAAACCTGAAGACAGAACGGAAGACGGGCAACCTGCTGGGTTCGCCCTTCAGTTTCCGCAGGTGCGGCAAGAGCGGCATCGAAATCAGCGAGATCTTTCCCAAGCTCGGGGATGCGATTGACGATGTTTGCGTCATCCGCTCCATGTACACCGAAATCCCCAACCATGAGCCGTCTCTGTTCCTCATGAATTGTGGGCATCGGCTCCCAGGCCGGCCCTCGATGGGATCGTGGCTGACCTACGGCCTTGGCTCGGAGAATCAAAACTTGCCTGGGTATGTGGTTCTTTGCCCTGGTTACCCGATCGTCGGACCGCAGCTTTGGAGCTCCACTTTCCTCCCTGCGATTTACCAAGGCACTTACATCCCCAATAGCGAAAAGACACCCGACAAACTCATCCGCTATATCAAGAACCCATCGACTTCTCCCGCAGAACAGCGCCGGGCTCTTGACTTGCTGCAGAAGCTCAATGTGCTTGAAGAACGGCGCGACGGGGAAGACGGCCAATTGGAAAGCAGCATTCAGGCGGCCGAAATCGCTTTCAAGATGCAGAGCGAGGCGCCGGAGGTTTTTGACATCTTAAAGGAGCCCGAAGCCGTGCGGGCCCGCTATGGCGACCACGATTTCGGACGCGGCTGTCTGATGGCGCGCCGCCTTGTCGAACGCGGCGTGCGCATGGTGCAGGTTTACTACGGCAACAGCCAGCCATGGGACAATCATGACGACATTCTGATCCACCGCAAACTGGCGCACGATGTGGATGGCCCCATTGCCGCTCTGCTTGCCGATCTTAAAGCTAGCGGGCTGCTTAGCCAGACCCTGGTGGTGATTGGCGGCGAGTTTGGCAGGACGCCCGTTCTCGAAGTCAGCGGCCTCATCAAAGTGCAAAACGGCCGCGACCACAACAGCCACGGCTTTTCAACCCTGGTTGCGGGCGGTGGAATCAAAGGTGGAATCACTTACGGGAACACCGACGAGTTTGGCTTCAAGGCGGTCGAGAACCCCGTACATATCCACGATCTGCACGCCACCCTTCTGCATGCCCTAGGCATCGATCACACTCGACTCACTTATCGCTATAGCGGACGCGACTTCCGGCTGACGGATGTGGCCGGCAATGTGGTTCACGAGATTCTCGCGTAGTCAGGCTGCTTAGGCAAGATTAGCCAGGAACGCCGAGACGAATCTTGGCGCTGCAGGCATGACTGCCCGCGCCACGTGCGGCTACTTCTTGCGGCCGAAAACCATGGTTTCGTCGGCCCCGCCAGGGGTGATATGCGAAATCGTAATTTCCAAGGTGTCCGGATCGCGGAGCTTGAGCGTCCACTGGGAGACTTCATCGTCAGTGGCGCCATCGGTCTTGAGGATCGCCAGATCCGAGCCCTGGAACCACAACGATACTTTCGATTTGTGGCCGGCTTCGTCGTACGGGCACTCGGGGCCCGCGGGCGCGCAGTCGAATTTCGACACAGCCTCTTTGCCGTCGGCAGCCCGGACTGTCTTGGTGAGTTGAAGCTTCCCGCCAGCATCCACCACGGTCAATTCGATCGCCGCGCCCCCGTGCTCGAGCTTGCTCTTTGCCGGGTCTAACTCCCACGTCCCTCCCAGCTTCGGCTTCGGCGCATCCCCGTACAGAAGGCCCAATCCGAGAAGCGCGCAGGCTGCGAACCGGGCCGCTGCCGATAGTGCCTTCCGCCGTCGAATCTCATACCGTCGCTTGGTCGATTGGCCTGGCTTGGCTGCCAGCATGCCAGGGTTTCTCTCAACGCCGCCTTGGGCGGACGGTGGACGTAACATGGACCACCCCTTGCTTGCATCCCTGCCGCTCACTTAGAGCAATCAGGAACTGCAAGATCTATATCACACTTAGTGTAAGCCCGCAATTCCGCCAGGCCTTTTTCCCCTTCGTCAGGGGCCTGCCTGCCTTCAATCAGCCTCGCGCCAATCCTCGAGCCCGGGCTCTGAACTTGAACCCGCTTTAGTGGACGGCGCCGAGGTGCTCAAGCGGCCAGAAGACGAAGACAGCCTTGCCATAGATATAGCTGCGTGGGACGAGGCCCCAGGCGCGGCTATCGTTGGAAGATACGCGGTGGTCACCGAGGACGAAGTACTCATCGGGGCCCACGTGAACCGGCGGATGCGAATCGTAGTCGCGGTATTGAGGGGGCACGTAGCGTTCGTCCAGCCGATTGTTGTTCACGTAGACTAAACCGTCCTTGACGGCAACGGTGTCGCCTGGGAGGCCGATCACGCGCTTAATGTAAGACTTGGTGGGATCTTTTGGAAACCAGAAGACGACAGTATCGCCCCGCTGGATTTCACCGATGCCGAACTTATACGTGAACTGGTTAATGAAGAGCCGCTCCTGATCGAACAAGCTGGGCATCATGCTGGTGCCTTCCACCTTCACCGGGCGGTAGAGGAAGAGGATGACGAGGACCGCGATGAGACAGGACAGCATGAGGTCGCGCAGCCAGGTCGCCAGGGACAATAGCAGCGGCCTGATGCGAGTAGGGGCACTCTCACGAAGATCGGCGTAGGTTTCCGGAGTGGGTTCGCTCATAAGTCAGCAAAGGCCAAATCTTCAAAAACGTCCGAGGAATATATCCAGCTTAGCGGAGTTTGAGCCGTCGCAGTAAGCGCACAGCCATGAGCACGACGGCGGCGCGCCGGCATGTGCGTCCTTATTTATGGACGAACCAGCAGCCGTTTTGGTTGCCCAGGCGCGGAGGACCGCCCGCTGCCGCCGTCGGGCTGGATCCCGGGTGTCTTCCTGCCGAGTCTCCGCGATTTGCTGCTCAGCTACAAGGTTGAATCCATATTCGTTATCCTGATCAAGCGGCAAGGAGCCGATTGATCACGGGATGAATGCTGAGATTCAGCGGCTCGCCGAGGCCGAAGAGCGCCACGGGTACTGGAAGCGTTGGGGTCCGTATCTTGCGGAACGGTCCTGGGGCACGGTGCGCGAAGATTACTCGGCCGATGGAGAACCCTGGACCTACTTTACGCACGATCAGGCGCGCTCCCGCGCCTACCGTTGGGGAGAAGACGGACTGCTGGGGGTGTGCGACAATCATCAGCGCCTCTGTTTTGCCCTGGCGTTGTGGAACGGGCGCGATCCCATCCTCAAAGAACGCCTGTTCGGGTTAAGCGGTTATGAGGGAAATCACGGCGAAGACGTCAAGGAGGTGTATTACTATCTGGACGCGACGCCAACCCATTCCTACCTGAAAGCTCTGTACAAATATCCGCAGGCGGAGTTTCCCTACGCACGCCTGGTTGAGGAAAACGGCCGCAGGGGAAAGCTCGATCCGGAGTTTGAGCTGGAAGACACGGGCGTGTTTGCGGGCGACCGCTATTTTGACGTGTTCATCGAATACGCGAAGAACGATGTTGACGATATCGTCATCCGGATCCGCGTGATCAACCGGGGCAGCGAGGCCGCCGACCTGATGGTGCTGCCCACGCTTTGGTTTCGCAATACCTGGACGTGGTGCGGGCCGCCTTACGAAGACAAGCCGCAGATGGAGATGCGCGGGGGCGGTGTTGTGGTGGCGACGCATCGCACTCTGGGTACGTTTCAGTGGACTCTGCCCGGCTCACCAGAGCTCCTGTTTACGGAAAACGAGAGCAATAACGAGCGCCTGTTTGGCGGCATTAACTACGGCCCTTACGTCAAGGATGCTTTTCACGAATACCTGATCCGCAGGCGGCGCGACGTGGTGAATCTGGAACACCGGGGGACGAAATGCTGCGCGGTGTATCCGATGACGCTGGCGCCGCAAGAAGAGATGGTGCTGGTGTTGCGTCTGGCGCCGGAGAACGCGGCGCCGCTGGATGCCGCCTCGGCTGCTTCGGTCTTCGAACAGCGGGTAAAGGAAGCGGACGAGTTCCATCAGCATCTGGGGCCGGGATTAACGGAGGAATCGGCCAAAGTCTGCCGGCAGGCGTTTGGGGGTCTTTTCTGGAGTAAACAGTTTTACCATTTCGTGGTTCACACGTGGTTGAAGGGTGACCCCGGAATGCCCACTCCGCCGCCCGAACGAAAGCAAGGGAGAAACCACGAATGGCAGCATTTGTTCAACGAAGACGTGATCTCGATGCCGGACAAGTGGGAGTTCCCGTGGTATGCGTCGTGGGATCTGGCGTTTCAGGCGATAGCGATTGCCCCCGCCGATCCTGATTTCGCTAAGCAGCAACTGAGCCTGTTCTTACGCGAGTGGTACATGCATCCGAACGGGCAGATCCCTGCCTACGAATGGACATTTTCCGACGTCAACCCGCCGGTGCATGCGTGGGCGTGCTGGCGTGTTTATAAGATCGACGCGCGGCTGAAGGGCAAATGCGACCATGCATTCCTCGAGGCAGCTTTTCATAAGCTGCTGATGAACTTCACCTGGTGGGTGAACCGCAAGGACTCGGAGGGGGCAAACATCTTCGAAGGCGGGTTTCTGGGTCTGGACAACATCGGGGTGTTCAACCGCAGCGCCGTGCTGCCATCGGGATGGGTGCTCGAGCAATCCGACGGAACCAGTTGGATGGCCAGTTTTTGTTTGCGCCTGCTGCGCATCGCCCTGGAGCTGGCCACCATGAATAGGGCCTACGAAGACGTAGCCAGCAAGTTCTTCGAGCACTTCCTGTACATCGCGGACGCCATCAACCGCTATCGCGGCAGCGGGCTGTGGGACGAAGAAGATGGCTTCTACTATGACCGGCTGCGGATTGGCGGCGGTCCGGATCAGCTACTTCGTTTGCGATCGATGGTCGGGTTGCTGCCGCTGATTTCCTGCGACACCCTCGACGAGAAGCTGATTGAGCGGCTGCCGGGGTTTCGCAAGCGGATGCAGTGGTTCATCGACCACCGTCCGGACCTGACCGAGGGGCTGGCGTCGATGACTAAAGGCGGAATGGAACAGCGGCGGCTGCTGTCGGTTGTAAATCTGCCGCGGCTCAAGCGCATCTTGCAGCGCGTGTTCGACGAGGGTGAATTCCTGTCGCCGTACGGTCTCCGATCGCTTTCGAAATACCATGAGAGCCACCCCTACGTGTTGGCGCTCAAAGGCTCGACGATCGAGGTTCACTACGAACCGGCCGAATCGCAGAGCGGCACTTTTGGAGGGAACTCGAATTGGCGAGGGCCAGTTTGGTTCCCGATGAATTTCCTGCTGATAGAGGCTTTGCAGCGCCTCCACCACTACTATGGCGACTCACTCCAAATCGAGTTTCCGACCGGTTCAGGCCAGCGCATTTCACTCGGTGAAGCGGCAGATCGTATTTCGGCGCGGTTGTGTGCGCTTTTTGAGCCGGGGGCAAACAGCAAGCGGCCGGTATACAACGGCAACCAGTTGTTCCAGGACAACCCGCATTTCTGCGATTACGTGCTTTTCATGGAATACTTCCATGGAGACAACGGAGCGGGGCTGGGCGCCAGTCACCAGACCGGCTGGACGGGCTTGGTGGCAAAGCTATTGGAGCAACGGGCGCGAAGACGGGTAACTCGCCAGTCTGGGAGCTAGGCTTGATGCAAGGAGCAGGGTGACCATGACTGGCTTCAGTACGGGTAACCACGATCTCGATCTTGTGCTGAGAATGGGTGCGGCCCTTTTGGTTGGCGCAGCGGTAGGCCTCGAACGTCAATTCCACCAGCGCGTAGCCGGAACCCGCACGAACGCTTTGGTTGCGGCAGGAGCGGCGGCCTTCGTCATTTCAGCAGCGGCGCTGACTAACAACCTGGATTCGCAAGCGCGCATAGCGGCGCAGATTGTTTCGGGAATTGGATTCCTCGGCGCGGGCGTGATTTTCAAAGAAGGCGTGTACGTGCATGGCCTTAATACGGCAGCCACGATCTGGTGTTCAGCCGCCATCGGAACGCTGTTCGGGATGGGCCAATACTTTCTCGGGCTGCTCACCGGCGTGATTGTCGTGTTTACCAACGTCGTGCTCCGTCCGCTGGCCCTGAAACTGAGTCCCATGGCGCCACCTACCAGGGAGCAAGGCGTGGTTTATACGCTGGTGATGGATTGCCCGGCTGAAAGCCAGCAGGAGGCTCGTGAACTTCTGCTGAAGCAATTCGAGGGCAGCCCGTTGACCGTAACCGGGCTCGAGTCAGGCGCCGGCGCGACAGCATCGCGGGCGAAGATTGCTGCCTCGCTTCGGACCGTCGGGCGGCATGACGAATTGATGGAAAAAGCCATTGCCGCCATGAGCGCGCTTCACGACATTCGGGCGGCAAGCTGGAACATGAGCACCCAGATTCTCGAGTAAGTTGCCGACTAGGGCGCCTGCCCCATGGGGTCCCGCAAGGGGGCTTCGGAACTGCCCTTTTTTTTGTGGAAGATACACTAACCGCTCAGCGTGGCAGGCCCCTCGTTCGCCCACACCACGCGCGTCATATTCGCAACTACGAACCAGTAGCCGGTGATTGACACCAGCAGAAAGCCGCAGGCGATCAGGAATGCATAGAAGAACTCGTGGGTCGCCTGCAGCACGACTCCGGGCAGCCATCCCGCCAGCATTCCCACCAGATTGCCGAAGCAATTCTCGACGCCTGTCCATTTCGCCGCGGCTTGCGGGCCGGCGAGGGTTTGCGTCAGCGCCCAGTGATTCGATGAGAAGAGCCCGAACGAGGCGGCAGCGCCAATCAGCAGCGGCACTGT
>Ga0209274_10001859_pt1 | contig 10583 bp, 10 predicted proteins | sample HubBroMetageREF1_FD_188343 | JGI IMG/M metagenome (GOLD analysis project Ga0209274, IMG submission 188343) | Reference soil microbial communities from the Hubbard Brook experimental Forest, New Hampshire, USA - Hubbard Brook CCASE Soil... | ecosystem: Environmental > Terrestrial > Soil >...
CGACATTCCCGGCATCTGCACATCCGCGATCAGGCACCTCGTACACTGGAGCTGATCGGAGCCCAGGAAATCCTCGGCGCACGCGAAAGTCTGGGCGGAAAGGCCCAATGACTTCATCAGGCCCTTGGTCGCCTCGCGGACCGACTCGTCGTCGTCGACGATCGAAATCAGGGCTTTCTCTGGCATGCCGCCCTCCGGCAACCGACTTTGAGAACTGGCACGCGGAGTGACCTTGCGGCAGTGCCTGCTCTAAACATGGAACATGGCAAGCATTCGAGACGACTATACTTAGGTATCAACGCTCTAAGACGTTCCGATCGCGGCATCCGTCAAGTATTGACTGTCCGTTGCCTCTCTCTTTATGCATGGGCAAGGTGAATGCGAACATGGCGCGCACGGCATGTCGCGCTGACTCGCGGGGCGTCGGCCATGCGCTTCGATGACCAGCGCGTGACCGCCGACGGGCTCAGTCCTCAGGCCGATGGGCCGCACGTCATCTTCTGAAAAACGCGACAGCTTTATCAGGCGAGTAGTGGCACCGGAGCTTACAAGACAGGCTATACCAAGGTGTAACCTGCCTAATTCTTGTCGCAGTTCTTCCAATACGACACAGTTGCGTGGCGTTCAAATCCTCGCCGCCGCATTCAGCACTTGGGTGGAGCGACGAATGCTTCTTGTCGCGGGCGCCATAGCGGGGCATTCTAGCCGAGCCAGGATTGGAGTGGTTCCTCGAGCGCCGACATGATCGAGCCACAAGCGAATGTGATCGTCATCGACGACGACCCGGCGGTGCGGGAATCGCTGGGCAGCCTGCTCCGGTCCGTCGGTTTGCAGCCAAAGCTGCTCGCCTCGGTCGGCGAGTTCCTGAAATCCGGACGTCCCGCCGGGGCCGCCTGCCTCGTGCTCGACGTGCGGTTGCCCGGGCGAAGCGGCCTCGACTTTCAACGCGATCTCGTCGTCGCGAACATTCATCTTCCCATCATCTTCATCACTGGCCATGGCGACATCCCCATGTCCGTCCAGGCGATGAAGGGCGGCGCCATCGAGTTCCTGACCAAGCCGTTCCGCGACCAGGAGCTGCTCGATGCGATCAACCAGGGGCTCGCGCAAGATCGCGCATGGCTCGAGAGCGAGAAAGCGGTCGCGGCGCTGCGTACGCGCTTCGAGACGCTCACCCCGCGCGAGCGCGAGGTGATGGCCTTGGTGGTGACCGGACGGCTCAACAAGCAGATCGCCAACGATCTCGGCGTCAGCGAGATCACGGTAAAAGTGCATCGCGGCCAGGTGATGCGAAAAATGCGCGCTTCTTCTCTGCCCGATCTCGCGCGAATGGCGGACAAGCTGAAGCTCGCGCGCGATGCCGTGGGAACGCATATCGGCTAGCCCCGCGTATAGTCCTCCCTTCCCCGACGAAGCCGTCGTCTTTCCCTTTGGCCAATGTTCCGGCTCGGCCGGGTTTCTTATGATCATCTGCGTCAGCGAGCAAGGAGCGATCAATGGAGCTCCGCGGAACGATCAAGGCCCGGATGAAGCAACTCGACCGCGTTGCCGGCGAGATCAATGTGTGGCTGCTGCTGCTGGCGATCGGCCTCAGCGCCCTCGACGTCACCGTGATGGTGGCGCTCCTTCTGCCGCCGGCGGTACAACTGAGTGAGAGCGCAGACATCACGGACAGCCAACGATGAAGCCGGGCATCGCCGCGACCGGGATGATGCCCTTCGTGTTGTGCGCCCGCGCGGCGGCGCCGCAGCACGGCAGGCCGCCGGAGGAAGCTTCGGATCTCGCGCCGCTCGATGTGCTGGCGATGGTCGCCGTCCCGGCAATCGGCGGGATCTTTTAGGGCAAGAGGACCCGCTTTCGACGGGGTTCGACCGGTTTCCGGCGATTTCCTCATACCTCCAGGCTTTCGCGCAAGCGCCTCCGGACACGCACCAGCCGCGAGCGGACAGTCCCTTCGGGGATCTTCAAGCGATCGGCGATTTCGTCGTAGGGGAGCTCCTGGTAGTGGGCAAGCATGACGATCTCGCGTTTGCCGGCCGGGAGCTTCTCGAGCGCGCGGCGCAATTCCTGAATCTGCTGGTTGGTCTCCTGGCCACCGTCCACGGTTTCGGTGATTTCAGAAAGCTCCGCCGCAACGCCCTGGCGGTGCGCGCGGCGGGCGCCGTTGATCCGCTGGTTCTTCATGATCGTGAAGAGCCAGGCGCGAAGGTTGGTGCCCGGCGTGAAGCGGTGGCGGTTGGCGAGCGCGCGAAGCATCGTGTCCTGGGTGAGATCGTCGGCGGCCGGGCGGTCGGGAGCGAGACGCCGCGCGAAGCGCCGCAGATCCGGCAGATATCCGACACAAGCTTCATCGAAGGTGGTGGTTGCCATGGTCATGCTGCGAGGTCCTTGGTCGGCGGCGCCATGAATTCGGGACCGACGGGGTCGCGGATCTGTTGCCGCAGGATGCGATCGATCTCCGCCTTGTCGGCGGCGTCGAGAGTCCAGCCGCTCACCGCGTCGACGGGGTGCAACTGGTCCGGATGGCGGGCGCCCCACAATGCCGTAGTGATGCCCTGGTCGAGCATCCAGCGCACCGCCAGATGGATGACGCGCTTGCCGAAGCGGCGCCCGGCAAGCGCGTCGAGTTGCTGCACGGCCGCGAGGTATCGGGCGAACCGGGGCGGCTGGAACTTGGGGTCGTCGCGGCGCAGATCGTCGCCGGCGAACGCCGTGTCCGGCCGCATGCAGCCCGACAAGAGACCGCGGCAGAGGGCACCATAGCCGAAGGTGGCGATGTTGTTGTCGCGGCAGTATGGCAGGATATCGGCCTCGATGCCGCTCTCGAACAGGTTGTAGGGCGGCTGAACCACATGCAGCGGCGCCGCGCGGCGGAACTGCTCCATCTGCGCCACGGAGAAGTTGCTGACGCCGATCGCCCTGATCTTTCCCTCTTGCAGCAGCCGATGCATCGCCGCGGCGGTCTCTTCGATCGGCACCAGCGGGTCGGGCCAATGGACCTGGTAGATGTCGATATGATCGGCGCGCAGCCGCCGCAACGAGTCCGCGATCTCGCGCATGATGCGCTTCGGGCTCGCGTCACGGAACGGCTTGCCGTCACGCCAGTCGAGACCGACCTTCGTGGCGATGAGCACGCGATCGCGAAGCCCCGCCTCGGCGAGGGCCTTGCCGACGATTTCCTCGGAGTGGCCGAAGCCGTAGACCGGGGCGGTGTCGATGACGGTAACGCCGTGGTCGAGAGCGGAGCGGATCGTGGCGATCGATTCCGCGTCATCGGTGCCACCCCACATCCAGCCGCCGATGGCCCAGGTTCCGAGCGCGACTCGCGAGACCTGGAGCGCGGTGCCGGGAATGGCGGCAAGCTCCATGGCGGCGGCGTCGACAGGCGTTGGATACGTCATGCTTCGTCCCCTTCCGCCGATGGTCTGAAGGTAAAGGCGTGCCTCTTTTCCTTCCATTGCACGTCCGGAAGCCATCGATGTCGCGGAGCATCATGCCGATCACACCTTCGTCCAATTTCCTGTGGTTGAGATCGGGCATAATCCAGGGTGCGCCGCGCGCGATGGCGACCTCATCGCCGGAGCGAGCGCTCGCCTGGAATGTTCTCGGCCGTTTGACGGATCCGCACATGCAATCCCTGGCCCATGCGTTCTTTCTGGTCTATGCGGGGCTCTTCCCCATCGTCAACCCGATCGGCAGCGCACCTTTGTTCCTCCGTTTGACGCGGCATCTGGCGAATGACGGGCGCCACGCGCTGGCGAGCCGCGTCGCTCTGAACAGCTTGATCCTGATTCTCGCCTCCGTGTTCGTCGGTTCCCAGGTGCTTGCTTTCTTTGGCATCACGCTGCCGATTCTGCAGATCGGCGGCGGCCTCGTCGTTGCCTATCTGGGGTGGACGCTGCTCCATGCCGGCGAGGAGACGACCAGCGAACGCGACGACAAGGTCGTGGAGCGGCAATCGGCCGTTCCGCCCGACAGTTTTTATCCGCTCACCATGCCGCTGACGGTCGGGCCCGGCTCCATCGCCGTGGCGATCACGCTGGGATCCCGGAGGCCGAGCGTCTCCGGCCTCGCCGATTTCGGTTTGATGAGCGCCGGAGCATTGGCGGGCGTCGTCGCGATCGCCGTCTCCGTCTTCCTCTGCTATCGCTTCGCGGATCGCCTCGTCGGCTCGCTCGGCCCGAGCGGCACCAATGTCGTGGTGCGGCTGTCGGCGTTCATCACCTTCTGCATCGGCATCGAGATCGCCTGGACGGGCGCGAGCGTGCTTCTCGGCATGGCCAAGGCGTGAGCTCTATCCGACGGAGAATGCGGATCGCGCACACCCGACCCTCCGTCGCGCGGTGACGTCGCCGACCCAGACTGGCGAGCCAAGCGTGAATTTCATACAATAGCGACCGGCGAACCCGGTCACCCGTCCTCGCCGGCGGCTTGTCGGGGTCGCCGCAGGGCTAGCCCAAGATAGAGTGTCACATGACCGACCTTGCGGACGGGCGCGCACCTGGCGGAGCGAGGCGAACCCTGGCGTACTGGAACCACGAATTTCAGAGGCTCCAAGCACCGATCCTGCGGTATGGCTTCGCCGTCGTTTCCGTCGCGATCGGGCTTGGGCTGGCGCTGGTGCTGCAATATTACGGGTTCCGCGACGTGGCGCTGCCGGTTCTCACGGTGGCCATCGCTTTCACGACCTGGTATGCGGGAGCGGGTCCATCGGCGATGGCCGTTCTGTTGTCCGCGGCCTGCTTCGATTACCTCTTTACGGAGCCGCTCTATTCCTTCGCGATTTCCGCCAGAGACCTGCCTTACTTTTTCATTTTTCTCGCGTGGGCGGCCATTGTCGCCTCGTTCAGCGCCGTTCGACGCCGGATCGAGCAGGGCCTTCGGGAAACGCGCGATCACCTCCAGGTCGAGGTGGAGCAGCGCCGGCACCGGGAAGAGGAGATTCGCAAGCTCAATCGCGAACTCGCCGTGCGGGCCGCGGAACTCGAATCGACCAACAAGGAATTGGAATCTTTCGCCTATTCGGTCTCGCATGACCTCCGCGCGCCGCTTCGTCACGTGGCCGGGTTCTCGGAGTTGCTGCAGAAACAGGCCGGTGCTTCGCTCGACGACCGGAGCCAGCGCTACGTCCGGACGATTCTCGAAGCAGCAAAAAAGATGGGCAACCTCATCGACGACCTGCTGGCCTTTTCCAGGATCGGGCGGGCGGAGACCAACAAGACGGCGGTCGACCTGAACCAGCTCGTCAAGGAGGTCGTCGCCGAGATCGGGCAGGAGACGAAGGGACGGGAGATTGCCTGGAAGATCGCCGCGCTTCCGGTCTGCTACGGCGACCGCGCCATGCTGCGGCTGGTCGTCGTGAACCTCGTCGCCAACGCAGTCAAATTCACGCGCATGCGCCGCCCGGCCGAAATCGAGATCGGCTGCATGGATGGCCGCGAAAAGGACGTCGAGGTGTTCGTGAAGGACAACGGCGCCGGCTTCGACATGCAGTATGTGAACAAGCTGTTCGGCGTCTTTCAACGCCTGCATTTGCCGGAGCAGTTCGAAGGCACCGGCATCGGACTGGCGACCGTTCAGCGCATCATTCACCGCCATGGGGGCACAGTTCGAGCCGAGGGAGCGGTCGACCGCGGGGCCACTTTCTCCTTCTCGCTCGCCAAAGCGCAAGGTGCAGCAGAAAGGACGGGGAAGACGCCATGAGCACGATCGGACGCATCCTGATCGTCGAGGACGACCCGAACGACGTCGAGCTGACGCTGACGGCGCTGGCCGACTACAACCTGGCGAACGAGGTGGTGGTTACCCGCGACGGACAACAGGCTCTGGACTATCTCTATTGCCGCGGGGAATTCCACGGTCGCTCCAACGAAAATCCCGCCGTTCTGCTGCTCGACCTGAAACTGCCGAAGATCGGCGGATTGGAGGTCCTGCAGCAGATCAAGGCCGACGAGCGCCTGAAGATGATACCGGTGGTGGTGCTGACGTCATCGCACGAGGAAAAAGACATGATGAGAAGCTACAGCCTCGGCGTGAACGCCTATGTCGTAAAGCCGGTCGATTTCCACGAGTTCGTCAATGCGGTGAAGGAGCTCGGCGTCTTCTGGGCGGTCATCAACCAGCCGCCGCCGGGCAGCGTGAAGAAGTGACATCGCCTCTGCGGATTCTGCTGCTGGAGGACAACAACGGCGACGCGGCGCTCATTCAAGAGCTCCTCGAGGCCGATCATTTCGTTTGTGACGTAACCCGTGCCCAGACGCGCGCCGAGTTCATCGCCGCCCTCGAGGGCGGAGGAATCGACCTGATTCTCGCGGATTACCAGCTCCCTTCGTTTGACGGCATGTCCGCCTTGAAGCTTGCGCTCGATGCCCGCCCCGATCTGCCCTTCATTTTCGTCTCAGGCACGCTCGGCGAAGAAGTGGCGATCGATGCCGTCAAAATCGGCGCCACGGATTACGTCGTGAAGTCGCGACTGTCGAGGCTCGTGCCCTCGGTGCGGCGGGCGCTGCGCGAAGCCGGAGGACGCGCCGAACGCAAGAAGGCCGAAGAAGCGCTGCGCCGGAGCGAGATGTATCTCGCCGACGCGCAGCGATTGAGCCACACCGGGAGTTTCGGCTGGAACCCCGCGACCGGGGAAATCTACTGGTCCGACGAGACCTATCGGATCTTCGCGTGCGCGCCGACGACAAAACCCACCATTCAGCTGGTGATCGATCGAACGCATCCGGACGACCGGATATACCTCAGGCAAATCATCGAGCGCGCCTCGGTCGAGCGGGCTGAGTTCACCACCGACCACCGGCTGCTGATGCCCGATGGCTCCGTCAAATACATTCGAGCCACGGCTCATCCCTCGACCAGCGCGGATCCGGAGAGCTTTGTCTTCATCGGCGCGGTCAGCGACGTCACCGAGCGCAAGCGCGCCGAAGAAGAGCGCGAAAGATTGCGCCAGCTCGAGGCGGACCTCGCACATATGAACCGCGTCAGCATGATGGGAGAGTTGGCCGCCTCTCTGGCTCACGAGATCAAGCAACCGCTCGCCGCCGCCGTCATCAATGCCAAGGCCTGCACGCAATGGCTGCGCCGCGACGCGCCCGATGTGACGGAAGCATCCCAGGCTGCCGCGGCAATGGTGGCGGCCGTGACGCGTGCCGCCGGCATTATCGACCGCGTCAGCTCCCTTTACGGGCGCGGCAGGCCGGTACGGGAACTGGTCGACCTGAACGAAATCATTCGCGAGATGACGGCGTTGCTCCGCGGCACGGCCAATCGGAACGACATTTCAATCCGCACCGAGCTCGACCACGACCTTCCCGCGACGGCGGCCGATCGCGTGCAGCTGCAGCAGGTCTTGATGAACCTCATGCTCAACGGCATCGAGGCGATGCAGGAGACGGGGGGCGCGCTGACCGTCGCATCGAAGAGAATCGAGGATGGCCAATTGCTGATCTCGGTGAGCGATTCGGGCGTCGGGCTTTCCCCCGACGAAGCCGAGCGGATTTTCGAGGCATTCTTCACCACGAAGCCACAAGGCACCGGCATGGGACTCTCGATCAGCCGGCGGATCATCGCGTCGCATAGCGGCCGTTTGTGGGCGAGCGGCAACCCGGGACGGGGCACGACCTTTCAGTTCACGCTGCCCGGCGAGGCGGCAGCGTCCTTGCCTTTGGCGCTTTGACGCGGCGCCTCGTGCGCTTTTGCGGTGCCGCCTGGGCCGGCGCAGCCGTCTTCCTCGGCCGGTGGACCCCGTGCGCTCTCGCCCGTAGAATTGGCCGGCTGAGATTTCGGGTCCGGCTGCGGGGGCGCGATACCGCGCAGAAGCTGATCGGAGGCCGATCGTCATGACAGGGGACGACAAGGACAGCCTGCTGCGCTCGGTCGCCCAGGAGAACGCCGAAGGCATCCGCGTCGCGCGGCTGCACGCCGAGCAACAGACCGACGCGACGCTGCGCGAGCAGGCGAAGCTGCTGAACCTCACGCATGACGCCATCTATGTGCTCGACATAGCCGGGACCGTCCGATACTGGAATCTCGGCGCGGAGGAGCTCTACGGCTGGGCGGCATCGCAAATCGCGGGCAGAACCGTTCAGGACCTGCTGCAGACGCGCTTTCCGGTCCCCCTCGAGCAGATCGAGCGAGAGGTCACGCGTACTGGCCGCTGGGAAGGCGAGATCGTCCACACCAGGAAGGACGGAAGCCAGGTTGTCGTCGCGAGCCGCTGGTCTTTGCAGCGCGACGAGCAAAATGCCCCGATCGCGATCCTGGTGATCAACAACGATATCACCCAGCGCAAGCGCGCCGAGCAGGCGCTCCTGCGCAGCGAGGCCTATCTGGCCGAAACCCAGAAGCTGACCCATACCGGCAGCTGGGTCTGGGACATGCGGAGCCGCAAGGTGCTCTACTGCTCCGAGGAGATGCTGCGAATCTTCGGGCTGGACCCGCAGACCATACCCTCGCGCAAGAATTTCCGGCAACGAGTCCATCCCGATGATCGCGACCGCGTGGACGCGCGATTCGAGCGGTCGCTGCGCGAAAAAGTAGACAGCATCGACGAGTACCGGGTGCTGCTGCCCGACGGAACGCTCCGGCATATCGTTTCGCGCGGCCATCCGGTTCTCGACGAACACGGCGCGATCGTCGAGTTCGTCGGCACGGCGATCGACGTGACGGAGCGCAAGCAGGCAGAGCAAGAGCACGAGAAGCTGCGCCAGCTCGAGGCAGATCTCGCACAGATGAGCCGCGTGACGACCATGGGCGAGCTCACCGCCGGGCTGGCGCACGAGCTCAATCAGCCCGTCACTGCCGCGATTACCAACGCCAGCGCCTGCTTGCGCTGGCTTTCGCGCGAGGAGCCGAATCTGCAAGAGGCCCGCGAAGCGGCGATGAGAATCGTCAAGGACGCCACCCGCTCCGCCGACATCATCAACCGGCTGAGAGCCTTCTACAAGAAAGGCGTGCCGCCCCGACGGGAGATGGTCGACGTGAACGAAGTTGCCGGCGAAATGCTGACGCTGCTGCGCAACGAGGCCATCCGGCATTCGGTGACGATGCGCACGGACCTCGCCCACGAAATTCCCAAGGTGATGGCGGATCGGGTGCAATTGCAGCAGGTGTTCATGAATCTCATGCTCAACGGCATCGAAGCGATGAAGGAGACGGGCGGAGAGCTTACCCTCGCGTCGCGGTTGGCCGACGACGGTCAATTGCTGATCTCGATCAGAGATGCTGGCGTGGGCCTGCCCCAAGGCAAGGACCACATCTTCCGCGCCTTCTTCACCACCAAGCCGCAAGGCACGGGGATGGGGCTGGCGATCAGCCGCTCGATCGTCGAATCGCATGGCGGCCGTTTGTGGGCCGCCGGCAACGCCGGACGCGGGACGAGCTTCTATTTCACGCTGCCCCGACAAGAGGCGCCGCAGCCATAGCGCGGCGCAAGCTCTGCTCAGGACAGCTCGCTGTGCTCTGACTCTTATCCCGCCGTCACGCGCCAGATTACGTCGCCCACGTCATCGGCCATCAGCAGGGAGGCATCGGGGCCGAGCGTCACCCCGACCGGCCGGCCATAGGACACCTTCTCGTCCGGTGCGAGGAACCCCGACAGGATGTCGCGTGGCGGGCCGGACGGACGTCCGTTCTCGAAGGGTACGAAGACGAGCTTGTAGCCGCTCAGCTTGCTGCGGTTCCAGGAACCGTGCTGACCAATCGCCATGCCATCCGGGAAGCCCGGCAAGGTGCCGGCGGGCAGCCAGCAGAGGCCGAGCGACGCGGTATGCCCGCCCAGCGCGTAATCCGGTGTGATGGCCGTCGCGACCGCGGCCGCATCTTGCTGCACCCGGTCGTCCACCGTCCGGCCCCAATAGCAATACGGCCAACCATAGAAGCCGCCGTCGCGCACCGAGGTCAGATAGTCGGGCGGCGTCTCGTCGCCCAATCCGTCGCGCTCGTTGACGACCGTCCAGAGCGCGCCAGTGTTGGGCTCCCATGCCAGACCCACGGCGTTGCGCAGGCCACTGGCAAAGATGCGGCTGCTGCCGCCTGCAAGGTCGATCTCGTAGATGGCCGCCCGGCCCTTCTCGGCTTCCATGCCATACTCGGCGATATTGCTGAGCGAGCCGACACCCGCATAGAGCTTGGTTCCGTCGGGGCTCGGCAGCAGGCTTCGCGTCCAATGACCCCCGGGCTTGAACGTGGTCACCTTGCGCCCCGGCGCCGTGATCCGGGTGGCGCCCGCGCTGTAGGGGAAGGCCATCACGCCATCGGTGTTGCCGACATAGAATGTGTCGCCCAGCAGCGCCATGCCGAAGGGCTGGTTCAGCCCTGCCATGAACACCTCCTGGATTTCGGCCACGCCGTCTCCATCCGCGTCCCGCAGCAGGGTGATGCGGTTTGCACTCGGCCCGACGGCGGCGGCGCGCTTCATCGTGCTGATCATGGCGTACTCAAAGAGGTTCCTGGCCGGTCTCTCCGCGGTCGTGGCCTCCGCGACAAGCACGGCACCGCTCGGCAGTACGTGGATCCAGCGCGGGTGCTTGAGACCGGCCGCAAAAGCATTGACCTTGAGCCCGGGCGCTGCCACCGGCGTT
>Ga0209274_10001862_pt1 | contig 10573 bp, 11 predicted proteins | sample HubBroMetageREF1_FD_188343 | JGI IMG/M metagenome (GOLD analysis project Ga0209274, IMG submission 188343) | Reference soil microbial communities from the Hubbard Brook experimental Forest, New Hampshire, USA - Hubbard Brook CCASE Soil... | ecosystem: Environmental > Terrestrial > Soil >...
TTTTCATTCTCGCCCCGATGGTCGGAAGACGGAGCGCGAAGGACGTTGCGACCGACGAACCGAGTGAAGACGCGACAACTGAGGGTCATCGGACGCTGTACGGATTCCGGGCCGTCTATGTTTTCGAAAGATTATCTCGTGATTTGCGGCCGAGCCTTTGCGCGCTCGACGTAATCCGCGAGTGCCACTTTAGAAAGTCCCCTCGATAGCAGCAACCACATCATCGCTCAAATCCTCTGCCCTGTGCAACGCTCCCTGATGCAGGGGTTCCAGCTATCGGCAAGTTTTGTCCACCAATCCGGGTTCTGAGCGCGAAGGCCTGATTTCGTCAATTACCGGCTCGGAGCCTGCTGGACTTTCAAGTGTTGGAGTACCGGAATCCCTTGCCCCTGCCCGATCAGAATCTACTTCGATGGCCGTCCCTCGTCGATTTCCATCCTGAGCGTGACCGTGTGGTTAGAGTCGTCAAAGTCAGTGTCAGGAACGCACGTAAAATCTTTGTGACCTCTCGTCACGTAGGCGGAGCGCAAGTTTTCCAGGCCCCTCGCAATCCTCTCTCTGCTGAAAATGTCGCCTGGCTTAATTGGGAACATGCTTGCCAACTCAGAAGGTGTGAAGACCGTGGCTCCCGTAAAGATCAGATTTTTCAGCCGGTATTGCGAGCCTGGATCCACTGTCGCTGACACCGAGAAGACTTGCTCCGTCGGAGAATCGGATACGACCTTAGAACTAACCTCGACTTTCACTTTGAAATAGCCACGATTCTGCCAGAAACCCCTCGTCCTTTCTTGCACTTCCTCCAGCCATGACTGGTCCAATTCCTTCAGACCCTCTATTTCCCTGGCGAAGGATTGGATTTCTGTTTCGTCAATCGTCTTAGTCGTCTCAACGAATGTAATCTGACTTACTCGTATACGGTGTCGCGACGAATTATCGTTCGCCTGCGCACTTTGCTCGTTGGAAGATGCCGCTGGCCTCCGGTCTGGTGTCATCTGGACAGAAAATGCAGACGCTCCTATCGTGACTCCGACCAGCCAGCCGACCATGGCCAGGGTGAGGACCCGCTCCCACGTCTTTCCGAGGCGACTTCGCTTATCGAGCAGGTTGCTAATGCGACGTTCCATGTCGTCCGTATCGAACAATCCCTGAGCCAGTGAGGAAGATACGTTTCTCGAATCAGCGAGGAGCGACTGCGCAATGTGCACCAGAGCGCCCGCATACAATGTTGGTGTTGACAACTTCTCGGCTGCGAGATCATCGCAAGCCAGTTCTCTGGTCTGGTTGATGCGCGATTTCATCAACCAAGCAGCAGGATGGAATGACACCCCCAGCGAGAAAAGTTCGCAGATGAGGTTCATTTGGAAATCCCTTCTGGAAATGTGTGCCAGTTCGTGGCACACCGCCGAATCAAAGTCGGCCTCCGATGCGGCTTCCAGAAACTTTGCGGGCATCAGCAAAAGTGGCTGCATCACACCAACCGTCAAGGGACCAATTCCATCAGGCGCGTAAACTCTCGGTGCGCATTTCAAGCGAAATGCCTTGGCATGGCGTTCCACCAACGAGCGCACGGTTCCCGACGCGGGATGAGTACCTGCGGCGTCGTATAGCTTCCGCGTGTGCCGCCAGGCAAATCCCAAGCACACGACTCGATAGACAAGAAAGGCGGCATAAAGACTCGCGAGTACGGCGGTGAGGGTCGGCGGGAATGAGAGCTGTTCTTCGTGGCGTTGTGAGAGCCGCGACCATAAACCAAGCGCTATGGTGTCGTTCGGACGCCCTGGACCTGGTTTCGACTGACCTATCCCCTCCAGGGTGTCATGTCCACGGACACTGACAGCCGGGGAGATTGCCGACTTCAGGCTCCAGACTGGAAGCAACGAGCTTAACAATAAAGCGGCGATCCATAGAACGTATTGATATTTGGCAGCAGCGTGACGGAGCGCCGCCGAGCAAAGGAGTGCAAGACCAGCAATGATCGCCACTTGGACGACCGAGTTGACCAGGAACGTCACGAGCATCCGACTAATCCAATCCATCTTTCGCCTCCCTGTCTTGTTCCAGGCGCTCCTGAATGAGACTGTTCAACCGCTCTAGTTTGCTCCGGTCAAGCGCTCGGTGATCCAGAAGGTTCATTGCCAAGGCTTCGACCGATCCCCCAAACAACCGGTCGACTAGATCGTTAAGCGATTGGGTAATCGCTTTCGCCCGGCTGAAGACAGCACAATAGCGATAGGCCTTTCCTTCGAGAGTGCGCGTGACCCGGCCCTTGCGGAGCAAGACATTCAGCATCGTCTGAACCGTCGTGTATGCGAGTTTCGGCTTTACACCGAGCCTCTTCTGCACTTCCTGCACGGTTGCCGGGCCGAGGTCCCATAGGACACTCATGATCAGCAACTCTAACCTGGTGAGCTGCCGAGATCTGTTGTGGAGCGGAACCAATCGTTACCTCCTAAACATATAGGAGATTATGACGGCGAATCGTGAAGTGTCAACTAAAATCTTAGGAGGCAACACTGACTTGCGGTTACTGGCAAAACATTGCCTTAGCACTCATCGCCGGGTCGCGGGCGTGATTGAGGAGCTTCGCAGGAACCGTCGCGACGTTCGTCAACCGTGTAGTCATCTGACGCTCACAGTCGACAGTTAACCGACTTCAAAGAGCCCGTTCGATAGCAGCGGCTACGTCATCGCTCAATTCGTCCGCTCTCTGCAACGCTCCCTTGATCCTGACAATTTCCATCTCGCGGGATGCGATCTGTCCGGCAGGTTCGCTGTGACCTCGCGCAGCCACCAGGCTGCGCTCGTGGCTGGCCAGCATGCGCCGAAAGATCGGCACCGCACTCTTCCTCGGCTGCGCATGCGCACAGCCAAGACAGATCAGTCCTTTCGGACAGTGCTCTCCGGTGGGCAAAGCGCAGAGGTGCGTGCCCATGTCTCGCAGGTTGCAGTTCGTGGCGAAGACCGCCCATTCCTCTGCAGTCGGGTTCTTCAGACCGTCCTCACCGTAATAGGCGTTATAGAGACTGCGCACGGTCTTGCGATACTCCTCGATGAGCTGACTAGGGTAGAGCTTGGCGTAGATCATCACGGTGTCCGGAGAGGCGTGCCCGAGCAGCGCTTGAATAATGTGCACGGGCGTGTTGTTGTTCAAATGTTCGGACGCAAAGACGCGCCGGCAATCGTGCGGCAGCAACGCGAGAGGAGAACCGTCCGAGCGGCGCGCTTCCGCGGTGATCGAGACCTCGCGGATGCGGCTGCGAATGGTCTGAATGCCAGCGGTGCTGGGATGGCGAATGCCCTGGATCAAGTACGGCGCTGGAGGGCGAGGACGCTTCTCCAGCAGATCCCAGTGATCACAAACCGGGACCGACTCGCTGTTGTAGAAGCGTTTTACGTATCGGATGATCTCAGCCAGGACACGACCGAGCCCGTCGCCGATGGGGATGACACGAGCGCGATCAAACTTCGACGGCTTGATGTGCAGGAGGTAATAGATGCGGCCGTCGGGCATCTTTCGCTTAAGAATGTCGAATGTGGTCAGTTCGCTCGCCTCTTCGATGCGCAACCCGCTCTGTACGAGCAGCTCCAGGAGGGCCCAATCCCAGAACGTATCCACCTCGTCTGACCACGGGTAGCCGCGCGTGGTTGTGACCTTCGGTGCTGCTACCGCAGCTTTCCACCGCTGAAGGGCGAAGGCGCGAATCTTCGGCATCTCGCGCTCCAGATCAAGCACCGTCGCAGTGATGCGCGCTCGGGTGCGTTCGCGTGCCTTTTCGAAGCCGTATCCAACAAAGGTGTGCCGCGTCACCGGAATCGTGCGCGGAGCGAAGTGCTTGAAGGGAGAGTCGGGTTCGGTTGCCCAGGCGCAGAGGTCGGAAAAGAAAACGCGCAGGTCCACAAGCCAGCTGTGTGCGGTCGGACGGACTTCTTCGCCGGCTCCGGGGCCGCGCTGAACGGCGCGAGCGCGTGTGATCGCGTGCGGGATATAGTCGCGGACGTGGCGTGGCAGAATCTCGGAGCAGCGCTTCACACTGGGATGCTTATCCCCAATGAACCGCCAAAAGTGCGCAAGGGCAATGACTTTATGTCGCAACGTCCGATAGACATCGCTGACTCGGGCTTCGTACGTTTCCAGATAAAGAATGACGACCTGCTGGAAACGATCCGGTACGCCGGCGTTCTCAACCAGTTCCGACGCCGTCATTCGCTGTTTCCTGCCGTGGCGGGCAGAGCCTCGCTTCGGCGTCCGAGAAAACACGCCGACTGAGCAGAGTGCGGCGTCGAGCGCGTCCGTCCCCTTCGACCAACGAGCGGACAGCAGCTTCAGATCGTCATCCTTTATATGGTGGAGGTCGTCGTAACCGCGAGCGAGCAGGAGTCGCAGCCCGTTGCAAACTGCGAGATGACGATTAAACGATGAAGTCCAGGTAATCGTAGCGGTTGCGCTGAGCAGCACACGGTGTTGCTGCGCGAGCGGGTGATCTTCTGGCAAGTGCGCGATCCACTGATTGACGCGTACGTTGGCCAGCATGTCCAGACTCGGAACGATCATCCGCGCGGATATTAGGACGCGTGCACCCCAAGTCCAATACGTACCGCCGGGACGGTTGATCCCAGCCTTCCACTTCAGCCAAACTCCCTTCTCGAAATCGTTCCAGCGCTGTTGCACGGTTGATCCGCTGCAGCGATCGAGAGCATCGGCCAAGTGTCGACAGACTGCCCGCATCTTCGATCTCTCGAAACTGTTCGGCATGCGGAAATGCGTTGTCACCTCGTGAACCACCGCGAGCAGCGTGTCTCGGTCGTAGCGCTGACGTGCCAGCGCCTCTGCGTTCTGGAATGCCGTCATCTTTTTTATTAGGCTCCTAGTTCTCTCCGCGTTTTAAACCCCTCATTCCCTCGTTCGAAACCCATAGCAGAGACCGCCCTTTCCGCCGTCAAGGGTAAAGCTGTCGCCAGCCACAAACCGGCTGCCCTGTGACTGCTCGGGCTGCTCTGCACAACACCTCTCCATTACGAGGGAATGAAGTTTTTTAAACGCTCGTAAAGGAGAAAAACAATGCAGCGAACCGAAAAGCAAGACGTCTACACCCGGATTACCAACCAGATCGTCAGCCACTTGGAAAAAGGTGTCAGGCCTTGGGTTAGACCGTGGAATGCCGAACATGCAGCAGGACGGATTACGCGCCCACTCCGCCACAACGGAAAGCCTTACAGCGGAATCAACGTTCTCTCTTTGTGGGCAAGCGCCATGGCGCAGAACTTCGCGGCTCCCATCTGGATGACCTTTAAACAGGCATCGGAGCTTGACGCCCACATCCGCAAGAACGAGAAAGGCTCGCTCGTCGTCTACGCGGACAGCATCACGCGAAAGGAGACCGACGAAAAGACGGGCGACGACATCGACCGGGAAATCCCGTTTCTCAAGGGGTACACCGTTTTCAATGTCGAGCAGATCGAGGGCTTGCCGGAAGTTTATTATGCGAAAGCCGCACCTAACCTGGACCCTGTTGCCCGCATCGAGCACGCGGAGAAGTTCTTCGCGGCCTTGGGAGCAACCATCCGACACGGCGGAAATCGAGCGTTCTACGGTATCACCGCCGATGCGATCCAGATGCCGCCATTCGAGAGTTTCCAAGACGCTGACAGTTATTACGCGACGCTTGCCCATGAATGCACCCACTGGACAGGCAGCAAGACCCGGCTTGACCGTGACTTCGGCGGGCATCGCTTCGGGAGCGAAGGTTACGCTGTCGAGGAACTGGTTGCCGAACTCGGGGCAGCTTTCCTGTGCGCCGACCTGGAGCTTGCTCTGGAACCGCGTGAAGATCACGCATCCTATATCGCAACCTGGCTGAAAGTGTTGGCTGCTGACAACCGAGCGGTGTTCACCGCCGCAGCTCACGCACAACGTGCCGCCGAATTTATCAACCGCAGAACCACGGAGGCGGACGCGCAAGTCAACTCGACTTGCGCGGCATGATGTAAGTGCAGACATTATCGCTTCCATCAAGAATCTCCACCGGATGGCTTGACACCGGAAGCTTGCGCAATGGTGCGTTCCAGTTCCGAGATGGTTTCATCGTCATAAGCGAAGGCGTACTGTGCAGCTTTAGCTGAGGGCCACGAGTGCTGCTTCGTGGCTCGCTCGGTGCTAGACTTCGCTGCCGCCAACGCAGTGACCATCGCATGCTTATCAACGCGCAAGTACAGATCGGCTGTCGTGCTCAGATGTGAATGCCCGAGAATCTCTTGCGCGACCTTGATGTTGCCAGTGGTTTCGAGCACGCCTTGCGCGAGCGTGTGACGGAACAGGTGCGGATGAACCGAGATGCCTGCTCTTCGACCGATGTAGCGCAGAGCCGACTCAAAACTGGCATAGCGAAGGGGCTTGCATTGACCTTTCCGCGAGGCGATCCAAATGGCATGAACGTCCGGCGCCGCGCGGCGCTCGGTGCGCAGGTACTCTTCGTAAATCGGCCAGAAGTCGTCGGTGACGGGCACGCGGTGCTGATCGCGCGCACCCTTCAGCCGCACGGTGATGAAACGCCGCTTGCGATCGACATCGTCCAGTGCCATGCCCAAAATCCCGTGCCGGCCAGCAACCAGACTCCAATCGCCGATGCGCTGACCCGTGCGAGACAGCAACATCAGAATCGCTTTATCGCGATAGGAACCGGCGCTGTCGATCAGTTTCTGAATCGCTGTGGGCTCCAGGACTTTCGGAAGCGTGCGCGGAATACGGCGCCGGAATCCATCACGTTGTCGCTGGCGCGCCGGCAAGTCGCGCCCGATCATCCCGTGACTCAACTCTTCTGTGAGAGGGTTCCCGGAGGCTGGGTTGATGCGACCCTTCCAAGGGCCGCGCCCATCTTCGGTATCGCGGCGAATGCAATACTCAAAATAGGACGCGAGCACGCTTAGCCGATGGTTGATCGTGCGTGGCTGGCGCGGCTTCTTCGCAGAGTGGGCGCTGACGGCGCCTTGCCTCGCGCCTCGCGTGAACTCCGTGATGTAGCTGCCGACAGCCTGCCGCGTGACGTGGTTGGGATCGCCTCCCGAGGCGTGCAGCCAACTGAAGAAGTGCGCGAGGCCAATCGCGTAAGAGCGCTGCGTATAGACAGAACAATCGCGCAAGCTCAGCTCCGTTAAGAACTGGTCGCACGATCCAACGCCGGCGTCCTTCGAGTCACAAACACGGAATGAGGCGCCGAATCGTTCGGCTTTTCTTAGGACCTTGTAAATCGACATAGCAACCATCTTCGCCTGACCGCTATCGAGAAGTACATCTACTCGCGGATTACGTCGAGCGCGCAGAGGCTCGGCCACAAATCACGAGATAAGATGTCAGCCAGACCGAAGGCAAAGACCTTCCCACACTGACCGAGGTCAATGGCGACGTGAGCGGATACCGCGAACGCCTGTTTAAGTTCGTGGAAGCGCAAAGCGTCGAGCTTAGTTTCTCCGAACGAATTGGTCCTGCGAAGGGTCTCTCGTATGGCGGGAAGATCACCTTGCTCTCTGGAATGCAGCCAGCCGAGGAGTTCTCCACGCTTGTCCATGAGATCGCCCACGAAATGCTGCATCGGGGCGACCGCCGCACGCTAACCACTAAACAAGTCCGCGAAACCGAGGCCGAAGCCGTGGCCTTTGTGGTCTGCCAATCGGTCGGACTTCAGAACGGAACCGCGTCCCAGGACTACATACAGCTTTGGCACGGAGACGCCAATCTTCTGCGCGAGAGCTTGGAAGCCGTTCAGCAAACCGCTGCCGTGATCCTCGGGGGCATTGCCCAGGGCATTGCCCCCGAGCCAGCGGCACTCACCGCAGCCGCATAACGCGCAAACACTTGCACCGTTCGGGTTTAAGGCCCGACGTGTGCGCCGAGGCCACGAACACATAACCATAAAGACACATGAGAGGAGAAAAGATCATGCCGAGTACGCAGAATGCAGTCAACAACCACGAATACCGCAGCGTTGCCATCACCGCGCTTGCGGAATCCGGAACCAATCCACGCAAACGCTTTGATGCAAAGAGTCTCGAAGAACTCGCGGCCAGCTTCAAGACGCAAGGAATTCTCGCGCCTCTTCTGGTACGTGAACTGGAGGAAAGCAAGTATGAGGTTGTCGCCGGAGCACGTCGCCTGAGAGCGGCGAAACTGGCGGAACTCGAAAAACTTCCCGTCCGCGTAGTCAAGCTGTCCGATGCCGAGGCCATCGAGGCTCAGTGCGTTGAGTTATCTGTAGTTCGCAAGAGTTTTCTTTGTTGACGAGCGGCTCGGCACTTCGTTTACATGTAAACGAAGTGCCGGGACCTTACGTTTTCCGCTGATTGCACAAACTCGCTAAGGTCCAAGATGGGCGAGATATATGGGGTTAGGATAGATCATCGCGACTATCTCTCGAATGACCTTCTCTCCGTTATCCCCATTCGTGAAGATGACGACACCTACCTGGCGTTGCGGAAGAAAGAGGACGTGAGTGTGGACGCCCCAGTCGGAACCGCTGTGATCTATTAGGGTGTCGTGGTTAATCTGATTAGTCTGCCAACCCAAACCCAGACCGGCAATCACGTTGCAACTGGCGAGGTCTAATTTTGCCTGCGCACACACTTTGGTTTGCTGGTCGGGTGTGACGAGATTACGGGTGATGGTCAGCCGCTCTGCTGCGATCTCCTTCGTCACGTTGTCGTTGTGCATAACGCTGACAAGGAACTTGGAGTAATCGCCAATCGTCGTGCGGAGCATGTCAGCAGCGCACCAAGTCGTCCTGGCCTTTGGCTCTGCTTCATCTTTCGGGCCCTGCGGAATCGCGAGGCGCCCAGCGAACCAGTCGCGCGCGGTATACGAAGTGTCATTCATCCCGATGGGATCGAAAACATATTCCTTGGCTAGGTCTTCGAAAGTGTGGCCTGTCTTTCTTTCTGCAAAGCGGGCGACGTAGTCGTAGCCTTCACCGGAGTAGCCCGTGCGTGCACCTGGTTCCCACTGAAACTTGAGTCTATTGTTGGTCTGAAACCGCCAGTTGCTGAAGCCTGTTTGGTGGGAAAGGCAGAGACGCGGCGTCAGAAGTTCTTGCCACGGATTGTCCTTTACGTCCGGGTCTACCCAGTACGCCGATATCGTCTCGTCCAATGAGATCTTACCTGCCGATGCTAGTCGCAGGATGATCTCGGCTGAAATAGGCTTCGTGAGTGACGCGACATTGTAGAGCGTCTTCAATGTCGCGGGGACACCGGGGCTTTGCTCTCCGTAAACCGCCGTCCACGCCGGTTCCCCATTCTCGATGTAGGCCACAGCCACACTGGGAACGTCGTACTGTTTCAGCCATCGTGGTGCGTTCTGATCTAGGCGGAGTCTGAGGTCTGATTTGGGCGGCGTTTTGAAAGCCGTTTGGGCCGACCCGGTGGCGACGAAGCTTGCAGAGAGAAAGACAAGAATCAGAAAACGCATGGGGCTCCTAGTTCGCCAGGGGATGGTGGTCGAAGCTGATGACGCGAGTGATCTTCCATACTCCATCTTTGTTTTGCCAGAGATGAATGAATTTCGCCTCGCCAATAGACTGGGCAGTCTCGGGTCCGGGATGGTGGAAACGGTGAACCCCGATCTCCACCGCGCCGTAGTTAGCGATGGGGTATACCTCAAGTGTCCCTGGAACGAGTTCTCTGGTCACCTTGCCACAGATGTTGTTCTTCACACCCTCAACCAGAGCTTGCCGTCCGCTGGTCAAGCCGCTCTTGTCATGGTAGAACTCCAAATCGTCGGCCAAAAACGATCCGAATTTCTCCAAATCGCAATGGTTGTAGGCGTCGAAAAATTTGGCATCCAAAGACTGGATCGTTTGAAAGAGTGGGTCGGGCGCAGGTGCAGCCTGTGCGTGGACGTGGGCAAGTGATACAGCGACCAGAGTTATGAGAAGGAAGTACTGAATGGGAAAGACAGTCTTTTTCATACGTGAATCCTTTCTGTAATGGGAACACAAGGTGAACGCACTCGCACCGCGCCTCAGCGGTCAGCGCTCTCTCTTTTTTTCTACTACGTACACAACGAGGTGCGACAGGCCAATCGCAACCGGAGCAAGGCCCACCCATTGAATGCCGGGTGGGATCTCAAGGTGGGTATTCGCCGACGAGGTCAACAGAGCGGCCAAAGTCACGTATACTCCGATTCCTAATGAGATCCAGATTAGGCCCGCTAGCAATAAGACACGTTGAACATTCGTGGCGCTGCGTCGTGCTTCCTGCTCCAAAGACGGCAACTCTATTCCCTTCTCAATGGCCACCAAACGCTCCTTGTGGATCATCGCCCTCCGGTTGTGGCGTAGCCACTCACGAAATCCGATGTAGGCGATAATGGCGACTATCACGATTGCGAGTTTCATACAGCCGTCCTTTCTGTCAATGCTTTATACTCCTCGACTCGCGTTGCGGTTGCGCGGGAAAATGATAATTCCCGGTGCAACCTTGGTCGCCGGTCGGGAGTATCAAGGTTTAAATGGATGAAGACGTTCGCCACCTGCTGGAGCAGCGTCGCTATTCGCAGGCGCTCGAACGTCTGCTGAACTTGTACGAG
>Ga0209274_10001863_pt1 | contig 10572 bp, 5 predicted proteins | sample HubBroMetageREF1_FD_188343 | JGI IMG/M metagenome (GOLD analysis project Ga0209274, IMG submission 188343) | Reference soil microbial communities from the Hubbard Brook experimental Forest, New Hampshire, USA - Hubbard Brook CCASE Soil... | ecosystem: Environmental > Terrestrial > Soil >...
CCCGATTCGGAAGATTCCACGGGCCCATTGCCGGCCCCTGCCACGCGCACGACGATCGCGTTCTCGTCCGCATGGGGATCGGGCATTTCGCAGAGCTCGAGCTTGTCGATATTCCCGTGGGCGGTCAGAACGATGGCTTTCATGGCGTCTCCTCAGACTCGTTGGACGCGACGTATTTCCGCTGGGAGTCTCGCGGTGGCTATGTATCGTGTCCCGCATTCGTCGCAGCGGAAGGGTAGTAACCCGAATAGCGCGAGGGGACGTTCGAACCATCGGCGCCGAGAACGGTGGGCGTCCGGGCCGCGGCAGGACGGACACCGCCTCCCGAAAGGAGCTGACGACGGTTGCATTGCGTCGTCGCAGAAGCAAAAGGTGTTCTCGAGAGCTTCCCGAGAGCAGACCCGCAACGTGCGGTGCCGAAGCGGACCGGACGGCACGTCATGTGAGCCTTGCGACACGCGGAAATATGACGTTGTGAGTCATACTTGTGCTCCTGTGGCCCAATGGCCTACCGATCTCGATCGTGGGACGCCGGCATATCCCGCCAGGCTCGGAGTCCAATTGTGAGTGGGCGAGCGGGAACGCCAGCGTCGCGACCGACCAGACCCGTCAGCGGATGCGCACGAGTCCCCGTCGCGCGGCACGCTCGTTGCGAAGAGGTCCATCACAAACGTGGCAGCGCCATTCAGCACGCAAGAAACCGCAGGCGTAGAAGCTGTCATCGCCGAGAAGTACGAGCTGTTTCACATTCTCGGCCGGGGGGCGATGGGCGAAGTATGGCTCGCACGTCACAACACTTTGTTCGAAAACGTCGCGATCAAGCTCTTGGCGCCATGGGCCTGGACGGGTGGAGACCGAGCGCAGGCAATTGCACGCTTTCGGCTAGAAGCTCGAATTGCAGCTCATCTTGCTCGCAAAACTCGCCACATCGTCCAAGTGACGGATCACGGCGAGGTGGGAGACACCGCCTACATCGTGATGGAGCTCCTGGAAGGGCTAACACTCGAGGCGCACCTCGCGCAGAGCGAAGGTTTGTCGCTCGCGACCGTGCAAAAGGTCGTCCGACAGGTCGCCCGTGCTCTCGAGTGCGCACACGCGGAAGGCGTGCTGCATCGCGATCTGAAGCCGGCCAATGTTTTTCTTACGCGCGGCGAAGACGGCGAAATGCTCGTCAAGGTACTCGACTTCGGTATCGCTCAGATTATCCGCCGCAATGTGGCAACGGGCTCGTTTTCTACGGACCGCGACCTCGTTTTCGGAACTCCCGGCTACATGAGCCCGGAGCAGGCACTTGGCAACGCCGAGCTCGACCGGCGCTGCGACCTTTGGGCGCTCGCGACGATTGCATTCGAGTCACTGACCCGCGAGCTACCCGTCCCCGGCACTACGCCCAATGAGCTCGTCAATGCGGTCCGAGAGGCTCGCACCGTCCCGCTGAATCAGTATCGTCCCGATTTGCCCGAAAGCGTACGGTTGTTTTTTGAGCGCGCATTTGCAAGAAGCGCTGACGCCCGCTTCGCGACGGCAACGGACCTGACGAACGCTTTCGACGCCGCGTGCATCGCCGCGACCCTGCGTCCCCCATCTGTCGGGTCGATTCCAGGGTCGCATGCCGTGGCTCATGCGTTCCCACCGCGACGGCGTCATCCAATCGCGAAGGCGCTCGCGCTCTTCGCGCTCGTTGCAACAGGTCTCCTCGGCCTAACTTCGCATTGGCGACCGCGCCAGGGTTTCCGGAGCCCACTTTTCCCAGTGGCTCTGGCATCACTTCAAGCGAATGCGCCCAATCCGTCCGTGCCACCCACTGTGGCGACCACCGAGCAGAAATCGGAGGCACCCATAGTCGAATCGGCTCAAGTCGTCGCATCGACTCAAGTCGATCCTCCGCCCGCGCCCAAGGTGAGGGCGGCAGTCGAGAAGCGTTCGCGCGCGAGAAGGGTCACGACCCATGGCGTCGACATCGCTCCCATAACCACTCGAGAAGCTTCCTCAGTCTCTGATTCTGAGGCCTCTGAGCTTGGCGGGGTGAACCAGAGCGAGATCGTGACAACACGCGTCGAGGGGTCGATTCCTGCACCCAGCTGCGCACCTCCTTACGAAGTCGATGCAACCGGCAAGAAGCACTGGAAACTCGAATGCCTGTGAAGCTGCTGCCGCTTGCGATTGCCGTCGGCAATGGGTCGCCGGGCACGATTCGCGAATCTGCCTCAGGTGCGACCAAAACGTAACCCAGTTAGGAGAATTACAATGCGATCGAGCTCATTTGGAGTGGTCCCCGGCGGCGTCTTGGCTACTTGCAGTGCTCACAAGCTTCTCTGTCAGGTCTACAAACACGATGGAACGCCGACCACGTCCACGACGGAGATTGACTTCACCGTTATGGCGACCGTGAGCGTCGGCCCCGCGGACGCGGGCGTCGGGGACTGATCGCCTCGGGACCGGACCGATCGCTTCACGGTGAAGCTCGTCGGATACGCAAAGGCGGATTAGGATTGGAGCGGGAGCGAAAGCGGCACGCGCTCCAATCCGCCACCGATGCTTTGCGAGAACGCCCCGAGGAGCGCGATGGTTTCGCCCTCGCCGCCTGCCGGAGCTGTGACGCGAGACGGCATGGTGCGTGCATTTTCGAGCCTCACACATTCGCCATTTGGAGGCGGAACTATGGAAGCGACAAATCGTAGGCAGGCGGACAAGACCGGTAATAACTCGGAGGGCAAGACGGGGCGCGCGGGCCGGCCATCCAAGGCCAGGGCCGGCGGGTCACGAATTCAAGCGGACACCTCCAGAGCTGGGATCGTGCGTTTGGTCCGGAGTCTGCCGAAAACCATCGGCGTCCAAATGCGCGCCCATCCCCCGGAGACCGTGGCGGCCGTTGGCGCGGTTTCGTTCGCCCTCGGCGCGGTCCTCGGTTCGAGGCTCGGGCGCCTTATGCTTGCGGTGGCGATCCCGCTCGCGATCAAAAGCGCATTTGAAGGTGAGGTAGCCCGTGAGCTTGGAAAGTACGCTCAAGGGTTCATTCGCAACGTGCAGTCTCCGCGGCAGACCGATGCTTGAGTGAGCGACCGATGACGACGGGCGGGCCGCCTTCGCAGCCCGTCCAAAGTCGCATCGGGAATCTGCTCATTCACGCGTGACTGGAAGCCGCACGCCCAATTGAGTTGCTGGGGGAGTTGCTGGGCTCGCGGCTTGCGCCGCCGCTGTGCGCGACCGGACTCTGTGTGGCGAGCGGACGCGATGGGGCGAGCTTGTGATGCTCTCTTGGTGATCTTCTTGTTTTCGATGTCTTCATGGCGTTCTCCATGGAAAAGGTTTCCGAGTCGCCGACGTCGCAAGCGATGTGCCAAAGAAAGAACCCGAGTGGCTCGTAAGCTTGGGGCACGCGGATCTCTTCTACCGGCGTTCGTCGCTCTTCGTCGTGTCACTTCTGCGCCCCCCGAGGCAGTCTTGCCAACGCGAGAAGCGTAGTGAGGACTTTTGGCGTCCGCGCGGAGACAGTCTTCACAGGCACACCTAGTGCTCTGGGCTCGCTACGTGGACCGGTCTTTCGCGAATCGCGCGCCCCGTGTCGTCTATCTCGCCTTGGGGATCATAGACGGCTTGGTCACTTACGATGGCGAAAGCCAGGGCGGGAGGGTCGGGAAGCGCCTTGCCTCGCGCGTCCTCCCAGGAGCTAGCCGCGTAGTAAACGGTTCCGTCAGGGGCCCGCACGACTACCCACGGACAATATCGAGCACGGTTCGGTGTTTTCACCCACCGGCCGAGAAGCCAAGACCAGCGTCCAGCCCGCTGGACCCACTCTCCCTCGACCCAAGCGTCGGCCCCCGATGGCTTGCTCGGCACGCGTTCGACGCGACCCGGGGGCGGTGGGGCCGCGATGACGACGAGCGCCTCGGTACTTTGCGGTGCAAAGGGTGGATGCGGGAGTGCGCCGTCACACGCGCACAGCGAGAGTCCACCGACTGCAACGAGAAATGGGCGAAGCATTGACTCGCCTGAAGCACGAACAGGACCGCGCCGAGCGGCCGCGCCTCGCGGGAGCGCGGTTCGCGTCCGTAAGACCCGGCATTGCGATCTTGCTACTTCTTTGGACGCCTCTTGCGTGCAGCCGGATCCCGGCTGGCCGGTCGGCCATCGATTCGGTGACGATTCTGAACGCGAAGGAGGTAAGCGCGGGCGACGTCGAAGCCAAGCTCGCGACCCAAGCCTCGCCCAAGTTCCTCTACCTCTTCCAAGGCGTCGCCTACGACTACACGGTCTACGACGAAGCCGTGCTCCAGCGTGACATGGCTCGCCTCGAGCGATTCTATCGGTCGAAGGGCTTTTTCGACGCCCACGCGCGCGTCGCTCACGTTCGCCAGATCAGTCGCAAGCACGTCGTCGTCGAAATCCGCGTGGACGAGGGGCGGCCGACGGTGAACCGAAACGTGACGGTCGTCGGAATCGAAGCTCTGCCCGAGGACGTAAGCAGGGCCGCCATCGTGGCCGCGAGGACGGCGCTCGGGCGGGGCGTAAGGTTCGACGAGGAGACGTTCAACGCCAGCAAGAACGCGGTCAAAAAGGTCCTGACGGACCGAGGCTACGCCTACGCCACGGTCGACTCCGACGCGGAGGTCGACCTCGGCGAGCATGTCGCTGACTACGGCTTCAAGGTCGTCACGAGGCCTCGCGCCACGTTCGGACCCATCACCATCGTGGGTCTGGACCCGGACGCGGACGGCCCACGCAAGCAGGAGATCCCCGAAGCGCCGTTGAGGCGCGCCATCAACATTCGGGAAGGAAACACATATTCGACCGCCGACATCGATTCAGCAACGCAGGCGCTCCTCGATCTCAAGGTGTTCAGCGCCGTCGAGATCGTGCCCACGCTTACTGACCCACCTCCCTCGAACGCGGTCGTCCCGCTCACGGTGAAGGTTCAGCCCATTCGTTTGCGCCAAATCGCGCTCGGAGGGGGGGTCGAGTTCGACGAGATCAAGACCGACGTTCACCTGGTAGCGGGCTGGGAGGACCACAATTTCTTCGGAGGCTTGCGCGACCTCTCGGTGAGCTTCAAGCCGGGTGTCGTTCTCTACCCCATCCGGATCGGCAACTTCGACGGGCCCATCCAGCCGCTCCCCGAAGAACGATTGCGAGTGACTCTGAGTCAACCGGGCTTTCTGGAGGCCCGGACGACGGGCTTCATTCGTCCTGAGTTCAACATCTTCCCGCTCCTCGTGGAGGTGAATCCGCCCCCCGGCGTCCCCGTGATCGGATATCGCGAATCGAAGATTCCCATCGGCGTCGATCGCACGTTTTGGAAGAAACTCTATGTCGCCCTCGACTACACGTTCCAGGTCGAAGACCCATTCTCGTACGTCGGTGACCTCGACCCAGCCCTCGAGTCGGTGGTTCTTTCGTTCCCCGAGCTCGTGACGCATCTCGACTTTCGAGACGATCCGGTTCGTCCGCATAAGGGGATCTATCTCGGGAACACCCTTCAAGTTGCTGGCGGCGTCTTTGGAGGGACCGCGAGCGATGTTCGCATTCAGCCCGAAGTGCGGACCTATGTGCCTCTCGCGCACCGGGTGACCTTTGCGACGCGAGCGTCGGTAGGTTTTCTTTGGGCATCGAACTACGGGAGCAACTGGAATACCGAGCTCACGAATTCTGCCACGACGTCCGAGGAGGCACCTGGCAACCCAGATCGAGCCGAGCTCGAGCACGATGCCCAGATCATGTATTTCCGGGGCTTTTTCTCGGGCGGCCCGTCGACCAACCGAGGTTTCCCGTTGCTCGGTGTCTCTCCTCATGGCGTCGTCCCATTCCTCAATCCGGCTACGGCGTCCCAGCAGGAGCAGTTTGGGTGCGACGCAAACTCCCCCGGGTTCGCGCAGCACGTCGGAAACTGCTTTCTGCCAGTGGGCGGCTTCACGCTGTGGGAGTTCCAGAACGAGGTTCGGGTCGATATCTCGGGTCCCCTCTCCGGCGCCTTGTTCTGTGACATGGGCGATGTCTCACCTTACGAGACCGACATTCGACTCGGTCACTTGCACCTGTCGTGCGGTGTTGGCATTGCGTACGACACGCCCGTCGGACCGATTCGCGGGGATATCGGATATCGGGTCCAGCCGCTTCAAGTGCTTGGCTACAAGTCGGAGGCGGATGCGGCCGCGGCCGACCACGTCAATGGTACGCAGACGACGATACTCAATGTCCCCATTGCGCTGGCCGTGGGAATCGGTGAGGCGTTCTGATGGGCACCGAGAAGCGATCGGGGCGGGTGGCCCTTCGAGTGTTTCGTATCGCAGGTTTGGCGCTGGGCGGGCTCGTGGGGCTCGCGTTTCTCGTCGTCGGGGGCGCGCTCCTTTATGTCGACAGCGCTCCCGGCCGCCGCTTTGTCGCGGTGCAGGTCAACCGGCTTCTCCGGCCATCTTTTCAGGGTCGAATCGAAATCGAGAGCACGAAGGATCTCGGGATATTCGGTGCGTCTGGCGCGAATGCGACGATTTTCGACCCGAGTGGCCGGCCCGTCCTCACGGTTCGCGGGGCGCGCGTTCGAATCGCACCTTGGGCTTTGGTCCGGTCCGCGCTCTTCGAGAAAAGTGCGCCTCTCACGATCGCCCTCCTCGACGTCTCGATCGATGATGTCGACGTGCGTCTGGATTCGGACCCCCAGGGTCAACTCGCCCTAGTAAGCGCGCTTGCACCGAAGACGCCAACGGGAGGCGCGGCCTCGAATTCCCAGAGCCCGGGAGCTCGCGTGGACATCGCTCGAATCGTTCTGAAGCACGGTTGGGCTCACGGCGTCATGGCTGGGGCTCCTCCCCTCGACGCAGACGTCGACAACTTGAGCGGCTCCTTCTCGTACGCTCCGGAGCTTCTGCAGGGAGATATCGCGAGGGCACGCATCGTTGCCCGGCACATTGCCAATGGGGCGGACGTGGCCGGCTTGCTCGCCGCCCATGTCGAGGATCCCCAGGGTTCCCCTTCGGGGCTCCACGGACACGTCGTGTGGCACGGCACCGCGGGCTCCCTGGCGCACTCGCTCGACGCCTCGCTCGAGAATGGCCACCTCAGCGCCATCCTCGACGCTCCATCGTTCGACGCCGAAGGCGTGCGTTCCTTGTGGCCACGCTCCACGATCAGGTCTTCCGGAGCTCTCCGGATCGAAGCTCGAGGAACGCTGCCCGCCATCGACACAGAGATTCGCGCATCGCTTGGCCAAGCGACCTTTAACGGCAAGGGCCATGTCGTCTTGAGAGCAGACAAGAACGTGGCGCTGACTCTGGTCGCCCGCGACGTCGACATCGACGAATTCGCCAGAGGCGCGCCAAGCTCACGCCTTGGCCTCACCGGCGATATTTCCGGCTCGCAAAGCGCGACGGGTGCAATCGACCTAGCCGCGACTCTGCACTTCCTCGGGGGAACCGTAGGCTCCGCGGACCTGCCTCGAGCCGACATCCACGCGACCGGAGCGGGAACGAGCGCGACGGAGCTTCGAGCTCACGCTGACCTCAGGATCGATGAACCAGCAGCTCCGACTCACGTCGCGCTTGACCTCGCCCCAAAAGGAAAGTCCTTCGTAGTCGCAGCGGCGCTCGAATCGGAGGCGACAGACCTGGAACGCGTGCCCGAGCTAAAGCACGCGGTCGGCGGGCGCCTGCGGGTTGCTGCCAAGGGGACGCTCGATCTCGACTCCCTCTTCGTCGACGCAAATCTGATTGCGACCACCGAGGACCTGACCCAAGGTTCAACGAGCCTCGCGAGCGCGTCGGCACGTGCTCACGCGTGGGGACCTCTGCCTCAGCTCTCGATCGACGCAGCGATACACGGTCAAGAGCTCGTCGCTGCTGGGCGACACGTCACTCGCTTCGATATCGCGGCCACCGGGCCGCAGCGGGCGCCACACGTCACCGTGTTCGCAGTGGGCTCCGATATTCCGACCACCGATGCAAACGGAAACCTAGACCTCGAGCAAGGCATCGCGCTTCGGGCCCTGCATCTCGAGTTGGCGCGTAGCGGGGAGAAGGCCACAGTCACCGCCGATAGCATTCGCGTGGACGGAGACCGTCTTCGAATCGAGCACGCTCGGATTGAAGGGCTCGGTGCGCCGACGACAATCAGCTTCGAGCAGACGGGCGAGAGCGCGCGCATTCGCGCCGAAAGCGAAGGGCTCGACCTTGGTCGAATGGGGCGCCTTGCAAACATGGAAGGCACCGTTTCGGGGGGCACGGTCTCACTCGACACGGATGGCTACGTCGCGCCCGGACGCGCGAGCGGGAAAGCCACCATCACCTTGACGGACGCATCGCTCGCGGGCGTCGTCGGGATCTCCGCCCACGTGGAAGTCGCCGTCGACGGGCGCAAGCTCAAAGGGCAGATCAAGGTAAAAGCCCGTGAAATCGGATCGCTTGATCTCGATGCCCCGAGACTCGATCTTGGTGAGGGTGACGTACTCTCGCCCGGACCCTTGCGGCAGGCCTGGGGCCGCGTCTCGTTCGACGTCCAGGGCGATCTCGCGAAGGTTCTCGACCTCATCCCGGCCGATCGCAGGCCATTCGGAGAAGCGCGTGGACAACTGAAGCTCGTGGGGCACGTGGGTCGGAGGAGCCGTGCGGATTTGACGCCCGACCTCAATGTCTCTTTCAAAACGGAGGGCCTTGCCTTGGCGCCGAATACGCCGCGCGCGAGGGACATCGACGGCGTGATGGTCGTGGGACCCCCTGCGTGGCACCTTCAAGACCTCGACTTCGATGGGGATGCCGCCATAAACGGAGACACGGGTCTCGTCGAGCTGGAAACACGAGTCCGGGACCGAAATGGCGAGTTGGCAGAGGCCCACGTAGCCCTGCCGCACTTTCCGTATGCGGACGTCTTCTACAATACTGACCGCCTCATCGACGATGCACGAACGTCGCCGTTCGAGCTTCGACTTGCCGTTCCCGAGCGGGGGCTGGGGGGTCTGCCGGAGATTCTCAAACAAGACGCGGTGACAGGCAAAATCAACGGAGAGGTGCGAGCGATCGGCACGCTGCTGGTCCCTCGCGTCGACCTCACGGCGACCCTTCACGATCCCCATTTCTCCGGTGAGACTCAATCGCTGCCGATGGATATGGCGCTGTCCGTGCACTACGACGGAAAGCTGGGGACCGCCTCGCTAGTGGCCCGCTCGGGAGATCGTCTTCCCCTCGACGCGAAGGCGACATTCGAGGCTGAGCTCGGCCAGTTTCTCGACCCAGGCGAGTCACCGGCATGGTCGGCGTCGGGACAGGCCCACTTCGCGGGATTTCCGTTGAGCGCAGTTCCGGCGCTGGACGCCAAGCTGATATCGGGGACGCTCACCGGCGACATAGCGCTCGTCGACTTGCACAAGAGCGCGCACGGTACGGCGGATGTCACGGTCGATGCACTTCGCGTCGGGAGCGCGGACTACAAGTCTGCCAACCTGAAGGCGAAGACTGATGGCCATTCGTTCGAGGGCACTGTGCGCATAGACCAGGTCGACGGCTTCATCGAAACGAAGGCCCATGCCATCGCGACCTGGGGTTCGGCGATCGCTCCCGCTCTCGACCCGAAACAACCGGTCGAGGTTGAGCTCAGTTCAAAGAACTTCCGAATCGCCGCGCTTCTGCCGTTCCTTTCCCAGTCGCTCGACGAGCTCGACGGCCGCCTCGACGCTGGCGTCAATGCTTCCCTAGAGCCGGGCACCGGTGGGACCACGCTTTCGGGAACGATGAGCCTCAGCCACGGATTGATCGAGGCAAGCGCAGGTGGCGGCGAGCTCCACGACGTCTCCGCCTCCGTTCGGCTTGATCCGGAGGGCACCGTCGTAGTCGACCACTTGAGCGCTTCAGGTCTCACGGGGAGATTGCAAGGCAGCGCCTCGGCAAGGTTCGACGGAACGCGGTTCGAAGCCGCGAAGGCAATCATCGTCATTCCAAAGCGATCGGCGATTCCACTGACGGCAAACGGAGTCGAGATCGGGAACGTCGATGGGCGTGTCGAGGTAACCGCCACGGCGTCTCGCGACGGGCACGCGATGACGTTGGCCGTTCAAGTCCCGCGCTTGCACGTCGCGCTTCCCGAAGGAACGTCATCCGACGTTCAAGCGCTTGGTGCCATGGACAATGTGCACATCGGCGCTCATAAGGGCAGCAGGACGTCGCTTCTCCTCGTGCCTTTGGAACCCAAGAAGCCCGTGGTCGCCGCCGACTCGGAGTCGTCACGAACCGCCATTGCCGTGAGCATAGGCGACATCGAGGTCCAGCGCGGGACGGACCTCAGGGTCGATCTGAATGGCAAACTACGTGTCGAATCGAGCACGAAGAGTCTCGTCACCGGCCAAATTCACCTCGAAAATGGCGGCGTGCTCAACGTGCAAGGGAAGAACTTCGAGGTCGAGAGCGGGACCGTCACTTTCTCGGGAGGCGACCCCGCGAATCCGGAGGTCGTTGTAAAAGCCGCATGGGCTGCTCCAGACGGGACCGTCGTCTCGGCGGACTTCGCCGGACCGCTCAAGACGGGCAAGGTTACGCTCAGCTCCGAGCCAACGCTGCCCCAGCAGGAGATCGTCGAGCTCCTGCTGTACGGAAC
>Ga0209274_10001865_pt1 | contig 10570 bp, 15 predicted proteins | sample HubBroMetageREF1_FD_188343 | JGI IMG/M metagenome (GOLD analysis project Ga0209274, IMG submission 188343) | Reference soil microbial communities from the Hubbard Brook experimental Forest, New Hampshire, USA - Hubbard Brook CCASE Soil... | ecosystem: Environmental > Terrestrial > Soil >...
GATCCGGCTCTGGCCCGCTAATTCGAGGTACCCATCAGGATCGGTAGGACGCGCCCCGCTCCCGTTCGAGCTTGCGCACCAGTGACGGCCACTCGAATCCGATCGGCAACGCTCCAGTCGGCGAGAGGGTCTTCTTCGACTGCTCGCGGAGCAACGCCAGCGCATTGTCAGACAGCGGGTTGAGATGCGCTCCACCGGCCACGCAGGCAAGCGTCTGGACCTGGTAGCGGCAGGCCATCTCAAGTAGGTAGTGCCACGACCATGCCTCGGCGATCGACTCTCCGACGGTCAGGGATCCATGGTTTCGGAGCAGGACAATACGTCCGTCTTCCCCGAGATCTCGGCCTATCCGACCTCGCTGATCGAGATCGAAGGGCGCCCCCTCGTAGTCGTGATAGCGCAGTACATGCTGTATCGACCCGGACTTCTGATTGAGCGGCAGGAGTCCTTCTTTCACTGCGGCAACGGCGTTGTTCGCCGGCGTGTGGGTATGCAGTGCACACACCAGACTCGGCTGCGCTAGGTAGACCGCACTGTGAATGACGAAGCCCGCAGGATTGAGCAGTCCGGCGTCACCCTCGACCAGCCCACCGTCCATATCCACCTTGATCAGGGAGGACGCCGTGATTTGGTCGAACAGGGCCCCAAGTGGATTGAACAGGAAATGGTCGGGCTCACCCGGAACGCGCGCCGAGATATGCGTGACCGCGAGATCAGACATCCCATACAGATCGATCAGCTGATAGGCCGCCGCCAAGTCGCACCGCGTCTGCCACTCGGCTGCAGACATCTGCCCTGGTCGGACGTCCGAAGTTTGCGTTACGAGGCCGGAAACAGACATGAGTACGCCTCCGCTCAGCTACCGACTGCGGCCTTCCACTCTGGTTGCGATGGCAGCGCTGATCATAGGCCCCTAAGGCGACGCTGAGATCGATGGAACAACAGATTTCAAACGGTTGGTTGTCAGTTGGGACGCTACGCCGCGCGGACCATGAATGTCAAGGTCAACCTCGCTGCGTCCGTCATCGCCTCCCAGCTGGCGAGATGGGTGGAAGGGCGCACCTTGCGCCACCGGCCGCAGTTGGTTGGCCAGCGCCGTCTTCCCCGTCCCGGGCTCGCCGGCCACCAGCACCCCGCGGCACTAGCCCGCCAGCGCGTCGGCGAACGCGGCTTCCAGGCCGTCCACGGCACCTATCGGCATCTACAGCGGGCACCAGCTTCCTCGCGGATTCGGGTCTGAGCAGCTGGATTCGATTAGCATAACGATGTCCACGCTGTGATCGAATCGAGGTCTGATGATCTTTGGCTTGACGCCATATCACATAGGCGTCTGCGTCGATGACCTGGACGGCGAATGGCTGGCTGTCGCCGACCGTTTCGGCATCCACCTCGGTGAGCCCGTCCATGCTGCTTGCCCGCTGCGAACCGCGGATGGGATCGAGTCGGTCGCCAACCTGCGCAGCGCATGGTCCAAGGGGATTTATCCGGCCCTTGAAGTCACCCAAGCGCTGCCCGGCACGATCTGGACGGCGGGCCAGGGCATACACCACTTTGGAGTCTGGGCCGAGGATCTGCGCGGCCTGACCGAACGATGCCTCTCAGCCGGCGCGAGAATGGAACTCGAAGGATCCGTCGACGGCCAGCTCGCTTTCCGCTATATGCATATGCCCGGCGGCGTCCGAATCGAACTGGTCGACGTCTCGATGAAGCCCTACATTGATCAGATCACGGCGACAGATTGATGCGGTTCGGTGCCGTGCTAGCCGGCGCTCTGGTGTTCGTTGCGAATCAGCCTTCTTCCAGCCTCCGCCGACACCTCATGTCGGGCTATTTGCTCGGTTGGTCCGCATCGCCCCACGCGTTGCCTTGGACGAACTCCACGACGTTGCCCTCAGGATCGAACACGATGACGCAGTCGACGCCAGGGATGAAGGTGACGACACGTCCGGATACGGAATGGCCAATCGTGAGGGGCGAATTGGTCGGACGAAAATTCACGCCTGCCCGTTCGCAGGCCGCAACGATCTCGGCCAAGTTCTCGACCCGGAAGCTGACGTAGCGATAACCGGTCGCTCTTCCCGGCGGGTTGACCGCGGCTGGCTCCGGAGTCCACTTGGTGAGCTTGAGAATTGAGTTCCCGAAACGCAGTCGGCACATGTGCACGCCTGGATGGACGACCTCACCGGCCGGGATGGCGCCCAGCAGGTCGCGGTAGAAGGTCAGCGCGCGGTCCATGTCGCGGACCGCCAGACCGAACTCAAGCCCGGCGATCGCGGACTGGTCTGGCCTAGCGGTCACGGCTCTCCTAGCGGCTGAGGTAGACGGGCGCAGCCGCGGCTACGCCTTCACGAGGGGCGCGATCCGGCTTCCTCGACTCGCCCATTCCTCCGCGCTTGGACTCGGGGATGACGTACCTTCCGATGAGCGGATCCGTCAGGGCGAAATCCACTCGCACTCCTCACGATGGCTACAGGTGGTGCCGGGTCGGCTGTCTGGAGCGGGACGATAACACCGACATGGCGGGGTGCGCACTCACGAGATTTCTCGCGCTCAGGATTCCTGATTTAGCGGCTTGCTGACCTTTTCCCTTGCTGACACCTGAAGCACCCGCGGACCCGTAAGAACGAGGCGAGCACGGCGCCGCAGCCCCTTAGTGCACCCGGACGTTTCCGGTTCGGGGGACGATACCTACGGCCGCGTGGCCTGGCCATGGTTCTGCCCGGTCTCCAGGCAGCGAAGAGCAAGTGTCACCGCGTTCTCCGGCGCCAGAGAGTTCCCTTCGCGCTGGGCCACGGCGAGGCCGTCGTGGCCCAGCGCGCGGCCGACCGTGGCCCGGGTGCTGGCCACGGATGCGTGGCGGCAGGCGGGTCGGGGGGTGCCCATCCGATCGCGCCAGGCATCCGCCGCAGCCAGGAGGAGTGCGGCCGTCGAGGCGTCACCGCCGGCCGCTGCAATCCGTGCGGTCTCCTCCAGTGCCGTGAGGACCAGCCAGTGCGGACCCGCCGGCCAGCCCTCGGTCAGCCCTTCGCCCAGCACGGCGCGGGCCCGGCCGTAGTCACCCAGGTCGCAAGCGAGCTGGCCCGAAGTGACCAGCAGCTCGACCACCCCGCCGTGGATGCCGCGCTCCGGGAACAGCGCCAGCGCCCTGCGCAGCCAGCGCCTCGGCCCGCCCCAGGTCGCCGCCCATCGCTGCGGCCAGCGCCAGGTTGTTCAGGGAAAAGCCCGCTCCCCAGTGGTTATCCAGCTCGCGGCAGAGAGCCAGCGTCCCGGTGCACAGCCCCTCGACCGTCTCCCGGTCGCCCTCGTCCCGAGCGATGTCTCCCAGGCCCAGCAGCGCGAAGGCCTCTCCGGCCCGGTCGCCCAGCGCCCGGTAACGCGACACGCACTCCTGGTAGAGGTGCCGGGCCCGGCTGAAATCGCCGCGCTCGCGGGTGATCACGCCGAGCCGGAACAGGGCGTAGCCGATGGCCGCCTGGTCGTCCACGTCGCGGGCTACGGCCAGGCTTTTTTCCGCTAGCGCCGTCGCCTCGTCGTACAGGCCCTGCCCGCGCGCCATGATCGCCCGGTGAGCCAGCACGCCGGACAGCCGAGCGTGCTGCCCGAGCGCGTCATACAGGGCCAGGCCCTCCTCGAACAGCGCGTCGGCCAGTTCGAAGTCGTCTTGGTCGTGGGCCAGCCACGCTGCCCCGGTCAGAGCGGCGACCCGCACCGCGGAGGGCGCCGTTCGGGCTGCGTCCAGGCTCAGGAAATCCTCCAGCCATTGCCGGCCCTCGCTGAAGTGGCTGTGCCGCTGCCAGAACGGCCACAGCGCCGCAGCGAGCCGTAGGCCCAGCGTCACATCGGCCTGGTCCCGGGCCCAGCCCAGCGCCGCCCGCAGGTTGTCGTGTCCGGTCTCCAGCCGGACCAGCCAGGTCATCTGGTCCGGCCCGGCCAGCGCGGCGCTGGCCTGCTCGGCCACCGACAGGTAGTACGCGGCGTGACGCTGCCGGATCGCGGCCGCCTCCCCGCTGGCCTCCAGCTGCTCCCAGGCGAAGGCGCGGACCGTGTCCAGTTGCCGGAACCACACCTCGGCCGGGGCCATCTCGGTGGCCTGCACCAGACTGGCTTCCACAAGCGCGCTCATGCCGTCCAGCACGGGAGCCGTACCCGCGGCCCCGGCGTCGCCGCCGTGCTCGGCCGCCGGGGCGCACACCGCTGCGGCATCGGCCAAGGAGCAGCCACCAGCGAAAACGGCCAGCTGGCGGAACAGTGCCTGGTGTCCGGCCGACACCAGGCCATAGCTCCAGGCGATCACGTCCCGAATCGTTCGCTGCCGGGCCGACAGGTCACGGGGACCCTGGGTCAGTACCCCGAGCACCTCGCCCATCCGGGCGAGCAACGCCGCCGGGCCCAGTACCAAGACCCGGGCCGCCGCCAGCTCGATGGCCAGCGGCAGCCCGTCCAGCCGGGCGCACAGTTCTGCGACGGCCGCAGCGTTGGCCTCAGTGAGGGTAAAGCCGAGCCGCCGGGCCTGGGCCCGCTGCACGAACAGCGCCACCGCGGGGACGTGTCCCAGCGCCTTCGGGTCCAGGGTCACGCCCGGGACCGGAAAGACCAGCGGCGGCACCGGGTACACCTGCTCGCCTCGGACTCGCAACGGCATCCGGCTCGTCACCAGCACCTGCACCCCCGAGCAGGCGGCGCACAGCTGGACCACCACCTCGGCCGCCTCTACGACCTGCTCGAAGTTGTCGATCAGCAGGAGCAGCCGCCGACCGCGCAGGTAGCCGGTCAGCGTGGCCATCAGCGGGTGGCCCGCCGCCTCGGCGCGTAAGCAAGCTCGTTGAGGAAGGTGGCTACCCCGCGACGGTCAGCCACGAAAGTGTCCGTACGACCCTGCAGGTTCGCCATGGGGTACCTCGATGGGAGACAGTCCGGGCGCTCGTCTCAGTTCTGGCATCGGCATGCAGCCCGCCTCGCGACCCGGCGCAGGAAGTGGCTCGGTTCCTCCCGCTTTGGCGCGCGCTACGCGAAGGCGAACCGGGCCGACTGAAGTCCGCTCGGGAACTTGGCCTGTCTGAAGGATGGGGCGAAGGGGACGAGGTGACTCGAGAAATGGTCGCCGGGGTGCTGATCAACCCGTTTGCTGCCATTCAGATTGATCCTTCACTCGCCGTGCAGCACGAGACCCTCATGTCGGAGGAACAGTGGGTTCAGGTCGGAATGCGCATAATAGAACAAACCGGTCCGGAGTTTTTCCTGCGTGCACTGCTGAAGGTTCTCAAGGGCGACTATGTCGGGGCTGATAAAGGGGCGCCTTTCGGCTACAGCGATCCCGGCTACGAGAGCGCTGAAGCATACGAAGCATTCCAATACAGCTCTGAACAGATACTCCGACGCCTCCAAGCGGAGCCGAACCTCCTCCAGCGGTCGATCGCGGCTATGCGGGCCGACGCGACGTTGAGTCCCGAGGAACGCGCCGAAATGCTGCGTGCTGAGTCGGATCTAGCCTTGATGCGGGAGGTCATGACCGCTACGCCCGAAACCTGGAATGAGATCTCCGAGGAGGCACATCTCGTAGTCTTCATGTACCTGGTCAAGGAGGATAAGACCGTGGGCCGACCTAGCCTCCCGCCAGCCCAGAGGTACCAGATCAAATGGCGCGTGCCCGAGCCCACCGAGAGCTAATGTGCCTTAGGACTCGGCAGGGTCGGCTGGCCATAGATGCCGCCGGGCCTCCGCGGCGAACTTCGGGACACCCGCCGCGGCAAGGCGCCCGAGCAGATCCTCAATGCTCATGGCGGGAGCGGAGTAGCTGCGTGCCTGGTCACGCAGGGCCGCGACCGTGTGTCCCGGGTAGAGGTCGAGCTGGTCGAGGAGGAAATCGTCCGGGTGGACGACCGTGATGTCATAGGTCGCGGTCGACGTGCCCGGGAAGTCGTCGGTGTTGAATGTGACGAGGACCGCCGCGTCGCTGCGGACAGCTGCGGCGAGCACATGCCTGTCCTTCGGGTCGCAGGTCATCCTCTCTACGAGGTTCTCGTATCCGCGGACCTCGGCATCGGGGAAGGCCCGGTGCATTTCGCCGATGCGGTGGGTGACAGCCTTCCTTTCTAGTCCGCGGGCTACCAGAGCCCGTTCGAGTTCGTCCAGGACATCGGCTGACCATAGCGGCCGGTAGGTGCCCGCCTCGGCAAGCCGCAGCAGCGAGTCACATAGGTAGGCGCCATACAGGGTGCAGGTATCCAGGAACGCCGGGAACATCGCCATCGGCGACTATCACCGGGTCCGGGGCGGCGCACCGGCGGTCGCCTCATACAAGCCAGCGGCTTGTCCTTCGTGGGCCATCCGGTCGAGGGCTTCCCGTCGCTCCCGGCGCATGCTGGCCTGATAGGCGAGGAGGTCGGCGAGCATGACGCGCCGGTGCCTGCCACGCTGCTCATACGGGATCTCGCCGTCCTCGACCAGGCGTACCAGCGTGGGCCGGGAGATGCCGAGCAGCTCAGCGGCCTCCTGGGTGGTCAGCAGGGCGTTCTGGGGAATGACGGTGACACCCTGCCCGTGGGCCATCGCCGTGGCCACCTGGACCAGGGCATCGAACACCGGCCCTGGTACCTCCACGCGCCGACCGTCGGCTCCCACCAGGGCCGGCTTAGGTTCCGGGACGGCCACCCCGCGCCGCGCCAGCTCAGCCACGAAGTCCACGACCTCGGCCAGCTGGCTTCCCTCAAGGAGGTACGTCGTGGCTTCCCCGCTCGCCGCCCGCGTGCTCATTTCGGTTCCCCTTGCTGCCGCCTATCTGCAGGATACTTCCTCAACGAAAAAAACGAAAACATCTGCAGGGTGCGCTGGGTGCTGTGGGACCCGTGTGCAGCGGCGCGCGCGTCAGCCGGTCTGGCCTCTGACCTGGGAGCCGGTGAGCGGGTTCGAACCGCTGGCCTGCCGTTTATAAGAAGTACGGCCCCGTGCACCGGGCGGGCTGCCTGCACGGATACCACGGAGCCGTGTCGCTGAGGGCGCTGATTGCACCGTTTGCATGAGTGGCTCGGTCCACGAAGCGGTCCACGCTTCACCATAACGATCACCAGATGCCAGCTACAGAACGTTGTCGCCGACAGAGACGATATGCCGGGCCCACGGCAGGCGGGCGACGTGGTCGATCTGGACTGCACGCCGTTCTTCATCGATGGTGTAGAAGACGCGGTACCGCGCGGCCCGCAGGCGCGGCAGATCCGGCGACCCGTAAGGGAACGACTCCGGCGGCCGCGGCTCACCGGCGAGCTGGCTAACAGCGTGCCAGAACCCAGCGACACCCACGGGATCCTCGCGGAGGAAGCCCGCCGCCTGGTCCAGAGCTTGAATCTCCCCAGTTGACCTGATAGCTCACCGGAATGGCAGACCCATACGGCGGCCCGCTTCCTCATGCGACACGTAGCGGATCCCCCGGCCTCATGGCGGGCCAGGTACCTGGCCCTGGCCGCATCGAACTCCTCGTTGACATGCTGCTCTTGCATCGCGTGGCGCAACTACCGGTACTCCTCGATGGGCACAACCACCGCTACCACCTCGCCCCCATGGTGGATCACGTCATGGGTGTCGCCGACCGGCAGTTCGCTCATAAGCGTCATGGTAACGAAGCGGACCGACAGCCTGACGCCACAACACGACGGCTCAGAGCGGGGGCGCTCAGGGTGCAGAGCCGCCTAGTTTGAGGTGAATTTCTGCTGTTCTGGATACTGGACGACTATAGGCGGCTATTCTAGAGACTCATCTACCATCAATCTGGGAAGGTAGCCGTGACTTCAGCTCATGTTGGGCTGGCGGACCCGCGAGCGTATGTACATCCGGCTGTGCTTGTGCGCGAGCAGATCGCTGAAGGGACACTGAAACCTGGCTAGCCGATCGATGTACCGAGACCCAGGTAGAGGGCTATGCCGCTCAAGGCCACGCCATAACGGCACGCCGGGCACGTATATCCAGGCGTTGACCTTGGTGCCTTTCACCGTGGTGTTGATGTGCCGGGGCGGGTCCGGGCCGACCAGGGCGGGATGCCCTCGGACGACGCTGTCGTACATGGGTCCGGAGATAGCCAGCGCGAGGCCGGCACCCGTGCTAGCCAGCGCTGTCCGCAGGGGCCTGGCGTCCAGTATCCGGAACAGCAGGTTGATGTCGTCGCTGACTAGGTCGTGGCCATCGTCGTAGACGGTGCCGAGGTGGGCGGCAGCGCGGACCTGGATCTGGGCGGCCGGGCAGGACATCCGGTTGTACCGGCGGATCGAGCCGCTCAGCCGTACGGGGAACAGGCCGATGATGCCGTCGGCGGAGATGTCGGGCGGCACGACGATCAGCGGCCCGTCGCCTCGGCCCGCGCGGTAGCACCGGCCCAAAGGGATGCCTGATTCCTCCAGGGCCTTCTCCAACTGCTCGTAGAGCATCTTATGGATGTGCCGGCGCATGTCCTGGTCCCGGTCCCGGCGAGTAAAGCCGACAAGGTCGAAAGCCAGCATCGGGCAGGCCTTTTCCCCGGCCGCGTCGGGAAAGTGCTGGAGCGCCGCCTGCTGGTCGTAACGGGGGATGCGCGCGGCGTGGCGCCCAGCTGCGCGGCTGGGGTCATCCGCCCAGAAGGCGATGAGCTCTTCCTTGGTGAGCTGGTCGAGCGGGACATCAGGCGGCAGTTCGCGCCCGGATGCCAGCTCCCAGATGCGGATGAGGACAGCGGCCAGAAGGTCGTCCTCGGAGCCGCCCGGCGCTTCCGGCGGCCTGCGGTGGCGGGCCCGCATGGCTAGCCGCTCACCGCGGTGCTCCCGCGGCGAGCGTGAAGGCCAGCCGCCTGAGCGGACATGCAGCTGGCTACCGGGAGCGGCCGCCAGACGGCGCGGAATACCGTACCGTTCAGTTTCGCGTGCGTTTTCCTGGCACTGGAGGTAATGTCAGGCACGATGATCCTCCAATTGGAGGTGTCGGGGAGGACCGCCTCCCGGTCCCGTGCCTCACCTTTGCGACAGTGCCACGGGAGCCGAGGGAGCGGTCCTCCGGTTTTTCGGCATAAGAAGCTGGAAAACGCGGTTTCACGCGTGCTCCAGGGCAGCCCCGGACACATGACCGAGCAGGTCCTGAATCCGGTTCCGGGCAGCGGCTGGTACAGGTATCGCAGGGAAAACCATCCCAGGTGCGATATCTGGCACCCGCCCCCGTAAAAGCCTGGCTCCTGCCGGGCGCACCGGTCTGCGGTGTCCCGTGCTGGGAGTACTGCCAACGCGAGAGCATACTCCGGGCCGCGCACATACGTGGCAAGAGATGACTATCCGGGCATAGCTAATCTGGAGTGACGTTTTGCGCGTACCGGGTTCTACCTGCGAATAGAGGCCGATATGCGTCACATGACGCACGTGATGTTACCGTCAAGTCGGAATGTCGGGCTGCGACCAGAGATGCACATGCAAACGTCCGCACCATTTGCACATGCAGGACCAAATTGTCAGTTATCCCGGCTATATGGGCAATATTCATATTTGTCGGCAAAGTACCATATCGACCACCTTTCCCCCGGCCCTACTGCCGTGTCCGGTCGTCCGCCACGGAAGTTCGTTACCGGGAGCCCTCGCCTCTCAGCCGACGCGTTCGCCGGCCTGGGTTCGCTGAGCCGCCAGCGGGCAGCGAAGGAGTCAAACCCTCGCTGAGCCGGGAGCCGGTCAGCGGGTTCGAACCGCTGGCCTGCCATTTACGCCGCGACGGCGGATTAGAAGGTTGCACAGAACGTGTCATCGTGCGAACACTTTTATCCATGTCTGGTCTCGCCAGCCTCCGGGCGACCTTCACGACCGGAGAGGCGGTAGCGCACGGAGTCCATCCCCGCGATCTCTATGCCGCGCGGGACTCGGGCGCGATCATCGAACTGTCCCGCGGGGTCTTCCGCCATGCGGAGGCATCGCTGGCCACCTACCCTGACTTCCTCGCGGTTGCGCACCGTGCGCCACGCGCCATCGTCTGCCTGGTATCGGCGGCGGCAGTACACGATCTGACCGATGAGATCCCGGGTGTGGTCCAGATCGCCGTGCCTAAGCCGAGCAGGCCGCCGCGTATCGCGTTCCCGCCGACGAAGGTTTTCCGGTTCGATGCCGAGACGTTCGAGCTTGGTCTCTCCAGCGTCGAGGCCGCGCCCGGCGAGCTGATCCGGATCTACGATCCGCCTCGCACGGTCGTAGATCTGATGCGCTTGCGGCACAGGTTTGGTGAGCCAGTCGCTCTTGGCGCTCTGCGCCGGTACCTAAGGCGCCGCGACGCTCAGCCCGCAGCGCTGCTCCGGATCGCGGCTGTGCTAGATGTGTATGGCCCGGTCAGGCTCGCAGTGGACATAGCGAGGGCAGGATGAGGCGGCCGACACGAGCGACGGCGGCCGGCAAGGCTTACCTCGACCTGCAGAACCGGGCCCGGGCAGACGGACGAGCGACCCAAGAACTCCTCACTCTGTACGTCGTCGAGCGCTGGCTTGCACGGCTCAGCATGTCGCCCTACGCCGACCAGTTCATCATCAGGGGCGGCATGTTGCTCGCCGCATACGACGCCCGTCGGCCCACTGCTGATCTAGATG
>Ga0209274_10001866_pt1 | contig 10567 bp, 8 predicted proteins | sample HubBroMetageREF1_FD_188343 | JGI IMG/M metagenome (GOLD analysis project Ga0209274, IMG submission 188343) | Reference soil microbial communities from the Hubbard Brook experimental Forest, New Hampshire, USA - Hubbard Brook CCASE Soil... | ecosystem: Environmental > Terrestrial > Soil >...
CCGCAAATGTTTCAAATGAAGCCGGTCAGTATCGCGGCTGGCAGCCTCTTTGTTGCGGATCAAATCCGGAAGCGAAATGATGGAAATCGGAATGCCGCTCAAATGAGTCTCAACCCGATTCTTCCAAGCTTCAGGGAATGTCACGGCGTCAATCGATGTCATTACGTCGACACGGGCGGGGGCCATGCCGAACTGGAAGACGATGTGGGGCTGGGTCAGATCGTGGACGGTCAGGTCGGCCATTGGCGCGCCGAACTCCACCAGCGCCGCATAAGCTCGTTTGGCGTTTTCGGGTGCGGAGTCAACCCAGATGTCCATGTCCTTCGTGTAAAAAGGCTCCGTATACTTCATGACGGCATATCCGCCGGCGATGAGGTACTGAACTTGGTGCTGGTTGAACAACCGCAACAGATCCTTGAAGTCGGGTTTCAGCTCTAGGTTCGAGCATTTGAATTCTTCGGCGAGTCCAACCATCTCCCATGCGGCTTCGAAGATCGCTTCGTCACCCTGCTGCTGCCAGAAATCGACGTCGAATTGCCGGTCTGGAAATGCGCCGCGGACAACCCGGCTCATCGTGGCTGCGGCGGCGAGTTGTTTGTCGGCGTTCATGGCCTACATTTATGGTAACAGGGAGGGTTCATGGCGCAGCTTGACATATCCTTGACATATCGTGGGAGCAGCGCGAAGCTTATGGTCATGGCGCCGATTCTGCAGCAGCCATTCGTGCAGGTAGCGTTACCCATCATGACGACGATGGTGGCCGCTGGGTGGGCGTTGATCTCCACAAACAATAAACGCCTGGATCCTCTTCGTCGAGGCGCGCGATGGGTGAGATCAGGGCGCCGGACTCGCGCTGGGTTATGCGTCACCGCAGGAAACTCGACATAGCCGAACACCTAATTTTTCGATGTGGATTTCGCGGGGATGCATGCAATCGGACTCTACGCCCCTTACCGCTGGCTGGCCTCGCCGGTATCTACCCGCCGGTTGAACTCCTCCGACTTGCCGCGCGGGACGCTCAGGGAGCGCCACTGGGCATGCTGGAAATGTTTGGCCAGCAGCACGATTTGTCCCACGTGGCAGGCGTAATGCGCCATCTGCCGGTTGATCGCCTGCATCACCGAGTGCGCTTCGCCGCGGATCGTGACGCGGCGGCCGAGATCCTCGTCCGTCAGCGGCTCCAACGCTCCAAACAGGCAATCCCAGCCCGCTTGCCATAGCGCCATCAAGGCCTCGCGCGTGGGCGGCGCGTCCTCAAACTCCGTATCGCGATGGCGGTCGGGTTTCTCGCCATCGGTGGTGAGGAAGCCGGTCCAGCGCGAGCGCATGTTTCCGGCGATGTGCTTGACCACGATTGCGATCGAATTAGCCTCGGGGTCGAGCAGCGCGAAAAGCTGCTCGTCGGTGGCCTGCGCCATGGCGCCCTCGCCGAGCTTTTTGTAGTAGCGGAACAGGGTTAGGGAGTCTTCCAGGTATGAGGTCGTGAATTGCAGGGGCATAAGCTTGATATTACCGCAGACACTTTTGCTTGCCGGCTAAAGCCCCGCGTGGGCGAGTTACGTTCGCCGAAGAGCGGGGCTCAAGCCCCGCGCCGGCTAAAGCCCGCCCTCCAGGTTTTCCTTCGGCAAATTTAGAAACTCGAGAGGCGAGCTACGCTCGCAAGAGCGCCTGCGCCACGGGCAACGATCAGCGGTCCGGTACGGAAATTGTAATGTTGCGATATTTCATGCCGCCAGTGTGATCGCCCTGGATGTACAGCGGTCCCGGCTGGCCTTCGCGGCTATCGATAGCGCCGCCGGTGATACCCGGAATTTCCTGGCGATCGATGGTCGTCTGGCCATCCCGCACTACGGTCACGGTGCGTCCCACCAGCGTCACATCGTAGCTTTCCCATTCGCCCGGCCGCTTGGCCAACTCCACCGCCGGCGCCAGGAATCCGTAGATCGATCCCATGCCGTGGAACTTGTCGTTTTCGGCCGGCTTCTCATACTCGACTTGGACTTCGTAGCGTCCGCGCAGGTACACGCCGCTGTTGCCGTCGTTGGGACAGTTATATTCGATATGCAGCTTGAAATCGCCGAACTTGCGCGTGGTGCGAATATTGGCGCCGGCGGCCTGGTTCACCAACTCGCCATCCTGCGCCACCCAGTGGTTGTTGGCGGGATCGTCCGGCTCCCAGCCGTTCAGGTCTTTGCCATCGAACAGCGGCTCGGGCTGAGTCCAGGCGGCCGGAACCTTGCCGTGCAACGCCGGCGCAGGCACCCCCACGATCTGTCCCACTACGCCGTCGGCGCGTTTCTCGGACCCGGTGAGCTTGCCGCCGACGGCTTGGAATTCCCACGTGACTTTGATCTCGCCGTCGAACCACTCGGAGGTCGTAAAGGAGAGGTGCGACCCATCCACTTTCACGTCTGTGGCGGGGTGGACGCTGGCCACGCGGCCCACCACGCGCACTTTGGGCTGGCCGCCGCTTTCGGTGAATTCCATCCAGGAAGGATAGGTGTCTTTGGGCGTGGTGACGGTCAGGTCCCAGCGGCCCGCGAAGGGTTGCGCGGCTTGCAACGCCAAGGCCATCAAGATTGTGCCAGGCAACAAAAAGTTTTTCATTTCAGCACCAGTGTATCCGATTTGAGGCATGATAGGAACGATGACCCTCGTACGATTGTCTTTCCTCGTCGCAGGCATGGCCGGATGCCTGCCCTTGGCCGGGCAGACCTACAAAGACCCCACGCAGCCGCTGGAGAAGCGCGTGGACGATTTGCTTTCCCGTATGACGCTGGAAGAGAAAGCGTCGCAGTTGCTGAGCGCCTCGCCCGCCATCGAGCGGCTGGGCGTTCCGGCTTACGATTGGTGGAACGAGTGCCTGCACGGCGTGGCGCGTGCGGGCCGCGCCACGGTGTTTCCGGAAACCATCGGTGTGGCAGCCACTTGGGACACCAACCTGGTGCTGCGCATGTCCACCGCGATATCCGACGAAGCGCGCGCCAAGCACCACGAATTCGTGCGCCGCGGCAAGCGCGGCATCTACCAGGGGCTTACGTTCTGGACTCCCAACATCAACCTGTTTCGCGATCCGCGCTGGGGCCGCGGCATGGAGACCTACGGCGAGGACCCCTACCTAACCTCGCGCATGGCCGTGCAGTTCATCCGCGGTCTCGAGGGCGACGATCCCAAGTATTTGAAGACCGTGGCGACGGCCAAGCACTACGCGGTACACAGCGGACCGGAATCGTCGCGGCACGTCTTCGATGCGCGTGTTTCGGAGACCGATCTGCGCGACAGTTATCTGCCGCATTTTGAAGCGGCCATCAAGGAGGGCGGCGCATTTTCGGTGATGTGCGCATATAACAGCGTGGACGGTCTGCCCGCATGCGCAAATCCGCGGCTGCTGGGCGATATCCTGCGCGGCGAGTGGGGCTTCCCCGGTTACGTGGTTTCCGATTGCGGCGCGATCGGGGATATTTACCAGGGGCACAAGGCCGCCAAGACCGCCGCCGAAGGCGTGGCCATGGCGCTGAAGGCCGGCACGGATCTGGATTGCGGCCTGGAATATGAGAATGTGGTGCCCGCTGTCCGTCAAGGATTGCTGACGGAGAAGGATGTGGATACGGCGCTGCGGCGGTTGTTAACCGCCCGGTTCAAGCTAGGCATGTTCGATCCGCCGGAGATGGTGCGTTGGGCGCAGATTCCATACAGCGTGAACGACAGCCCGGAGCACCAGGAACTGGCGCTGGAGGTGGCGCGCAAATCCATCGTGCTGCTGAAGAACGAGGGGGGCGTGCTGCCGCTGAGCCGCGACACGAAAACCATCGCGGTGATCGGACCAAATGCCGATTCGGTGGAAGTGCTGCTAGGCAACTATAACGGCCAGCCGTCGCATCCGGTGACGCCGCTGGCGGGAATCCGGCAAAAGGTGGGACCGGGCACGCGCGTGTTGTATGCCCGAGGCTCCGATCTGGCGGAAGGCATGCCGGTGTTCGAAACAGTGCCCGCCAGCGCTTTGTTTACGTCGGACAGCGCTGGCCGGCGCGCGGGCCTGCAGGCGGAATATTTCAGTACCGCCGCCTTCAACGGCCGCGCCTACTTCAGCCAGGCGTTCGTCTCGCAAGCCATGCGCAAGGCCGCCGCGGTTGCGTCGAATCCGCAGCCGTTGTTCACGCGCATCGACTCCCAGGTGGACTTCGACTGGCGGGACGCCGCGCCGCGCCCGGACATGGACGACGACAATTTCGGGGTGCGCTGGACCGGTTACCTGGCGCCGCCGGTGAGTGGGAAATATCAACTGGGCGCCACGGGGTTGAATGCTTATGAAGTGTACCTGGATGGCAAGCGGTTGGTTTCGCGCGACAACGTACACGAGCGCGGCTACGAATACGAAACAGTGGACTTGCAGGCGGGCAAACTGTATCCGATACGAGTGGATTTCCATGAAGTGCATGGCGACGCGGATATCCGGCTGGTGTGGGCGCCGCCGCACGCCAGTTACGAAGACGAGGCACTGAAGGTGGCGGGGCAAGCCGATGTGGTGCTGATGTTTTTGGGGCTATCGCCGCGCCTGGAAGGCGAGGAGATGAAAGTGCAGGTGGAGGGTTTCAGCGGCGGCGACCGCGTGCGCCTGGGCATCCCGCAGGTGCAAGAGGCGCTGCTGCAGCGGGTGTCGGCGGTGGGCAAACCGGTGGTGCTGGTGCTTTTGAATGGCAGCGCCGTGGCTGTGAATTGGGCGCGGGAGCACGTGCCGGCGATCGTGGAGCTGTGGTATCCGGGACAGGCCGGCGGCGCCGCGCTGGCCGATGTGTTGTTCGGCGACTATAATCCGGGGGGCCGGCTGCCAGTAACATTTTATAAGTCGGAAGATCAGTTGCCTACATTCGACGATTACAGCATGAAGGGCCGAACTTATCGGTATTTCGAGGGCGAGCCGCTATACCCATTCGGCTATGGGCTGAGTTACACTACGTTCACTTATCGGAATCTGGCGGCGCCGGATGCGGCGCGAGCGGGCAGTCCTGTGAAGGTTTCAGTGGAAGTGGAGAATTCCGGCAAGCGCGCCGGCGATGAGGTGGTGCAATTGTATGTGAAGCATCCGGGAGTGGTGCGGGAGTTGCAGGGATTTGAGCGCGTGCCGTTGCGCGCGGGGGAGAGGAAGACGGTGGGGTTCACGGTCACGCACGCCACGGCGGGCGAAATCGGACTGTCCGTGGGACAACTGAGCCGCAGTTGCCGGATTACACAGTAAGAGATTGGAGTATCCCGATGGGGATAGTGCTGAATTTTCTTTTCATCTAGACTGAACTGCGGTATGATGCTGGTAGCGGGACCGGTTTGGGGACCGATCCCGCCACGGCGTCTACCGCCGGCCCTTACGGGTCCAAACGATCAACGCCGAGAGCCGGCCAATAAAAGCAAGCCGGATCACCAACATAAGGATCATGTTGTATCCTCCTTTCCGCTCCAAGTGAAGGCCCGGGCCTATCCCCGGGCTTTCTCGCTTGAGGCCCTAGTACCTCGCACGAGAACCCCGTTCTACCACTTTTCACGGAAAGCTAACGATTAGTGGCGCGGTGCGGCGAATCCTCACGCATTTATTTTGCGGTCAGATCTTCACTTAAGAGCAGCCTGCACCCGCGGCTGTGCTTCCGACCATAGGTAAAGTAAACGACCAATCCGATAAGCAACCACCCGATCAGGCGAGCCCAGTTAAGCCATCCGAGCTTGTACATCATGTATCCGTTAAACAAGACGCCGAGGATCGGAACCAGGGGGACCCATGGCGTGCGGAATGGCCGGGGCTGGGCGGGGTCGGTGCGCCGCAGTGCAACTACCGCCACACAGACGATAACGAAAGCCAACAGTGTACCGATATTGACCATCTTGCCGATGTCGTCGATGGGCGTCACGCTTCCGACAACCGCGGCCAGCAATCCCACGAGAATGGTGTTCTTCCAGGGAGTCCGGAACCTGGGGTGGATCTCCGCGAAGAAACGTTTGGGCAGCAATCCATCGTTTGCCATGGAGTAGAGCACACGGGTTTGGCCGAGCAGCATCACCAGCATCACGCTGGTCAGACCGGCCAAAGCGCCCAGTGTAATGATGTGCGAGGCTCCGGTCAGCCCCCGGTCGAGAAACGCGCGCGCGACTGGCGCCTCGATGTTTATGTCGCGCCAGGGCACCATGCCGGTGAGCACCGCGGCGACCGCGATATACAGGACCGTGCAGATCAGGAGAGAAGCGATGATCCCGATCGGCAAATCCCGTTGCGGGTTCTTGGCCTCCTGCGCGGTGGTCGAGACCGCGTCGAATCCAATATAGGCGAAGAATATGTAGGCAGCCCCCGCGCCGACGCCGGAGAAGCCCATGGGCGCAAAGGTGGACCAGTCATGGCCCCAGTTGCCTCTGTTGATGTAGGTGACGCCGAGGCCAATAACGAACAGAACTACGGATACTTTGATGGTAACGATGACGGCGTTAAACCGGGCGCTCTCTTGGATGCCGATAGCCAGGATGGCCGTGATCGCCAGCGCGATCAGGAAGGCCGGCAGATTAAAGCCGAACTCTACGCCGAAAAGACGCGGTGCGTTCAGCAGATCGTGCGCCCGTTGGACCAGTTCGGGAGAGCCGGCCGCGATGACCGCCGAAACCTTCTCCAGGAAAGCCTGTGTCCCGGGCACGAGGGACGCATCGGAAGCCTGCGCCATCTGACGTGCAATGGTGTTTTGCGCGGTGCGCAGCGCCGTCCAATGATCGTACGCCAGCCAGAGCGGCATTTTCAAATGAAAGATATTGAGCAGTTCAATGAAATGGTTCGACCAGCCGGAGGATACGGTACTGGCGCCCATGGCATATTCGAGGGTCAGATCCCAACCGATGATCCAGGCAAAGATCTCGCCCAGAGTGGCATAAGCGTAGGTATAGGCGCTGCCTGCGAGCGGAATCATGGCGGCGAATTCCGCATAGCAAAGCCCCGCAAACGCGCACCCCAGTCCGGATAGGACAAAGGAAAGCATCAGCCCCGGCCCGGCGTAGTGCGCGCCCAGCCCCGCCATCACGAAGATGCCGGCGCCGATGACCGCGCCCACCCCCAGGGCCGTCAACTGGAAGACGCCCAGCGTGCGTTTCAGGCTATGCTCGCCCGTTTGGCGGGCTTCCTCCAGAAGGAGATTCAGCGGCTTTCGAGCGAGCAAGTTTGGCATTGAGATTTCAAGATTGTAACGCAAGGTTGACGCGCATGGCCAATCTCTCTCGTTCTTGCAAAGGTTTTTAACCGAACTGGGGGAGCCTGTGCAGTTTGGCGTAGGACGGCTTGTGGGGCGGGCAATTCTGCCACAATGCCACTGACCTTTCTCAAGAGACTCGATTCTGCATAAATCGTGGGGCGGTTAACCCCTGGTCCGACGCGGGTCCCCCTTGGACCCGCTCCTCTCTTTAAAATCAGGCGCTTGACGTCGGAGACAGGCCGACGAGGGCGTCGGCAGCGGTCCAGGGGGACCGCCCCACAATTAATGCAGATTTCCGATATTCGAAAAGTAAGTGGCATTGTGGCAGGGTGCCTGCGCCACGATGGCCGATGGGGATCGTGGGTCCAGCACCCGTTTTGGCAACCTAATGGTTGCATTTTATTCACAGGGTTGCTAATATGCAACCAGGAGGTTGCATGAGTACAGACCAAATCGAGAAAAAGATTCTTCTGCAGGCGCCACTGCAACGAGTCTGGCGCGCGCTATCGGACGCGACGGAGTTCGGGACCTGGTTCGGCGTGAGATTCGATGGTCCGTTCGCGCCGGGAGCCAGGATCCGCGGCGTGATCACGCCCACGACGGTGAACGCCGAGGTGGCCAAAGCCCAGAAGGAACACGAAGGCACGCCGTATGAGATCACCATCGAGCAGATGGATCCCGGGCGGCGGTTCTCCTTCCGTAGCCGAAACCTCGCTCCACGGGAAAGGGATGCCACCGTCGAGCCGGCCACGCTGGTGGTCTTCACTCTGGAGGAAACGGCGCATGGGGTGATGCTCACCGTCACCGAGTCCGGCTTCGATCAAATCCCTCTCGAGCGGCGGGCGAAGGCGTTTACGGCCAACGAGCAAGGCTGGGGCATGGTCATGAAGTTAATCGAGGAGTACCTTGCCGGCGCGTAGGATATCGACAGGCGCGGGGGGGCCGAACGGTTCGGCTCCGATTTTCGCGGCTCTGGGCGACGAGACGCGCTTGCGGCTGGTCGCCCGGCTCTGCGACGGTGGACCGATGTCCATCGCCAGCCTCACCGCGGGATCCCACATCACTCGCCAGGCGATCACCAAACACCTGCATGTCATGGAGGGGGCGGGTCTGGTGCGCAGCACACGAAACGGGCGCGAAAGCCTTTGGCAACTGGAGCAGCGGCGGATTACGGAAGCGCGCCACTACCTCGACCTGATTTCAAAGCAGTGGGACGAGGCTCTGGGCCGGCTGCGCAAGTTCGTCGAGGAGTGAAGGGGCGCTCAGCTTTCACCCAATAGAGCCTTCAAGCGCGCGTAGCCCGCCCGGCTGACCGGCAGTTGGGTGCCGTCGCGCAGCACGGCGATCTTGCTGTCCTTGGTGTACGCCTCAATCTTGGCCACGCGCTCCAGATTCACGATATGCGAACGATGGATGCGGATGAACACGGCGGGATCGAGCATGGTTTCCAGGCTGGAAATGGTTTGCTGTTTCAGATAAGTCTTCTTCTCGCTCTTGAGCGCCACGTAGTCGTCCTGCGCTTCCACGTAGTCCAGCTTCTCGACTGGAATCACGTGCACGGCCGGACCGTCCTTCACCACGATGCGCTGCAAGTACTGCTCCGGAGGACGCGCCGCGGCGGCCAATTCCACCGGGTCGGGCGTCTTCTCGCCTAACCGCTGCTTGGCGCGATCCAGCGCCTTTTCGAACCGCTCCGCGCTGAACGGCTTCAGCAGATAGTCCACCGCGTGCGCGTCGAACGCGCGCATGGCGTAAGTGTCGTAGGCGGTGGTGAAGATCACCGCGATGTCTCGTCCCACCAGTTCCAGCACCTCGAAGCCATCCAGCTTGGGCATCTGGATATCCAGGAACAGCAAATCCGGCTTGAGGTCCGAAACCGCTTTCACGGCTTCGAATCCGTTGCGGCATTCGGCGAGCACGCGCACGTCCGCATGCGCCTTCAGCATCTCGCGCACGAGGCCGCGCGCCAACTCTTCGTCGTCCACAATGACCGCGCCGATTTGCGCCGTCCGCGCGCGCATGCTGGGCGACGCGGCGGTCTTCTCCGCGGAGCCGGGGGGCTCGTAGCTGCGCTGCAAGCTCTTCAAATCCACCAGCAGATCGCATGCATTTTGATAGCGCCGTTCGCGATCCTTCTCCAGGCACTTGCGTACGATGCGTTCCAGCTCCGGCGGCGTTTCATAATTGAAGCGCGCCATGGCGTCCGGCTGCGCGTGGAGAATCTGCATCAGCACTTCGGTGGCGTTGACGCCGGAATACGGCAGGCGTCCGGTGGTCATCTCGTAGAGCACCACGCCCAGGCTGAACAAGTCGGAGCGCTCGTCGGCCTCGCGCCCCAGCGCCTGCTCGGGGCTCATATAGTGGACGGTGCCCATCACCATGCCCGGATCGGTAAGGAACTGGGTGGCCGCGCGGCTGGCGCCCGAACCGGCGGCGGGAGCTTTCATCTTGGCCAACCCAAAGTCCAGCACCGACACGTGCCCGCGCGGCGCGATCATGATGTTGGCGGGCTTGATGTCGCGATGCACAATGCCCTTGGAGTGTGCGGCGTCCAGCGCATCCGCCACCTGAGCGGCGATCCCGATGGCCTCGGCAAGCGGCAATGGCGCGCCGCCGATGCGCACGTCCAGGGTCTGGCCTTCGATGTATTCCATGGCCAGAAAGCTGACGCCGGCGGCCTCGCCGATCTCGAAGACGCGCGCCACGTTGGGATGACTGAGCGCCGAGGCGGTCTTGGCCTCCTGCACGAAGCGGCGCATGCGGTCGGCATCGTGCGCTACTTCCGACGGGAGGATTTTCAGCGCGACGGGACGCTCCAGGTTCAGGTCCTCGGCGAGGTAGACTTCACCCATGCCACCCGCGCCAAGGCGGGAGACGATGCGGTAGTGAGCCAGGACTGCGCCGGCGGCGAGGGATTCGGGCATCTACCTTTCATGGTAGCTTGGCGCCGGCAGACTACTGGCTGGGCCGGTTGCCGTTTCCGCCGCGCCGCATGGACTCGATGAAGGCATCCACTGTGCGGGACAAATTCCGCACCGCTTCTTCGGTCAACAATTGGGCTGCGGCGAGCTGGGTGATTTTCTCGTTCAGCCTGGCGTCCAGTTCCTGCCGGCGCCTTCGTTCGTTGCGCGCTTCGCGTACTCCCAAGGCGAACGCCCAGCGCAGGTCGGCCCGCATCGCGCGCCCTCCCTGCGGATCTCTTCCATTTCACGGTCGTGCCGTTCCTCGGCATCCGTCTGCCGTAGCGCGAACAATTCCAGGTTCTGCGTCAGGGCTTCCAGCCGTTCGTCGATAGTCATCCTTGCTTCGATCATGTTCATTTTCGCTTCGATGTGTCAAGCGGCGCAAGCTAC
>Ga0209274_10001867_pt1 | contig 10564 bp, 8 predicted proteins | sample HubBroMetageREF1_FD_188343 | JGI IMG/M metagenome (GOLD analysis project Ga0209274, IMG submission 188343) | Reference soil microbial communities from the Hubbard Brook experimental Forest, New Hampshire, USA - Hubbard Brook CCASE Soil... | ecosystem: Environmental > Terrestrial > Soil >...
CGGGGTTGGACTGGAACTCACTCAGGCTGGTGAGCTGGCTCTCCAGCTCCTTCAGCACGTCCGAGCGCACATCCCCGCGCGTGGCGATCGCCAGGATGTCGATCAGGCTCGACATCGCCGCCCGGCTCCCCCAGGGGCTCGCCATCTCGTTGTGATAAAGCGCTTGATTATAAAGGAAATCCAGGCGCAGGAAGGTCCGCATCCGCTCGTTGAGCGGTTGCTCGAACACCAGCACACCGGTGTCGGTTTCGGCTGAGGCAGACCGTCCGGTTTCGGGGGCAGAGGATTGCGTCACGCCGGTATTGTGCTTGGGCATGCGCTGCCCGTAAACGTCGCGCCGATGTGCGGATCAGCCGCGTGCGCCAGCGGCGAACTCCAGGTAACGGGCGTGCAGGGCCGCGACCTGCTCGCGCACGGCGCTCATGCTCGAATCGTTACGGATCACGTCGTTGGCCGCTTTGAGGCGCGCCGCACGCGTCGCCTGCACATTGAGAATGGCCTGCGCCTGCTCGGGCGTTGAGCCGTCGCGCTCGTGCAGGCGGCGCAGCTGCAGGGCCTCTTCGCAGTCCACCACCAGCACCCGGTCCACGTGGGAGCGGAGGTTCTTTTCCACCAGCAGCGGGATGACGAGAATCTGGTACGGGCCGCCGGCCACCGCGGACTGAGCCTCCATGGCAGCCCCGATAGCCGGGTGCGTCAGCGCCTCCAGATCCGCGCGGGCTTTGGGGTCCGAGAACACGATGTCGCGCAGGGCGGGCCGATCAAGATGCCCATCGGGGGTCAGAATACTGGGCCCGAAGCGCTCGACCAGGCGCTCGAGCGGGGGCTGCCCGGGTTCGACCACGTCGCGTGCGACCTGGTCGCTGTCGAGGATCGGCACGCCTAAGGCGCCGAAGAACTTCGCCGCCGTCGACTTGCCGCTGGCGATGCCCCCCGTCAGTCCTACCCGGTATGCCCGTGCGCTCATCCGCGCCTGCTCACCCGTAGCCAGGAAACAGGCCGGGATAGCCTATCGCCAGATGCGGTCCGGCCATCAGCGCCAGCCACCCGGAAAGTGCGAGGAACGGGCCGAACGGGATGGGAGTCGCGCGGTTCTGACGACGGATGGCGATGAGGGCGATTCCGACCAGGGCGCCAGCGGTAGCGGCGATCAGGATGATCGGCAGCAGCATCTGCCAGCCGAGCCACGCACCCAGCGCGGCAAACAGCTTGAAGTCACCGTACCCCATGCCTTCCTTACCCGTGACCAGCCGGAACAGATGATAGACGCTCCACAGGCTCGCGTAACCGGCTATTGCACCGATCAGACTCGAGCGCACGTCCACCGGAATCGCCACGCCGCCTGGGTGCGTGCCGAACAGACTCAGGAAGAGTCCGCTCCACAACAGCGGCAGCGTGAGATTGTCCGGCAGCAGCTGGTGATCGACGTCGATGAAGGCGAGGGCGATGAGGAACCAGGTGAGTGCCATCGCCGCCAGCGCGGGCCCTCCGAAACCGAACTGCCAGGCCACACACCCGCTGAGCAGTGCGGTGAGCGCCTCGACCGCCGGATAGCGAATCGAGATGGACGTGCGGCAGCGTACGCAGCGCCCTCTCAGAACGAGCCAGGACAGCAGCGGAATGTTCCGCCACGCGCCGATGGGGGCTTTGCAGGCCGGGCAGGCCGAGCGCGGCACGACGAGGTTGAAGGGTTCGAGCGCGCTCACCGGCAGCGTCATCGCCGCCGGATCCGGATGCGAGACCTCCGCGCACTGCTCACGCCACTGCCGCTCGAGCATGATGGGCAGACGGTAGATGACCACGTTGAGGAAACTGCCGACCGCAAGGCCGAGGATCACACAGGTGCCAATGAACAGGGCGGGCGAGCCGGCTAGCAGCGCAACTACGGACATGACCGCCCCTGGATTGGCGTGACCAGAGCGCCGCGCAGGGGGCGCAGCGCCTGGCCGACTAGGCGAAGAACTGAGCGACCCGCGTCACACCACCGAGGCGAGCTTGAATATCGGCAGGTACATCGCGATCACCAGGCCGCCCACGAGCACGCCCAGAACCACCATGATCAGCGGCTCGAGCAGACTCGACATGGCGTCAACCGCGTTGTCGACCTCGGCCTCGTAGAAGCTTGCGACCTTGGCCGACATCTCGTCGAGTGAGCCGGATTCCTCGCCGACCGCGATCATCTGGTTGACCATGTTGGGGAACAGTCCGGTGTTTTCCATCGCGCGCTGCAGACGCTGACCGGTCGCAACCTCGTCCTTCATTTTCAGCACCGCGTTCTCGTAGACGATATTGCCGGTCGCACCGGATACCGACTCCAGCGCTTCGACCAGAGGCACGCCGGCGGAGAACATCGTTGACAGGGTGCGCGCGTAGCGTGCAATCGCCGCCTTGCGCATGATGGGACCGATGACGGGGAGTTTGAGCGTCAAGCGGTCCAGGCTCTCGCGCATGGCCCTTGAGCGCTTCCTGAAATAGTTGAAGGTCAATACGGCCGCGACCGCCACGGCAAGCATGTAGAAGCCTTGGTGCTGCACGATTTTTGAAATGCCAATCACGAACAGGGTGAAGGCGGGCAGGTCGGCGCCGAAGCCCTTATACAGGGCCTCGAACTGCGGAATTACAAACACCAGGAGGATGATGGTAACCAGGACCGCCACGGCCAGCACCGCGGCCGGGTAGAACAGCGCCTTCTTCACCTTCTTCTTCAGCGCCTCGGTCTTTTCCTTGTAGGTCGCGACCTTTTCCAGCAAAGACTCCAGCGCACCGGCCTGCTCACCCGCCTCGACCAGGCTCACAAACAGGTCATCGAAATACAGGGGATGTTTGGCGAGCGACTCGTGCAAGGAGGTGCCCCCCTCCACCTCCGCCTTGATGTCGAGGATCAGCTTGCGCATCGCCGGCTTGTCGTTGCCACTGCCGACAATCTCGAACGCCTGCACCATCGGGATGCCCGCGGTCAGCATGGTGGCGAGCTGGCGGGCAAAAACCGCGATATCGCCTGCGTTGACCTTGCCGCCCCTGCTGAGCTGACGCTGCTTGCGAATCTTCGAGGGCGCCACGCCCTGGCGGCGCAGTTCCGCGCGCAGGGTCGCCTCGTCGGGCGCCAGGCTCTTGCCGGTGACGCGTGCGCCGCGCTTGTCGCGTCCCTCCCAGGTGAATGCGGTATCGCGCTTGATCGTCCGAACCGTGCCAGTTGCTGCTGCCTGAGCCATGAGTCACTTCCGTTCGCGTCACTCGACCGTGACGCTGTTAACTTCCTCGAGACTGGTCAAGCCGTTCTTCACCTTCTCGAGTCCTGCGCGGCGCAGATCCCAGACGCCGTCCTTGGCGGCCTGCGCTGCGATATCCACAGCGCTGCCCGCGGCAAGAATGATGCGCGCGATCGATTCGGTGATCGGCAGGACCTGATAGATGCCGGTACGCCCCTTGTAACCATCGGTGCAGTTGCTGCACCCCTTGGGGGCAAAAATCTTGAGTCCCTGCGCAACGTCGGCTTCCTCGAAGCCCTCCTTGATCAACGCCTCTTTGGGAATTTCCCGCAGCTGCTTGCACTGGTTGCACAGGCGCCGCGCGAGGCGCTGCGCAATGATGAGGCTGACGGAGGTGGCAATGGCGTAGGGCTTGACCCCCATGTCGATCATGCGCGTGAGTGTTTGCGGCGCGTCATTGGTGTGCAGGGTTGACATCACGAGGTGTCCGGTCTGCGCCGCTTTGATGGCGATCTCGGCCGTCTCGAGGTCGCGGATCTCGCCCACCATGATGACATCGGGGTCCTGCCGCAGGAACGCGCGCATGGCGGCCGCGAAGGTCAGGCCCACCTTGGGATTGACGTTGACCTGGTTGACGCCCGGCAGATTAATTTCCGCCGGATCCTCGGCGGTGGAGATGTTGGTGTCCTCGCGATTGAGGATGTTGAGGCCGGTATACAGCGACACGGTCTTGCCGCTGCCGGTAGGGCCGGTCACCAGGATCATGCCCTGCGGCTTGGCCAGGTATTTGGTGTACAGCTCTCTTTGGAAAGGCTCGTAACCGAGCGAATCGATGCCGAGCGAGGCCTGCGCGGGGTCAAGGATGCGCAGCACGATCTTCTCGCCGAACAGCGTCGGGCAGGTGCTGACGCGAAAGTCGATGGCACGATTCTTCGACAGCTTCATCTTGATGCGGCCGTCCTGCGGAACGCGCCGCTCGGCGATGTCCAGCCGCGACATCACCTTCAGGCGCGCGGACATCTTCGAGGCCAGCTGCACGGGCGGCTGTGCGATCTCCTTCAACACGCCGTCCATTCTCAGGCGCACCCGATACATCTTCTCGAACGGCTCGAAGTGGATGTCCGACGCGCCGCGCCGGATGGCATCGAGCATGACCTTGTTGACGAAGCGCACGATGGGGGCGTCTTCGACATCGTCGCGGCCGACCTTGTCGTCGAGCTCGTCCTCCCCGCCGGTGACCTCGAGCGAATCGAGGTCGACGTCTGAGTCATCGGTGAGGGCCGACATCTGGTTGTCGACCTGCTCGAGCGCCTTGTCGATGGCCGTCTGCAGCTTATCGTCCTCGACGATGATCGCTTCGATGCCGAGGCTGGTCTGAAACTTGACCTCATCGATCGCGTGCAGGTTGGTGGGATCGGCCACCGCGAGAAACAGCCGTTTGCCGCGGCGGAACAGCGGCAGTACCCGATGCTTGGCCAGCAGCTTGTCGCTGACCAGGCGGATGGAATCGAGGTCCACATTTACCGCGTCCAGGTCAAACAGCGGTACACCGTATTCGTTGGACGCGGCGATCGCGATATCGCGCGCGTTCGCCGCCCCGCTCGCGACGAGTTGCGTCACGACGCTCGTTTTGCGCTCGCGGGCGAGGTTGACAGCCTCCAGCATGGCCGCCTCCTCGATCAGCCCGTCCTGCACCAGTCGCTGGGGCAGGCCCCCAAGACCGGTGCGGGCACCGCTGAGCGCCAAAGAAGCGTTGTCATTCATAGGCTTATGGCAAGCAAAGTAAGCCGGACAGTCAGTTTACCTGAGCAGCCGGGCTGCGCAATTGTCATATCTCCTTATGATTCTGAGGGCGAGCCGGCACGGTCGGCGGGGTGCGCGTCACAATTGGTTCAGGACCCCCAAAGAAAAGCCCCGGCCAGGTGGCCGGGGCTCATAGAACGTCAGTTTAGAAGGACTGACGAATCGTTTTGCTTACTTGCACTGCGTCGGCGCGTACCGCGACAGAACGCTGCCCAAAGCGGCGGCGCCCATCCCTTCCGCGTTGGCGGTGGTATTACCCGTTGAGGTGCAGGCCCAGTCGATGCTGCCCGACAGGTTGGTCACAAGGGCCGCTTTGGCGATGAAGGGGCTCAGGATGAGCGTGGCAGCATTAATCTGCGGGGTATTGCTGCCGTACGTCACGGTGATCACACCGGTGGCCGCGCCAATCGTCACGTTCGACACGTACTTGGTCGGCTTGAACTCGGCCGTCCACTGGGTCGACGCACTACCCACACCGACGATGTCGCCCGACTGGTAACCGTCGGCAACTGCAACCTCGGCAGAGCCGGCGAGGTTCAAGCCTTCAGTGACCTTCGAACGGATGGTGTAGTCCTGATACGCCGGGATCGCGATCGCGGCGAGAATGCCGATGATCGCGACCACGATCATCAACTCGATGAGGGTAAAACCCTTTTGCATAGCCTTCATTGCAGACACTCCTGAAAGTTTAAGAACAAAACCAGTAGCGCAAAAAGGGCGCCCGGCTGAGCAAGGAAGAGCAAGGCGCGTGCCATGAGGCCGGTCAATTCATAACTCTCTGATAGTAAAGACAAAGAAGTCATGTTCGCGCGACGGGTTTGACTTAATGCCTGTCGCAGACTGACGCCAGAAGCTTAGGTGCGCGTCACAAAGTGACTCAAATCGTCACCCTGGCGCGTTCACTCGATCCCGAGCTTCTTGATCCGGTAGCGCAAGGCCCGAAAGCTCATGCCCAGAAGCTTCGCGGCCGCGGTCTTGTTGTAGCGCGTCTTCTCGAGTGCCTTGATGATGGCGTCCCGCTCGATGGTCTCCAGCTGACTGCCGAGCGCCATGCCGCCCGGGGCAGCGCTTCGGACGGCGGCGCTGATTTCGGTCTCCGCGGCCGGGGCGCTGGCGCGCAGTCGGATGTGTTCCGGGGTGATCACCCCGCCGGTGCACAGCGTCATGGCCCGTTCCAGCACGTTCTCGAGCTCTCGCACATTGCCCGGGAAGGGGTAGGCGGAAAGCGTCGCCAGGGCTTCTTTCGAGATCTCGGGCGAGGGACCGCCGGCACGGCGGCTCACGCGCCGCAGGATGGCGGCGGCGATCTGGCCGATGTCGGCGCTGCGCTCGCGCAGCGCCGGGACGCGCAGCTCGATGACGTTGATGCGATAGAACAGGTCCTCCCGGAAGAGCCCCTGGGCGACCAGATCCGGAAGATTCTTGTGCGTGGCGGACAGGATGCGCACATCGACCGTCTCTTCGCGCGCCTCCCCGACCGGCCTCACGCTCTTCTCCTGCACCACGCGCAGCAGCTTCACCTGCATATGCAGCGGCAGATCGGCCACCTCATCGAGAAACAGCGTGCCGCCCTCGGCTGACTGAACCAGTCCCTTCTTGTCGGAGACGGCCCCGGTGAAGCTGCCGCGCTTGTGCCCGAACAGCTCGCTCTCCATCAGCTCGGTCGGGATGGCGCCGCAGTTGACGGCTACGAACGGCCCCTCGCGCCGCGCGCCACTCTCATGGATCATGCGCGCGACGAGTTCCTTGCCCGTGCCGGACTCCCCGCAGATGTGCACCGGGGCCTGGCTGCGCGCCACCCGGCTGATCATCTCGCGCAGCTGCTCCATGACCGCCGAGCCGCCGAGCAGGCGCGGGGTGCGCAAGGTCGTGGCGGTCTGCTCATCGATGCCCGAGCGCAGCTTGATCGCGCTGCCGACCAGCTTGCGCAGCACGCCAAGATCCAGTGGCTTCGACACGAAGTCGAAGGCCCCGAGTTTGAGCGCCCGCACGGCGGACTCGATGTTGCCGTGTGCGGTGATGACGGCGACGGGAACCGCGGCACGGTTCTCCTGGATCCACGCCACCAGGTCGAGGCCGTCTCCGTCGGGCAGGCGCATGTCGGTGAGGCACAGATCGAAACGTTCGCTCTTCAGAAGGCGCCGAGCGCTGCCAAGATCGGGCGCGGTGCGCGTCTTCATGCTCATGCGGCTCAAGGTGAGGCTCACCAGCTCGACCAGGTCGGGCTCGTCGTCCACCACGAGCACCACCGGCGCCTCCGTGCGATTGCCCGCGGCTTCGTTCATCACCACTCCCACCGGCGCGGATCCGCAAACACCAGCCTGAAAATGCTGCCGCCCCCTGGCCGCGGCTCGTACAGCAGCGCCGCTCCGTTCGCTTGCGCCAGCTCGCGGGCGAGAAACAACCCAAGTCCCGTCCCGCCGCCCCCGCTGTAGAACGGCTCGAACATGCGGTCGGCGTGCTCGCTCGCCACGCCGGCGCCGCGATCGGCAACCTCCAGGAACGGCCGCTCGCTGCCGGTCATGCGGCCGTAGAGTATCTCGACACTCTGCTCGGCAGACTCCCCGATCGCGTGCTTGAGCGCATTTTCACACAGATTCCACAGGATCTGCCGCAGCTGGTCAGGGTCCACGCGTACCTCGAGCGCAGGGCTTGCGCTGCTCACCTTAAGGCGTGCAGGGGGCCACTGCATCGTCTGGCAGAACTCCTGCCGGAACTCATCGATCCATGCGCCAAGCGGCAGGCGCTCAAGATGCGCTTCCTGCCGACGCGCGAGCCGCTGGACATTGTCAATGATGCCGCTCACCCGCTCGGCGTTGCTGCGGATGATCTGGGTGAGACGCTGATCCTCGGCCCTCAGGTGGGGGGATTCGGCGAGCAGCTGGCCGGCGTGGCTCATCGCGCCGACCGGGTTACGAATCTCGTGCGCGATGCTGGCGCTCAGGCGCCCCAGGGCCGCAAGCTTCGACTGCTGGACCTTCTCCTCGATGACGCTCGTGTCCTCAAGAAAGATGAGCACCGGTCCTGGATTGAGCTCGCCAAGGGGCGCGAAGTGCGGGCGGATGAGGCGAGCCCCATCCGCGCCGACGAAGGTCTGCTCCGCTGACGCCGCGGCTCCCCCGGCCGCGCTCGCCTTACGCCACGACTCGAGCAAATAAAGGAGTCGGGGCGAGGCCTCACCGATGAGCGCGTCGGGGTAGGCACGCTGATCGCCGAGAATCTGAGCGGCCGATTCGTTGATGAGGCGGATGCGGTCCTGCACGTCGAGCACCAGGATGCTCTCGCGCAGGTGCTGCACGATGTACTGCGAGAGCTGCGCCATGTTAGCGAGGTCCAGTTCCTGGCGCCGTACCAGCGCTTCGCTCTCACTCAGACGATTGGCTACCGGGCGCATGGCCAGGGCCACCACGAACAGCACCACCCCGAAGAAACCGGCGGTGACGTAATCGGTCGTGGGCGCACCGTTTACCGAGCCGGCGAACACCTGTTGCGTGAGAACCGCGAGAGCGGCGACCGCGGCGATCAGGAACGCGTCGCGCGGGCCGGCCAGGACGGTGAGGGCGAGGACTGGCAACACCAGCAGGATGCCGAGGCCGCTGGCAACGCCGCCGCTCGCATAGAGGATAAGTCCGATAGCGAGGGCATCGACGCTGGCATTGACGAAGGCGACGATGCGCAGGCTCGACCAGTGCAGGCGGCGCGCGATGACCAAAAGCACCGCCGCGGTGAAGTAGGCAATGCATGACCCGACGAACAGCCTGGGGCGCTCGGTCACCAGGCTCCAGTCCGGGCCGGCGAAGGCCTGTATCGCCAGCAGCACCAGCGGCACCAGCAGCCGGTACAGGTTCAGCAGCCCGATCACCCGCCAGGCGAAATCGCTCGGCGTCACGGACGGGGCGGCGGCGCTGAGCGACGGTTCACGCAAGATGCTGGCAGGGCGTTAGATGGGAGGTTCGCGACTCTAGCATCTCCGCCCGAGGCGGAAACGCGACCCGCATCGCAACGGCGGTGCGGCTGGCCAGCCGCGGGCATTATCGAGCAGAATGCGCGCCTGATGCATGAGCGGCTGTAGCGATGAACCTGCACGAGTACCAGGCCAAGGAGCTGTTCCGAACCTACGGCATCGAGGTCCCGGCCGGCCAGGTGGCCTCGACGGCGCAGGAGGCGCAGGAGGCCGCCCGCGCGATCGGGGGCACGCTATGGGTGGTCAAGGCCCAGGTGCACGCCGGCGGGCGCGGCAAGGCGGGCGGCGTGAAAGTGGTGCGCGACCTCGAGGCGGTCGCTGCCGCAGCCGCGGGACTCATCGGCACTCGCCTGGTGACCGCGCAGACCGGCCCGGAAGGTCTGCCGGTAGAGCACATCTATGTCGAGAGCGGCTCGGACATCGCGCGCGAGATCTATCTGTCGCTCACGCTCAATCGCGAGCGCTCCCGCATTGCCCTCATCGCCTCCGTCGCCGGCGGCATGGACATCGAGCAGGTGGCGCGCGAGACGCCCGAGAAGATCCTCGCGGTCAGCATTCACCCGGCCGCAGGCCTTCTCGCCCACCAGGCGCGCGAGATCGCCTTCGGCCTGAAGCTTGCCGCAACGCTGATCGGGCAGTTCCAGTCGCTCGCGGCAGCGCTGTACCGGCTGTACATCGAGAAGGACTTGAGCCTGCTTGAAGTGAACCCGCTGATCGTGACCCGCGAAGGCGCACTGCTGGCGCTCGATGCCAAGATCAACATCGATCCCAACGCGCTCTACCGTCACCCCGAGTTTGCGCAGCTGCGCGATATGAGCCAGGAAGACCCGATGGAGCGACGCGCCGCCGAGCACGACCTCAACTACGTGTCCCTCGACGGCAACATCGCCTGCATGGTGAACGGCGCAGGTCTTGCGATGGCGACCATGGATCTGATCAAGCTGCACGGCGGGGCGCCTGCCAACTTTCTTGACGTCGGTGGCGGGGCGACCAGCGAGCGCGTCACGGCGGCATTCGAGCTCATCCTGTCCAACTCCAGAGTGCGCGCCGTGCTGGTAAACATCTTCGGCGGCATCGTGCGCTGCGATCTCATCGCCGATGGCATCATCAACGCGGTGAAGAAGGTGGGTGTGAAAGTGCCCGTGGTAGTGCGCCTGGAGGGCACCAATGCGCCCTTGGCGCGCGAGATGCTGGCAAAGAGCGGGCTCACCATCACGGCCGCCGCGGATCTGACCGACGCCGCGCGCAAGGTCGTAGCCTTGGCGGGCAAAAAGAAATGAGCATTCTCGTCAACCGCAACACCCGGGTGATCTGCCAGGGCTTCACCGGCAAGCAGGGCACCTTTCACTCGCAGGCCGCGCTTGATTACGGTACGCGCCTGGTCGGCGGCGTGACGCCCGGCCGCGGCGGCCAGAAGCACCTCGGCCTGCCGGTCTTCGACACGGTCAAGGATGCGGTGCGCGCCACTGCAGCCACGGCCAGCATGATCTACGTGCCGGCCCCGGGGGCTGCGGATTCGATACTCGAGGCGAGCGATGCCGGTATCGAGCTTGCGGTGTGTATCACCGAAGGGGTGCCGGTCAACGAC
>Ga0209274_10001870_pt1 | contig 10560 bp, 8 predicted proteins | sample HubBroMetageREF1_FD_188343 | JGI IMG/M metagenome (GOLD analysis project Ga0209274, IMG submission 188343) | Reference soil microbial communities from the Hubbard Brook experimental Forest, New Hampshire, USA - Hubbard Brook CCASE Soil... | ecosystem: Environmental > Terrestrial > Soil >...
TAGCGTCCGGCAGCACCGCCGCGCGCAGCCCGTCCAGATAATCGTCGTCAATTTTCTCGTTGTCATGCAGCTGCATTTCCCCGCGCGATTCCGGCGATTCGCTCGACGCCAGAATAAATCGCTCCAGCTCCACCTCCACCGCGTCCGGAAATTTCATCCCCGTCGAGGAAATCAGTTTCACGCCGTTGTCGTGATAAGGATTGTGCGACGCCGAAATCACCACGCCCGCCGCGAATCCCTCGTGATGCACCAGCCAGGCCACTCCCGGCGTCGTCAACACTCCGGCGGAAACGGCTTCTACGCCTGCCGCCGCCAATCCGCGCGCGATGCGATCCGCGATGCGCGGCCCGGATTCGCGCGTGTCCCGCCCGATCAACACGCGCGCCCGCGCATCCGGCGAACGCCCGTGCGAACTCAGGTATTCGCCCAGCGCCAGCCCCACGCGATCCAGTGTCGCGTCGTCCAGCGGAACTTCGCCCGGCACACCACGAATTCCGTCCGTTCCAAAAAGTTGTTTGGTCATTAATTTGTTATTGCACGCCGAAAAATCAGGCACGCGATTCTATCATTGCGCCGCGCGCCCAGTCCCGCCGCACCCGCATCCGCCTTCGAAAGTGTCAGCACCGTCACGCCCGTCCGCCAGGCCAGTGTACGCGCAGGCACAGCATTATTTGCGCGGCTCTGGCTGTGTTATCGTACCGCCATGCCTCTTGAGGAAGAGAAAATCGTCTCGGCCAGCTCCGCCAGCGGCAAAATCATCGCCGCTGGAATCGTGATCGCCTTCTGCTACTGGGCGTCTTCAATTCTGGTCACGCTGCTGGTCGCGGTACTGCTCGCGTATTTTCTCGACCCGGTCGTCAACTGGCTGGAAGATTGGCACGTCCCGCGCGCTCTCGGCTCGCTCCTGGTGGTTCTGTTCACCATTGCCGCCGTGTTGGTGGTGGCCTGGAACATGGTCGAGCGCGTGGACCAGTTCGGCCGCGACTGGCCTCTCTATCGCAAGCCGTTGCATCAAGTCGCCACCGTCATTGAACAAAAGATGGCGAATTTTGAAGAACACGTTTCGGAAATTGAGCCTGGCACAACTCCCGGTGAGCACGTCGTCTCCGTCGCCGACTCGCATCCCGTGCGCGCCGCGCTGCTCTCGCGCTTAAGTTCCCTGTACGAAGTCGTAGTCGCCGCGACCTTTGTGCCCTTTCTGCTTTTCTTCATGCTCGCCGCCAAACGCCAAGTCTGGCACGCCACCATGCAGTTATTTCCCGCCACGCGCCGCACCGAAGTGAAGGAAACTCTCGCGGATGTGACCATGGTGCTGCGTAGCTATGTCGTAGGCACCGCGCTGGTGGGCCTGATTCTCGTCGTTTTCAGTTGGCTCTTCTTCTGGGGCATGGGACTCGACTTTCCATTCCTGCTCGGCTTGCTCTCCGGCCTGCTGAATCTGATTCCCTATCTCGGCGTGGTTCTCTCCTGGGTTCCGCCGATCCTGATCGGCATAAAACAATTCCACACGCCCGGCCCATTCATCGGTATCTTCACCATACTCACGCTCTTCCACTTCATCGCCAACAATTTGCTGGTTCCCGCGCTGGTAGGCTGGCGCGTTCGCCTGAACGCCCTCGCATTAACCGTATCCTTGCTCTTCTTTGGCTTTCTCTGGGGCGCGATGGGCCTGCTCCTCGCGATCCCAGTCACCGCCGTAATCAAAGTAATCTGCGACCACATCGAAGAACTGCAACCCGTCGGCCGCTGGCTCAGCGGCTAGAGCCCTGTGCGTGCAATCGTCTAACCGCGCCCTTCAACGCCTCCGCATCCCGCGCATCCTGAAACATCCGAATCGCCGCAATCCCCGCAGCCCCCGCGCGAATGCACTCTCCAGCGTTCTTTTCACTCACTCCGCCAATCGCCAACACCGGAATCGCCACGCCACAGCAAATCTCCCCCAAGCGCGCGACGCCCTGCGGCTCACCCATTCCCCGCTTCGAAGGCGTATCGAACACCGGCCCAAAAAAAATGTACGCGGCACCCGCACACTCCGCCTCGCGCGCTTCCTCCAAACTATGGCAGGAAACCCCAACCAAGAAATCCGCCGGAGCGTTCCCACTCCTACACCAGCGCACCACGTCCCGCGCCCCCAGCGATTCCCGCCCCAGATGCACGCCCGCAGCTCCCGCCCCTAGCGCCACGTCCACTCGGTCATTCACAATCAACCGCGCGCCGCTTCCCGCAGCGACAGCCTCCCGCGCCAGCCCCAGCAACTCCCGCCCCGATAAATCCTTCTCGCGTATCTGCACCCAATCCACCCCAGCCGCAATCGCCGCCCGAATTTTCCCGAGTACACCCGCGATGCCCGCGCTCTCTCCGAGCGATTTCCGCTCGCTCACATAACAAATAATCGGCTGCTTAAGTGCGGGTAACAACGGTGGCAGTCCGGCGGCGAAATGCTTCGAGCGCAAACAGCACGTTCATCACTCCGAGCCCTGAAATCATTCCGCGCAAATACGGGTTCATCACAAAAAGCGCCAGCCCTGGATACTGATACATGAAATAGTTCACGTCCCAAACTTCGGACCACGGCATCAGGATCAACAGCAGCCCCAGTTCCAGCCACAGCAGCAGCAATATGACACGCAGAATCCGAATCAACATGATTAGCTTACGATTATGGGAGATTATCGCCAGTCTCGCAACCGCCCCGTGAAGTTTACGGATCGCGTCACCCTTCACGGGGCGCAGTTGACGTTGCCTTTGAATATGTAGCGGCCGCTCTGTCCCGTGCCTTTCGGGACAGAGCGGGCATCCTTCTTTTCTTGTTGTCGTTTTCGCGGCGAGCTCCGCACAAACGATCAACGGCGCCGCACCTCGCGCGCCGAAACCCGATAAAATTATCGCCCAATGAAAATTTGCGCCAACTTCGCAAACCCGCGCCGCGCGCCGCGCGCTCTCCTCACGCTTTTAGCAGTCCTGCTCTACGCGATCATCGCCTCGCCAGCCGCCGCGCAGAAATGCACCATAAAACCGGCAATAATCTCCCTAGGCCAAACCGTCCGCCTCTCCTGCCAAGTCCCTGCAACCAGCGCGAAACTGAACGACCGCACCGTCCGCCTCTTCCCCCAATCAAACGGCGGCTCACAAGGCCTCATGCCCATCGCCGTAGCCGACACCCCCGGCATCTTCGAAATAAAATTCCAAGCCGAAGACGGCGCCGCGCTAGCCTCCGTAAAACTCACCATCCGCCCGACCAAGTTCCCCACGCAAAACGTCGTCCTAGCCCCTCAAATCGAAGCCCTCCACTCCACCCCCGAAGACATCCAAACGCTCACCGAATTTCGCTCCACCGTCTCCGACGTAAAATTCTGGGAAGATCCTCTCACCGCTCCCATCCCCGGCTGCATCCTCTCCCCCTTCGGCGTAAAGCGCCTCCACAACGGCAAACCCACCGGCGAATTTCACGCCGGCATTGATCAGCGCTCCCCCGCCGGACGCCCCGTCCACGCCGTAGCAGCCGGCACGGTAAAAATCGCCCAACCTTTCGCAGTTCTCGGCGGCACCGTAGCTATCGACCACGGCCAAGGCCTCGAGACCATGTACCTGCACATGTCAAAATTATTGGTGGAACCTGGCGCCCCAGTAAAAAAAGGCGAGGTGATCGGCTACGTAGGTGCCACCGGCCGCGCCAACGGCCCGCATCTCCACTGGGTAGTAGATGTAAACGGCGTCCCCGTAAATCCGCAGCAATGGGTCGCGCTCAAATCCTGCGGCTCCGAAAAAGCCGAGCCAAGCGCGAAGTAGCCAGGAGTTTTCACCAGCAATCGAGGTTGAGGACCATATCCAACAGTGCGCCAGTTTCCGGTTACAAGTGCGGGCTCGGCTGTTACAACCAGGCCCACAACGATCAGCACTGGTTTGCTGCAAGTGTGTCGACCCGATATCCTCTCGCGCATGATGAACAATCCCGGAGCTTACACAGGAGTAAAACTACTTGTTCTTGTGGCCGCGCTGATGTTCCTGACGCCAGCTGGACTTGTGGGACAAAGCCAAGTCAAGCCAGCGGATATCCTGAGAGCGCAGCCGGCGTGGCTAAAACAATCCAGCCGCGGGGCGACTTTAGAAGCAACGCAAGGTGTTCGCGACGGGTCAACAGTGCAATATCACCTGATTGCGAAGGGATTGTCTTCGGACGTCGTGTATCAGGTGCTCGCGTGGCCCGTTACTGATCCGGCTCCGCAAGTGTCGATCGAGGGAGTTAGCATCGGCAAGGACGGCATCGTCATGTGCGCGGGCAGAGAGCCCAACCAGTGTGGCGATGCATCGAAGAAAGACGATCCGATCGACTTCACCTTCAACCCTGCGAGAGGAGAACCGTTCCGCCTGGCAGCGGTCTCTCCAACTTCAAGAGTCGCCATCGTCCTCGTTCCACTCCCGATTGCAGGTAAAGACAAGGGCTGCACTCTCGCCGTCGTCCGGCTAACGCCGAAGTTTGCATTGGCCTATGCCACCGGTACTGGCTGTCCTCCCAATATCGAAGCGCAGATTGACACGCAATCCTATAGCGAAAAAAATCGCGTCACCGCAAAGACAGCTGCCAGTGGCAATCTTAACTGCGCGCTGCTTCCCTTCGTCGCTGGACACGCGAAAGGTACGACGACGGTGAAAGCGATCGGAGGCCAATGTTCCCCGTCGCTTGAATTCGACTGGGGAAATTGAGCTAGGACCGCACAGCTCCGGATTAACGCGCTGATCGGAAACTGACTCATCGTCTATCTGTTACATTATGGATTGAAGTTGTTGCTGTTGAGGGTTAGTGCTTTTGTAGCGTGGCAATGCGGTCGGCCACATCTCGATAATCAATGTTAGCCGCGTAAACCTGCCGGAAGCTATCCAGCGCCGCGTCCGATTCCCCCGCGGATTCCAGCGCCAATCCCAAATCATAACGCAGCGCCAAAGCCGATTCCTCTTCCAATCCCGGCACTTGCAACGCGCGTTGATACCACAGCGAAGCCACCTTCGGCTCGCCCTTATCCATGAACGAAAGCCCCAGCATCACCGAGCAATTCATCTCGTAACGGAACGGCTTGCCCTTCTGCACGGCCTTCGCCACTTTCTGAAATTCTCCGATGGCTTCGTCCAGCAGTCCCATTTCGCGGTAGGCGATGCCCAGGTTGTAGTGCGTCTCCAGGTCCTCATCTTCTTCGCCCATCTCGCCGAGCTCGCTGCGGAATTCTTGGAACACTTCCGCTAGCTGGTTCAGATTTTCCAGCGTGCCGGGCGTCGCGGCGGGCGCGGCCGCAATATTCTTGTTGCTAGAGCCGTTCGTCGGTGGCGGCGTGATGGCGGCCATCGGCGTGGCGTTCGCTTCAGCGAACACTTGCTCCAGATTTGAGTGCGTGTCGTTAGGCGAAGACGCAGCCGCAGCTGCCGGCTCGCGCACCTGTTCAGCCGCGGGACCTTCCAGGTCGTCCAGCTCCGCCACCAATTCGCTGATGAAATCCTCAGTCGTCGCGGCTCCGCCGTGCCCCTGCGGTGCAGAGGTCCCGGGCGTCAGCTCCAGCTCGAATTCAGCGCCGCCCAAGGCAGACGTCGCAGCCCCCTCCGCCGCAGCCGGTTCGTCCCCAAGCTCCAGCACGGCCTCAGGAATTGCTTCCGCGGGCGACTCTTCTGCTGTTGCCTCGATCCGTTCGATTTCAGGTTCCGCCGCTGCTTCCGCCGGCACCTCAGCCTCCGGCGCATGCGCCGCCATTTCGGATTGCGGCGTATTCGCCTCAATATGGAACGGCTCGGCTTTCGCTTCCGGCTCGGGCTCTTTATCCTTCAGCGCGCTTAAGTCGAACACCGCCTCGAGTGCCGCATTCGTATCAGCCGCTTCCGCCGCCTCTGCCGCAATGGGCTCCGGCTCAACGATCGGATCTAGCTCCAAGCTCGCCGCTGGAACTTCTTCCGCGGCTGGCGTCTCGGCCTCTGCTGTTTCCGCCGCAATCGCTTCCCATTCGTCAGAAAGGTCCAGCTCTTCCCCAATCCCGGCTATCTGCACCGGCACTTCTTCCGCCGGTACCGCGCCCTCCACCGCTCCCTCCGGCCCGATCGCAATCGGCGCCGGCGGCGGTGCCGCCTCCGGTTCCACGCCAGACAAGGGAATCTCAAACTCGATAGGCGCAGCAGCGGGCGCAGGAGCCTTCGCAACAGACACTGGTTCCGGCGCGATCTCAAACGGCGCAGGTTCCGCCGGTGCAGCCATAGATGCCTGCGCGGGAACCGTCCCGGCTGCTCCTGCGGAAGGAGTCACCGCCGCCGGCGCAGCCACGGTTGGCGCCGTCGGCAAATCCTTCTCCGTCAGTCCCGCCACTTTCGAATATCTCTGCCGCAACTCGGCAAAGCGGTCGGCATTGACGATGTCGTTTCGCTCGCGATGAATCTGTTCCAGCTGTGCCGCCAGTTCCGCCGTCCGGCGATCGTTTCCGGCGCCCAGATGCAGATCCAGTAATCGTTCGAGAGTCGGGGTATGCCGCGGCGCGCGTTGCAGCACGTTTTCCAGCAGGTGCGTGGCTTTCTGCGTCAGCCCGTAACTCGAAAACAGGTCCACGTCCGTCAGCGCCTGCGCGATGTACCGCTGCGTCTCTTCGTCAATCACTTCCTCGGCAATCGCCGCCGGCGCAGGAGGAACCAGCTTGTTTTGCTCCTCGGCCGCGGCTTCCCGCAGACCTGCGTTGCTTGCGTTCGCCGCGTTTGCTGCCGCGCTCTCGGGGCTCGTCCCGCCCGCCATCGGCGTTCCGCCCGTGCGCGCCCGCAGTTGATTCAGCCGGTCCACCAGCCGTTCATCGTTCTTGTTGCGGTCCACCAGCTCCACCAGCACTTCTTCCGCGCGCGGCAGGTTCCCCTGCGCCGCATACGCGTCGGAAAGCTGGCCCAGCGCAGCGTTCAATCGGAAAGGATCACTGGTCGTCCGGCAGAAGTCCGCGAGCGCTTCCAGCGGCCCGCAGCGGCCCGGCAACCGCTCGCAGGCGGTCGTAAGCGACTTCAAAAAGTGATCCTGAGCGCCTGCCTCAATCATCGGCGCGCGCAATTCCGCCAGAATCGGCAGCGCTTGCTCCGGTTGCGCCCCTTCGATCATCGCCTCGGCAACCTTGCAAAGCAGTCCGTAATGCGCGTGCCCGTGCGCCAGTTGCCTTCGCGCGCGCGCCGCAGCCTTGTCCGCATGCCCCGCACGCAGCTCGTATTCCACTAGCAGCTTGGTTACGTCGCCGTCTGTTTCGGCTTCCGGATGTTTTTCCAGAATCGCGATCGCTTGATCGATCTTCTCGCTCGAGTTCAGCGTTTTCGCTTTCAGCAGAATCGCCGCGGCATTGCCAGGGTCCACTTCCAGCGCGCGCTCCACCAGCTTTTCCGCTTCTTCCGTTTCGCCGCGGTCAAACAGCCGGTGCGCGTACGCCTGATACGTCAGCGCCGCTTCCTTCTTCTGCCCCATCATGCCGTAGAGTTCGGCCAGCCGCATTTGCACGCGCTGATTTTCCGGCTCCACTTCCAGCAAACGGTGCAACACCTCCACGGCCTTCTGCGAGTGGTTCGATTTCAGGTGCGCTTCGGCAATCTGCAGGAATAAAGGTCGCGCTTCGCTCAGCACGCCTTGTTGCACGTACAGATCCGCCAACCGTTCCAACGGCGCCAGCTCATTCGGCGCCAGCTTGGCGATCTTCTTGTAGATGGCGATGGCTTTGCTGTTGAACCCATCATTTAAATAGACCTGCGCCAGCCGCTCGAAATATTCGATGGCCTGCGTCATGTCTCCCTGGCGGGCGAACAAATCCCCCACCGTCATTAATGTCGCTTGATCTTTCGGGTCTGCGCGCAGAATTAGCTGGTATTCGCCGATGGCCTGGGCGACCTTGCCCTGGTTGAGGAACTTCAGCGCATTTTCCAGCGCTTTGCTTTTATTGAAGGCCATGGATGATTTTCGCCTGCCGGACCCCGCACACTCCGGCAATGCACTTCAGCCGCACGGACGGCTTAGACATGAAGGTTAGCACGCGCCAAAAACAAGGAGCAACGCGCCACAAGGGGGCAGGTGCCATAGGCGATAACAGTGCCTCTTCAGCGCCGGGGAAGCCCCCCGATCCCCTCCGGACGGCTTAGTAGGGGCGGCCTCGCGAACCGCCCGCCTCAGTCGCAGCTGGCATTCGCCCACTTCTGCCACGCGCATCCCGTACAGGGTGCGCAGGGGCACGGCATGCCGTGCCCGCCATCCCTGGGAACGCCATTCTCATGAACCGCATTTCTCGCAGCGTCTCCCCCAACTCGGTACGCTACTATCAGCCGTTCGCCGGGTTTTCCCTTGACAAAATTTCCTTGCGGGAGCAGATTTCGCCTCAAGAAACCGGCTGGAATTGGGATCCCCTCCATCGCGAGAATCCCCTTCCTGAGCCGCGCGCAATACCCACATCTCGGGTCGGCCCTTAGCACTAAGTCGAATGCGTATCTGGAGGAGGCTCCCTTGGAAACTGCTATTGGCGTTTTTGGCTCACGCGAACGTGCGGAAGAGGCTGTGAAGGAATTGCTCGATAAGCATGTCCCGAAAGATGCGATTGTGTTTTTGACTCGCTCCGAGAACGAGGCCGCTGCTTTGGCCACCGAACTGGGCACCTATGCGGGAGGCTTCATCGGCGGAGCCGCCGGCCTTTCCGCAGGGGTCGCTGCCGCCACGCTGTTTCTAATTCCTGGGATCGGGCAAGTATTTGCGCTCGGCGTCGGCGCCACTGCGCTGCTTGGGTTTCTTGGCTCTCAGACCGGCGCCGCAGTCGGCAAAGCGATTTCCGACGACGAAGAAACTCCCAAACCAACCGCGACCGAGAGCTGTTCCGAAGACGCCGCTCTTTTCCTGGAACCGCTCAAGCAGGGTCGTTCGCTGGTCGTCGTCCGCACCGATTCTCCCCAGGCAGCAGCCACGGCCTGCGCCACCCTGGATCGCTTGGGCATGAGCATGCAAGCCCGCGCGGCCGCCAAGATGCAAGCCGCCACGCGCCAGATCGGTGAAATCACCATCGTGGACATCAGCGGAAGGATTACGCTCGGCGAAGGCAACGTGCTGCTCCGCGAAATCATGGTGGAATTGCTCGAGAAGGGCAACAAACACATCCTGCTGAATATGACCGAAGTAATCCACGTGGATAGCGCCGGCATCGGTGAACTCGTCCGCTCGCATACCAGCGTCCGCAAACAGGGCGGTCACCTGAAGCTGGTCAATCCCCACAAAAAGGTGCGCGACCTGCTGCAAATGACCATGTTGTCCGCGGTCTTTGACGTCCAGGAAGACGAACAAACCGCGATCAAATCGTTCGGCCTGTCCTCCAAAGCGGCAGGATAGCCAGGAGTTATTTCGAACGCTTCTTCCTGCAGAGAGTGTCTCGAATCGCTCGCCCTTTTTACCGGGCGAGGGTGTCCGTAGCACCGGTGAGCGGCAACGGATCCTGCGTCGCTCCCGAAGCCCAGCACGCTGATTGGCGCACCGGCGCGTACGAAAACCGGTGCAGCGGCGTAGGCCCGTGCCGCCGCAACGCTTCCAGATGCTCCGGCGTCCCGTAGCCTTTGTGTTGCGCCAGCCCGTACTGCGGATACATCCGGTCGAATTCTTCCATGCGCCGGTCGCGCTCCGTTTTCGCCAGGATGGAAGCCGCCGCAATCGAAACCGACCGCGCGTCGCCATGAATCAGCGCCTTCTGCTCAATCGGCAGATCAACCTCCATCGCATCCAGGAGCAGGTAATCCGGCAAAGGACTAAGCTGCGACACCGCGGCCATCATCGCCTGTCGGCTCGCCTGATAAATATTCCAAGCGTCAATCCGGCTCGCATCAATTTCCGCCACGGCCCAAGCCAGCGCGTGTTCGCGAATGCGCGGCGCAAGTTCACAACGCCGCTCCGCCGTAAGTTTCTTGGAATCGTCCAGACCCACAATCCGCCGTCGTGGATTCAAAATGACGGCCGCAGCCACCACCGGCCCAAATAGCGACCCGCGCCCTGCTTCATCAATCCCCGCGACGCGCAGCCACCCGCTCTGCCGCGCCTCCCGCTCATATCGCGAACAACAAAGTCTCCCCATCGGCCCGCGATTCTAGCACAAGCTCGCTGTGGGTCCGTTGGTGAGATCCTCACTATTTAGTTTCTGTACGGCCGCCTCTGGTGTCTAAAGTTACAGGAGACATTTTAGCGGCAATGCCATACGAACCGAATTGCGGCCCGTCTCACGGGAGTAGTCTGTCTCCGATGGATGCCTCGGCAATTTCCCCAGCGGGCGATGTGTCGATCCCAGATGAGAATTGGCTGTTGGCTGAAGTTTTGTTTGGTTTGAACGTTGCGGGAGCGCTATTTCTTGGCGGCCTTCTCTATGCGCTAAAAAACTGGGCGGCGCTGAAACCTGCGGATGATTCGACATATCTTTGCCTTCGCAGCATGTATCGCGTCATTGATTTTCTAGGACTGCAGTCACAAAATCCGGTCGCCACGAGCGCAGTCCAGCGACAAATTCCCGCCCCTGCCGGACAATTCGGCGCAGAGGGCTTCATACTTGTGACATG
>Ga0209274_10001871_pt1 | contig 10558 bp, 11 predicted proteins | sample HubBroMetageREF1_FD_188343 | JGI IMG/M metagenome (GOLD analysis project Ga0209274, IMG submission 188343) | Reference soil microbial communities from the Hubbard Brook experimental Forest, New Hampshire, USA - Hubbard Brook CCASE Soil... | ecosystem: Environmental > Terrestrial > Soil >...
CCGCTGGCTCGCGATCTTCCGCCAAGCCGCTCGCAACTCCGGCCGCGAATGCTGCGCCAGCGCATGCGCGAGCCGCGGCGGCCGCGCCGCACCCGCAAGCACATGCCTCGGCGATCATTCAATCCGCGCCCTTTTAGCGGATGACCTGAGCCTCACGCTGGCGGCGTGGAGGCTCGGGACGACATCCCGAGTGATACCATCAGGACCGCATGCGATATCGGCGGCTCGGGCGGACAGGTCTCAAGCTGAGCGAGCTCTCCCTTGGGGCGTGGATTACTTACGGGTCTCAGGTCGGTGAGCAGGCCGCCTTCGAGTGCATGACTGCGGCTTACGACGCTGGCGTCAACTTCTTCGACAATGCGGAAGCCTACGGTGGGGGCAAGGCCGAGATTACGATGGGGAATGTCATCCAGCGGGCCGGCTGGCGACGCGAGTCGATCGTGGTCTCGACGAAGATCTTTTGGGGAGGCGACGGACCGAACGACAAGGGCTTGAGCCACAAGCACGTCGTGGAGGGGCTTCACGGCGCACTTAAACGACTCAAGCTCGATTACGTCGACCTCGCGTTCTGCCACCGACCCGATCCCGACACGCCGATCGAGGAGACGGTTTTTGCTTGGGACACGCTCGTGCGTCAGGGCAAAGTGTTTTACTGGGGCACGAGCGAATGGCCGGCGGACGCGATCCTCGCGGCGCACAGGTTCGCGAGCGAAAATCGGCTTGCGGCGCCCGTGATGGAGCAGCCGCAATACAACATGTTCGCGCGGGAGCGAGTCGAGCGGGAATACCTGCCGCTCTATGAGAAGCTCGGAACCGGCACGACCATCTGGAGCCCGCTCGCCTCGGGCGTCTTGAGCGGGAAGTACAACGACGGCATCCCCGAGGGCACACGCCTCGACTTGAGCACGATGGCCTGGCTGAGGAAGGATGTTCTTTCCGAAGGCCGCCTTCCGAAAGTCCGCAAGCTCGCGAAGGTCGCGCAAGACCTCGGGTGCACCCCCGCGCAGTTGGCCCTCGCGTGGTGTTTGAAGAACCCGCATGTCTCGACGGTGATCACGGGTGCGAGCAAGAGAGAGCAAGTGATTGAAAACATGATGGCTGCTTCCTTTACGGACGCGCTCACCCCCGACGTGATGCGCCGCATCGAAGGCGTGCTCGCATCATGACGGCGCTCGCCGAGCGGAAAAGACCGCGTGCAACCCAGCCCCATCCGTGGGCCGCGCGGCTCGCCGCCGCTGTGCTCGCCGCGGGCTGTTGCGCGGGCTGTGGCTCCACGTCGGGCGGAGCCGAAGGGCTATCGTGCACCGTCGATAGCGATTGCTTCACCGGCCTCGAGTGTCTCGCGTATATGGTGAGCGCAGACGGCGGATGCGCGTCGCTCGGAAACCAGTGTTTGCAGCCCTGTCAGGTGGATTCCGATTGCGCCACGGGTCCCTCGACCGGCCTGGTCGGCCTCTTTTGCCAGACCGCTTGCGGAACGAAGCCAGCCTGCGAGTACACGCCGGTCTCGAGCGGCACGGCCGACGCCGCGAGCGTCGAGTAGGAAACGCCTTCAGCTCGTGCCCGAATCGCGTGCCTCGCGGGGTTCGTGCGTCTCGTGCTTGAGGCCGAGCACCTCATAAGTCATGACGGCTTTCGCACGCCCCTTGACGGTGATTTCACGAACGGGCCGAGCGTCGATGACGTGCTTGGTCAGCTCGAAGGTGTCCTCGCTGATGAGGACGTCGACCCCGAGATCCTTCGTGCTGGTTTCTAGACGAGACGCGACATTGACGGGGTCTCCGATGACCGTGTACTCCATGCGCTTGTCGCTGCCGATGTTCCCCGCAACGACCTCGCCGGTATGAAGGCCAATCCCCGTGCGCAAGGCGGGGATGCCCCGCTGCACGAGACGCACGTTGAGGCTTTCGAGCGCGCTCCGCATCCTTACGGCGGCGCGCACGGCGCGCACGGCGTCCTCCGGCTTGGAGACGGGCGCCCCGAAGACCGCCATGATCGCGTCACCGATGTACTTGTCGACGACGCCGTCCTCTTGCATCACGATCGACACCATTTCGGTGAAATACTCATTGAGCAATCCAACGAGCTGCTGCGGGTCCATACGTTCGCTGATCGTTGTGAAGCTCCGGATATCCGTGAATAGAATCGTGACTCTCAGGGACTCGCCGCCCAAAGCGACTTTCCCGGCCAGCAGGTGCTCCATGACGCTGGCCGTCATGTACTTGCCAAATGTAGTCCGAAGGTTGTCACGCTCTTTCAATCCGTCGACCATTCGATTGAATCCTCGCGCGAGGGCTTCGAGCTCGTCGCCCGTGTGCAGCGGCTCGACGTGCACGTAGTCGAGCTTTTCGACTCTCTGGAGCGCGTCGTTGACGAGTCGGAGGGCGCGCGACGTGACGCCGGCCAACCGGGAGCCGAATGTCACGGAGAGGGCCGCCGCCACCGCGAGAACGCCGAGCGCGTAGATCAGATTGCGTCGCACGATGTTATGGATATCGGTGATGTCCAGAGCCGCGAGCATCTGCATATGACCGATACGTCCCTCGAGCTGGGGTAGGTCGAAGCGAGCAACGGCCCAGGAGCGGTCTCGCGTGTCTACGATGGTCGATTCGTGCGACGAGACGCGAATCGCGGAGCGAGGAAAGTTCTGCGTTTGCCCCAGGGGCTGATCGCCCGCACCCGGCGAGACAACGGCCAACGCGAGTTCGAGCCCGAGCTTCGACTTCGTGTTCTTGAGATAGCCCTCGTCGAGAGGCATGCACACGACGAGACTGCCGACCGTGCCCATCGGAACCGCGATGGCGAACGCGGGCGCAGCGCCGGACGTATCGGACTCGCACCCGTGCGACACGACACCGTGGGGCACGGCTCCAGCGGAGAGAAGGTCGGCCAGCTCGGACCCACTCGAGACGCGCTCGGGAGCATGCTCGCAGCCCACTTGCGCCAGCACGTTGCCGTCGGGCTCGAGCAAGAGCACGTCGATGTCGGCGTACACATCCAAAAAGATCTGCGCCAGCCTTCGAGCACGGACTGCGTCCTGCCGCTGTAGCGCGCGTGCCGTCGCCGCATCGGCCGCGAGGACTCGCGAGGCGAGCGTGAGATCGGCGAGGTCGTCATCGAGCTCGGACTGGAACGCACGCTCGGCATCGCGGACGCGGGCGTCCACCTCGTCGACGAGTTGGCGGTGGAGCAACCACGACAAGACCGGCAACGCCGCCAGCATCACGACCGTCGAAAGGAGCACGAGCGCGGTCAACTTCGCGCGAACAGTTGGCAGTCGGAAAAGCATGAGTCGCGGCCAACCCTCTTGGTCGGCTTGCGACCTTAGGCCACGACTCGTAATCTTCTCATGGGTATCTCGGCAATTAATAGCGCCCGAGCGTAAATTTTCATCACGCTTGGCTCCTGCATGTGCTATGCGCGCCCACATGTCCAATCTGCGTTCCAGACTTGCTGATCTCGCCGCCGCCTTCGCCGATTCCGTCGTGGACGCAATCCGTAGCTCTTCGCTCCACGAGCTTTTGAACGAGACTTCGCATTCGAAACCGATTCGCAGGGACACGGCGGCAAGAGCAGCTTCGCAAGCCGCTCGATCGCCCTCCGGTCGGCTTCCCCGTCGATCTGCCGACGAGATCGCGGCGGTTCTGGATCAAATCGTGGCCCTCGTTTCGAAGCACAAAGATGGCCTTCGCGCCGAGCAGATTCGGTCCGAGCTCGGCCTTCAGGCCAAAGAGCTCCCGCGCGTGCTCAAAGAAGGACTCACGACGAAGAAGCTCCGCTGCAAAGGTCAAAAGCGGGCAACCACCTATTTCGGCAAGTAGTCGGCGGTAAACGACTCGCGATACCGGGCCACCCAAATAGGGAACGGACGGCGTCCCGAAACCGACCGGAAAGCGCCTATTCGACCGCAAAGCGGACAATAGCCCTTAGAGGGGGTCGACCGGGACGCGTATCGAGCAACCGTGGTGCCCGGTCCTCTCTGCATATTGCTGGTGGTAGCCCTCGGCCTCGTAGAAAGCCCCGATGGGGCGAATCTCGGTCGTGATGGGACGGTCGAGCGCTTTTTGCTCTGCTTGCTCGGATGCGCGTGCCGCGGCGGCTTGCTCCGCGTCGAACGTAAAGACGACGCTCCGGTAGCTATCGCCGACGTCCGGTCCCTGCCGCTCGCCCTGCGTCGGGTCGTGGATCTTCCAGAAGACCCGCAGGAGCTGCTCATAGGGTAGATGCGTCGGGTCGTACTCCACGAGCACGGTCTCGGCGTGGCCCGTGGTGTGGGTGCAGACCTCTTCGTAACTCGGATTGGGCGTATGCCCACCGGCGTAGCCAACCGCGGTAGCGACGACCCCCGGCACATGGCGGAAGGCATCTTCGACCCCCCAAAAGCACCCCCCGGCAAAAGCGGCGAGCTTGTCGTGACCCGACGCCGTGAGGAGCTTTCCACTCGATACGTGACCCGGGTCCGTCCCCACGTGCGGCGCGGCGCCTGCCTTGGGTGGCGCCTCCGAGGCTGCCGTGGGTGGGGGCGGAGGGCCGGAAGGGCTGGCGCTCGCCGCGTGGCAGGCGGACGAGATACTCAGAAGACAGACGACGACGGAGGATTTCGCGAACGCCATGGCGTGGACCTTGGATTAGGGTACGCGCTCGGCCGACGATCCGTTACACGCGCCGGAGCGAATGGCGGGGCGGCGGGATGCGCTGCGTCAGCTTTGGCACCGGACCCAGCCGTCCCAGCCTCCCGATCGCAGCGTGACCGCGCCAAGGGTGCTATGGTCGTGCGCATGCGCAAGGGCGCTGCCGGAGTCGTGCTGCTGCTCGCGTGCTCTTTTTGCGGGGGTCACGACGACTCGGAGGCCGCCGGCAACGATGGGGGCGTGGACGGCTCCCCGGGGACGCACTGGCAAGACCTCTATGCGAGCTATTTTGGTCTCGCCGGTCGCGCGAGCTGCTCGCAGGCCCCAGGGAGCTGCCACAGAGCCAGTTCCGACTTGGGCGTGGCTACGAGCGGCTTCGTCTGCGGCACCACGAGCGACTCGTGCTGGCAAGGCATGACGCAAGGACAACCCGGGCATGCGGCCCTCGTTCCCGCCGGCGCGGCCGACGCCACGCAGACGCCGCTTTGGGCCGCGCTCTACAAGGGGGCTCCTACCGGCGGCGCCGTGAGCAACAACATGCCGCAGAATCTCAGCTACACGTTTACGGCGAGCGACCTCGCGCGGATCCAGGCCTGGATTCAGAGCGGCGCACCGAACAACTGAGCGTCGCAACCCGGGCCGCCCGGGGAGGTATCGATTCACCTCGGGCGTGCTAACGTCAGCTAGGTCATGGGGGGAGCGGCGCGAGCTATGCGCTTTGGGGAGGACGGAGGCGACGCGGCGGCATTCCAGACCGTTCGTGCAGGTCGCGTGATCCAGATACGCGTCCGGCGCCTGGCCGACGTGACGGGCGTCGAGCGCCTCGGCGACGCGGTGGGGTCGGCACTGCGCGACGCCGGACCTGGAGCATCGATTTGCGCCGACTATCGGAGCACCTTGCCCCTATCGCCCGCTGTCGCGAAAGCGTGGGCCAAGGTCATGCGTGACACGAATGCCGCTCTCGCGCGAAGTGCCGTGCTGATCGACCCGCGCAACACGCTGTTCAACTTGCAGATGGAGCGAATCGTCCGCTGCACCGCGAACCCGGCACGCCGCATCTTTCAAGACGTCGCCAGGCTGGGCGACTGGATGGCCGGAGTCCTCGAAGAGTCCGAGCGGGCCGCCGTCGGGGCGTTCCTCTTGGAGTCGCTCACTCCCCCATGATTTTCACGATCAGGCGCTTGTCGCGCTGGCCGTCGAACTCCGCATAGAAGACCTGCTGCCACGGCCCGAGGTCCAGGCGCCCCTGGGTGACGGGTACGACGACTTCGTGGTGGACGAGGATCGACTTGAGATGCGCGTCGCCGTTGTCCTCCCCCGTCTGGTGATGACGATAGTCCGGGCCGAAGGGGGCGAGCTTCTCGAGCCATTGCCAAATATCGGAGTGCAATCCACTCTCGTTGTCGTTCACGAAGACTCCCGCCGTGATGTGCATCGCGCTCACGAGCATGAAGCCCTCGGCCATCGCGCTGCGGGCAAGAATCGCTTCGAGGATGGGGGTGAGGTGAACGAGCTCGCGCCGCTTCTTGGTGTGAAACGTGAGGTACTCGGTATGCGCTTTCATCCGTCCTCCCCGCTCGGCCCGACCTGAAGCCCGCACCGCGATGTCCCGTCCGGGACTTCTACCGAGAGAAGACCCACTCTCACACTTTGACCATCAACGCCGCCGCGACCGTGAGCCCGGGACCGAAAGCCAGACTGACGATGGGAGCCCCTACAGGGACATCGGTTGCGGCGAGAAGGCTCATCCAGATATGCGGCAGAGTGGCCGATGACATGTTGCCGTAGCGCAAGAGCACTGCGCGACTTGCGGCCACTTGAGCATCGGAAAGCTCGAGGGCTTGTTGCATCACGTCGATCACTTTCGGTCCGCCGGGATGTATCGCAAAGACCGTCCTCGCCCGGTCGGCCGGAGAGGTAAGACCTGCGGTGTCGTAGAGGGCCTTGACCACCTCGTGCGCGGCGCGTGCGATGCGCGCAGGCACGTCGCGAGAGAGCGTCATCCGCATGCCATGGTCGGACACAGCCCAAGTCATGACGTCGGCGGAGTCGGCCAGAACTTCCTCACGCGTGGTCAGCACGGCGAGAGACGCCCCCGGCGGAGCCATTTCAGCTCGAATCACCGAATAGCGGACGTGTCCGTCCGCGAACAGACTCTGAACGACCAGCTGCTCGGGGGAGTGATCGGCTGGATGCATGTGGAGCGTGCAAATCTCGTTGTGGACGATATCGGCCCGATGGCCAACCTCCGCAGGTGGCGCGGCCGCCAAAAGGCCGGTCGCAAGCCGCACGGCCGGGATCGACGCGTAGCAGCCCATGTGATACGCGTGCGTCACCCGGGTCTGCTTGCCCCAGCCGCGCTTGGACACGAGCTTCTGCGCCGCGCTCGGAGAGGTGTAACCGGTGCACGTCACGTGGAGAAGGTCGCGCGGCGGTGTGTCCTCCTCCGAGTAGAGTCCATCGATCGCAACCTCAGCGGCCCGCGCGAAGACCTCGGTGCGCGCGTGCGATCCAGCACCGTCAGCGCTCCGGGCGACGTCATAGATACTCATCTCGCTCCAGACCGCGTGCCTGCCGTCGGCCAGCTCGTACCCTCGCGTCGCGATCTTCTCGGGCGAACAGCCGCAGCGGTGGAGAAGCTTGCGCATGCGGACATGGAAAGCTTCGGCGTCGAAGTCGGTTGGGCAGGACGGCTTGGCCCGCTCGGCTGCCGTGTGCATCTGCGCCAGCCATTCGAGCGTTTTGCCCTGGGGAGCCTCGTGTTGCGGGCGCGCACTCTTGAAGTGGCTAAGACACACCGCGCCCGGAGATACGTCGCGCATGGTTCCCTCGATGGTCTGGACCCGCTTTCATGGTTCCCGGCATCGGGAACACGCTCACGCCGGACGCGAGTCAGGCACCGGCTCGGAGTAATATGGCAGAAAATGAATGTTACGTCTTGGTGCAACGCGAGCGCACTCAACGGGAGGTGGATCCTCGCGGATGGACGTGCCCATGATTTGGCGTTACGGAGGGTGCGTCATGCGCTGTCGTCTCCTGGCCCTCACTCTCTTCGCGGCCTCTTTCGTGGGTTGCGCGTTTCCACCGGCGGGAGACCTACCGCCACCCGTCACGGCCGCCGACGCCGACTCGGCGAAGGCGCGATTCCCCGATAGCAGCGAGAGCTCGCTGAACGCGGGCCACGATCTTTTCGCTTCGCGCTGCAATGGTTGCCATCGCTATCCGGACATCGCGAAGATTGATGACGCGCGCTGGCCGGAGATCCTCTCGCGCATGGGAAAGAAGGCGAACCTCGACAACGCGCAGACACACTCCGTGCTCTCGTTCGTTCTCGTTGCGCGGTCGCACTCCGAGGCCACTCCGCCGTCACCAGCGCCAACGCGCGAAGCGGCCCCTGGGGGCTGGTGACGCTCGACTCCTCGCGGCGACCTTCTCAGTCACCACGCTCGAGCCAGACGCGGACCTCGCCCGGCTCGTCGCCCGGCTCGACATGAACCACTCGCGGTCGACAACAGACGGCGCAATCTTCGATGTAGGTTTGCACCGCGCCGCCACCGCCGTCCACGTAAAGCTCTTCCGCTTCGCCACAGTACGGGCAGACCGTTTGCGTAGCGGCCTCGCGCGATCGCTTTCGTCTTCGCTTCATCTCGAACCCGCCGCGACCCGCAGGTCGCGCCGCCCTGCGTCTGGCTCCACGAAGGCCAGAAGAAGGGAGCCTTCTGCAGTGAGGGCAGCGACGTCGTGCTTCCGCGAGCGTGCGAACGGGGTCAACTTCAGCGTTGCCCTGGCCTTCTGTCGATCGATCCTCCACCTTCCTTGCACGAAGCCGTCCACGAAGAAGATCGGTTTGCCGATGGGTGGGGAGCGCCGACCCTCGATGTCGAAGATGCGCGTCCGATCCGCGTGTGCAAGGAGCGCGTTGTCGTAGTCCGACAGAAAGCGTGGAGGGACAGCCGTGTCCGGATCCGGCCGCGGACCCCGCGGCAGGTCGTAAAGAGTCTCGCCTTTGGGGTCGCGAAAGGTCCGAAAGTCGAGAGCCTGGACGGTCTCCTGCAGGCCCCTCAATCCGGACCACGCCTGGACATCCCTGACGGACGCGGGGCCGAAGGCAGCAAGGTAGCGCTTGATCATCTTGCTGGCGTCGCGATGGGTGTCGAGCGGAAGGCCCAGCCAGGCCTCGGCGGTCGTGCACGCCGTCACCCCGTTCGCGCCCCACAGCCCTCGCGGAGGCACCTGAACCATCGGCACTAGGTTGCGGACCGCATAGCCCAGCGAAGTCGCGTCCCGATCCGGCCACCTTTCCCCCAGCGCCTTTCCAAGCTGCCCTATCGTGCGCGGCCTCTCTTCGAGAAGCGCTCTGCCCTGGGCGACGAGTGCATCGACGTCCATGCCCTCGATGTTCTGGCCCCAGGGGCTGCCTACATAGAGGCTCCGACTTTGCACTTCTTGAAGCACCGGCCGCAGGGCCAGGCAGTCGCGAGCGGTCACCAGATGAATCGTGGAGCGCATCAACGCGAGCCTCACCGCCGAGCGGCGCTCGATGAGCTTGGACAGGTCGTCCGGACGAAACTCGGCTAGCCGCGACCAAATACCGAGGTAGGGCGAGTCGGGCACCTGGGCCTGCATTCCGACCAGGTGCTCGAGCACTTTTTCGACCGACATCCTTCGCCGGCTCGCGAGCAGCTGTCGCTCGATCAAGGCGCGATGGAGCGCGCGCACTCCAAGCATCGGGTCTCGCACGACGCGCGATCGTAGCCGACGGCGGCGACCGCGCTTAGGCGAGGATCTCCGCGATGGGCGTCGTCGAATACATCGTCGTCCCGAACGTCCCGCCCGGCAGTGCCACTCCCATCACTCCGGCGAGCGTCAAGAGCAAATCGTTGTGGTACCGGTTGTTCGTCGGTGGCGCATTCCCCGGCAGGTTCAACGGGAATCGGACGAGCTGATTGGTCTTGAGCGCTCCGCCGCCGCCGCCAACGAGGACGAACGGCGTGTCGTCGTGATTGTGCGCCGCCCCCATGTCGAGCTCGCTTCCCCAACAGAAGACGGTCTGATCGAGCAGATTTTTGCCCGTCGACGTTTTCAATTGGCTGAACGTGTACGCCAGACTCGCGATTTGTGACGCGTAGAAAGCGTCGATGTCGATGAGCTGTTGGGGATACTGACTGGTCACCGAGTTGGCCGCATAGAGGTCTTCGCCGAGCGAATACAACGAGGTGGGTCCCTGATGGGAGTACACGTGGTGGGTCTGCGTCTGCGATGCCCCGAGCCAGGTGTGGGTCACCGGGCTGAGGGCATGCGAGAGCTGCAAGCTCGCGACGCGCGTGAGATCGCAAGCGAGCGCCAGGGCGAGGAGCGTCGACATCGCCTGGATGTTGTAGGGGAACGGATCACCGGCCCCCGGAGGTGCTCCGAGAGACGGGACCGTGCACGATGCGGCAGCAGCGGCTGCACCTTGAATCTGCTGGTTTGCTTGATTCCAGAGCGTTTGGAGGTTTTGAATCTGCACCCGGTCTTCCGTGCACAGGCGACCTTGCAGGGCCGTCAGGTCTGCGTTGACCTGCTTGAGGACGAGCGACCGAATGGCCGCCGATTGGCTCGGCTTTGTCGACGCGCCCCCAACGCTTGGAAAGAGGGTCGAGACTGCCGTCATGGGGTCGCTGATCGGATCGACATAGTTGCCGGTAGCGTCGTAGAGCATCCGCTCGTCAGGGCCTCGCGTGTTGTAGTCGGCGCTGCTCTGCGCCATGAGCGAGATGCTGGAGTGAGGCCGGTTGATGCCGAGTTGCGACGCAAGGAGTGGCACGATGGCTTGGTCGATGCTGGGCCCGGTGATATTGCCCGTGGCGCCGCTGTTGCTTTGCCCGGTCCAAAGGGCGGCCATGCCCGCTTCGTGAGACCCTTTCGCGGTGACCGCGTTGAGCCCG
>Ga0209274_10001872_pt1 | contig 10554 bp, 11 predicted proteins | sample HubBroMetageREF1_FD_188343 | JGI IMG/M metagenome (GOLD analysis project Ga0209274, IMG submission 188343) | Reference soil microbial communities from the Hubbard Brook experimental Forest, New Hampshire, USA - Hubbard Brook CCASE Soil... | ecosystem: Environmental > Terrestrial > Soil >...
CCATCGAAAACCCGCCTCGATGTGTTTGCAGGTACCGAGGCCTCTCCGCGCGAAGTCCGTACAGGTGCACAGGGCACCGGATCGGGAGGGGAACTCGGGTAGCATGACCAGGTACCCCGTCCCATGGATCGGGTTTCGAACCTCGAGCAATGGGTAGGGCACGGAGGTCCGCAGCCGAACGTCGAGCGGCTCCTCGATCGAACGCGCCCGCCGGTCGGCGACGGCCGATGGGCCGTCGGTCCGCTCGCTCGACCGACGGGACTCCCGGCGCATACGGGTCACGCTCCCCGACGGCGCGCAAGGTCATTACCGCGGGGGCGCCAACGGTCCATTCCTGAGTTCCGTGCGGAGCAAAGATAATTATGCGGGGATGGCCCCGGCCCGGCCAGTGACGAGCAGCCCGGGATTGCCGACCCCCGGCCCGAAACGGTCGGGGCGACAGGGCCCCTGGCGCCGTCGCGCACTCCCGCCATGATCAACACGACGACGCTGTTCATCATCGGACTCTTCCTCTTGGTCGCCTCGGCCGTGATCGTCGGGGAGATCTTCACCCACCTCGGCCAGGCCGCCCTGGTCGGGCAGCTCCTGGTCGGCGTCCTGCTCGGTCCGACCCTCCTCGGACCCGCACTCGGTCTGACGAACGTCACGGTCACGACGCAGTTCAGCGGACTCCAGACGCTCGCCACGTTCTTCATCCTCCTCATGGCCGGGCTCTCGGTCAGTCCGAAGCAGCTGGTGGCGACCGGGGGTCCGTCCATTCTCCTCGGGATCGCGATCTTCTTCGTTCCGTTCCTCACCGGAGCCGCCCTCGTCCACCTCGTCTACCCCGCCTTCAGCCCGATGCTCGACCTGTTCGTCGCCCTGACGATATCGATCACCGCGCTCCCTGTCCTCGGCATTATGCTGCGGGAGTTCGACCTCTTGGAGACGCGGTTCGGGGCGATGCTCCTCAACGCCTCCGTGGTCAACGAGCTGAGCGCGGTCACGGTCTTCGCGATCCTCCTGCGCGTCTCCGGCGGCGCCGGCAACCCGTGGGTGTCGGTGGCGACGTCGGTCGGGACGGTCTTCCTCTTCCTCGGAACGGTCCTCGCCATCTACGTCCTCCTCCGATTCCTCGGGAACCGGCCCGAGTGGAAGAGCTGGGTCCGCGGCGTCCGCGCCACCTGGAACTCTCGGGAGGCGGGATTCGCGTTGCTGATCGTCGCGGGACTCGGGGCGGCCCTCTACTCCCAGTACCTCGGCCTGACGTTCATCATCGGCGCGTTCTATGCGGGGATGCTCATCACCCCCGACGTCACCGGCATCAAGGCCCACCGCTCGATGAGCATCGTCTTCGAGGCCGTCACCTGGGGATTCTTCGTACCGCTCTTCTTCGCGCTGGTCGGGTTCGGTACGGACTTCCGGACGATCGGAGTCTCGTGGATCGCCGTCGGGGCCTTTGCCGTGATCGTGATCTTCGCCGTCGCCTCGAAGTTCCTGGTCGGCTCCGGGGTCGCCCTCAGCCTGCGCTGGACGACCGACGAGGCGTTCAGCGTGGGCTTCCTGGTGACCAGTCGGGGGGCGGTCGAGCTCGCGATGGCGGTCATCCTTCTGGACGCAGGCATCTTCACGACCCCGATCTTCACGATCGTTGCCGGAGCCGGGCTCATCACGACGATCCTCTCTCCCATCGGTGCCCGGCCGTTCATCACCCGGATGAAGGCGGCGTACCACCGGTCGCACAAGGACGCGGAGAGCCCGCCGCCCCCGTGGGTGGGGACCGTCTATCTGCCCCCCGTGGCCGAGGTGCGGAGTCGCCCTCCCCTCCCCGACGACCAGCTGTGACGACCCGTGCGTTGGGCCGGGGCCGCCCCACCGGGCCGGCACGGTTATTTCCCCCGACCCTCGTCCGGGGCGATGGAACCCCCCTCCCCGACGACCGGCGGTCCGGCTCGGCGGCGGGGTCTCACGAAGTCCCAGAAGATCGGCATCGGGCTGCTGCTCACGATCCTCGGCCTGTTCTTCCTCTCGGCACTCCTCCCGACGGCACCGGAGCAGCTCGCCTACGCGCTCACGGTCGCGGCGCTCGGGATCATCTCCCTGTGGGTGGGCGGCATCCTGATGGGCATCGGTAGTCGCTCGTGAGCGGGACCTCCGTGTCCCGTCCCCGCTGGCCGCTGGTCACCGTCGACATCGACGGGACGCTGACGACGGTCCATGGATGGCGCCAGATCTCCGACGCCCTCGGACAGAGCGCCCGGTTCGCCCGGACCAACCGCCGCTTCTTCGCCAGGGAGATCGGCGAAGACGAACATCTGAAGGACATGCTCGAGATCGTCGACGGGGTACCGCTCGAGAAGGTCGAAGCGATCCTCGAGTCGACCCCTCGCCTCCGCTGGATCGGGGAGGGCGTTCGCGACCTTCACGCGCACGGCACGCGGGTGGCCCTGTTGACCCACAACCCGCCGTACGTCTGTGAGTGGTACTGCCGGAAGTTCGAGTTCGACGACTTCGAGGGCGCTGCCGTTCAGCACGTGGTCGACGGGATCGTCCAGGCACCGCGGGACGTCCGAGCGGACAAACCGTCAGGGCTCCGGGCGCTCCTGTCGCGGTCCGGAACCTCGGCGGAGCGAGTCGTGCACGTCGGCGACGGGTGGGCCGACGCGGTGGTCTTCCCGTTGGTCGGGCGCGGAGTTGCCCTCAACGCCCCGCGGCCGGAAGTGCGGGCGGCGGCGGACCTCGCGATCGAGACCGATGACTTTCGCGAGGTCACCGCGGCGATCGAGCGGCTGGAGCCGCGACCGTGAACGATGGTCCGGCGTTCTCAGAATTCTTATAGCAGGGACTTCGCCTCTCCTCCGAGATGGAGTATGTCATCGTTCGGGCGGTCCACCCGACGTGGCTCACGATGCAGCTCCCGCTCGAGGTCGCCGAGCTGATCCGCTTCCGACCCGAGGAAGGGAGCTCCCGGGAGGCGAGCCGGTCCGTCTCGTTCCTCGCCCGCGGCCCGGGCCTCGCCCGGGTCATCGCGACCCATCCGGCCCGCGAGGCGCTCGCGGTCGAGACGGTGCGCGGCCGTCTCCTGGCCTCCGCGCGTCCCGGAGAGCGTCACATCTTCAGCCTCCCGACCGCCGTCCTGCGCCACCTGAACCTCCAGGTCTACTCGCGGGGCCCTCGGGCGGGCCGGGGCACGGACGACCGGACGATATGGTTCGTCCCGGCCCCCGAGTACTACGAGTATCGATCGGTCGTCGAGGCGGGGAAGAGTTGGACGGGTCCCTCCAGCGGGCCGTTCGCCCACGTCTACGTCGCGAAGTCCCTCTTTCCGTTCCCGCGGGAGTTCGCGCAACTGGCCGAGCTCGAATTCCGCATCGAGGAAGAGGAGTGGAGACCCGGGATCGAGGCGCTGCAGAAGGTCGGCCGGGGCCGTCGGGTCGTCCTGTAGGCCGGGGGAGGAAGGACGGTCCGCCCACGCCATTTCCTGACGGTACGCAGAGGGCGCGAGCGCGCTGGGGACCCCCTATTTTATCGAATCCGGTAGGGGGGTCGTTCGGGCGAGGTCCCATACGTTTTCCCAACGTATTTATAGACTAAGTTAGGATAGATTCAGCCATGCGTGGACCGGGGGCCGATACGAAGGCGCCCACTCAGCGGTACACGCTCCGGAACCCGGTCCCGCTGCGGACCGACGCCGATATCACGACGACCCGGGCCGGCATTCCGACCGATTCCGCGCTGACCGACGTCGCGGGACCGGTGGACTTCGACTCCTTGGCCAAGGCGATCCGGCGCTCCGTCGGCCACGAGGGGATGCGACCCGAGGATGCCCGGTCGATCGCGGCCCACGTGCTCAATTTCTTCGGCTTCAACGAACGGATCATCGACAACGTCCTCGAGCCGGACGACCGCGACACGTTCTACATGCTGGAGGATACCGGGATCCTCGAGACCGAGCGGGACGAAACGACACTCTACGATGGGCGGGAGTGGCGTATCCACTACTGGATGTTCCGCAAGGACCGCATCTTCGAACTGGCGCGGGAAGAGAGCGCCGCGATGGCCGCCGCGGGCGAGCAGGAGTTCGTGTACTCCTCGAACTCCAACCGTTCGGGCGCGTTCCGGCTTCCGCACGGGGAGCACGGCACCGGCATGCCCGCGCATGCAGTATATCATGAGCTGGGAGACGAGATCTGGCTGGAACGCCGCCAGAACCCCCTGCCGCCCCCGCCTTCCCCCGGTCGCCGGGGACGACGCGGCGACGACGAATAGCGCCCGACCGGCGCCGCCGAAGCATTAACCTCTCCGGCGGGTCCGCTGCGCGGATGCGGCGGTTTCTGCTGATCGCGCACCGCGTTCCGGTTTCGGGGAGCTTCACGCTCAACGACCTGGCCGGCGGAGCCGGGCGCATGGACGAGATCGCGCGGGCCGTCTCTACCGCATTCACGCTCTCCAACGACCTGCGACGCGACACCGAGGTCACGGTGCTGTTCGTGGCGGAGCCGGTGCCGGCGGCCCGCAAGATCGAACTGGTCGGCGCGCGGCTTCGCTACCTCAACCCGGACGAACGGTCGACCGCCGCACTTCTCAAGAACGCGCTCGTGCGGTCCACCAACTTTCCCCGCGAGCTCGAGTCGTCGCCCGGCCTGCGCGTATCTCCCGTCGACCCCACCGAGGAACTTCGGCGCTTCCTTTCGCTCCCGGGGACGGTCTGGCTGACCGAGTCGGGCGCGCCGCTCGCCGAGTATGCCGGCCCAACGCAGGAGTTCGGTGGCGTGATCTCGGACCCGTACGACCCTTCCGACGGGGAGGTCGCGCTCCTCCGGGGTTCGGGGGTGCCGCAACTGTCGGTCGGGCCCCGCTCGCTGAGGACCTCCCAGGTGATCGACCTGCTGCACCACGAGCTCGATGTGCGGGAAGCGGCCCGGCCGCCCGCGCCCGGCGTCTAGCGGGCCACGAGGGGAGAGGGACCGGGGGGTCCCGGCCGGAGCGCGTCTCGAACGCTCCGGGGGCGAAGGCCACCGATGACGGCGGTGAGACGGACTACGTCCCTCGGTTCGGGTCGGATCCGTGTCCCGAAGACCAATCGTTGCGGCTCTCCCAGCCGCTGGCGCATCGCGCGGAGCACCCGGTCGAGGGTGCGCAGCGTCAGGTTCGCCCCCCCGTCCAGGTGGACGATCGCCGACGCGGTGTCGGAGAGGTGGAAGTCGAGCAGCGAGTCGGAGAGCGCCTGATGGACCAACCGCTCCGGTTCCGAGACGTGGTACTCCCCGACGACGAGGGTCGAGAGCCCCGCTTCGCGCAGGTGGTTCTTCAGGCTGGCGAGGTCGACGTTGAGCTGGGAGGGATTCTCGACCATGTCCACGAGGCTCGAGACCAGCGAGTGCAGGTAGGCGTTCCGGACGTGGAACACCCGGTGGATCGGCAACGACTCGAAGCGGCGGAGCTTTTCGTTCGCGAGCGCGAGGAGCAGCCCGCCCATCTGCTCGAGCACGGCGATCGTCGCCTCCACGTTCTCCCGCCGGCCCTGGTTGGTGTCGAGCTCGACCTGGAACGGCAGGAAGACGACCGGCACCGGCAGGGCCTCGGTCGTTCGGAGCTCGCGCGCAAGGAACGGCAGCAGCGCGCTCCCGGTCCCGCCTCCGAGTCCGGCGAGCAGGAAGACGATCTCGAACGGGGCGAGTCGCCGGAGGATCTCCTCCTTGCCGTCCTCGGCGGCGCGAAGCACCGACGCCCGGTCCCCGCCGCTGCCCCGACCTCGGAGCTCCCGGGCGCCGAGGAGGATCCGCTCCTCCACCCCCATGCGGAGCAGGTGCTTCGCATCGGTGTTCACGGCGAACGTTCGGACGCCCGGGATCCCGAGGCTGACGAGGTCCTGGACCGCCTCACTGCCCGCGCCGCCGAGCCCCACGATGGCGCACGGGGGCGAGAGTGCGAGCGAGGCCCACGCCTCGGGTGGTTTCGAATCGCCGGACATCGACCCCCGTCCGCCTAGGGCGGAGAGGAGCCCTGCGCCGCCACCGGTTCCCCTTCGCGTCGCGGGGACCGGGTCGACGGGGCGAGCTGCTCGAGCCGGCCGCGAATGTACTCGCGCACGGCGGAGCGGACCGCGTCGTCCACGCTGACCGAATTCCCTTCGCGAACGAACTCCTCCAGACGATTGTTGTCCTGGCGCGAGAGCTCGACCACGACCTTGCGAACGTTCTGGGGTGGGAGATTGAGCTGGATGTACTGCTCGAGGCCCTCGCGGATCGTATCGGAGATCGTCGGGGTCTCCTTGGTCGACTGGATCTGCTTCAACTTCTCGAGAAGTTCCTGCGGGATCCGAACTGTAACCCGCTCCGACGTGTCGGCCATGTCCGTCAGACAACACCCCTAGCTTTGTCTGACGATTGACATATCTCCTCCCACGTATATGAATCAACCGACGGAGCGTTTCGCACCTGGCGTCGAGGAATTAGTTCCGCGGGAGGACGGACGGATCCCGCCCGATAGCTGGCACGGCGACGACCGTGCCCTGCTCGGGCTGCCGAGCTCCCAGAATTTCTGCGACCGACCGTTCTCACCGCCAGATAGTAACTTAACCCGCGCACGCGCCTAGCTCATGGGGGCAGGCACCCCGGAGCGGACCACTCCGCGCCGGCTCCCGGTCGCGAACATGGGACCTCGCCATCGAATGGAGTCGCCGATCGCGAAGGGTGACTAGCCGATGGGCGACCTCGTCCCGGCGTCGGGCATCCCGACCGCGGTCGCCGTCGTCGTCGTGAGCGCGGTCGCGACCGCGGTATATTCGTACGTCGCCTACCGGATTTCCCGTCGAAGAGTGTCGCCCGAGTTCCGACTCGCCTCGGCGCAGTTTTCGCTCTGGTGGGGAGGTGTCGGTGCGTCGGTCGCCCTCACGGGACTCGAGGTGGTGCTGGCCGCGTTGAACGTGCTGCCGTTCCCCCTCGCGATGACGTTCTACCTGATCTCGATCATCATCGACTGCGCGTTCCTTTGGGCCTTGACCGGGTTCCTCATTTACGTCTACACGGGCCGGTACCATCTCCTGGAAGTGACGTTCTTCTACGCCGCCTTCTACGCCTTCGCCCTGTATTGGATCCTCGCCCAGGCGCCGTACGCGGTGACCCTCATGGCGGGAATACCGACCATCGAGTACTCCGTTTCTCCGATTCTCGCGTTGACCATCGTCATTCTCGTGGGGCTGCTCGCCCCGGAGATCGGCGGGGCGATCGCCTACCTCTCCCTACTGCGCCGGACGCAGGACCATACGGCCCGCTACCGGATCGCTCTCGTGGGCAGCAGCATCCTCCTCTGGTTCGCGCTCGATGCGTTCATTCCGGGAACTACCACGGCCTGGGTCCTCGCGAAGAGCCTCTTGGAGGTCATCCCGGGACTGATGAGTCTTTTCGCGTTCATGCCGCCGGAGTGGGCTCGGAGAAGGTTCCACTTGGAGACGCCGGAGGGAATGCACGGCGATCCGAAGGAGATGATGGCGGACTCGTGATCGGGACCGGGGTTGGTCTTCGCAGTTTCGGGGTCGTCCCCCCGGACCCCGGGATTCGACGCTACGGGCGGATGGGCCGGGCTCCCCGAGTGCGCCGGGCGCGGGCGGACGGCGAGTTCGTGCTCCGGCCCCACGGTTGGCCCCTCCCCGCAGGTGGGCGATGAGATCCCCGAGCCGCGGGATGTGGGCCGTCCTCCTCGGCGGATTCCTGAGTCGCGCTCCACGAACGGAGCTGTATGACGACCGGACCCGGCTGCTCCTCGACCTGCCCCTCGGCGTACTCCTGCTCGTGGATGAACGGCAGGTGATCCAGTACGCGAACGGCGCCGTGCAACGTTTCCTGGGGTACTCCCCCCGAGAGGTCGAGGGCCGGCCGCTGATGCACCTGTTCGGCCCCAGCGCCCGTGCGGCCCTCGGCCGGATGCTCGAGTCCCATAATCCGGGCGACCCGGTCTCCTCCGGTGAGTTCAGCGGCCTGCGCAAGGAAGGGATCGTGGTACCGTTCCAGGTGGTCGTGCAGAGCGCGTGGGCCCAAGGGGCGAAGATCACGGGGCTCTATCTGCGCGATTTCTCCGAGCGGGAGAAGCTCGTCCAGGCGCTCGCGCTGCGGGGCGCCGAGCTCGCCCGTTCGAATCGGGAGCTCGAGCAGTTCACGTACATCGCGTCCCACGACCTCCAGGAGCCGCTGCGCATGGTCGCGAGCTACACGCAGCTCCTCCAGCAGCGCTACGCCGCCCAGCTCGATGACGACGCGCGGGAGTTCCTCAAGTTCGCCGAGGAAGGCGCGACCCGGATGCGCGAGCTGATCGACGCTCTGCTGTCGTACTCTCGTCTCGACACCCGGGGAGAACCGTTCCGGCCGGTCTCGATGGAGCAGGTGCTGACGGTCGCGTTGGCCAATCTTCGACAGTCCCTCGCGGACGCGAAGGCCGAGGTGACCCGGGGCAAGATGCCCGAGGTCAACGGGGATCCGGTGCAGTTGGGCCAGGTGTTACAGAACCTCATCGGGAACGCGGTCAAGTTCCACGGCCCGAACCCCCCACACGTCTGGGTCGAGGCCACGCGGCATGGCCCCGACTGGCAGTTCTCGGTCCGGGACGACGGGATCGGCATCCTTCCCGAGTATCAGGAGCGGGTGTTCGTCATGTTCCAGCGGCTCCACAGCCGGGACGAGTACCCCGGGACGGGTATCGGACTCGCCGTGTGCAAGAAGGTCGTCGAACGTCACGGGGGAAGACTCTGGGTCGAGAGCACCGGGCGACCCGGCGAGGGGACCACGTTCCTGTTCACGATCCCGGTCGACCCCCAGGCCATCCCCGCGGCTCCGGTGAAGGACGTCAGCGCGAACGACTCCCAGTCCAAGGTCGAGGCGCTGACGATGATCGAGGATCGGCTGAAGGAACTCGTCTAAGCGGGCTGCCCGAAAACGCGTCTCCGCGTCGGGCCGGCCGGACCACCGCACGAGCGCTCGGGAATCGGCTCGGAGCGCTCTGGCACACAAGGCTTTACGGGAGGACGGCGCTCTGTAGACCTGCCCATGTCAGCTTCCGACCGTAGTGGACCGCGTCCCGTCCAGATCCTCATGGTGGAGGACAATCCCGCCGATGCCCGTCTCGTTCGCGAAGTGATGCGCGACAGCAAGATCCTGAACGAGATCAGCTGGGTCCCCGACGGCGTTGAGGCTCTCGCCTTCCTGCGGCGGCAGGGAAAGTACGCGAACTCTCCTCGCCCGAACCTGATCATCCTGGACCTCAACATGCCGAGGAAGGACGGGCGCCAGGTCCTCCAGGAGGTCAAGTCGGACGCCAACCTTCGCTCCATCCCGGTCGTGATCATGACCTCCTCCCAGACCGAGGAGGACATCGCGCGGGCGTACGAGCAGCACGCGAACTGCTACATCCGCAAACCGATCGACTTCGACAAGTTCCACGCGGTCGTGAAGACCCTCGAAAACTTCTGGTTCACGACGGTGGAGCTCCCGACGCAGTAGGGGCGCGGGCAGCCCCCGGTACCGGTCGATGGACGAAACCGTCGTTCGAGTCCTCGTGGTCGAGGACAACCCGGGGGACGCGCGGCTGGTCGAGTGGGCGCTGACCCACGAACCCGAAGGGACGTTCCGCTCCGAACGAGCGGCTCGGGTGTCGATCGCGCTAGAGCAACTGGACCGGGGCCCGGTGGACGTCGTGCTGCTCGACCTGGGGCTACCCGATAGCCGTGGAATGGACGGACTCGAGCGGGTCCGTGCGAAAGACCCGCGAGCGGCCGTGGTCGTCCTCACCGGGTCCGAGGACCCTCAGCTGATGCGACAGGCGATCGTCGGAGGGGCCCAGGACTTCGTGGTCAAGGGGATCTTTCCGCCCGGTCATCTCGGACGGGTGCTGCACGCGGCGATCCGTCGCCAGCGAGTCGAGTCGCAGCTTTTCCACGACCAGGCCTCCGTAGCCGGGCTGCTGGCGAGCTCCGGCGAACGCGACGAAGGGATCGCCGTCCGCTCCTCCGAGGGAGAGACTTGGCTGAACGAGGCCTTCGGTCGGCTGACCGGAGTCCGCCCGGGCCGGGCGACGGAGATGCCCGCGTGGCTCGCCGGTATCTTCGGAGGGCGTGGGCCGACCGTACCGGGGGAGGGCCGCCCGGCGTCGAGCGCCCCCTCCTGGAGCCTCGATGCGGGCCAGTTTGCCCTTTCCCTCGCGGACGGGCGCCGCGTGGAGCTGGAGTACGTCGTACGACGTCCCCCGGCGGACGCCTCCGGTCGCGCGCTGGTCTGGCTCCGAGAGCTCGCGCGGAATCGCCCCGCGCCGTTGCGGGACGAAGGCGAACGCGTTCCTCCCCCCAAATCGGCGCCGACCAAGCCGACCCGGCGCTCCCGCTCGAAGCGGCTGCCGGAGCCGCTCATCGACCCATCCTCCTGGGCCCAGCTTCAAGAACTCGCGGGAAAGGATCCCACGTTCCTCCCCGCCCTCATCGGCACGTTTCTCGAGGAGGGCCCCCGGCTCGTACGGCGCCTGGAGGTCGCCGCCTCGCGCGGGGACGCGGTGAGCATCGCGCAAACGGCCCACAGCCTGAAGTCCAGC